>Ga0126307_10002782_pt1 | contig 11859 bp, 9 predicted proteins | sample Plot28_FD_89955 | JGI IMG/M metagenome (GOLD analysis project Ga0126307, IMG submission 89955) | Serpentine soil microbial communities from UC McLaughlin Reserve, CA, USA - Plot28 | ecosystem: Environmental > Terrestrial > Soil > Grasslands | place: USA: UC McLaughlin Reserve, Lake County...
CAGGGAGGCTGACGTGATGGTCGAGGCCAAGGGCAAAGAGCTCGCGCTCGCGTCGCTCGGTCTGGAGATCGGGTAACATCGAGGCCTGACGTCTCCGAGGAGAGGGCAGAATGCACGCAAACCCCGATACGCGAGAGATACGAGACCTTCTGAGCCACGCGCGAACCGTGGCCGTCGTCGGTCTTTCCGATAGAGAGTACCGTACGAGCCATGCGATCGCGGTCGCGCTGCAGGGCTACGGGTATAGGATCTTCCCCGTCAACCCCAACCTCCGGGGTCCGGTGCTGGGCGAAAAGCCTTACGCTTCGGTCGTGGACGTCCCCACGCCGGTCGATATCGTGGACGTGTTCAGGCGCAGCGAGAAGGTCATGCCCGTTGCCGAGGACGCTGTCGCTGCTGGCGCGAAGGTGCTGTGGATGCAGTCCGGCGTCGTCAACGAGGAGGCGGCGTCGTTCGCCACGCAGCATGGCCTGACCGTCGTGATGGACCGTTGCATAAAAGTGGATTACGCGGCGCTCCTGAGCTTCGGGTAGCCGGCGGTCCGGGGGCGACGGCCGCGTCGGGACTTCGAGAAAGAGCTTCGGTTGGGTGAGGGCCCACCACTGGTTATGTTTTTCTACGGGACGCTCAAGCGTGGACAGCGTAACCACGAGCGTTATTGCGGCGGCGCGCTGCGCGCCGAAGAGGCCGCGGTTCGTGTTTGGGCGGGTATGAAACCCGCCCCTACGGGGTGCTGTCGTCGGGGGCGTCTTCTTCGATGATCTCCTCGCGTATCACGCGGCGCCGGATCTTGGTCCGTCCGCCCTCCTGGAAGGTCTCCGTCTCCTCGGTCACGCGCGAGGTCGGCGCCTCCATGGGGGCATCGTCGACGGAAGAGTCCTCCGTCTCTGCGTGTTCGGTGTGGCCGCCCGACGCGCCACCGTACTCGGGCACCTCCCTGGAGGATTCGCCTTCGGTGGTCGACGCCGAGGATACTTCGGTATCTTCGTATTCCCTGGTGTCGTCTTCGGTCTCGTAGTCTTGCGTGCCTTCGGAGTACGTCCCGTAGCCACCTGTCGAGGTGCCGACAGACTCCAGGCCGAAGTAGTCGCGGATGCGGTCTTCGTATTCGCGGGTGATGTCCTCGTCGTCGTCGAAGCTGGGGGCGTTCTTCACGTGGTCCTTCGACTCGGAGACCTCTATGCTCCTGTCGTCCTCGTTCACGCGAACGATGTCCATGGGGATCAGGGTAGATTTCAGGCCGAAGAAGCCCATCTTCACGCCGATGTATTCCTCGCGGTCCGTCTCGTCCACGAAGAGGTCATCGACCTTGCCGATCCTCTCCCCCTGGTTGTCGTATACCTTGTAGTCCTCGTACTTCTCCTCCAGTTCCCTCAACCTGTCTTCGCTCGCCACGCTCTCCTCCTCGGTGATCTCTCGTCGATAGTAACCTCGGTACCCCCGCTGGTGCCACGCATAAACATGAGCGCTCCAGCGACATCGCAGAGAAAGCCCCTTGCTAAACTAGCGGGAGGTCTGATCTCTTCGAGAGGGGGAAGCGTGGCGTCGGGGGGTTCGAAAAACACGAGCGTCCTTTCTATAGACGTGGGATCATCATCGGTCAGGGCCGGTCTCTACGATGGATCCGGCGACGATGTGGAGGGCACGGAAGTGAAGCTCGACTACGAGTTCGAGTACACCCCCGACGGTGGCGCCGCCATAGACGCCGATGAGCTTCTCGATCTCGTCGCCCGGGCCGTGGAAGGCGCGCTCTCGAAGGCCGAAGGCGCGGAGATCTCCGGCGTCGCCATGAGCACGTTCTGGCACTCGGTCCTCGGACTGAACGATAATGGACATCCCACCACCCCGATCCTGACCTGGGCCGACCGTCGCGCCGCCTCCGCCGCCCCCGGGCTGCGCGAACGCCTGGACGAAGGAGCCGTGCACAGGCGCACGGGCTGCGTGCTCCACTCCAGCTACTGGCCGGCCAAGCTCGCGTGGTCGAGCCGCGCGATGCCAGACGCCTTCGAGGGGTCGGAGAGATGGGCCTCCCACGCCGACTACTTCTACGCCCGCTTCTTCGGAGATGACTACCGGGTGGGCACGTCGATGGCCTCGGCCACGGGCCTCTTCGACCAGAACGAGAGGCGCTGGGACCGCGAGACACTGGAGGCTCTGCCCTTAGGCGAGCAACAACTCTCAGCCATCTCGGACGAGCCCAGAGTTGGTCTGGCCCGCGAGTGGGCGGAGCGGTGGCCGGGCCTGGGCGACGTGCCGTGGTTTCCCGCGGCGGGAGATGGGGCGTGCTCCAACGTCGGTAGCGGGTGCACGGAGAACGACCGCCTGGCGCTCATGGTCGGGACGAGCGGCGCGATGCGGGTGCTGTGGAAGGCAGGCTCGGTCGAGATACCTGACGGCCCCTGGTGCTACCGGGCCGACGCGGAACGCTTCGTCATGGGCGGCGCGCTCTCCGACGGGGGAAACCTGATCGAATGGCTCAGAAACACGCTACGCCTGCCCGATCCGGAAGAAACGGAGAGGCTCCTATCCAAGATGGAGCCGGACTCACATGGCCTTACTTTCCTGCCCCTGCTGGCCGGGGAGCGCGGACCCGGCTGGGCCGACCTGGCCAACGGGACCGTGGCCGGCCTCTCCATGAGCAGCAAGCCCATCGAGATCCTACGCGCGGCCATGGAGGCCGTCGCCTACAGGTTCGCCACCATCGCCGAGATGCTCGAGACCGCCTCCCCTGGCGAAAAAGAGGTCATCGCCAGCGGCGGAGGCCTCCTCCACTCGCCGACGTGGACCAGCATCATGGCCGACACTCTAGGCAAACCCGTCACGGTTTCTGGCGTTAGTGAAGCCTCGAGCCGGGGCGCCGCCCTGATCGCCGTCGAAGCGCTTGGGGGCCCGGAGATAGAAAGGGCCGAAGTACCCCTGGGCGAGACCATCGAGCCCGAACCCGACCGCCACGAGGTTTATGTGAAAGCGCTGGAACGCCAGCGCAGGTTGTATGACTCTGTGCTCGGAGAATCGTAGTGTTGGGAGCTGTTAACCGCCGCAAAGCTGACGGCTAACAGCTGAATGCTGACGAGCGCGTCAGCGCTCGTCTATCGGCACGTAATCTGTGTCGCGGGGGCCGGTGTAGATCTGACGCGGGCGGGCTATCTTGAACTCGGGGTCGTCCATCATCTCCATCCACTGGGCCATCCAGCCCGAGGTGCGGGGTATGGCGAACATGACGGTGAAGGCGTCGGTGGGTATCCCGAGGGCCTCGTAGATGAGGCCCGAGTAGAAGTCCACGTTGGGGTAGAGCTTGCGGCTGGTGAAGTACTCGTCGTCGAGCGCTCGCTTCTCGAGCTCGATGGCGATGTCCAGCAGAGGGCTCTCCTTGTTGGTGGCCTCCAGCACCTCGTCCACGTGGCCCTTGATGATCCTGGCCCGCGGGTCGTAGTTCTTGTACACCCTGTGGCCGAAGCCCATGAGCCGCTCGTCACCCTGCTTGACGCCCTGCAAAAAGTCCATGATGTTGTCCGTGCTGCCTATCCTCTGCAGCATCCTCAACACGGCGACGTTGGCCCCGCCGTGTAGCGGCCCGTAGAGGCCCGCAACGCCGGCGGCGATGGCCGAGAAGGGGTCTACCCTCGACGACCCCACAACCCTGACGGCCGCGGCGGAACAGTTCTGCTCGTGGTCGGCGTGCAGGATGAAGAGCACGTCGAGCGCCTTCTCCAGGCGCGGGTCGGGCTCGTATTTGGGCTCGGCCATCTTGAAGAGCATGGACAGGAAGTTGCCCGCGTAAGAGAGGTTGTTGTCGGGGTAGACGTAGGGCAGCCCGAGGCTGTGGCGGTAGGCGAAGGCGGCGAGGGTGGGCATCTTGGCGATCAGGCGCACCGCGGAGACGTGCCGCTGATAGGCGTTGTCTATGTCCTTTGCCTCGGGATAGAACGTAGAAAGGGCGCCGACGGAGGCCTGAAGCATCCCCATGGGGTTCGCGTCGTGGCGGAAGCCGCCCATGAAACCCTTGATGTTCTCGTGCACGTAGGTGTGGTGCGTGACCTCGTACGTCCACCGGTTCAACTCGTCCTCGGTCGGCAGCCTGCCGTAGTTCAGCAGATAGGCCACCTCCAGGTAGGAGGAATGCTCGCAGAGCTGCTCGATGGGAATGCCCCTGTGCTCCAGGATCCCCTTCTCCCCGTCGATGTAAGTGATCGCGCTCCGGCAACTCGCCGTGTTCGAGTAACCAGGGTCATAGGTCATAAGGCCGAAGTCCTCCTCGTCGACCTTGACCTGGCGGAAGTCCATCGCCCTGACCGTGCCGTCTTTTATCTCGACCTCGTAGCTCTTGCCCGTCCGATTGTCCGTGACCGATAGCGTCTCAGCCCCCGTGGCAGTCGTCCCCCGGCCATCGCCCGTGATCCGCGACTCCTCACTCAACCTGTGCCCCTTTCTCTTGCACACCTGTTAATTATATATGCTCACGCCATATATGTGTCTGTGTCGAAACGCATCATGAGGTGTTGGTATTATCCCCTACGAGAGTACAAACGGAAAGTAATACCGAATCCGGGTGAATAGCAACGCCATCGTGAGAACTGGCCTTCCCCTTGTGCTAGGCGTGGATTCCCGCTTGCGCGGGAATGACGGAGAAGGTGGCGGGAATGACGGAGGAGAGGCTCGGCCTGCTCCTTCTCATCCGCACAGCGCCACCGTTCAAGCGGATTCGGTATAAGGCACCATACTTGCTCTCGAACCGTGGTCGAAACCTTCGCTGGCTGTTTGCGTATTCGCGGTCAGGCGTGGTGAGAGGAGCAGGCATGAAAGTTGGGGCGACGAACTACGGGATACAACGCGAGTACGAACCGGAGATCGGGGCATCGGTTCCTGGTGTTACGGGCCGCGAAGCCGAGCGGTTGTGGTCGGCGCTGGCCCATTTGAGCACTTTTTCGAACATCTTCACGGGGTTTCTCGGGCCCGTTGTGGCGTTCGTGATCTGGCTGGTCTTCAGGGACCGTTCGCCCGTGGTGGCTGCACACGCGATGAGGTCGGTCTTCTACCAGGTCGTGTGGCTCACCGCCATCCTCGTGGGGTGGTCGATCACGTTCGTCCTGATGGCCGTCCTGGTCGGGTTCCTGCTGGTGCCCGTCATGATCGTCGTGACGGCAGGCCCGTTCGTTCAGGCGACCTACGAGGCGTACATGGCATACAGGGACGGGGGCCCGAGGTATCTGTAGGGACGGGTTTCAAACCAGCCCCTCCGCCAGGGCGTCGATGTCGGGGTCGTCGGGATCGATGACGGGGGTTTTTGGGAGGCCTGATGGCGGCGGGTATTTCTGTCCGATGCCGCAGTCGAAGACGACGACCTCTTCGTTGCTGTCGATGTCTCCCCTGTCGCGCAGGGCGGGGACGGCGGCGAGGGCTGCGGCGGATTCGGGGCTGACGTAGCCCGCTCCGAGACGTCCGGCGAAGGTTTGCATCTCCGAGATGGAGTCCTCGCCCACGGCGATGGCCGTACCGTTCGATTCCCTGAGGGAGGCCAGGATCAGGAAGTCTCCCACGGCGGAAGGGACGCGGATGCCGGAGGCGCGGGTCCGCGCGTCTTCCCAGGGCTGGGCGAAACGCTCGTCTGCCTCGAACGCCCTGACGATGGGCGCGCAGCCCTCCGACTGGACGCTCACCATCCTGGGACGGGAGGAACCGATCAGACCGATTGCTTCGAGTTCGTCGAAGGCCTTCCACATGCCCACCAGGCCGGTGCCCCCGCCGGTCGGGTAGACGATCACGTCGGGGAGGCGCCAGCCGAGTTGTTCGGCGAGCTCGAAGCCCATGGTCTTCTTGCCTTCGAGCCTGTAAGGCTCTTTGAGCGTGCTCACGTCGAAGGCGCCGATCTTCGGGGCGAGGGCGGCGGAGATCCTACCGCAATCGGAGATGAGACCCCGGACCAGGATCAGACGCGCGCCCATGGCGAGCACTTCCTGCTTGTTGACGGATGTCGCATCCACGGGCGTGAGCACGGTGACCGGCGTGCCGACGGCGGCACCGTAGGCAGCGAGCGCGCCGGCGGCGTTCCCGGCCGAAGGCGCTATAAACGAGGTCGCGCCGAGCTCGACGGCCCGTGAGACGGCCACGGCCATACCCCGCGCCTTGAACGAGCCTGTGGGGTTGAGGCCCTCCGCCTTGGTGGCGAGACGCGGGACGCCGAGCGCCTCGCCGAGCCGGGGTTGAGAGAGAAGCGGCGTGTCTCCTTCGCCAAGGTAGACGATGTGGTCCCGGTCTCGCACCGGCAGCAGTTCCGTCCAGCGCCACAGGCCGCCGGTGCGGCGCCGTGTTAGCGCTTCGGCCGTCAGGGTGTTGGCGGCCTTCTCGAGGTCATAGCGCGCGAGCAAGGGACGATCGTCTGAGGGATCCAGGCCCATCAGAGCGTCCGCCTGGTATTTTTCTCCCGAAAGAGATCCCTCCAGATGCGTCGGCGTAGACCCCGTGTCCTTCACGTTCCCCCGTATGCTCGCAGGACAAAGCAACCGGCATTCTACTTACGTGTTGCGGTGGTTGCCTGCGGGTACTATCGGTACCCGAACGCTGCGAGGGACCGAACGCGTGAACAGTAGCTAGGGGTTCGGCTCAAACCAGCTTGTGCGCCTGTCGGCCGGTACCGTCTCACCCGGCCCGCGCAGCGGCGACCTCTCGAAGGTAACCGAGCGTATCTTTAGCACTGACCACGTCGCCGTATTTGGCATCAACGTCGTAGAGGTTCGCTGCGTGGGCATCGGGGTTACGATCACCCACGGCTTCGCGGGGGACGACGGGGCGGAAGCCGTACTGGAGGGCGTCCACGGCCGTCGCGCGGACGCAGCCCGAGGTGGAGGCGCCGGTGATGATGAGGGTGTCTACCCCGGCGGCGGTAAGGAGGCTGGAGAGGCCGGTGCCGAAGAAGCCCGAGGCGAAGAGCTTGTTGAGGACGGGCTCCGTTTTAATGGGAGCTATGCGCGGGTCGATCTCGGCCCAGCGCGTCCCGGCTTGCAGGGTAAGTAGAGCGGGCACTTTGTCTATGAACGCGGCGGCTGTCAGCTTGTCCGACTCGCGGTAGGCGACGGTGGTAAATACGATGGGGATGCCGGCTTCTCTGGCGGCTTCCAGGAGCTTCTGGATCTCGGATACGGGGCCTTCGAGGTCGCAGGCGAGCGGCGACTCGGGGTCCGTAAAGCCAAGAGTCATATCTACGATCACGAGGGCGGGACGGCGGCCGAAACCGCCGCGCCCGCCGAATCCCTCCATGTGTGCCAAGGCTCTAGCCTCCGTTGGCCCTGGCCTTGCCGAGCTCGCCAGAGAGCCACTCGTTGAACTCGCGGCGGGTCGCGGCGATCATGCGCCGCTGTTCTTCGAGCGGCGGCAAATCCCCGTGGTCGAAGTCCGGCGCCTCGGCGCGGTTACTTCTTATGTGCTCACGTTTAGAGTCTGTCGCCTCTGCGTCGATAGAGCCGTCCGAGAGAACCACGCCGTAGAAGCTCTCGGCGGCTTCCGGGCTTATGAGGCTCCAGCGCACGTCTTTGGCCACGGCCTCGGGGTCGCGCTCCAGGGGGTCGCCGACGCCTCCAGCGCCGGCGGTCTCGAAGACGAGGCGGTCGCCCTCGAAGACGGGCACGTCGCGCACCTTGGCCGGCAGGTCGACCTCTTCGCCGTCGGCCCTGATGAGGGTCTTCTTCGAAGATGCACCCGGCTTGCCGCCGTTGACGCCGTAGGGGAAGGTGTGGTGGCGGTCGTCCTGATAGGTGATGCGGCCGTCGGCGAGGAAGCGGTAGACCTTCTTTATGCCGCAGCCGCCGCGGAACTGGCCGGCGCCGCAAGAGTCCTTGCGGGCCGAGTACTCCTCCACGATCATGGGGTAGTAGGTCTCCATGTACTCCGCGGGTACCGCCAGGAACTCCGGCCACCAGGAGTGGCCGTCCAGGCCGTCCTTGCCGGGGATGGCGGGGATGCCGCCGTACAGGATCTCCATGGTCTGGAACGACGCGCCGTCTTCCTTTACGCCCGAGTAGACGAAGTTGGGGCTCGTCCCGTAGGAGCCCGAGACGTGGAAGCCTATGGCCTTGGCGTACACCGCGCCGAGCACGTCGAAGAGGCGCGCCATGACCACGAGGCGATTGGACAATGGGGCCGGGTCGCTGGGACGCAGGATCGTGCCGTCCGGGATGTTCACTTTTATGATGTCAGCGTAGCCGTCGTTGAACAGGATCGTCGGGTCCACAGCGGAGATCAAGAATACCCCCGCGAACATCTGGAACATCTCTTTGTTTAGCAGGAAGTTGACCGGCCCGGGCACCTGGGCGTCGGTTCCCGTCCAGTCCAGGTGAAGCGTGTCGCCCTCGCGCCACATGGCGAGATGAAGCTTGATCGGGCCGTTACCCAACCCATCATCGTCGGTGTAGTCCTCGAACTCGAACCGCTCCCCCTCCGGAATGAGCTGGTCTATCAGCCCGATGATGCTGGTCCGCGTCCGGTCCAAGAGGGCGTCGCAGGCTTCGAGATACGTATCCTTGCCAAACCGGTCGCAGATGTCCTTTACGCGTTGGGCGCCCGCCGCGGTCCCCGCCGCTATGGCCATGACATCAGCCCGCGTCTCGCGCGGGGTGCGCGAGTTGTGGCAGAAGAAACGCAGCACTTCCTCGTTCAATCTCCCGGCGTCGTAGAGCTTGACGGGCGGCATCCTGACGCCTTCTTCGTAGATGGAGCGGGCGTCGATGGGGATGGACCCGGCGGTAGAGCCCCCCACGTCCATCAGGTTGCCCCACTGCAGGGCGTAGCCGATGTGCTCGTTCCCGTAGAAGATGGGCCGGACCAGCAGGATGTCGGGGAGGTGGGACGTGCTCCCCTCCATCATGTAGGGGTCGTTGGTGGCTATGACGTCGCCGTCCTTCAGCTCATCGACAGAGTAGGGTGAGTGCTCCAGCACCGTGTCCACAGGGCTGCCGAACTGCCCCACGATCATGCGTCCTTTGCGGTCCGCGATCAGGGGGAACTCATCGGCCTGCTCCCGGATGACCGGGCTTACGGCCGTGGTAACCAGCACCCGGTCCATCTCGTGGCGGATGTTCTTGAGAGCGTTCTCGATGATGTCCAGCGTGACGTTGTCGATGTCGTGGTCGCGGACGAAGTCCGGTTTGTCCTGCAACACCATCTCTTATGCCTCCTCGATCAGGATGTTCCCGAAGCGGTCTACAGCCCCCTCGTAACCCGGCTCTATCACCGTCGTGGTGTCGTCCTGCACCACGACCGCAGGACCGGCGACGACGTTCCCGGGGCTAAGCTTGCCACGATCATAGATGGGGGTCTCCATCCACCCGCCGTCGAAATACACCTGCTCATTATGGTCGACCGCGCCAGAGGCGTCCTTTCCAGCCCCGTCCTCTCTCTCGGCCAGGCTCACGCCCCTTATGGTGCCGCGTCCGACCACGCGGACCGTGGCGATCTCCAAGGGTGAGTCGGGCAGGTCGAAGTTGTAGCGTTGCCGGTGCGCCTCCTCGAAGCGCGCGCGCAAAAAGGCGCTGTCGTCGTCTTGCAATTCGTCCAGCTCGAAGGAGCAGGGGATCTGGATGTTCTGCAGGTAGTAGCGGCAGTCCGCGTACAGGTCGAAGCGCTTCTTCTCGTCTTCGACTCCCTCGCCGTCCAGCCACGCGTTGGCCTGGGAGATCAAGCCTTCGACCGTTTCTTTCAGGTCCCCGGCCGGCGTCTCTTCGGCCACGCGCAGGTAGGTCTCGGGGAACTCGTTCTGGATATCCGAGGAGAGGAAACCGAAGGCGCTCATAACGCCTGGGGTCGGGGGCACTACGACGGAGCGAGACCGGATCAGGCGTCCCAGAGCGTTCGCGTGCATGGGGCCGGCCCCCCCAAACGCGACGAGCCCGAAGTTCCTCGGGTCGTGCCCGCGCTCGACGCTTACCACCCGCAGCGCCGCGTGCATGTTCTCGTTGACGATCTCCAGAATGGCCCCGGCAGCCTCCTCGACGCCCATACCTAGTCGTTCGGCGACCTTCCCCACGGCCTTCCGGGCAGCCTCGCCGTCCATCTTTAGCGTGCCCCCGAGGGCGACGCCTGGCGGGATGCGGTGCAGAACGACGTTCGCGTCGGTGACCGTGGGCTCCTCGCCGCCGCGCCCGTACGAGGCGGGCCCCGGGTCTGCGCCCGCGCTCGCGGGGCCTACTTGCAGGGCGCCGCTCGCCGATACGAAGGCGATGGAGCCGCCGCCGGCGCCGACGCTGTGCACGTCCACGGCCGGCGACTTGAACTGGAAGTACCCGAGCTGGATGTCGCGCCGCACCGGCGTCTCGCCGTCGCGGCACAGCGATACGTCCGTGGACGTGCCGCCCATGTCGAAGGTCAGGATGTCGGGAACGCCGATCTCACGCGCGAGGTACGCCGAGCCCGTAACGCCCCCGGAAGGACCCGAGAGCGCTATCTGGATCGGGCGTTCTGCTACGGCCTCCGTGCTCATGGCCCCTCCGTCGGAGCGGACGATGGAGAGAGCGCCCTCGAACTGCTTCTCGCCGATGGATTTCTCGAAGTTCCTCATGTACAGCATGGTGCGTGGCTGCACCGCGGTGTTCACGACCGTCGTGAGCGTCCGCTCGTACTCGCCATACTCCTGCCCGATGTCCGCGGAGATGGAGACGGAGAGGTCAGGGTACGCCTCGCGCACGATGTCCCGCGCGCGCTGCTCGTGCGACGGGTTCACGTACGAGTTGAGAAAACCGATGGCCAGTGACTCGACGCCACGGTCCACAAGCTTCTCTACCGCATCGCGCACCTCGGACTCGTCCAGCTCTTCGAGAACCTTGCCGTCCGAGGTTATGCGTTCCGAGATGCCCAAGGTGTCAGTGGGGTCGGCGGGAGGGTCCGGTTTCTGGAGAGCCATCCAACCGTAGAGCGGACCGGGGGTCCAGGCGCGGGCGAGGTGCAGGATCTGCTCGTGACCCTTCGTCGTAAGCAAGCCGACACGCGAGCCTGTGTTGGTCAGGATCATGTTCGTCACCACGGTCGTGCCGTGAAAGAAAAGGTTCAGGTCGGGGAAGGAGATCCCGACCTTCCCGCACACCGCCTCGATGCCCTCGACCACGCCCTGCGAGGGGTCCTCCGGGGTGGAGAGCACCTTCCCTTCGGTGAGCCCGCCGGTCTCCTCGTCGAAGATGAGCACGTCGGTGAAAGTCCCGCCGACATCGACAGCAACGTTGTACATGGCCCTCCCTCTGGTCGGAAGCTTATTTGTTATACGAAATTCCCCGCTTTGTGTACCTGCCCAGGAAGCTCTTTTTCGAGTTGCTCTGATAGCCAGGCCGCTACGTCTATGAGGGCGTCGAGGTCTAGTCCCGTGTGGTAGCCCATGCCGTGCAGGAGGTAGACGAGGTCTTCTGTGGCGATGTTGCCTGTTGCCTTTGGGGCGAAGGGGCAGCCGCCGGTGCCGCCTACGGAGGCGTCGAGGACCGTGGCGCCGCTCTCGACGGCGGCGGCGGCGTTGGCTATGCCGGTGTTGCGGGTGTCGTGGAAGTGGCAGCCGACGGTGATGCCGTAGGCCGCGACGCCCTCCACGAGGCTGCGGACCTGGCTTGGGACGCCCACGCCGATGGTGTCGGCGAGTATGATCTCGTCGGGAGCGGACCCCGCGACGGTGCCGGCGATGCCGAGCACGTGGGCGGGATCCACCCTCCCCTCGAAAGGGTCCCCGAAGGCGGCGGAGAGCGTGATAGAGACGCGCACGCCGTCTAGCCTCGCCCGCTCGACGAGCCGCGAGGCGAGGTTTGTGGCGTCTTCTACAGTGGTGTTCTGATTGCGTTTGGCGAAGGTCTCGGTGACGGGGAAGGCGTAGCGCACTTCGTCTACTCCGGCCTC
>Ga0126307_10002783_pt1 | contig 11857 bp, 12 predicted proteins | sample Plot28_FD_89955 | JGI IMG/M metagenome (GOLD analysis project Ga0126307, IMG submission 89955) | Serpentine soil microbial communities from UC McLaughlin Reserve, CA, USA - Plot28 | ecosystem: Environmental > Terrestrial > Soil > Grasslands | place: USA: UC McLaughlin Reserve, Lake County...
ACCGCGTGAGGAAGTCGCTCACCCCGGGACGCTCCTCGCTCCGGAACTGCGTTTGGAACAGACTGTTACTGGGGTTCCGGCGACGCTCACCGGCCGACCGCCTCCGCGAGGTACGCGACGTAGCGGCGCCGCCGGCGCGTTCCCATCTCCAGCAGCTCGGACTCGGGCCAGCCGTAGTGCAGCGCGAGCACGTGGATCTCCTGCAGCAGCACCTCGGCGCGGTCCGCAAGCTCGCGTGCGAGGAGCGCGCCGGCGTCGAGCGGGACGCTGAACACGTGGCCGCAGGCGGCGCACGGCATCTCGAGCACGATCTCCGCCTGCGGGTCGAGCTCGGCCATCCGCGCCGCGACGGCGCCGGCGGCGGCCGGCGAGAGCTCGGTCGCCCCGTCGACGGCGAGAATGCACCGCTCCAACACGAGCCTCGCGCCGCGCCCGGGATCGACGGCGCCGACCCGCGCCGCCGCCTCCAGGTCGCCGCCCGTCGGGAGCCGGAACGAGATGCTCGTCCCGTCCACGACGAGCGAGTGCTCGGGCGCCCAGTCCTCGTACGGCGGCACGAGCAGGTCTGCGCCGCGCAGGTCGAGGCCGAGCATCTCGTCGCAGGCGGGGCACGAGAGCACGAGCTCGAGCCCGTCGCCGAGCGTGAGCCGCCGCAGCTGGAGGAGCAGCGCCTCGCGGTCGCCCGCCGCGAGCCCGCGCACGTGCTCCTCGCCGAATTCGTCCCACGGGCCGAGCCGCACGAGGCAGCGCGCGAGCAGGACCGTCGAGCGCTCGACCGGCGCGAGCGCGTCGGCGTCGAGCAGGAATGCCTCGTCGGCGCCGACGACCGGCCGCAGCGCCGCGTCGCGCCGCCGCCTGCCGTCGACGGCCACGCCGCCTGGCATCGTCACCTCGACGGGCGTCTCCACCTACGCCGGCTCCGTGAACTGCGGCTCGGCGGGCTCGTTCACGTCGTAGTCCCGCTCCCAGCCCTCGTTCTCGAGCTTCAGCGTCTGGATCGCGACGGCGTTCGCGTTCGCGTCCAGGTCGGGCAGCGCCTGGTACTCCGAGACCCAGCACCGGAACACGTTGTAGGCGAGGACCTTCTGCCCGGCCTCGTTGTAGACCTCGATCGCGATGTCCTTGCGGAAGTCCTTGAGCGAGGTCTCCGACCCGAGGCCGGACCCGAAGTTCCAGACCTTGTTCGCCCACTTCTCGAACTCGGTGTCGTGCGTCACGCCGCGCTCGAGCGTCACGGCCTCGTACTTCGTCCGCCCCGGCGACTTGTTGGTGGTGCTCGGGTTGCCGCCGTCGCGGTGCTCGACGAGCTCCGTCGAGCGCTTGAGGGCCGACACCTTGCTCACGCCGGCCACGTACCGCCCGTCCCACCGCACGCGGAACTTGAAGTTCTTGTACGGGTCGAAGCGGTTCGGGTTCACGTTGAACTGCGCCACGGCAGCCTCCTCACGTCTCGATCTGGCCGGCGATCTGCTGGATCCGCAGAACGACGAACTCGGCGGGCTTCAGCGGCGCGAACCCGACGAGGATGTTCACGACGCCGCGGTCGATGTCGTTCTGGGTGGTCGTCTCGCTGTCGCACTTGACGAAGTACGCCTCGCGCGCGCTCGAGCCCTGGAATGCGCCCTGGCGGAACAGCGTCTGCATGAACGCGCCGACGTTGAGCCGGATCTGGGCCCACAGCGGCTCGTCGTTGCCCTCGAACACGACCCACTTCGTGCCGCGGTAGAGGCTCTCTTCGATGAAGAGTGCGAGCCGCCGGATGGGCACGTACTTCCACTCCGACGCGAGCTGGTCGGCGCCGACGAGCGTCCGCGCGCCCCAGACGACGGTGCCGAAGACCGGGAACGTCCGCAGGCTGTTCAGCCCGAGCGGGTTGAGCGCGCCGTTCTCGGGATCGGAGAGCGTGACCGCCAACCCCTGCGCACCGCGAACGACGGCGTCGGTGCCCGCGGGCGCCTTCCAGATGCCGCGCTCGGTGTCCGTCCGCGCGTAGATCCCCGCGACCGCGCCGCTGGCGGGGAACTGGCGCTGCCGGAAGTTCTGCAGCGCGTCTGCGGCGACGAACCGCGGGAAGTACGCCGCGGCGTTCTTGTGCCGCAGGCTCGCGTTGGTCGAGATCCATGTCCGCGCCTCGTCGAGGCTGTCGACTGCGGCGGGCAGGTCGAGGATGGCGAACGCCCGGCGTTCCTCGGCGTAGGCGATCACCTCGGAAAGGAGGCCGGCGTCCGAGACGCCTGGGACGCAGACGAGGTTGAAGATCTCGACGCCCTCGAGCGCGTAGAAGCCGGTCTTCGCGAGGCGGCTCCCGCGCAGGTTGACCGTGGACGGCGCCGTCCCGTCGGCACCGGCGACCGGCGCCGCCTGCGCCTGGCCGGCGACGCCGACGCCGAGCGCGTAGCTGGACACGTTCTCGACCGCGCCGCCGCCGGCCGAGATCTTGAGGGCGTCCGCGACGGCGCCGTCGGCGAAGGTGATTCGCGAGCTCGGGTCGCCTCCTGCCTCGATGCGCAGCCTGTTGTCGACGAGCGTCACCCTCGCGCCGCGCAACTCGGGTTGGGCCTCCGCGGTGAGCGCCGCCTCCACGCGACCGCGGAGCGCCTGCAGGCTCGTCGGCCGCTCCTCCGCGGTCGTCCAGAGCGTGATCGTCGTCGGGCCGACGTCGCCGCCCGCCCCATGTGTCGTAACGGAGACGGTCGCGGGCGCGGCCAGCGTCGTCAGGGTCAGACCCGAGATGTCGCCGCCGAGGGTCCCGGTCTGGGCGGGGCGCATCCCCGCGGCCGCGTCGGTCTCGCGGCCGCCCGCGGCGAGCCCCAGCTTGAGGAGGGTCGCGGCGTTGCGGATCGAGGCCGCCCCGACGCGAACCGACGACTGCTCGCCCGTCGTCCCGGACGTGAGCACGACGCGCGTGCCGTCTCGGGCCGCGGTGAAGCCGGAGAACGCGGGGGAGCCCGGCTTGAGCGCCTGCACCCGCGCCTGGATCCGGCTCGCGAGGTTCGTGATTCGCGCGGACTCGTTCGCGCCTGTCAGCGAGCCGCCGGCGTCGAAGATGTCGAACTCGAGAGGACCGTCACCGTCGATCGTGATCGCAAGCCGCCGGCGGTCGTCGTTCAGCTGGGTGAAGTCGGTACCCGCGAGATCGCCGCTCCTGCTTTCGCCACGCGCGGTCGCGACGAGCGGGAGCGCGGCGGCGTCGCGTGAGAGCCGGATCAGGTTCGACGCCGCGTTCACCGTCGCGACGGCATCGTTCGGCGCGACCGAGTTCATCGTCAGGTTCCGGTGCGTCTCCGTCCGAACGGGCGTCAGCACGCCGCCCTGCTCTTCGAACTCCGTCGCCGTGAGGTTGAAGAGCGAGGCCGGGTTCGAGCTGTCGTAGTCGACGTCGATGCGGACGCGGTTGCCCCAGGCGCCCTGGCTCGGCGCGGTCACGTCGAACACCTGCGAGCCGCCGGGCGCGTTCAGGATCGAGATGCCTGCCGCCGCCGCTCCCGCGGCCACGCGGACGATCCACGCCTCGGCGCCGCCGTTCTGGAAGTAGTGCTGCACGGCGTACGAGAGGTCGCTGTCCACCGACAGCCCGCCGAACTCGCGCTCGAAGTCGGCGAAGCTGAAGATCTGGCGCGCGGTGTCGGCCGCTCCCCGTGACGTGAAGCCGACGAACGCGGTGACGGAGGTCGAGACGGGAGTGATCGTGCGGACGCCGCTCGGCACCTCCTCCACATAGACCCCCGGGTAGGTGAGTGTCGAAGGCATCGTTCTCCTCTCAGCTCGTGGTGGCGCGGCACGCGCCGCGGATCGCGTCGACGATCGTCTGCGGCGAGACCTCGCCCAGCTCCATCCGGTTCGGCCGGAGCTCGTGGAGCGTCGTCTCGCGCCCGTCCGCCGAGACGACGAGCACCTTGAGTCGCGGCAGCTCGCAGAGGACGTGGTTCAACGTGGCCGAGTCGTGATGTCCGGCGGAGATCACGACGTCGGCACGAGCGCGCCGCAGGGCCTCCGGCACGATCGCGCTCGGCAGGACGTCGTCGACGATCTCCATGTCGGGCTGTCCCGTCACCGCCCGCTCGATGATCTCTCGGAGCATCCGGGGCATTCCGACGAGGGCGACTCGTACGCGTTCCACACAGGCATCCGTTGCGACGACCGATCCTGTGCGCGGCGCGGCGGAGCCGCAATGGACCGCGCGATCCCTCTTCGGCCCAGGCGCGGTCGAGGGCGACCTGAATCGAACGATCTAGATCTCTACGTGTGTCTCGCCCGCGTCGCGGGCGCGGCGTACGTGCGCGGCCGCGGCGGCGCGGCCCTCGACCCCGAGCTTGTCGAGGATGTTGTGCACGTGGTTCTTGACCGTCGCGACCTGGATCGAGAGACGGTGCGCGATCTGCTTGTTCGAGAGCCCCTCGTCGATCAACACCACGATCTCGTTCTCGCGCGGCGTCAGCCGCTCGTCGAGGTCGCGCCGCGCGTCTCGTCCGCGCGCCGCTGCGACGCGCTGCAGCAGGAGCGCCGCGATCCGCGGCGAGCACACCATCTCGCCACGCGCCACGCTCTCGACCACCTCGACGAGCTCGTCCAGCGTCGCGTCGCGGGTGACATATCCGGCCACGCCTGCCTCGGCGAGCGCGATCACCTCCGACGGGATCTCGCGGACGCCGAGCGCGACGACCTTCACGGGCGGGTCGACCGCCGCCAAGTGGGCCACCGCGTCGCCCGCGTCGACGAGCGCGAGGTCGAGCAGGACGACGTCGGGGCGGTACGCCGCGGTCGCCTGGAGCGCGGCGAACCCGGTGGGCGCGGTGGCGACGACCTCGCAGCGGCCGCCCGCGGAGAGGGCGTCGGCGAGCCCATCCCGGTAGAGGCGGATGTCGCTCACGACGAGTGCCCTGGTCACGGCAGGACTCCCGCTTGCTCGACGCGCCGCAGCGACGATGGGGGCGAGGCGCGCAACGGCATGTCCCTCCCTGGTAGCCGTTCCCCTCCGAGGATCGCACGGCCGGCGCGGCGGGTCAAATCGTGCTCGCTTCCGGCGCTGTGAGATCGTCTCGGGGATGAGGATCCGCGCAGCCGTGCTGGAGGAGTTCGGCGCGCCGCTCGAGGTGCAGGAGCTCGATCTGGCGGAGCCGATGGCGGGGGAGGCGCTCGTTCGGCTCGTCGCGTGCGGCGTCTGCCACACGGATCTCTACACCGCGTCCGGCGCCGATCCCTCGGGGTACGCACCGACGGTGCTCGGGCACGAGGGCGCCGGTGTGGTCGAGCGCGTCGGCGACGGCGTCGCCTCGGTCGCGCCGGGCGATCACGTCGTGACGCTGTTCTCGCCGCAGTGTCGGGAGTGCATCCATTGCCGCAGCCCGCGCACGAACCTCTGCCTGGCAATTCGCGAGCAGCAGAACAAGGGGTTCCTGCCCGACGGCACGACGAGGCTCTCGCGCGACGGCGCGCCGGTGCGGCATTTCATGGGCACCTCGACGTTTGCCGAGTACGCCGTCCTCCCGGAGATCGCGCTCGCGAAGATCGACCGCGAGGCGCCGCTGGACCACGCGGCGCTGTTCGCGTGCGGGCTCTCGACCGGCCTCGGCGCGGCGATGTTCACCGCAGGCGTCGAGGCCGGATCGACGTGTGTCGTCTTCGGCGCCGGAATGGTCGGTCTCGGCGCCGTCGCGGGCTGTCGCCTGCGAGGGGCGGAGCGGGTCGTCGCCGTCGACCTGTCGGAGGAGCGGCTGGCGCTCGCACGCGGGCAGGGCGCCACCGAGACGATCGCCGGCGGCCCAGACGCGGTCGAGCGGATCCTCGAGCTGACGGGCGGGTTCGGCGCCGACTACACCTTCGAGGCGACGGGGCGCGTCGACGTGATGCGGCAGGCCGTCGAGTCGGCGCGGATGGGCTGGGGGCTGTGCACGATCGCCGGCGTCGCCGGCCGGGGCGAGACGCTCGACATCGTGCCGCGGTACCTGATCACGGGCCGGCGCGTGTGCGGCTCGTCGTTCGGCGGCGTGAAGGGCCGCGACCAGGTTCCGGAGCTCGTGCGGCTCGCGCTCGAGGAGAAGCTCGACGTGGCGCCGTTCGTCTCGCACACCCTGACGCTCGACGACGTCAACCGCGGCTTCGACCTGATGGAGGCACAGGACGGCATCCGGAGCGTAATCTCGTTCTCGTGAAAGGAGATCCATGATCGTCGATCGCGTCGAGCATCCGGGCTGGCTCTCGAACGCGTACCTCGTGGCGGACGAGGCGGGCGGTCACGGCGTCGTCGTCGACGGCAACGGTCTCGAGGACGACCTCGTCGACCGGGCCGCGCGCGAGGGGATCACCCTGACGCACGTCCTCTGCACGCACGGTCACGCCGACCACGTCGTCGGGATCGAGCAGCTCGCCGAGCGCCTCGAAGTGCCGCTCGTCGCACACCCGCTGACGGCGCTCGACGCCGACGATCGCGTCGCGGACGGCGCGGAGTTTCGAAGCGGGAGCCTCGAGATCCGCGCGCTCCACACGCCGGGGCACTGCCGCGACCACGTCGCCTACCTCGTCTCCGGGACGCACTGCCTCACCGCCGACGTCCTCTTTCGCGGCACCGTCGGCGGCACCGCTGGGGCCGACGGCGACCTCGGGCAGTTGAAGCACTCGATCCTCGATGTGCTGTTCGCGCTCGACGCGGAGACGGTCGTCCTGCCCGGGCACCGCGAGGCCACCACGATCGGCGCCGAGCGCGAAGGCAACCCCTTCGTGCGCGCGTGGCTCCACGGTGAGGGGCTCTCGGAGGAGCCGTGCCGCGTCTCCGGCCGCGACGCCACCCTGCTTCTCTGGGCGGACGACTACGACGGCGGCCACAAGGCGCTCGTCCGCTTCACCGACGGCGAGGAGACGATCGTCGGCGGCTCTCGCGTCGAGCGCTGACCCCGCTTCCGGGTAGCGCGTTTCCAGCCGCGCCGAACCGGACACGGAAAAGAGAACGCGTAAGCGACAAAAAGGGAGGAACACATGTTCGGAAAAAACGGCGCCAGGGGCGCTGTTGCGGACGCGGCCGAGACGGTCGTGCCGTACGCGGAGCAGATCGTGGAGGACGAGAAGCTGCGCCGGCGCGTGCTGGCAGCGGTTGGCGCGGGGCTGGCGGCGCGCCAGCGCGCGAAGCGCCAGTTGGGGGTGGTCGGCGCGGCTGCGCGGATCGCCTCCGACCCGGTGGTGCGTGCGCAGGTCGCCGAGATGGTCGCGCAGCTCCAGAAGGCGCGCCGCCGCGTCGATCGCAAGCGGAGCCACAAGGGGCGCAACTTCGTCCTCTTCCTGATCGGAATCGGCGCGACGGCGGCCGCCTTCCCGGGCGTCCGCCGGTTCGTGAAGGAGACGTTCGGCGGCGGCTCGGACGACTGGGCGAGCAGCTCGGCCCCGTCGATCACGGTCGTCGAGGAGCAGATCGAGGTCGACGTCCCGGTCTCGACCGCGTACAACCAGTGGACGCAGTTCGAGGAGTTCCCCAGCTTCATGGACGGCGTGGAGCAGGTCCGCCAGCTCGACGACACACGCCTCCACTGGGCTGCGACGGTCGCGGGCAAGCGCGCGGAGTGGGACGCGAAGATCATCGAACAGGAGCCAGACACCCGCATCGTCTGGGAGTCGATCGACGGCAAGCAGACGCGCGGCACCGTCGCGTTCGACAAGCTCGGCGCGTCGCGCACGCGGGTGCACCTGACGATGAGCTACACGCCCGAGGGCATCGCCGAGAAGGCGGGCTCGGCGATCGGCCTCGACCGGCGCCGGATCAAGGGCGATCTGCAGCGCTTCAAGGAGCTCGTCGAGAGCCGCGGCGTCGAGACCGGCGCGTGGCGCGGCGAGATCCAGGGCGGCGTCGAGACCACCTGAGCACACGCGGCGGCGCTCCGTGCGAAAAGTCGCTCGGAGCGCCGCCGCGTCGCGCGCGGGCGTGTTAGGGATCGCCGACCCCAGGGCACGGCCCACTCGTACCGCAGGGAGAGGGGAGGCGACATGAAGGCGAAGCTGTTGTGCAACGCCGGCGCGATCCAGGAGGAGACCGCGGTCGAGATCGTGACTCACGCCGGCATGAACGAGACGCGATCGGCCCGAGACGTCGGAGGGCCGAGCACGATTCCGGCACCCGTCTACGAGGTCGCCGACGACGAGGGGCACGTCGAGAAGGTCGACACGAGGGACCTCGAGGTCCTCCCGTAGCGCGGGCGGCCGGCGGCGGTCGACCCGCCGCCGGCCACCGCGACGCCTCAGGCGGCGAGCAGCGCCTGCCAGGTCAGCGGGCCGGCGATCCCGTCCGCCTCGAGCCCGTGCGCGGCCTGCGCCTTCTTCACCGCCGCCGTCGTGTTCGGGCCGAAGACGCCGTCCGCGCTCCCGGGCTTGAAGCCGCGTTGCGCGAGCAGCTGCTGCAGCCGCTTCACCTGAAAGCCGCGCGCGCCCGCCTTCAGCGTCGGGTTCTGGCTCTGCGCCTTCTGCAGCGAGCGGTGCTCGTTCGCCGGCACGAAGTCGTCGCCGAGGTGCTTCCTCACCGAGCGCAGGTACGCCTGCAAGGGGAACGCCTTCCCCGGGTCGCTGTGATCGGACTTCCGGAAGGCTTCGGAGACCTGCACGTGCCCGGTGATCCCGCGCTTGCCGGCGCGGAGGTCGGCGGCGTGGAGCCACACGACCGGGATGTCGTACTCCTTGCACTTCCGCGCCACCAGCCGCGCCGAGAGCTCGAGGCACTTGAGCGAGTAGTCGTCGGACCAGTCGTGCGCGGTCTGCGCAGCCTTGCCCGCGTGCTCGAACCCGAGCCCGTTGTGGTTTGCGCCCGGCGCGTGCCAGGCGACGTCGCTGTCCTGGACGCACTGGACGACTGTGTTTCCGTCGATGCAGTAATGGGCCGACGCCTGCGGAGCGCTCGACCCCGCGAACCAGCTCGCGACATCCTCGGCCGTGCTGGGCTTCTCGGGCGACTCCATCGTGTGGATGACGAGCACGTCGATGTGGCTCGAGCGGCCCTTCGTGAAGTTCCGTGCTTGCACGAACGGTATTGCGGCTACCCCCATCGGTCACTCCCCTCGTTTTTCGCCGCAGGGACGTGTTCCTTGATGATCGTTTCCGAGGCGCGGCAGGTCAAGGAGCTCAGTAGTACGGTCACCGCATGGACGTGCGCGAGCTCAAGCGGAAGGCGGAGGTGGCGGAGCTCCTGCTCGGCGCCGCGCGTCGGCTCGGCGAGACGATGGATCCCGAGCGGGTGTACGGGCGGTTCCACGACCTGCTCCGGGACGTCGTCGCGCACGACGCCGTCGTCGTCTCGTCGTACGACGAGCGCGACGGCCTGATCCGGTGTGACTACGCGTGGGTCGAGGGCAATCTCCTCGACCCGCAGATCTTCCCGCCGATCGCGCTCAACCGCAAGGGCGGAGGGATGCAGAGCCGCGTGATCGTCAGCGGCGAGCCGTTGCTCGCGAACGATGTCGAGGAGCGCGTGCAGGCGGGGACGGGGACGTACTACGACGTCGACCGCGAAGGGAACGTGCGCAAGCTGCCCGAGTCGGGGCCGCCGGGGACGAAGGCGGTGATGATGGTCCCGGTCGAGCACGAGGGGCGGGTCGTCGGCGTCGTGCAGCTGATGAGCGACCACGAGCGCTACGAGCCGCACGATCTGGAGATCTTCGAGGGCCTCGTCGCACAGATGGCGGCGGCCGTGCGGAACGCGCGCCTGCAGCGCGAGCGCCTGCGGCTCGAGGCGGCGGAGGCGGCGGCCCGTGCCGTCGCGGCCGAGCGCGAGCGAGCGGCGCACGTCCTCGACGTCGTCGGCGACGGCATCTTCCTCGTCGACGGCGACGGCACGATCGGGCTCTGGAACCGCGCGGCGGCGGCCGTCACCGGCCTCGAGCCGGAGGGCGTGCTCGGGCGGCCGGCGCACGAGGCGGTGCCCGGCTGGAGCGAGGTCGAGGCGCGGGTTCCGATCGCGGAGGGCGGGTACTCCGCGCGGTCGGTCACGCTCCCCGTCGACGCCGGCGGCCGCGACCTGTGGCTTTCGTTCGTCGCCGTCCGCGGCGCCGACGGCGTCGTCTACACGTTCCGCGACCTGACGGACGAGCGCCGCCTCGACGAGGAGAAGAGCGACTTCATCGCGACGATCTCGCACGAGCTGCGGACGCCGATGGCCGCCGTCTACGGCGCCGCGCGCACGCTCCTCCGCCGCGACATCGAGCTCCCGCCCGAGCAGCGGCAGAAGCTGCTGGAGATGATCGCGACGCAGTCGGCGCGGCTGACGCAGATCACGGAGGAGGTGCTGCTCGCGACGCGGATCGACGGCGGCGACCTCCGCGTCGCGCGCGAGCCGGTGGACGTGGTCGAGCTCGTGCGCTCGACGGTGGAGGCGATGAAGCCGCAGCTCGAGCCGGCAGCCGTCGACGTCGAGGTCGGCGCTGCCGCCGGCGAGGCTGCGGGCGACCGCGACCGGATCGAGCAGGTGCTCGTGAACCTGGTCGACAACGCCGTCAAGTACGGAGACGGCCGTCGCGTCGTGGTCGCGGTCGACGGCTCGACCTCGGGCGTTCAGATCTCCGTCAGCGACACCGGTCCGGGGATCCCGCCTGGCGACCTGGAGCGAATCTTCGACAAGTTCTATCGCGGCGACCCGAACCTGACGACGGCGCCGAGCGGCACCGGGCTCGGCCTCTACATCGCGCGCGAGCTCGTGGAGCGGATGGGCGGCCGGATCGACGTGCGCTCCGAGGCCGGGGAAGGCACGACCTTCGTGGTCGAGCTGCCTCGGCCGTCCTAGGCGCCGCGGGGTGCGAGGCGGAGGGCCGCCTCGCACCCGCTCCGTGCGTCTTGCTAGGCGAGCGGGGCCCTGACGGCGCCGCCCGGGAACTCGCGCGAGTGGACGTTGACGTAGAAGTTGGCCGGGTTCGCGAGGATCTCGTCGAGGAGCGCGCCGTCGACCGCTGTGCACGCGCTCGTGACGCCGTTCTCGGCGGGCGCCGTGAACGGGATGACGATCGGCCCGCTCCCGCCGGCCGCGCCGCGATGGATGTGCGCGCCGACGGCGGGCAGCTGGACGTTCGAGACCGTGATCCGGTAGCAGAGCTGCGCGTCCGAGCGGCGGATCCGGATGACGGCAGTCCCGGCGCCGTCCGGGTCGCCCGCGGCGGGTGCCTCGTTACGGCCGGCCATCGTCACCGTGAACGTGCGGCCGAGCGTTGCGTCGGAGCTGCCGAGCTGTCCGCGGACGGCGCCGCCGGGGAACTCCGCCGTGTGGACGTTGACGTAGTACTGCGCGCGCGAGGCGAGGATCTGCTTCACGACGGTCCTAGCCGCGGCGACACACCCGCTCGACTTGCCGTTCTCGTCGGGTGTCTTCAGCGGGACGACGACTCCCCCGACCGCTCCGGCTGCGGCCTGGTGGATGTGCGCGGCGGCCGCGCGCGTCGCCAGGTTCGGCGCGTCGATGGTCGCGCAGACCTGTCCCTGGCCGAGGCGCAGGCGGATCGTCGCGCTGCCGGTCGCGACGGGGTCGCCGGCGGGGTTCTCGGTCTCACCGGCGAGCGCCGCGCTGATCAGGACGCCGTTCCTCGTCGGGGTCAGGATCGTGCGCGGGCACGCCCCGCGCGGCGCGGGGATGATGTCGGCCGCGTGGCGGCCGTGCGCGCGCAGCTGGGCGGCGTTTACCTGGATCTTCCTGTACGGCGCCCTCGTGGAGGTCGTCTTGTGACAGACCGTCCGTGTGGCGGTCGATTCCCCGCTCGCGGCGGACCCGCCGCGAGCAGTCTGGTAGGCGAAGGGCAACGCGGCCGCCGCGGCGGCGAACACGAGCAACAGGCGCTTCATGCGGTCTCCTCGAATTCGTGACGGATGGACGCCCTGCTCTACGCGCGGTCGCCGAAAACGG
>Ga0126307_10002784_pt1 | contig 11857 bp, 7 predicted proteins | sample Plot28_FD_89955 | JGI IMG/M metagenome (GOLD analysis project Ga0126307, IMG submission 89955) | Serpentine soil microbial communities from UC McLaughlin Reserve, CA, USA - Plot28 | ecosystem: Environmental > Terrestrial > Soil > Grasslands | place: USA: UC McLaughlin Reserve, Lake County...
CGTAGTGTCTCCCAAAATAGACCTGCCGGAAGGTTATATTGCAGAAAACGTTCAGGTAGTGATCAATGGAGTTTGCAAGGATTGTAATACATGATTGTGCTACCAGCTTTTGTAACTTTTAGCATCGCCTGTTGTGTCACTCCCTTGTGCGTTGTTAGCGCTAGTGAGCAGTTTACTGCTTGTCACCTGTTACAGCTGCAAAAACCCTGGCTCTTTAGCCTTTATTAAAGAAGTGATACAGGAAAGAAGAACACGACATGTTTCACAGAATTACCAACCGTACAAGTGAGTGACACAACAAAAGTTTAATAGTAATATAAAAGCTTGCTACAAAAAAATAAAGGACTTCATTGCTGAAGTCCTTTTACTATTTAAAGATTATTCAATCAACTATGTTCAGGATGTGTAATCTTCTCCATTTCATTTTGAACAAACAACATCAACTCACTGATGTAATCAGCTGCAAAGCTGAACTTTAATCCCGCCGCTTTATACAACTCAGGTAATGTCTTTGTTCCACCTAATTGCAAGGCTGTAATATAATTGTTGATAGCCTTGTCCTTATCTTCTTTAAACTGCTTCCATAAGCCAATAGCGCCCAATTGTGCAATGCCGTATTCAATGTAATAGAAAGGCACTTCGAACAAGTGTAACTGGCGCTGCCATGAGTACTTGCGGTATTCTTCCAAACCTGAAACATCCATGGCAAGGGAAGTATAATCATTTAAAATAGCTCGCCAGTTTTCCAATCTTTCTTCCACTGTATGTGCCGGGTTTTCATACACCCAATGCTGGAATTTATCAACAGTAGCAATCCATGGGAAGATGCTTAGCACTCTTTCCAGTTGCTGTTGTTTGGCTCTTTTCAGATCTTCTGCATTATCAAAAAATACATCCCAATAATCCATACTGAAAAGCTCCATGGCCATGCTGGCTACTTCAGCAATTTCCATGGGATATTCCTTAAATGCTGTGAGTGGAAGGTTGTGTGATAAGAAAGAATGAATGGCATGCCCGCCTTCATGAACCATAGTCGTTACATCGCTCATTTGCCCTGCAGCATTCATGAAAATAAAAGGCGCGCCGGTTTCCGGAAGGGGACAGTTATAACCGCCAGGAGCTTTTCCTTTCCTGCTATCGAGATCCAAACGGCCCATCTCCTTCATCTTCACCAGGCATTCGCCAAAGAAAGGATTCATTTGGGTGAAGCATTCAATCGTTTTATTTACCAATTCTTCACCTGTTTGAAAAGGTGTTAGTGGCTTAATACCATCCGGCTCTGCTTCTGTATCCCATGGACGCAAGGAGTCAAGCCCCAGCTTCTGTCGTTTGCGGTCATAAATAAAATCAACTAATGGCAGTATTCCATTTTTCACAGCCCTATGAAATTGAAAACAGTCTTCTTTGGTGTAATCAAAACGGCCCATTTCCACAAACTTGTAATCACGATAATTAGCAAAGCCTGCATTTTTAGCTACCTGGTCGCGTTTTTGAACCAGCGTAGTAAACAAATCATTCAACTGCTGTTTGTCCTGCAGCCGCCGTTCTGCAATTTTGCGATAAACCTGCTCTCTAAATCCACGATCAGGATTCTCTAAAAACTTACTGGCTTGTTGCAAAGTATATTCTCTTCCTTCTACTTCTATGGTCATTTTTCCTGAAATAACCCCAAATTGTTGTGCCAGTACAGAAATCTCTGCTTGTATAGGAATATTCTGTTCACGAAAGAGTTCAATGCTCTTTTTTACATTACGCAGATAAACCGTGTACGCTTCGCTGTCCAGGGTTTTTGTATGCTCATTTTCAACTAATTTTCGGTTCAACTTATCTGCATAAGGTTGAATTTTTGGTTGGATCTCCATCACAAAATATGTGAACGCATTTTCCAGTTCCTTGTTTTCAGTATCACAGGTCATGCGTATTTGCCGCCAGGCGGCATCTTCGCCAATAACTGCTTCTATTTCGCTTAAATCTTTTAACCAATTCTCCAGTTCCTGTTTTGTCCCGATAGGCCTCTCCAATAGTTCTTTGAAGTAAGGCTCCAGCGTTTGCCAATCGGTTACTTTAAAGTCCTTTGGCAGATAATGTCGTGGTATGCTGGCAATATGTGCTGAGTAGGTTGTTGTTTGTCCTTCCATCGTATTCTTTTTTGCGAATGGTCAACGGTAATGATGAATTGACCTTTCACTTCATCAAGCTATTAGTTCCATAGTGTTTGCATGAATGCATTTAACAATTGACCACTCACTATTTACAATAATTATTCCTCTGTTTTTTTCTTGCGACCTCTTTTAGGTTTATCAGTTTCTTCCGGGGCTTCCTCTTTCGATTTCTTTGGTTTAGCCTCTTTCTCTGCTTTTGGTTTGGCGGCTTTTTTAGCAGCAGGTTTTTTTACTGCAACCTCTTCCATTGACGTTTCCTCAAGAACAGGTTCTTCTTCGGAGGTTTCTTCTTTTACGGTAAAATCAATATCGTTGCTTTGAACAACTTCATACCATCTGATCATTTTCTTCATATCACTGGCATATACTCTTTCAAAGTCCAGCTCTGGGTACACTTTTTCAAAATAGGATTTCAATGCCTTGTTGTCTTTGATATCGGGCAACGGTTCGCTGCTCGATTTCATAGCGGAAAACACATCGGACAACCGCACATTTTCCCTTGACGTGTATACTTCAATACTCTCCAGGTGGGAGAGGTTGTGTACTCTCGAGGAAACAAACTTTGTACTCTGATCTTCCAATGAACGAACTATGGCGCCATCCGTCTTACTGCTTACCACTTCATATAAACCTGGCATGCCGGTAACGGCTACAATTCTATTATAATCCATACTGAAAATTTTGGGGCTGCAATATAAACCGATTTATTAGCATTAATTAACCTGAATTCAGGATTATAAGGCACGGTTTTTATCATCTTTGAATAACAACGGCCCTTAAACAACCATTATGTACCGGAAATTTTTTGTAATTGGATTGGCTTTTTTCATCGTTAATGGTCTTCATGCCCAGCTACGTTCTTTAAGCGGAACAGTTGTAGATCAACAAAATAAAGCTCCTCTGACAGGGGCCACCGCCAAACTGAACAGTGTTACAGACTCTGCTTTTATCAGAACTGTTGTCAGTGATTCTCTCGGCAGATTTAGCTTTACAGGTTTACAACGAGATAGTTTTTTACTTACTATTTCTTTTATTGGGTATAATCCCGTTTTGAGAGGAGTTCGTCTTGACACCACAGATATTTCACTTGACATCAATGCTGTTGCTAATTCTTCGCAGGAACTGGCGACTGTTGTAATCCGTTCCACCTCAGGTCCTGTACAAAAAGGAGATACACTCCAGATTAGTGCTAACCAGTTTAAAGTAAACCCTGATGCCAGCGGTGAGGACCTGATAAGGAAAGTGCCCGGAGTAACTATAGAAAACGGCCAGGTAAAAGCACAAGGTGAGAACGTACAAAAAGTAACTATTGACGGGCGTGAATTATTTGGTGACGATGCCACGGCAGCTCTGCGAAATCTTCCCGCAGAAATTATTGACAAGATCCAGATTTTTGATCGCCTTAGTGACCAGGCCCAGTTTACGGGCTTTGAGGACGGAAATACAAGTAAGTCCATCAATATTGTAACAAAAGCAAATATGCGCAATGGACAATTCGGAAGAGTATTTGCCGGCTATGGAACAGATGAACGTTATGCTGCCGGCGGCAATGCAACAATTTTAAAAGAGAATCGAAAAATTTCCCTCGTGGGTAATTTCAACAATACCAACCAACAAAATTTTGCCCAACAGGATTTGTTGGGTGTTACGAGTACTAACAATCAGCGTGGAAGTGGTGGTTTCCGTGGCGGCGGTGGAAATAGAGTGCAGACTGGAAACAGGGGCCAAGGTGGTGGAAACCCGGGCGGCGGAAACTTTGGTGGTTTTGGTAACAATAATAATTTCCTGGTTGGGCAGCAAAACGGTATTAATAAGACCAATGCTTTTGGCATTAATTACTCTGACCTGTGGGGCCCGAAAATTACTATGACCGGCAGTTATTTATTCAACAATATCGCCAACAATACGAATGAAATAGCTAACACCCAGTATTACAGTGGTGGTGGAATTTTTGATACAACCGCTTCATCAAACACAAATACCAATCACCGCTTTAATATGCGGTTTGAATATAGAATTGATTCTTCTAACCAAATTATCATTTCACCCAACGTAAGTTTCCAGGATAACAATTCAGAAAGACATACAAACCAAATAACGTTTGATTCACTTAGCTCCCTGCAACGAAGGATCAGCCAGAATAATACAAATAGCAGCCGTTCAGGAAATAATCTTAATAACTCAATTTTCTATAGACATGCTTTTGCAAAACGAGGAAGAACCTTTTCCGTGAACCTGAACACTTCCTACAACAAAAGAAGTGGAGGCTCTTATGTCAATACTTTTTTTCGTTCCATAGATAATTTTGGAGGTTATGAGGACACAACGTCAAATCGTTTTACAGATCAGCGTAACAACGGCTTGCAATTATCAACTACTATTGCCTATACTGAACCACTTGGGCAAAACTCTCAGCTTCAGTTCAATTACATTCCCAGTTTTTCAAAAAGTGAATCGGACCAGCAGGCCTATTTGCTGAACGCGACTGACAATAAATATTCTATTTTTTTAAAGAACTTTTCAAACAGCTTTGAAAGCCGTACAAATGCACAGAATGGAGGCATCTCTTACCGTTATGGCAACCGCGACAGACAAATTTCTTTTGGTGCCAGCTACCAACATACAAATCTTAAGAGTGAAAGAACTTATCCAATAAAAACTTCTGTCGATAAAAGTTTTGATAACATTTTGCCAAATGCCATGATCCGTTATAAAATCTCTAACAGAAGTAGTATGCGTCTGTTTTACCGGGCAAATGTAAACCAGCCTTCGGTAATTCAATTGCAGGATGTATTGGATCCCAGCAACGAACCCTCCTATACATTAGGCAATCCAAACCTAAACCAGCAATACACGCACATTTTAAGTACTCAGTATACTTTTACCAACACAACTAAAGGGTTGTTAGTGGTCGGTAATGTTTTCTATCAGTCCGCAAAGAACTATATAGCGAACGCAACATATAATTCTATAAAAAAAGATACCATAGTTTCGGGAGAACTATTAAAAGCGGGCTATAGACTGTCACGACCAACCAACCTTGATGGCTATAAAATCCTTCGTTCTTTCCTGACATTTGCTATACCGGTAAAATTCATCAAATCAAATTTCAATTTAAATGGTGGGGTAAGTTTTACAAGGACGCCAGGCATCAATAATTATGCACTGAACGAAACAAAGAACAGAACAGTTACGTTGGGAACTGTAATTGCCAGTAACGTAAGTCAATATGTTGATTTTACTCTTTCCTATTCTGCTAACTTTAGTAAGGCTGAAAATGAATTACTCTTAACGCTTAATGAAAACTATTCTCAGCATACAGCCAGCGCACAAATGAATTTACTCGCTAAAACGGGATGGTTCTTTCAGAACGATCTGAACTATCAACATTATATAGGTTTAAACGTGGGTGATCCAACTTTTTTACTTTGGAATATGAGCGCAGGTAAAAAAATTCTAAAAGACCACAAAGGGGAATTAAAATTCACCGTGTTTGACTTGTTGAAGCAAAACCGAAGCATTACGAGAAATGTAACAGATTATGGCATTGAGGATGTACAGAACCAGGTGTTGCAGCAATATTTTATGCTCACTTTTACTTACAACCTGCGCAACTTTGGAACTGCTGCTACCCGGGCAGCCAATCGTAACAACAACAGGGGCGCTGATACCAGGTTTTGATGGGGGCAGTTAGGTTAAGGGCTGTATTTATTGATACGGAAGAGAACGGTAGCGCTGCACAGTACAGCCGCAACGATGAAATGTAAATGCAAAATTTAAGTGATGAATCCGTAAATATGTTCAAAGCGACCTAATTCCGGTTAAGCATTTGTATTTATCTCATGCAGAACTTTTTCAATTCGCTGTTTAACTGTATCATAATCGGTATAGCCTTGTGCCACCATGTAAAATTTTGAATCGCTCACCTGTAATAGAACCGCAGGAAAGCCGTTTACCTGTAACTGTTTTACAAGCGCAAATTCATAATAGGCCTTTTCCTTATATTCTTCGCTTTGGAGTTTTGTATAGAACTCTTTTTCAGGAACCTGGTATTTGTGGACTAAATGCCGGTAAGCTTCCTTGTCGGTAAGGTCTCTTCCCTCATAATTCAAGGCATATTGAATATCCGCGGCAATAAAAACTGCTTTGTCCGGAAGGTATTCTTTAAATATGCAAAGGGCAATGGCTGACATGGTAGATTCCGGATGCCAATCGCTTTGGTCAGGATTGAAAATATGCCAAAGGAAATCTTCGCCAAACTTTACACCTGTAAGTTCTTCTACATTTTTATATGCCTTCTGAATATACCCTGCGATAGTACCAATGTGCCGGGGCCTTTCGTCAAAGATCATTCCGCCGGAAAGCACATCAAAAGCCAATTGATCTTTGTATTCTTCGGCAATGCGGCTAATCACCTTGCTGAATCCATAGCACCATCCGCAATAAGCATCGTAGCAATAATATATGGTAGGTTGAATTGGTTGTTCCATTTTCGTACGATTAAAAAAAATTCCATCAATTAATCTTTGATGGAGAATTAGGTTACGAGCACAAAGTTATAGAGGATCAGTCGGGGAAGCCGCTTTTATCAATGCCAGGGATGAGCTTCAAAGCGTTTTTATAATACACTTTTTTTAAAACATCATCACTTAATCCAATTCCATACATTGTCCAATACGCATGATATTTTTTATGATAGGGGAAATATTCATCCGACGTTTCTAATACCCTGAAATAAGTTGCGTACTCAGAAGGTACCCAACTGTCCTTTCCAAACAAAATGCGGTCCTGGTATTTTTCAAAAAATCGTTTGGCTACTCTTGGTTGACGCCCAAGTTCGGCAATTACAGCACCAAATTCAATATTCATGTTCTGGAAAGAATCAAGAAGTTTAGATAAATGAGCGAGGTCGTTTGCATACCAACCGAAATGAGCAGCTATAAAATTTGTTTTCGGATGCTTACGAATAATATTATGTTGCTGCTGGATAAGATCATTCCATGGTGCGGGGTCTTTGTCTCCTCTTTTACGGCCGGGATAAGTGAGTAATTCCAGCCAACGTTCATTATGTTCGTTAGCTTCTTCCCAGAATTGCTTTGGATCTGCAGTATGAATTAAAACAGGTATGCCAAGTTGCCCACATTTTTCCCAGATAGGATCAAGCCTCGGATCATCAACCCGCAAAATGTTGCCTTTAGTATCCTTGGCCGAAAAGCCCAGGCTCTTATATATTTTCAATCCTTGCGCACCCTCTTTTACATCCGCCTCCAATTGCTTAACCGCATTTTGTATCCATGAGGGTTCGCCTACACCATTAAATGAAACGTTAGTAAATACAACAATGCGGTTGGGCGTTGTCTTGCGTGCATTTCTTATAGCATTTGCCAGGTGAGCGGGATCACTTAAGTTTCCCCTGCCACTAAGATTGACCATCACTTTCATATTCAGGCTATCCATTTCCTTCAGCAATAAAGGAATGTCCTGCGTAGGCATACCAAACTGATGGTTATGTACATCAATAAAAGGAAACTTTGCCTTTGTTAATGGATGTTCCGGGACCACCAGGGAAGAAGGTGGATTATAGGTTTCAAAATCGATTCTTGGTTTTGATCCTTGTGCAAATCCATGGTGGTTAACCAGCAATGTACCAGTTAAAAAATACAACAGTCTTTTCATTCAACAGCTAATTTGATTTCAAAGTATTATAGAAAAGGCACTTGATAGCGCCTTCCATCAACGTTAACACTCTTTTATTGAAATTAAATAACTCGTGATATTAATGTGCTTCCAGCCAATTGGTTCCGGCGCCCACTTCGGCAACAATAGGAATTCCATTCGGCAAGATCATAGCTGATTGCATGCAATCAAGTATAACCGGCTTTATATTTTCTACTTCGTCTTTTGTTGCATCAAAAACTAGTTCGTCATGCACCTGCAAAATCATTTTTGATTTAAACTTATGTTCTTTAAATGCCTTGTCAATTTTTACCATAGCAAGCTTTATCATATCAGCGGCAGTTCCCTGGATAGGAGAATTAATAGCGTTTCGTTCTGCATAACCACGAACTGTGAAATTGGCTGAGTTGATATCTCTTAGCCAACGCTTACGTCCCAATACGGTTTGCACATATCCATGTTCCTGGCAATAATGAATCATATCAGACATGTACTTGGTAATACCGGAAAACTCTTTTTTATAATTGTCGATGATCTCCCTGGCTTCTGAACGACTGATACCTAAGTTCTCTGCCAGTCCAAAAGCACCTTGTCCATAGATGATTCCGAAATTGACACTTTTTGCTTTTCGGCGCATTTCTTTTGTGACGGCTTCTTCTTCTATACCGTACACTTTTGCGGCAGTAGCTGTGTGTACGTCTTTATTTTGAAGAAAGGCATCGCACATACTTGCGTCACCGCTTAATGCGGCAACGATGCGCAATTCTATTTGTGAATAGTCGGCGCTTACCAGCGAATAATTTTCATCTCTGGGCACAAAGGCCTTTCTTATTTCCCGTCCCCTGTCTGTGCGAATGGGAATGTTTTGCAAATTAGGGTTGTTGCTGGCCAAACGGCCGGTTACCGCTACTGCTTGTCCGTAGGTCGTGTGGACTCTTCCTGTTTTTTTGTTGATCAATAAGGGAAGCGCATCAACATAGGTTGATTTTAATTTTGTGTATTCCCTGTACGCAAGGATATCATCGGCTACAGGATGAAGGACGGCTAACTTTCTCAAAACGTCTTCACCGGTGGCATATTGGCCGGTCTTCGTTTTCCTTGCTTTTGGATCAAGACCTAATTTTTCAAATAATACCTCTCCCAGTTGTTTTGGGGATCCGAGGTTAAAGCGAACGCCAGCTGACTCGTATACTTTTTCTTCATGAACCCTGGCTTCAATATCTAACACCCTTGAGTATTCATTTAAAAAATCAGTGTCAACTTTCACCCCTTCATATTCCATGGCTACCAGCACAGATACCAAAGGAGTTTCAACGTCTTCAAACACTTTTTCAACTTCGCATTTTTTAAGCTTGGGTACAAAAACATTCTTGAATTGAAAAGTAACATCCGCGTCTTCTACTGCATATTCCTTGACCTTATCTAATTCCACATCACGCATATTGCCCTGGTTCTTTCCTTTTTTACCTATCAGTTCTTCAATATGTATGGGTTCATAATTAAGGTACCTGGCACTGAGCCAGTCCATATTACTTTTACCATCAGGTTCAATCAGGTAATGGGCCACCATGGTGTCAAAGAGCTTCCCCCTGATCTCTACGTCATACCATTTCAAAATCAAAAGATCATATTTGATGTTGTGTCCTATCCATGTCTTGCTTTCATCAATAAACAAGAAGGAAAAATTGGAAAGAATTTTTTTTGTTTCCGACAGGTCGTTTCCAGGTACAGGTACATACCATCCCCTGTGTTGTTCAACACAAAAACTTAGCCCTACCAGGTCGGCGTTATTGGCATCAATATTAGTTGTTTCGGTATCAAAGGAAATTTCAGTATGCTTGCTTAATTCATGCAATAGGGCCTGCATCTCTTCAGGACTTTCAACCAGTTCATATTCGTGCGGCGTATTATTGATGTTTTTGCCTGGTTGCACCACCGAGATTACCTGGGGTTCTTCAACAGCAATTGCAGGGCTCCCGAAAAGGTCTGCCTGCACCCCAACTGAATTTTTCCCTGACGCGCCTGTATCAGGATAATCTTCTCCAAACAATCTTTTAATTACCGTTTTAAATTCCAGTTCATTAAAAACCTCTTTGAGGGCATCTTTATTCCATTCCTTAATCAAAAAATTTTCTTCATGGAATTCTACCGGAACGGAAGTGATAATGGTCGCTAACTTTTTGGAAATGATAGCATCATCCTTTCCCTTTTTGATTTTTTCTCCCAGCGCTCCTTTAATATTATCAGCATTTGATAATACATTCTCTAAGGTTTTATATTCTGTCAAAAGTTTACACGCTGTTTTTTGTCCTACTCCTGCAATGCCCGGGATGTTGTCTACAGCATCTCCCATTAAACCAAGAATATCAATAACCTGGTCAACTGAATCGATACACCATTTTTCACATACTTCTTTTGGGCCCATTATTTCTACATCACCTCCCTGGTAACCTGGTTTGTAAATCTTTACCTTATCACTGACAAGCTGGCCATAATCTTTATCAGGAGTTACCATATACACTTCGTAACCTAAAGTTTCTGCCTGTTTGCTTAATGTTCCAATGACATCGTCTGCTTCATAGCCATCACTTTCAATAATGGGAATATTCAGTCCTTGTATAATTCTTTTAATATCGGGAATGGCAAGAGTAAGGTCTTCTGGTGCATCCTGCCGGTTGGCTTTGTAATCCACGAAATCGGTATGCCTTTCTGTTGGTGCAGCCGTATCAAAACATACGGCCATATGTGTAGGTTTTTGATTATTGAGTAACTCAATAATGGTATTGGTGAAGCCAAACTGCGCATTGGTGTTTTTTCCCTTTGAAGTGATTCTTGGATTGCGGATCAGCGCATAATAAGCTCTAAAGATCAGCGCCATGGCATCCAACAAAAACAGTCTTTTATCCATGCCGGCGAAGTTAATTAAATCCTTTCGCCGCTATGGTTCAGAAAATGCAAAAACCCCACCATGGCGGGGTTATTAAATGTTCGGATTATAGTGGGTTAGTAAGTAATGTATTAATTGTAGATAAGCTTTTGATCGGCTGTCTGCGTATTTCCTTTCGCTCCTTTATTTAGGTAATGTTCTGGATTGCTAACAAGGGTTGTGCCTTGCACAGTAGCTGTATTGCTCTTAGTGGGAACAGCTGATGGAGTGTTGTTGTCTTTATGAATAAAATTCAGGTATAACGCAAAAAACAGAAGATTGAATGCAAAGAAGTTGAGTATTCTTGAAAGGCGCTTTTTCATAACAATTGGATTTAAAGATTCTAGGCCAATATAGAAAGGCCTGGACAGAGATACAAATTTTTATTCAGTTTTTCAAAAAATCAGGTAAAACCCTTTAGTGTTTCAGTAAATTTACGGTTACTAATTGCTGCGTTTTTTCAGGGTGCTACTGCATAAGGCGAATAATTAAACTGATTAATATTATTATTTCATAGATTCCAGTTTTTTCTGCATAGAAAACATCTCATCTCTTAGCCTGGCTGCCTCCATAAAATCCATGTCCCGGGCCGCCTTTTCCATTTCTTTTTTCGTTTTTGTTATTGCCTTTTGCAATTGAGGAATAGTAGCGTATTCCGATTCTTCTTCTGCTGCTTTGGTTATAATTTCGTCCACAGCGTAAGGCGAGTTGGGATCATAACCTTTGATATCAAGTACAGCAGTTTGTGCCATTACCTGCTGAACTGATTTACGAACCGTGGTAGGTGTAATATTGTGCGTAATATTATAAGTAATTTGTTTTTCCCTGCGACGATTGGTTTCATCAATAGTTCTTTGCATACTTTCTGTCATCTTATCTGCATAAAAGATAACCAGCCCGTCCACATTTCTTGCTGCACGACCTGCTGTTTGAGTTAAAGAGCGTTCGTTGCGCAGGAAGCCTTCTTTGTCCGCATCTAAAATAGCTACCAGGGAGACTTCCGGAAGGTCTAATCCTTCTCTCAACAAGTTTACGCCTACTAATACATCAATATTACCCAAACGCAGGTCACGCAATATCACTACCCTTTCCA
>Ga0126307_10002785_pt1 | contig 11856 bp, 9 predicted proteins | sample Plot28_FD_89955 | JGI IMG/M metagenome (GOLD analysis project Ga0126307, IMG submission 89955) | Serpentine soil microbial communities from UC McLaughlin Reserve, CA, USA - Plot28 | ecosystem: Environmental > Terrestrial > Soil > Grasslands | place: USA: UC McLaughlin Reserve, Lake County...
AGACCTCGACGGGGAAGCTGCCCGGCGCGGCGACGTTGCCGGTCGCGCTCGTGATGCTGGAGGCAATCCGCGACGTGCACGACGAGACCGGCCGCATGGTCGGCTTCAAGCCCGCCGGCGGGATCCGCGTGTCGAAGCAGGCCGTGCAGCACCTCGTGCTCGTGCACGAGACGCTCGGACCAGAGTGGCTGACGCCCGATCTCTACCGGCTCGGCGCATCGTCGCTCCTGAACGACGTGCTGATGCAGGTCCGGAAGGAACGCACCGGCCGCTACTCGTCGCCGGACGAGTTCACCGTCGACTGATGACGCGATGAGCGAGCTCGAGCGCACGCGGGAGCACGCGCCGGCGCCGGCGACGGCCGAGTGGGCGTACGCGCCCGCGCCCGAGGCGCGCGACATCGTCTCGATCCACGAGCGGTACGGCCACTACGTCGGCGGCGAGTGGCTGGAGCCGCACGCGACGTACACGACGATCTCCCCCGCGGACGAGTCGGAGCTCGCCGAGGTGGGGCAGGCGACGCTGGAGGAGGTCGACGCGGCCGTCCGCGCCGCCCGGGAAGCGTTCGAGAACGGCTGGTCCGCGCTGCCCGGGTCGGAACGCGCGAAGTATTTGTTCCGGATCGCGCGAATCCTCCAGGAGCGGTCGCGCGAGCTGGCGGTGCTGGAGTCGCTGAACGGCGGCAAGCCGATCAAGGAATCGCGGGACGTCGACCTGCCGCTGAGTGCCGCCCACTTCTTCTACTACGCGGGCTGGGCGGACAAGCTCGAGTACGCGTTCCCGAACCGTCGGCCGAAGCCCGTCGGCGTCGCCGGGCAGATCATCCCCTGGAACTTTCCGCTCCTGATGCTGGCGTGGAAGATCGCGCCTGCGCTCGCGTGCGGCAACACCGTCGTTCTCAAGCCCGCCGAGACGACGCCGCTCAGCGCGCTGCTCTTCTGCGACGTGCTGCGCCAGGCGGAGCTTCCGCCGGGCGTCGTCAACATCGTCACCGGCGACGGCTCGACCGGTGCCGCGATCGTCAAGCACGAGGGCGTCGACAAAATCGCGTTCACCGGCTCGACGGAGGTGGGGAAGGCGATCCAGCGCGAGCTCGCCGGCACCGGGACGAAGCTGACGCTCGAGCTGGGCGGCAAGGCCGCGAACATCGTCTTCGACGACGCCGCGCTCGATCAGGCTGTCGAGGGGATCGTCAACGGCATCTACTTCAACCAGGGCCACGTCTGCTGCGCCGGATCGCGGCTGCTCGTCCAGGAGTCGATCGCGGAGCCGCTCGTCGCCAAGCTGAAGCGGCGACTGGAGACGCTTCGCGTGGGCGACCCCCTGGACAAGAACACGGACGTCGGCGCGATCAACTCCCGGATGCAGCTCGAGAAGATCGAAGAGCTCGTTGCGGCCGGCAGGGAGGAGGGCGCGGAGGTCTACCAGCCGCCGTGCCGGCTGCCCGAGAAGGGCTACTGGTTCGCGCCAACCGTCTTCACGAACGTCGCGCAGAGCTATCGGGTAGCGCAGGAGGAGATCTTCGGCCCGGTGCTATCCGTGCTCACCTTTCGGACGCCGGACGAGGCGGTCGAGAAGGCGAACAACACGATGTACGGCCTGAGCGCCGGCGTCTGGACGGAGAAGGGATCGCGGATCCTCTGGATGGCCGAACGGCTGCGCGCCGGCGTGGTCTGGGCGAACACGTACAACCGCTTCGACCCGTCGTCGCCGTTCGGCGGCTACAAGGAGTCCGGCTTCGGTCGCGAGGGCGGCCGCCACGGGCTGGAGCCTTATCTGCGCTTCGACGAGTCCGAGCCGTGGGGCGGATGACGGACCGGCTTCCCGTCCGCAAGACCTACAAGCTCTTCGTCGGCGGTGCGTTCCCGCGCAGCGAGTCCGGTCGCACCTACCAGGCGGAAGGGCAGAACGTCGCGCGCGCCTCTCGCAAGGACGTCCGCGACGCGGTCAAGGCCGCCCGCGCAGCGTTCCCGAAGTGGTCCGGGATGACGGCCTACAACCGCGGGCAGGTGCTCTACCGGCTCGCGGAGATGGTCGAGTCGCGGGCCTCTGAGTTCGCGGCGCTGTGCTCGGGACGCGAGGAGGTCGAGCGCTCGATCGACCGCATCGTCTGGTACGCCGGCTGGGCCGACAAGCTCCCGCAGGTGCTCGGCGGCTCCAACCCCGTGGCCGGGCCGTACTTCAACTTCACCGTCCCGGAGCCGACGGGCGTCGTTGCGATCCTCGCTCCGTCGGAACCGGCGCTCCTCGGGCTCGTCTCACGGATGGCACCCGCGCTGGTCGGCGGCAACGCCGTCGTCGCCGTGGCCTCGGAGCGGCGCCCGCTTGCGGCGATCGAGCTCGCGGAGGCCGTCGCGACGTCAGATGTTCCAGGCGGCGCCGTCAACATTCTCACCGGCCACACGCCCGAGTTGGCGCCGTGGCTCGCGTCCCACATGGACGTCAACGCGATCGATGTCGCCGGCGCGGACGGGCTCGTCGCCGATATCGAGCGCGCCGCGGCCGACAACGTCAAGCGCGTCGTCGCCGGGCGCGCCGACATCCAGAGCCCGTGGGAGATCGCGGCGTTTCTCGAGCTCAAGACCGTGTGGCACCCCGTAGGGACTTGACCCGGACTCGACCTCGCTTCGCTCGGTCTCGTCCTTTCGCCCGAAATCTTCGATTTCGGGCGACGAAACCGGGCAGGCCCGCTTCGCGGGCGTGCCCATCGGTGGCGACCAAAGGCCGGTGGCTCGGATTGGAAGCGTTCCGTCGGCGCGGCAAACCCGCGCCTAGAGCGACTCGTTAATCTGGGAAGACGCTCGCGAACATCGCTTCGTTGAGCATCCTGCCGGTGGGGCGGGTGGCGAACGGGAACGTGGGCACTGCGGCCGTCGCGGTGTACGCGATCCCGACGTAGTCGCCGACGAAGGCGCCGAGATTGGAGTTGGCAAGCCACTCGGGTTGCATCTGCTCGGCGTCCAGCCGCTGCGGGGTCGACCACGTTCTGCCTCCGTTCGTGGAGCGCATGAACGCGACCCCGAGCCTGCACGCATCGCGCGTGCACGGTCGCGTCCGGAGATATGTGACGACTGCGAGCCGCCCTGCGATCGTCGGATGCGCCGCGATCCCTGGGACGAAGGCGTTGAGGCTCGTTCGCGGCAGTCGCGTAGGCACAGTCCACGTCGTCCCGTTCGTCGAGGTGGACAACACCAGATCGTTGCCGGTGCACGAGCGCCGAAGCCGGCAGTCCATCCACAGCACGTAGAGCCGTCCGGCCGCGTCGACCGTCGCGGCCGGCAGCGGCGGCGCTCGCACCGCGCGAAGCTCATCCGCCACGAACGGCGAGATGACGATCGGCGGCGCGAACGTGGCGCCGCCGTCCGTCGATCGCGACGCGACCAGGTCCTCGCCGCCGGTGAACACGACCGTCAGCGCGCCGTCGCGCTGGACGAGCGGAATGGCGCCGATCGAGTTGGCGACCGTCGCGTCGACCGTCACGGGCGGCGTCCACGTCGAGCCGCCGTCGCGCGAGACGAGCAGCGCCATCCGCCGCGTCTCGAGGTCGCTGTAGGCGATGTAGCAGCCGCCGCGGAACGGGGTCGCGGGCCAGTTGTCGCACGCGATCCAGTTCTTGTCGTACGCAAGGCTCGGCCCGTTCGTGCGCGCTGCCGGAACCGGCGCCGACCACGTGACGCCGTCGCTGGAGCGGTTGACGAAGAGGCCGCTGAACGTCGTGCCGACGATGAGCGTGCTCGCGAGCCAGACTCCGTGGAGCGCGTCGTACGCGACGACGGGATCGGACGCGCGAGGAGACTCGCCCGGCGCAGGCGAGTACGTCGTGACACCCGGCAGCAGGCCGGAGCGCCAGGTCAGCCCACCGTTCGTCGACGTCGCGAAGCCAATCGCCGTGGCCGCGCCGTCGAGGTAGCGACCGACCTGGAACACGGAGACGATTGTCGAGCCGTCGGCGAGCGAGTGCGACTCGAGCTGCGTCCGGTGCTGGCCGACGGCGAGGTTCGCGAGCGGGTCGTTCGCCATCCGCCGCGAGACCACCTCGCAGTCCCGCGCGACCCGGTCCGTCTCGTCGACGGTGGCGATGTCGCGTCCGCCTCCGCACGCGAGTGTGTCGCGCCCGCCGCCGATCACGTTGATCCGGTCGTTGCCGCCTCGCGCGTCGATGCGATCCGCCCCGGACGTTCCACGCAGCAGCTCGCCGCGCGCGGAGCCGCGAATCGTCGCCGCGCCGGCGGTCGCGACGAGCACGAGCGCGAGCAGCAACGACGTCAGCGCCGGCGCGCGGTGGATCACGGCGCCACGAGGCCGACGCGACCGCGCTTCAACCGGGGAAGACGCTGGCGAACATCGCTTCGTTCAGCACGCTTCCTGTGGGACGGGTCGCGAACGGGAACGTCGGCACCGCGCCCGCGGACGTGTAGGCGATGCCGACGTAGTCGCCGAGGAATGCACCGAGATTCGAGTCTGCGACCCAACCCGGCTGCACGGCCTCCGCTTCGAGCCGCTGCGGCGCCGCCCAGGTCCCGCCGCTGTTCGCGGAGCGGAGGAAGGCGACGCCGAACTGACAGGCGCCCGGCGCGCAGGAGCGCGTCCGCAGGTACGAGACGACCGCGACCCGCCCGGCAATCGTCGGGTGCGCGGCGATTCCGGGGACGAAGTAGTCGTACCCGGCGCGCGGCAGTCGCGCGGGCGCGCTCCACGTGCTGCCGTCGGTCGACGTCGACAGCACCAGATCGTTGCTCGTGCACGAGGCCCGGAAGCGGCAGTCGGTCCACAGCATGTAGAGGCGCCCCGCCGCGTCGACGGTCGCTGCGGGGAGCGGCGGCGCGCGCACGGCGCGCAGATCTGCGGCGCGCAGTGGAGAGACGACCACCGGCTGGCCGAACGTCGTGCCTCCATCCGTGGAGCGCGAGGCGACCATGTTGTCGCCGCCGATGTAGACGACCGTCAGCGCCCCGTCGGGCTGCACGAGCGGGACGGCGCCGATCGAGCCGCCGCCGAAGACTGCCTCGATCGTCACGGGTGCGGACCACGTGACGCCGCCGTCGCGCGAGATCAGCATCACCATGCGCCGCGATGTCACCGCGTTGTACGCGATGTAGCAGCTGCCGCGGAAGGGGCTGGCGGCGCCGTTGTCGCAGACGATCCAGTTCTTGTCGTACGCGAGGTTTGGGCCGCTCGTTCGTGCCGCGGTCACCGGCGCCGACCATGTGAGCCCGTCTGTAGACCGGCTGACGAAAAGACCGCTGAACGTGTCTCCGACGATCAGCGTGTTCGCCAGCCAGACGCCGTGCAGCGCGTCCCAGGCGACCACCGGGTCGGACGCGCGCGCCGACTCGCCGGGAGACGGCGAGTACCTCGTGACGCCCGGGAGGAGACCGGAGCGCCACGACCGGCCGCCGTTCGTCGACGTCGAGAATCCGATCGCCGTCGCGGCGCCGTCCGCGTAGCGGCCGTTCTGGAAAACGCTGACGATCGTCGATCCATTTGCGAGCGAATGGGACTCGAGCTGCGTTCGGTGCTGTGCGACGCCGAGGTTCGTGAGCGCGTCGTTCGCGATCCGGCGCGAGACGACCTCGCAATCCCGTGCGACGACGTCCGTCTCGTCGACGGTGACGACGTCGCGGCCGCGCCCGCACGCGATCGTGTCGCGCCCTCCGCCGATCGCATTGATCCGATCGTTGCCGGCGAGCGCGTGGATGCGGTCCGGGCGCGCCGTCCCGCGGAGCAGATCGGCGCGAATCGTTCCGCGAATCGTCGCTGCGGTGGCCGTCGAGGCGAGAAGGAGGGCGAGCAGGACGGCGCCGATAAGCGTCCGTGGCACGAGACGCGCCAGGCTACCTTCGCAATCGTTCAGGCGGGGTTACGATCTGGCCGTTGGGCGAGAGGCGCGGGAGACGGTTCGGCCACGCGATCGCGGAGGGCGACGGCATTTCGCTCGTCGTCGAGGTGGACAGCGCCGAATCCGCACGAGCGGCGGAAGCCGACGGCGCCAGGGCAGTCGCAGTCGACGGCGAGATCGGCGTCGTCCGTGCTGCGACGGAGCTGCCGATCCTCTCCACCGGCAGCTCGCCCGAGGACGCGGTGAGGTCGGGCGCGGACGCGTACGTCCTCTCGGCGGACGACCTGCCACGCGATGCGGGCGAACGCCTTGCCGCGGCCGTCGTGCTCGGAGTCGACTGCGTCGTCAGCGTCGACGACGACGAGGAGCTGAAGCGTGTGCTCGACGAGCACGACCCGGAGATCCTCTTGCTCGACGGCGACCTGGAGCGTGCGCTCGAGCTGCTCAGCGACGTTCCCGTCGGCAAGCTGGCGATCGCGCGCGCGGAGTCGGTAACGGTGGCCGAGATCGCGGAGCTCGAGCGGCGCGGAGTCGACGCCGTGATCGTCCCTGCGCGGAACGCCGGGGTTCTCGCAGGCGACGCGCGTCCGAACTGATCCGCGCGTTCGGCTCTCGCTGCGCGGTCGTGCTCGCGGCTGCGGCCGTCCTCCTCACCGCCTGTGGCGGTGCCTCGGTAGACGACGAGCCCGTCGAGGTCGACCGCCCGCCGTGGATGCGCGGCTGCGACCAGATCTACTACGAGCGCTACGGGCTGCCGAAGCTGCTGATCCTCTCCGACCTGCCGCTGCGCGGCGAGCTCCGCAACATCACGCACCAGATGACGCAGGCCGTGAAGCTCGTGGTCAAGGAGCGCGGCTTCCGGACCGGCCGCTTCTCGGTCGCATACGTCTCGTGCGACGACAGCGGCAGCGATACAGGATGGTCGCGACGCCGCTGCGCCGAGCACGCGCGCGAGGCTGCGCACCGCGAGAAGGTCATCGGGGTGATGCTCCCGATCGATCTCGGCTGCGCAGCCATAGCCGTGCCGCCGCTCGCAGCGGCGCGGCCCGGCCCTGTCGCGCAGGTGGCGGTGCTGAATGCAGCGCTTGCGCTGCCGGAGCGCGGCGCGGTGCGCGTGATCGCACCGACTCCTGCGCAGGCCGCCGCCGATGCCCTGCTGATCCGGGGCCTCGACGCCGACTCCGTGGCGGTGATCGACGACGGCACCGCTTACGGTCGGACGTTCGCGGCGACCTTCCGGCAGTTGGCGGGCGAGGTGGGACTGCGCGTCGAGGCGGAGCCGGAACGGGCCGGCGCCGCGCTCGTCGCCGGGTCGCTTGCGCCTCGAGGCGTGCGCGCGCTGCGCGAGGCGAGACGGCGGCTGCCGGCGGAGGCGCCGATCGTCCTGGCGCCCGCATTCGGCGCCCCGGCGCAGATCGCCGAGGAGGTCGGCGCGGCCGCCGAGGGTGCGTACATCGGCGTCTCAGGCGTGGCGGGAAAGCGGCTGCCCGCGCGGGGACGCGATTTCGCGACACGCTTCGAAGAGGCGCTCCATCTGCCGCCGCACCCGCTTGCGCTGTACGCGGCCGAGGCGGCCGAGCTCTTGCTCGACGCGATCGCGGAGTCGAACGGCACGCGGGCCTCCGTCGCGTCCGCGCTTCGCCGCTCGTCCGGGCCCGGGCTCGTGAGCTGGATCTCCTTCGACCGCGGCGGCGAGCCGCGGGTCGCCCCGGTGACCGTCTACCGGATCGTCGACGGGAACGAGCGCTTCAACCGGATCGTCGTGCCGCCCCACGAGCTCTGGGAAAACGCGAAGTCGGCGGTACCCTGATTCGCGTGTACATCGGGCTCGTTCGCGCGGTCGTGCTCGCCGCGGCTTGCGCGGTCGTTGCCGGCTGCGGAACGCCGGCTGCCGATCAGGCCGCGGCCAGGGCGAAGGCGCCCGTGTGCCCGGCGGAATGGCGCGCGGGTTGGCAGAAGCTCGCCAAGCGCGCCGGCGCGACCGTCTTCTGCCCCAGCTGGATGCCGCATCCGCTCGACGGCCGGATCGGCGGCGAGTGGACGGACATCGACGACGTCGATCCCGACGGCAGCTACCTCGTCAGCTTCATCTGGCAGGAGTCCCACACCGGCGAGGTGCACGTCAACCTCCGCCGGTACGCGGGAACCGCGATACCTCGCTGCCGCGCCAGCGAGTCGCGGCGGCTGATTCCGTGCTTCGGCGATCCCGCGGGAAAGCTGCGGGTCGGGCCGATCGACGCGACCCTCTACACCGTCGGCCGAGACGCCGACGAATGGCACCTCTCGTACCTGTGGCGCTACGGCGGCGCGATGTACGTCGTCGGCGAGCACGTCGCGCCCCCGTTGACGTACGCGAAGGTGAAGCGGAACGTCGAGCGGATGCTGCGCGGCCTCGCGCGGGTCGAGCCGTGAAGCTGACGAGGCGGCAACTCCTCGGCAGCGCGGCGGGCGGAGCGCTCGGCGCCGCGGGCGTCTACGAGCTCGTCGACCGGCTCGCCGGGTCGTCTCCGGATCGCGCAGTCGCCGCTGCGGCGCCGCCGGAGCAGCACGTGCTGGACGGGGTGCGGGTAGTCCGGGACGGCGGCGTCGAGGTGCTCGTGCCGCCGCTGCACCACGAGGTCGTCACGGCGAAGCTCACGATCGGTCCGAGTGACCTTCCCGATGCGCAGCGCACGCTCGAGGAGGCACTCGCCCGGCTCGACCGGCGCTACGAAGCCTCGCCCGCGGGGCTCGGCGTCACTCTTGCGTGGGGGCTTCCGTACTTCGAGCGCTTCGTGCCGGCGGCGTGGCGTGTCCACGCGCCTCAGGATCGTCGCGCAATGCGCCCGGCGCTGCTGCCGACGCGCCGCTTCCCGAGCGATCCAGAGGAGGTGCTGCTCGAGGACAACGATCTCGCGGTGCTCCTGCGGAGCGACCGCCGCGAGCACATCGACGACGCGGCACAGACGCTGTTCGAGCAAGGAGGCCCCTTTCGGCTGACCTCCATCCGCAAGGGCTTCGCCGGGGGCGGCTTCGACGGCGGGCGCAGCCTGCCGAAGCGCGTCGCGGTGGCCGCCGGCGTCCCGGGCGCCGACCTGATCCCGGAGAGCGCGGAGCTCTTCCTCGGCTTCACCTCGACGCAGCGCACGGGCCTCGGCCCGCGGAAGATCGTCAACTTCGAAGCGCTCGGGCTCGTCGAACTCGGGGACGGCTACTTCCGTGAAGGCACGCACATGCACCTCTCGCACATCGACGAGCAGCTCGACACCTGGTACCAGCTCTTCGACTTCCGCGACCGCGTCGACACGGCGTTTCGGCCCGGCCTCAGCGTCGCTCCGGGAACGCTTACGGTGCGCCAGGCACAGGAGGACGTCTCGGCGCCCGCGGACGTGAGGGAGGACTTCCGCCGCGTGAGCACGATCGGCCACAGCGCGGCGCTGCAGACAGCGTCGCGGCTCCAGGCAGATCACGTCGCCGAGGACGGAACCGTCTACCGCGCCGGCACCGCAATTCCGCACCGCGCCGACTTCAACACGCTCGACAACCCGTTCTTCTGGAGCGCGAACCCCGTGCCCGACGGGATGAGCGACGGCCCCGCCGCGGGCGTTCATTTCGTCGTCTTCAACCCGTCCAGCGACGACTTCGAGCGCGTCCGCCTGGCGATGGACGGCGTCCTGCCCGACGGCACGAGGCTCGAGTTCACGCCCGGGCGGGGGAGGCAGGGCTTCAACTCCGTACTGCGGACGACGCACCGGCAGAATTTCCTCGTGCCCCCCCGCCGGCACCGCGCCTTCCCGCTGGCTGAGCTCCAGACGTGACGGGCCCCCGTCGGCGCGCGATCGCGTCCAGCGCGGTTGCTTTCGTCTCCGGCGGCGTGCTGCTGGGCGTGGAGCTGGCCGCAAGCCGCGTCGTCGCGCCGTACTTCGGCAATTCCCTCTTCGTCTGGGGCGCGCTGATCGGCGTCGTCCTGACGGGGCTCTCGATCGGCTACTGGCTCGGCGGCGTGGTGGTCGACCGCCTCCCGCGCGCGTCGCTCGTCGTCGCGGTGCTGCTGCTCGGCGGCCTGGCCGTGCTCGCGATCCCGTTCGTCGACGATCCGGTCCTCGAGGCGATCGTCAACTGGGATCCGGGGCCGCGCGCCGACCCGCTGCTCGCGGCGGTCATCCTCTTCGGACCCGCGAGCGTGATCCTCGCGTCGGTGACGCCGATCGTGGTGCGGCTGCTGCTCCGCTCGCTGCAGACGGCAGGTCGCACGGCGGGGCGCCTGTTCTCGATCTCGACCGCCGGCAGCATCGTCGGGACGTTCGTCACGGCGTTCTGGCTGATCCCCGAGCTCGGGCTCGACCAGCTGCTCGCGCTGCTCGCCGCAGCCTTGTTCACGGCGGCGGTCGGCTTCGCGCTCGTCGAGCGGCTCCTACCCGCGTTCGGTGGCGCGCTCGCTGCGCTTGTTCTCGCCGTCCTCGCCTCGATCTCGCTCGCGCCCCACGCGGGCGAGTCCCTCTCCGCGGCACAGGCTCAGAACTGGTCGCCGCTCTACCGCCTCCAGCGCGAGCGCGGGCGCTCGGCGACCGTCGAGCTCGAGGGCGATGTCGCAGTCGTCTACCGCAAGGAGACGCGCTACCACCGCCTGGCCGTCGTCGACGACGCGACGTCGCGGTTCCTGCGCTTCGATGCCTCGTACCAGAGCGGGATGTTCCTCGGGCGGCCGTTCCGGACGCGCTTCGATTACACGGATTTCTTCGATCTCGCGCTTGCCTATCGCCCCAGCACGACGCGGATGCTCTTCATCGGCCTCGGGGGCGCGTCCGCGCCGAAGCGGCTGTGGCGCGACTTCCCGCAGTTGCAAATCGACATCGCGGAGCTCGATCCGGTGGTCGTCGACGTCGCACGGCGCTACTTCTCGCTGCCGACGAGCCCGCGGTTGCACGTGGACGTCGAGGATGGCCGCCGCTACCTCGCGCGGCGTGACGGCGAGCGCTGGGACGCGATCAGCATCGACGCGTTCTTCTCCGACTCGATTCCGTTCCACCTGACGACGCGCGAGTTCCTGGAGCTCGTGCGCGACCGGCTCGAGCCCGGAGGCGTCGTCGTCACAAACGTGATCGGCGCCCTCGAAGGCCCTGATTCGAAGCTCTTCCGGGCGCTCTACCGGACGTACGCGTCCGTCTTCCCGACCGTGCTCGTGCACCCCGTCCACGATGTCGGCGGCGACGTCACGAGCGTCCGCAACATCATGCTCGTGGCGACCGAGAGCCCGCCGGTCGCGAGGGCGTTCCTCCGCAGACGCTGGGCGGACGTCCGCCGCAGGCACCCGAGGGCACCAAGCCTGGCCCAGGCGATCGCGGACCGCCGTGACGTCCGCGTGCGAACCGACGACGTGCCGCTGCTCACGGACGACTACGCGCCGACCGACGCCCTCCTGTACGTCGGCTAACCGAAGAACATGCGCGCCGTCTCGTACCATTGCGCGGGCACCGTCTTGAGCTTCGCAGTGGCTTCCTCCAGCGAGACGTCCACGATCTCGTCGCCGCGGAGCGCCGCCATCCGGCCCCAGCGGCCCGCCAGGACGAGCTCCGCGGCCTTGAGGCCGTAGCGCGTCGCCAGGACGCGGTCGTGCGGCGTCGGCGAGCCGCCGCGCTGAACGTGGCCGAGCACCGTCACCCGCGTCTCGTAGCCCGTGCGCTCCTCGATCTCACGCGCGAGCGCGTCGCCGACGCCGCCGAGCCGGACGTGCCCGAACGCGTCCAGGTCGGCCTCCTGCGTCACGGTCCGCTTCTCGCCCGATTCGTACGTGAGCTCGTAGCCCTCGCTGACGACGACGATCGAGAAGTCGAGCCCGCGTTCGTGGCGCCTGCGGATCTCGGAGCAGGCCTGCTCGACGGTGATCGGGTGCTCGGGGATCAGGATCACGTCGGCGCCGCCCGCGATCCCGCTCATCACGGCGATCCAGCCGGTGTGCCGCCCCATCACCTCGACGACCATGACGCGGTTGTGCGACTCGGCGGTCGTGTGCAGGCGGTCGATCGCCTCCGTCGCGA
>Ga0126307_10002786_pt1 | contig 11850 bp, 10 predicted proteins | sample Plot28_FD_89955 | JGI IMG/M metagenome (GOLD analysis project Ga0126307, IMG submission 89955) | Serpentine soil microbial communities from UC McLaughlin Reserve, CA, USA - Plot28 | ecosystem: Environmental > Terrestrial > Soil > Grasslands | place: USA: UC McLaughlin Reserve, Lake County...
CGGCTTGCCCTGCTGCGGTGTCCAGCGCCTTCTCGATGCCCTTCTGCGCCGTGCCGAACTTCACCCTGGCCCGTAGCATCGCGAGCTGCCCCACTCCCCCCGCGTCAGGCATGGCGCCCAGCGCCCAAACACAGGCGTTGCCGAGCCTGACACACCTCGGCCCCATCTGCGGCACCTTGCGATAAGCCGAGAGCGCCAGCACCCCCAACGCACGCGCGACTTGGGCATTCTCACTCCCCGCGCAGAGCCAGGCGAGCGCCTTGAGGATGTCCGCGTTCTCGTCCTGCAAGAGCAGGTTGGGGTCTGGCTGCCACTGTGATCCCCGCTCGACTGGCCTGGTGCGTGGCCTCTCCACCAGGGCGTACCAGCGCACGACGGCCCTCTCGAAGGTGGGGCGTCCGATCTTCTCCAGCACCGCTTCAGCATCTCTGGACCACTTCTGGCCGGGCTTCGCGCCTCTGGCCCTGGTGCACCGTTGCAGGAGGTCGACCCAGGCCGCACGCTCCTCGCCCTGCAGCGCCTCGATGTCACTCTTCGCAACATCCGACCAGGCTTCGCCGGGTACGAGGGGAAGAGTCGAGGTCGAAAGCCCCCGAGCTCTCTCAGGCGCCCCGCCCAGCGACGCGTCTCTTCTGTGCTGTGGCCTTCTTCGAGACATTTTGTGAGTTTGGAGACCCGCTTGCGGAGAACCGGTGTGAGCTCGTGGTCTTTGAGGTGATCCTGGAGCACTTTGATCATCTGTGGTGCACCACGCACAAACGTATACGGCTGGCGGATGGACCAATCCAGGAGGCCACAGACGTCGTCGTGGTCGAATGGGAGCGTGCGCCTGAGCACGCTCTGCATAGTTTGACGGACCGCCAAGGTTTGGTAGAAGGCCGCGGACTGTTTCCCGTGCTGGAGGTCCAACCACTCAGCCGCGGCCAGGACGAACCCACGCTGCTCCTCCTTGCTTGCCTCAAGAATTCTGCGCGTGGCCGATGAGTACTCTTTGTCGAAGGCGTACCACCGGTATCCCCGGCCTTGTTGCTCGGCCACGAGGTCATCGATCCAGGCCCTGTAAGGTTGCGGGATGCGCCACCTGCGGAGAAACACTTTCATCCTCCGACGAGCGGAACGAGCTTCAGGAAGGTGACCGTGGTGTCAGGCTTGATCTCGATTTCCCCTTCGAGCTCGTCCACCTGCCTGTCATCGACCAGCAAGATAAACCCGTTGCTGTAAAAGGCTCTCCTCGCCAACTCGAACTGTTTCTCGGGGTCTATCCTCCGCCTCGTGCGCATTTTGAAGCCGTTGAGGGATCTCTCTCCATCGGACGGCTGGACGAGACCTTGGAAGTACTCGGGCTGGTCGAGATTGTAGTCGTGTACCTCCTGGTAGACACGGGCGCGGATCAACTCCCGCACCGTGATCTGCTCTTCCGGTAAATCGAGCGTGAAGCCTCTATCGTCATCACCGCCGAGGCTGAAAGTCGTCTCGTCCCTGATCTTAAGCGTCGTAGACATCGCCACACTCCGTCCTCGAAACCTTCTGGAAACGTGTACGAAGCGTACGGTTCGAGGCGCACCATGACAAGTACCAAAAGCGCTGGAACAGCGGGGATTCGAGAAGCTATCCTTCGGCGGAGACTTTATCTACTGGCGTGGCACTTCTGGCGTACCCCAATCTGCTAAGGTCGCTCTTGATGTGGGACGTGAAGTGCGTCCGCAGGCAGAACTTTACGCACGCGAGAGACTGAGGCGGCTGCTCGGCGATAGGCTACCCTTAGCCTAATGCGCCGGATGGAACCAGACTTCGGAAGCTCTTCATTTACCAGACAGGCCAGCATAATCATATCACCTGCGCAGGTCCGGTAGCCCAGGGTGCACATCTCGACTTCCACCTCTGAAGGTGTATCGAGCAAGGTCGCATAAATCCGGTCCGAACGCTCGACAATGTGCCGGCAGAGCCGCTCTGCGCTCACCGACTCCTCCGCATCACGATACCCAACGATTCTCTCCGGAGAGAGCTTGCGAGCCCAGTAACGCAGGCTGCTCTCTCGCAACAAGGTCACGAATGCGGACCTAATCCTCATGATACCGACTGACGCAATTAGCAGGACGCCAACGATCCAGGCGTTCCACGCTGTCACCAGATCTGTGAAGCCCAGTACGAACGGCGCAATCAGCAACCAGCCAGCGAGCAGGACCTTGGTCCACTCGGCCGCCCGGGACCCAGGGATTATCAGCGCCCATAGCGCCACGGCCATGATCCAGACGCCGGCGACGGTGGCGTTCCTGGAGTCTGTCGGCTCCTCTGGCGTCCCCAAAAGCAATGGCGAAGAGAAAAGGTATCCTCCGAGCAGCATGCCTGTCCAGAGTCGCCATCCGGACCAAGCTTTCATGCCGCAGCCTCCTTTCTGCTTGTCTGGCTTCGACCTCTTGCGGCGAGTGTCGATACGGACATCATCACCAGTCACCCCTAGAGCGACCCGAGCAGGTAGGCTATGGCGGTCAGGATGCAGAAGATTACCAAGGCCACCTGGACGCGCAGCCAGAGCCGTTTAAGCATTCTGGCCGCGCATCCCTACCGATAGCTTACTTACCGTGTTCGTTATCCTCCCACCAAACCAGCTTGGTCCAGTACCAGGTAGACCGAGAAGGCGATGAAGAATATGGCGATTATGTACATGATCGGCAGCCGCCAACCTCGGAGCCTGATGGGCTCCGGCAGGACTCGACGGTTGAGCACTATGAGCAGCACCGAATAGAAGGCCATGATAACCCCGCCTCCCGCCGCGGAGATGACCAGCAGTACGATCGGCTGGTCGACACCCGACAGGAGGATCACCGAGCCGACGATGGCGATGAGCCACACGATTGCGGCGTAGATCTTGCTCTCCGACCAGAACTCGCTATCCCTCAAGAAGGTCACCTTCAGCGAGTCGGCGCTGAGCCGGCTCACCCAGTCCATGACGCCCAAGTTGGTCGAGAAGAGGATTATGAAGCCGGCCACGTAGAAGAAGGTCCCGAACCAGGGCGCCACGATGTTCTTGAGCGCCTCGCCTTCCTCGTTGATAAACGCCAGCTCCCCTTCCGGCGCCCCCTCCATGATGCCCACGGTCGAGTTGACCAGCACCGACATGCCGATGAGCACCGCCAGCCCGATGGCGTAGAAGACGATGAGCTGCTCCTGATTTGCTACCTTCCACCAGCCCGACCAGCGGCGCATGTTCTCTTCGTCGGTCTCGAAGGTGTACCCCAGCGACGGAACTGCCTCCTCCTCGCCGGTGACCGGGGAGACGATGTTGGGGATACGACCGCCCATTCCGAGGCCCTTGTCGCGGGCGTAGTTGCTCTGCACCAGGTTGTTGGCTCCCCCCGCCCCTGCGAAGGCTATCGCTCCCAGAATCAGCGCGCCTCCGAGGTCGGCCATGTACTGGGGGAAGTTCGCGACGCCGCCGGGTGCTTTCGCGAAGATGCTGCCCCAGGATGACGCTTCGGTGGCGATGATGATGGCCACTATCAAGAAGAGCACGATAATGCCCACCAGCACGAACTGTATCTTCTCGACGGCCTGGAAGACCACCGGTGAGAGAGTCAGCGTGAGGCCGATGGCCACGAGCTGTATGATGGCGACGGGGACCACGACCCCCTGCAGGTTGAAGATGAACTCGAACAGCGTGGCCCCGCTGGTCACCCAGCCGGGCCAGAAGTTCGTCACGATCGCCGCGATGACGAAGAGTATCCCCCAGGGATACCACAGGCGGCTAAAGCCCGTGACGGCGGTCTCGCCAGTTACCAACGTGTAGCGCTCTATCTCCATGTTCAGGAAGAACTGCATCGTGAACCCGATGAAGGCGAGCCACAGAAGCCCTATGCCCACCTGCGCTGTTATGAAGGGCCAGAGTATCAGCTCGCCGGAACCCAAAGCCGTGGCCAGTAGGATCACGCTGGCTCCTATGTACTTTCTCAGAGGCTGAGGCTCCGGCAGGTCCTGGACCCCTCGCTGCAGCAGGTGCTTGCTCGGAAGCATCCAACCGTTGCTACCTCCTTCGCGGTTTGTGGCTTCGGCCATACGTCCGTCCTCCTCTCCGACCCTGGCAACAGGCCCACTCGTACCGGACCTTACCGGGTCAAGCTTTGCCCGCCCTCTGCGAACGTTTATGTAGCATCGCTAACTACCAGGCTACAGGCGGTTCGTAAGGATTCGGCAAGTTTTCGTAAAGAGATGATTAGGAGCCTGCGCCAATAGGCGAAAGTGTGCGACTAGATCCGGTTTTCGCAGCCGCAATACCTTCCCAGATAACGGGCTACTCTTACCAACTTACACGCTGTGGCACGTCTGGCAGGAGTAGAGTCTCGCCAGGTCCATCCTTGGTCGACAGCGGGTCGCGCAGCTTTCTGCGTCAGCCAGTCACAGTGCTTGTCAGCTCAGGAACGGTTCCACAGACTCCTTGGATAATCCCTCCTTAGCGGTTAGCGCCTGTCGGCTACTTGCGGACCTCAAAAGGGGTGTTGTGCTGGGGTCGGGGTTCTCAAATACGCACCCTGGGGATGCGTCGGGGTGCTCAAGGTGAGATCATCGGCACGTTGGCTCAAGAGAGCGCCGTCAGGCGATGGCGAGGCGCGAGAAGGGCTAAAGCCGCTTGGAAACACACATTCTGTTCTTTGCTGCCGCGGTTGTGGCCGGCTTGATCAACTCGCTCGCAGGCGGGGGCGGGCTGATAACGTTCCCGCTGCTGGCCCTGGTTGTCCCCCCCGTAGTCGCCGACGCAACGAGCGCCCTCGCCCTCTTTCCAGCCTATCCTAGCGCCGTATGGCGTGCCCGCAGCAAGCTGGGCGAGGTACGCCGGTTGTGGCTCTGGTTGCTCCTCATCACCAGTGCGTTGGGCGGGCTGGTGGGAGCGCTGTTGCTGGTCTGGACGGGCGAACGGAACTTGATGTTCCTCGTGCCGTGGTTGGTGCTAGGCGGCACGGTTCTGTTCGTGTTAGAGCCGCGACTTTCCCGCCGTAGCGGGAGCGCCCACCAAGACCGCGGCCTCGCGACGGCGCTGTGGCCGCTCGCGGCGGCTGTGGTGTTCGTAGTGGCCATCTACGGCGGCTACTTCGGGGCCGGTATCGGCATCTTGATGATCAGTGCCCTGAGTTTGCTGCGGATGGGAGACATCCACCGCGTGGTACCCTTCAAGAATTTGCTCGCTGGGTGCCTCAGGGGCGTGGCAGTTGTGGTGCTCGTGATCTACGGTGAGATCGCCTGGGGATACGGAATTACCATGGCTGTGGGAGGCCTGATCGGAGGCTATCTTGGAGGGGCGCTTACCGGCAGGATCAACCACACTGTCCTCCGCGCGGTCGTCGTGATCATCGGGTTCGGGTTGGCAGCATACTACTTCTGGACCCTCTACGGCCCATCGGGACTACACTTCGGCGGCGAGTAAGCCAACAGGCCTCCAAGAAGCCCACCTTCTCCTTGAATTACACTGCTCGATGCGGACCAAACACTCCAGGAAGGAGGTAAGCCGATGTTCAGACCCGGAGAGAGCGGGACCAGAGAGGACCGGGACCGCATCGTCAACCTAAGCGACGGTGTGTTCGCCATCGCCATAACCCTCCTGGTCCTGGACATTCAGGTGCCTGACATACCGGAGAACATGGTGTCCAGCCAGTTACCCGGTGCGCTGCTCTCGCTTTGGCCCAAGTATTTCGGCTACTTCTTGAGCTTCGTCGGGATCAGCGCGTTCTGGCTGATCCACCACAGCATCTTCCGCCCCATAAGGGCCTACGACCGCAGCCTCCTGTATCTCAACTTCCTGTTCCTCATGGTGGTGGCGTTCGTGCCCTTCCCCACCTCGCTCCTCGGCGAGTACGGCGACCACCAGCTGCCTGTAGCCATCTACGCCGCCACCCTCGCCGTGGGCAGGCTTCTGTTGACGGCCATCCACTGGTACTCGACGAGGAACGACCGGCTGCTGGACGAACCCCATGACCCAGCCACGGTGCGCTTCTTCCTTATACGAGGCCTCACGATACCGGCCATCTTCTTACTTTCCATTGGCATCTCGTTCCTCAGCGTGGGCGTGGCGATCTGGACGTGGTTGATCATGCTCGTCGTGGACGCCGCCGTGATCCGCAGGAGATTTCGATAGGGCAGTTTTCGGAAGCTCGAGCTTCCGAAAACCGCAGCATTTCAGCTGATCAGCTTCTTGTTGTCGCGTACCGTTGAACGGGCTCTGGCGCTGGTGCAGCGGCAGGGGTGAGGTTACGTCGTACTATGGTGGGGTGAAACTGGGCTTCATCTTTTCGTGGTTCCGGCGGGCGGTCGTAGGCGTGGTCTTGCTCCTTGGCACTGTATTGCTCACCGCTTGTGGGAGCCTGGAAGGCTTGGATCTCACGCCTGCATGCCCACCTGGCGTCGGCGGGGGAATCTGGGATCCAGGTTCCCCGACCGGTGAGGACGCAGGGCAGGTCAGCACTGAGGTGCGTAAGCTACTGGAGGATCACGATTTCGGTGCGACTCCGCAGGCGGTGAGAGATCTGGAGCGGGGGGTTGTCGACCAGCGCCTGATAGCAGCGCTCCGAGTCCTGATCAAGGGGCACCGGATCTGTGTCCAGACCTTCAAAGAGGGCCACTACTTCCTCCCCGGCGTCCCTGACGGCCCACGCATACCCGAGGGCTATGGCAAGGCCGCTGGTCTGCCCAATACCCACTACTTTGGCAGGGCCGCTGATGTGTGGTGGGTTGACGGTAAGCCTGTCGAAGGCAACGCTACGGCACCGGGCATCCTGGAGGTTGGCAAGATCCTTGCCAGCATTCCACCTGAGAGGAGGCCTGATCAGATAATAGGACCGCCCAGGTGGACTAAGGCCTTAGGATACGGGCGCCCGAGGGGCTGGGTACTGGCCCCCGACCAGCTCGAGTTGCACAGGGATCACATCCACGTCGGTTACCTGGATGAGAGCGGCTCGGGAAAGGACTGAAACCAGGGTCAGGGTGAATGCCAACGGCGCGACGGAGCCTGAAATTGCCCACCGTACTCCTACTCATGGATTCCCGCTCCCCGCTTTCGCGGGGACAGGTCCCGCGGGAATGTCGTATAAGAGAGTCTCCCATGTGTGTGCCCGCAGCCCGGACGCGCGCCTGGTCAAACGGACTCGGTATCACTATGACCCCGAGGGATGCGTTTAGCGGGGGTACAAGGGCTCGTAGCCGAGGCTCCTAAGCCGGTCAGCTATCATCCGGTACCCTTTGTCGTTGGGATGCAATCTGTCCTCACTCATGCCCTTATCAGCGAGGTGGACTTCGACATAGGGTATGCTGGCGTCTGCTGCCGACGAGGCGATGTGGCTTGTTACTCTGTCCAGGTACGGTCTGAAGATCCCCTCGGCGTGCGGGGTGTATCCGAGTCCCACCGTGCGGATGATGGTGTTCTCTGTGGAACGCAAGCTCGAGATCTCGTCGATTATGGCATCCCAGTTCCGTTCGACTCTAACCACGACCTCGCGCAGACACGCCTCGTTCTGCTGCCCCCCGCACGTGCCGCTCACGTGGGAGTTCTTCGCCTGCCCCAAGTCGTTGAGGCCGATGTTGAGCGTGACGACTTCAGCCCGAGTTAACGCTTTTCGCACCGATGGATCGCTTCGAATGGAGTAGAGCAGCTGGGTGCTTGTCTGGCCACTTAGCCCCAGGTTGTTTACTCTGAGGCGGGCGCCCGTCTCGATCTGCAGATGTGCCGCGTAGCGGGGCACGTAGCCCCGACGCGCGCCGACCCCCGCAGCCAGGGAGTCGCCGAGGGCCACGTAGTCCCACCTGGTAAGGGAGTCGGTCGTTGTGGTTTTGCGGGCGGGCGCATCCTCGACACGTTCGCCCGAGGGAGTGGTCCCCTGATGCCCCTTCGTCTGCGTGGCATCTCGGCCCGCATGGTGCTTCTCTCGCTCCGGCCCTGGGAAGCAGGCAATCGGGATGGTCAACAGGGAAGCCAGTATCATGAGGCCCATAAGGCCGGCCGCTCTCGGAACCAGGGTGGAGGCGTCGATACGCTACTTACCCACGAGCCGACACACTATCCCACTGGGCCCGAGGAAGGAGTCCCATCTCGGGCTTCAGTCCCTCGAGCAGCTTCTGGCGCAGAACCACCATGACCAGGGCTTGATCGCCTGGGCAACGTTGCCTGACAGAGGGAACGCGACGCCGATGCGCGGGCGCCCTTTTGCCATGAGATGCCTCACTTCCAGGTTATCTGTCCTTACACGAACCAGTTCGCCCTAAACCGAGCTCGGAGGTCAATCGAGATCAGAAGGTTGTTTGCACACGACCCGCCTTCCTGGTATGGGACAACGAGAACAGTCTACATGCATCCAGGAAGGTGCGACATAACAGGACCGTCCGTGCCTCAAGCCAGGAAGGCGGTGGTGTTATGTTCGCGCGGGTAAGCCGCTTCGACGTACTCTCCGAACGCATACAACAGAAGTACCAGGCAATCGCAGAGCACGTCATACCGGCGCTTGAGATGCAGAATGGTTACAGCTGTGGCCTGCTCCTCGCCCACTCACAGCAAGGTAAAGTGCTCGCGGTGAGCCTGTGGGAGAGCGAGCGAGATATGCACGTTACCGACGAGGCCTCTCGTCTCTTCGGTGCTGAGGCCACAGAAGGAACGGTCACAGACGTCGAGACCTACGAGGTCTACATCGCACGATTGGATCATCCACAAACTTGATCGCACCCGGGAAAAGTTCTGGGTGGTGTGGGCTAGTACGATCCAGGACGCCTACACCGCGCTAATAACGCACGCTTGGCTCCAGGTGCTTAGCTGGCATCTTTGCCCGCTTCCAGGCGCATTATCAACTCGACGGTGTGATGGTCTGGGTTTCCCGAGACTCGCACCTCGTCGACCATGCGCTCGATCAGGAACACTCCCCATCCCCGCGGCGTCTGCGCATGCTCCAGCTTAGCCTCCAGGTCCGGTCCCTTCGCAGGCAGGCTCGATAGAGGACCGCTACCCCGGTCGATAATGCGCACCAACAGACGTTCCTTTAGCAACCACACCTGGATCCTGACGGGGACTTCGGGATCGTACCTGTTGCCATGTTCCATGGCGTTCATCGTCGCCTCGGCTACGGCTGTCTTGAGCCTATCTAGACGCTGTTCGGACAGAGGCAGTCCCTTCACCGCGTCGGCGACCTTCTCTATGGCCGGGCGTTCGTTCCCAGGCTCGCTAGGAACGGTGAAGTCAGCGAGGACTCGTCGCCCGCCGTAAGTGTACGTCGTATCCGGTGGCAGCGGGGTCTCGAGATCACTCGTTCCGATCTTGGATCTCTCCAGGGTGACCATGGTGATGTCGTCCTCCTGCTCCGAGTCCGCTCCTGTGAAGCGGACCAGCTCGGCCAGCAGAAAGTCGACGAGCTCCTCGCCACTACCCCCGCTTTGGGCCATGACGAGCTTTCGCAGGCGCGGGAAGCCGAACATCTGGCCTTCAGGGTCATGAGCCTCTACCAACCCATCACTGTAGAGTAGGAGATCGTCCCCCGCAGCGAGAACGGCTTCCTTTTCCTCGTAAGGCATGCCCGGCATCAGGCCGAGCGGCATACCCCTCGCTCTGAGCTCCTGTGCGTCGCCGCCCCGCTGCGAATAGGGGGGGTCGTGGCCGGCGTTGGCGTAGACGAGTCGCCCGCTCTCCAGGTCGAGGACGCCATAGAAACAGGTGACGAACGTGCCGGACGGGATGTAAGCATACAGGACGTCGTTGGCTTCAGCCAACACCTGCCCTGGAGCAATATTCCCCCTTCGGGCGACGGCGCGAAGCACGCTCTGGGTGTTGGCCATAACCAGGGCCGCCGCGATTCCCTTGCCTGAGACGTCGCCGATGACGAGGCCTATACGACCGTCGTCCAAGCGGAGGAAGTCGTAGAAATCGCCGCCCACCTCTCGTGCGGGTTGGTAGTGGTAGGCTATCTTCCAGCCCTCTAGTTTGGGCAAGTCCTTCGGGAGCAGGGCGTGCTGGATGCTCCGCGCCGTACCAAGTTCCTGCTCGAGGGAGTTATGGAAGCTCTCCAGCTCCTCGTTGGCCACTTCCAGGTCCTTGCTGTAGTGCTCGGCTCTGGTGCGGCTGCGCACCACCACCAAGGTGATCCCGAAGATCAGCAGGCTCATCACAAGGCCGCTCGCAAGCACGAAGGTAGGCAGGTTGCTCTCGGCCCCCTCCTCGAAGGCCGGCAGCGTAGTAAAGTACAGGGTCCAGGCGCGTCCGGCCACTTCTATCCGGCTCTCTTTGAAGAAGAGAAACTCGTTCCTCGTCTTCTCGTCGAGTCTTATGCCGTCGCGGTCGTACAGCAGCGGGCTCGACGTCGCACTCCCGCCGTCGTAGACCTCGAAATCTATCGCTGGGTCGAAGGATCCCTTGAAGATCCCGTCCATCAGCTCGTCGCTTACAAAAGTTCCAACGATGAACCCTCTGAGCGCTCGCCGACGCTCGCCGACACTCCCCCGCGGCTCCCCCTCCTGGTAGATCGGTAGGTAGACGACAAAACCCCGTCGCAAGGCGAGATCAGCTGTGCCATTGTGGAGAGCCTCACTGAGCACGTAGACCATCTTTGTGGCCCGCGGCTCTCCACTATCGCGCGCCAGGTCCATAGTCTTCTTGTGCACTTCTTCGGCATAGAAATCATAGTTGAGCATGCTCTGGTTGGCCTCACCGAGGGGACCGGTGCGGGTCAGGGGGAAATACACGGAACGCTCCCCACCCGGTTTCAGGTCAGGATGCATCTCGGGTAGGCCCGCATCCTGCGTCCTGCGCATGAAGGATTTCCTTTGCTCGGGATCAACTAGCTGGGCGTAGCCCAGGGCTTGTAGACCTTCGAAGCGGCCGGCCGGCTTTATGCCCTTGACGTACTCGCTCCACTCCCTTCGAGTCACCGAGTCGGAGGCGTAGTACAGGCCGCGGGCGCCGAACACAGCGTCGAGGTAGGATTTGGTGCGGCGCTCCAGGGCCTCCTGGGTGGCCTGGGTGCTCTCCTCGAAGCGGGAGCGGTTCTGCACTTCGACGACCTGGCGCACGTAGTACCAGGCGATGACCGTTAGGAGGAGTGCTATGAGCAGCACCCCGTAGGCTGCAGTTCCACGGCGCAGGTAATGCCCGAGGCGGATGAACTTTGACCTCAGCGCAGCCATGACGACATCGGACTGACTCACCTCAGACCCTGGTCGCGAGGTTTCGTAGACTCTGGTGGAGTACCAGGTGTTCTGCCAGGTTCACCGCAGATTCATCCTTCAGTCGTGGGCGGTCGGTATCATCTCTACGCACTCGTTCGCTCCATCCTACACCGTCAGCGTCTCCGGTTCGTTACGAAAACCGTTACGAAGCCCGGCTTCTCTCTTACCATAGCCAAGGATACAAGAATGCTCCTCAGCTACACCAACCATCGCATTGCCTGTCTCATAAGTAGAGGCCACCCGTGAGAAAGGAGCTGCTATCCTGCCCTCTCACCGTTTCGAGATCTGTCGGGGCTGACACCTTTCCCAAGTACTAAGGTCGAAGTCTCTGGAGCGTCAGTAAGGTAATGTCGTCTTCTTGCTCCCAGTTTTCTCCGGTGAACCGCTCCAGTTCGGCCAGCAGAGAATCAATTAACGTCGCACCCTCTGGATGCGCGCTAACATGCCCCTGCATTCGCGGGAAACCAAACATCTCACGCCGCGGGTCGTGGGCCTCGACGAGGCCATCGCTGTAGAGAAGGATGCTCTCCCCCGGCTCCAGAGTGATCTCCTTCTGCTCGTAGCTCATGTCCGGCATAAGTCCTAGTGGCATACCCCTCGCCCTGAGCTCCTCTGCCTCGCCACCACGTTGTAGGTAAGGCACGTCGTGGCCGGCGTTGGCGTAGC
>Ga0126307_10002787_pt1 | contig 11846 bp, 10 predicted proteins | sample Plot28_FD_89955 | JGI IMG/M metagenome (GOLD analysis project Ga0126307, IMG submission 89955) | Serpentine soil microbial communities from UC McLaughlin Reserve, CA, USA - Plot28 | ecosystem: Environmental > Terrestrial > Soil > Grasslands | place: USA: UC McLaughlin Reserve, Lake County...
CGTGCGGCGGACCGTCTCGAGCGCGCGCACGAGCCCCCTGCGGGTCCAGAGCAGGTGGGCGCCCGCATCGCGCTGCCAGACCGGTGCCTGGCTCCAGACGAGGATGCCGGCGCGGTCGAAGCGCCTGAGGAGCCCCTCGTTCATCAGGTAGTGGGCGCGCGTGACGTTCGCGCCGAGCTCCTTCAGGTCGCGCACGATCCGATCCATGTCCCGCGGGGTCAGGCCGGCGCCGGAACCCGGCATGTCCTCGTGTATCGAGGCGCCGCGCAGGGTGATCCGCCGGTTGTTCAGGCGGAGATGACCGTCCTTCACGGTCACCGATCTGAGCCCGATCTGGCGCTTGATGACCTGGACCGTCCGGCCGCGCTCGCGAACCTCGAAGCGGGCGTCGTAGAAGCGTGGCAGGTCCGGCGACCACAGCTCGGGCGCCGGCACCGGCATCTCGAGCTCGAACGCCTGCCTGCGGGCGGACGAGCCCGGTAGCGCGAAGCGGCGGTGGGCAACGCGCCCACCCGGCGAGCGCAGGCGGACGCGCAGCGACGTGCGCGCGTGCCGCGGCGCCTGGCGGTCGAGGAGACCGTCGAGCAGCAGCGAGGCGCGGCAGCCTCGCGCGGGGCCACGACATTCGACGTCCGACATCGTGCCCAGGTCGCGCACGTAGGCCGGCCCAGCCGCCACGAGGGTCACCGGCCGCACGATCCCGATCCAGTTCCACCACGCCTCCGGCAGCTTCGGGTCCTTGCGCCCGTCGACCAGCACCTGAAGCTCGTTCTGCCTCCCCGGGCGCAGCCCGCGCGCCTCGACCGTGAACGGCACGTACGGGTCGATGTTGCGGCCCACGCGCCTGCCGTTGAGGATTACCGCCGCTCTGCGGCGCACGCTCTCGAAGCGGATCAGCCAGCGATACCCGGGCGGAGTGGCCGGCCCGCGGAAGCGCACCCGGTAGCGGATCACCTGGCCCGGGAAGAGCTGCGGAAGCGCCCTCGTGTCGAAGACGCCGGGCACGCGCGCGTCTCGCCAGGGGCCGTCGACCTGCGCGGCGCGGCCGGGCGGTGTCAGCCGCCGCGATCCCCCGGCGGGCGCCGTCTCCTCGGGCGGCGGTGGCTGTGGCGGCGCGGGGCCGGCTGCCTCGACACGCAGCTGCCAGCCCCCCGAGACCGGAACGGGAGCGGGCGGTGCCGCCGCCGTTGCCGGGGCGGCGCAGGCGGCCGCCGCGGCGCAGACGAGAAGGGCTGAGATCCGGCGCATCCGGCCCGTCACCGTAGCCGGAAGCTCAGTCGTTGTCTGGCAGAGTCTCGGCGGTGCCGCCAATCTCCGCCGGGGTCGACTTCCTCGAGGAGCCGCTGGCCGTCTTCGGCGTGCTGCTCATGCTCGGCGCGCTCGTCTCCGGGATCGCGAAGCGGAGCTTCCTGTCGCTTACGGCCGCCTTCGTCGTGGCCGGCTTCGTGCTCGGCGAGGGCGGGCTCGAGGTGCTCGAGCTCGACCCGGGGGGCGGCTTCGTACAGGGCCTCGCGGTGATCGCCCTGATCCTGATCCTCTTCCGTGACGGCCTGGAGGTCGAGGGGGAGATGCTCCAGCAGGCGTGGCATCTGCCGCTCCGCAAGCTCGTGCTCGCGATGCCGCTGACCGCGTTCCTCGTGGCCGTGATCACCCATCTCGTCACGGATCTCGACTGGACCGAGTCCTTCCTGCTCGGCGCGCTCCTGTCGCCAACCGACCCGGTGCTGTCCGCGACCGTCGTGACGAACCCGCGCGTGCCGCGCGTGATCCGGCATTCGCTCAACCTCGAATCGGGCCTCAATGACGGGCTCGCGCTGCCGGCGGTGCTCGCGTTCACGGCGGCCGCGGCGGCGGACGACAGCTTCGTGTGGTGGGAGTTCGTGCTGCAGGACGTGCTGGTCGGATTCGCCTCGGGCATCGCGGTGGCGTTCGTGGCGTCGCGCCTGATGCCGCGCGGCACGGGCCTCGGCCACGCGGTTAGCTCTCATCAGAAGGCGCTCTTTGCCCTCGGCGTGGCCTTCGCGGCATACGGCTTGGCGGTGCTGCCGCCCGAGGGCAACGGGTTCATCGCCGTGTTCGTGGGCGCGATCGCGCTAGGAATCTGGCGGCCCGACGTGCGCGAGTCCTTCGAGTCGCGCTCCGAGGACCTGATCGAGGTCGTCAAGCTCGGTGTCTTCCTCGTCTTCGGCGCGATCTTCACCCTGGGCGAGCTGTTCGACGACGGTTGGGCCGCTGTCGCCATCACGGGCTTCACCCTGCTGGTCGCACGTCCGGTGGCGTTATTCGTCGCACTCGCCGGTTCGCGCGGAGTCGACGTCGCGACGAAGGGGTTCATGGCGTGGTTCGGTCCAAAGGGAGTGGCGACGATGACGTTCGCGCTGTTCGTGCTGGGCTCCGGGATCAGCGAGGGCGACCGGATCACGGACCTGGCGGCGCTCACCGTCCTCGTGTCGATCATCGTGCACGGGCTGAGCGATCACCCCGGCGCCGAGTGGATCGCCAGACACGAGGAGCGGCGGGCACCGGCCCCGGCCGTGCCGGGGTAGATTTCCGCCGGCACGCACCCGAGCCGGAGGAGCCATGCAGACCTGGGATATCGCCACGCTCGACGTCCAGCCGCACGCGCCGGAGGTGCTGCGCTCCGATGACGAGACGCGCGTGATCGCGATCAACCTCCCGGCCGGCGAGCGCCTGCAGGAGCACCAGGTCCACGAGCGCGCCTGGGTGATGGTGGCGGCGGGACAGGTCGAGTTCGAGCAGGGCGCAGAGGTCGCGACCGGCGGCCCGGGATTCCTCGTGCACTTCGACCCCAACGAACGGCATGAGGTCCGCGCGGAGAGCGACTCGCGCCTGATCCTGCTGCTGTCGCCCTGGCCCGGCGAGGGGCATCCGCGCCAGCGCTGACACGAGCGCTACGCGGCCATCATTTCAGGTCAAGCGCCAACCGCGACAGGGCGCCGTCCTGCCAGAATCCACGGGGAGATGGATCCCTCGCGAAAGCGCACGATCCGGCTCGCCGTGCTCCTCGCCGCGGCGGTGCTGCTGGCGACCGCGCTCGTCTATACGAGCTTCAGCGCCTCGACCGAGGCGTCCAAGCCGAGCGAGATCCGGCCGGGCCAGTCGTACGAGGTCACCGGCAAGGTCGTCGCGAACTCGGTGGAGCGCCGCGGCGAGGAGCTGCGCTTCCGCATCCGCGACCGCGACGGCACCGCCTCGGTGCCGGTCGTGTACAGCGGCGTCGTCCCGGATCCGTTCCGCGAGGGTCGCGAGGTGATCGTGGAGGGCGAGCTGCGGCAGGGCACCTTCGTGGCCGAGCGGGACTCGCTGGTCACCAAGTGCCCGTCGAAGTTCACGACCGAGCGCAGCTCCTGACGTGGCCGGCGTCGGCAGCGCCTGCCTGACGATCGCCCTTCTCACCGCCCTTTATGCGGCGGGCGCGTCGGTGTACGGCGCGGTGGCGCGGAGGCGCGAGTGGGTCATCTCCGGCAGGCGCGCGATCTACTGCATGGCGGGACTGTGCCTGGTCGCGTTCGCGCTGCTCGAGGCGGCGTTCCTGCGTACCGACCTCTCTCTGAAGCTGGTGGCGGAGGGCTCGTCGACCGACACGCCCACCTTCTACAAGGTCACCGCGCTCTGGGCGACGCAGGACGGCTCGCTGCTCCTGTGGGCGACGCTGATGTCGCTGTTTGCCAGCGCGGCGCTGTTCCTCACGCGCCGCTCGCTGCGCGAGATCGCGCCCTGGGCGGCGGCCGTGCTCGGCTGCGTGGCTGCGTTCTTCCTGTTCCTGATGGTGGGGTGGGAGAACCCGTTCGACACCCTCGCGGTCGCGCCCGCCGAGGGCGCCGGGCTCAACCCGCTGCTCCGCCACCCGGCGATGATGATCCACCCGCCCATGCTCTACACGGGCTACGTGGGCTTCTCGATCCCGTTCGCGTTCGCGGTCGGCGCTCTGATCGAGCGCCGTACGGGCGCCGACTGGATTCGCGCCACCCGCCGCTTCGCGCTCATCGCCTGGACTTTCCTCGGCACCGGCATCCTGCTCGGCGCGCTCTGGTCGTACACGGAGCTCGGCTGGGGCGGCTACTGGGCCTGGGACCCCGTGGAGAACGCCTCGCTGATGCCGTGGCTCGTCGGCACGGCGTTCATCCACTCGATCATGGTGCAGGAGAAGCGGGGCATGCTGCGCGTCTGGAACGTGTCGCTCGTGTGCGCCACGTTCGCCCTCGCCCTGCTCGGCACGTTTCTCGTGCGGAGCGGCATCCTCGACTCGATCCATGCGTTCGGCGCGTCGACGATCGGGGTCCAGTTCCTCGTCTTCATCTGCTCGGTGGTCGCACTATCCGCCGCGCTGGTCCTCTGGCGCCTGCCCGACCTCCGTAGCGAAGCGCGGCTCGACTCGTTCGCCTCGCGCGAGGCGTTCTTCATCCTCAACAACCTAGTCCTCGTGGGGCTCTGCCTCGTGATCCTCTGGGGCACGTTCTTCCCGCTCATATCCGAGGCGCTCACGGGGGAGGAAGCGAGCGTCGGGCCGCCCTGGTTCGACAGGTTGACGACGCCCATCGCGCTCGTGCTCGTGCTCCTCACCGGCGTTGGCCCCGTGCTGGCCTGGCGGCGTGTGACGCTCGCCGCGCTCGGGCGCGTGCTGGTGGTTCCCCTCGCCGTGGCGCTCGTGGCGCTGCTCGGCCTGCTCGCCTTCACCGACGCCGCCGACAGCGTGCCGGCGCTTCTGATGTTCTGCTTCGTCGCGTTCGTGCTGGCGGTCGTCGCCCAGGAGTTCTGGCGCGGCGCATCGGCGCGCCGGGTGATGACCGGCGAGGCCTGGCCGCGCGCGCTGGCGAGGCTCACGGGCCGCAACCGGCGCCGCTACGGGGGCTATCTGGTCCACGCCGGGATCGCGGTGCTCTTCCTCGGGGTAGCGGCGTCGTCGGCGTTCCTCGAGCAGCGCGACGTGCGTCTCGCGCCCGGCGAGTCGTTCTCGCTCGACGGCTACGAGATCACCTACCGCAAGGCCACCGCCAGGCTGGGCGGCGACAGCGCGGGCACCGGCGCGCCGATCTCGTTCGGCGCGGTGATGAGCGTGCGCCGCGGCGATCAGCGCTTCACCCTGCGGCCGTCGCGCAACTTCTACTCGAGCGGCGACCCCTCGCTGGGCGCGATCTCGCGCTTCTTCGAAGGGGAGGCCACGAGCGAGGTCGATGTCCGCTGGGGTCTTCGCAAGGATCTCTGGCTCGCGGTGCGCCCCGACGTCTCGGCGCTCGAGAAGCCGATCGCCGAGGCGGACGCGAAGTTCGCCGACTCGCCGGGCGACGTCCAGGCGCTGATCATCGCGGCGCTCGCGGAGCGCTACCGCCGCGACCCGCCGCCTGCCGCGTTCCGCGCGATCGCCTCGCCGCTCGTCGCCTGGATCTGGATCGGCGGCGCGATCGCGCTTCTGGGCGCGCTGGTGGCCGTATGGCCGAGCCCCGAGGCGCGCCTGCGCCGCGTTCGTGCGCTGTATTCGGCGCGGCTGGGCAAGGAGCTCTCGCGGGCGTAGATGGTTGATTCCACGAGCCCGCACGCGCGGATGACGCACGGATTCGATCGCCGGAGCGGGGTGATGGGGCTCGGTTGCGTGCACCCCCACGCGCACGCGCGCGCGAGATCAACCATCTAGCGTGGAGTACGCCATCGCTCTCTTCGTGCTCGCCGCGGCGGTGGCGCTGCTCGTGGCCGCGCCGCTGCGCCGGCGCGGTGAGGACGAGCGGCGCGAGGCCGCGCGCGTCGAGGAGCTCTCGGCGGCGAAGGAGGCCAAGTACCGCGAGATCCGGGACGCCGAGCTCGACCACCGCATGGGCAAGCTCTCGAAGGAGGACTGGCGCGCGGTCGACCGCGAGCTGCGCGCCGAGGCGATCGTGATCCTGCGCGAGCTCGACCGGCTGGAGGGACGGCCGCCGGACTGAGGCCGCTACCCTTCGCCGCCGATGGAAGCGATCCTCAGCGGCCTGCAGGTCATCCTCGCGGTGATAGTGATCGTCCTGGTGCTTCTGCACTCCGGCAAGGACGCGGGGCTGTCCGGAGCATTCGGCGTGGGCACGGGCGCAGGGCCCTTCGGCGGCGGCTCGCTCGTCGAGCGCAATCTGAACCGCTGGACCATCGGCTTCGCGTTGCTCTTCGTGGTCAACGTGATCCTGCTGCTGAAGATCTGAGCAGCGCCCGCAGGTCACAGCCGAGCGCGCGCTCGTCACACCCCATCGTTCGCCCCCGCCGCGGGCGACGGCGGGCGCGGGACCGGCCTACCCGTGGCGCCCGTAAAGCGCACCGCTTCGGCGCGTAGCGGCGGACAGGCCACTCCGTAGGCGAAGCGGCGGCCGTAGAACTCGCCGTCACTCGTCAGCGTCTGCCGGCTTCCCAGGGCGGCGGTGCGCGAGAGGATGCCGAGTACGCGGTCGGTCAGACGCAGGTCCTGGAGCGGGCGCGCGATCCTGCCGTCCTCGATGAGGAAGGTTCCGTCGCGGCTCACGGCTGTGACGAGGGTCTCCTTCGGCCGGATCACATTCGCGTACCAGAGCCGGGTCACGTAGATGCCGCGCTCGAGCGGCGCGCACAGGTCCTCGACCTCCGCGGCGTCGCCGCCGGCGAGCACCAGGTTCGTCGGGAGCACCCCGTACGGGTGACCCCCGGGCGCGAGCGCGTGCCCAGTCGTGCGCTCGCCGGCGAGCGCGGCGCTCCGCAGGTCGTGAGCCACGCGGCGCGCCACGCCACCCTCGATCAGGGTGAGCGGCTCCTTCGCCGTGCCCTCCGCGTCGAACGAGCGTGCGAGCGTCAGCCGCGAGTCGGGCAGGTCCGCGAGCTCGATCGACGGCGCGGTGAGGGGCTCCCCGAGCCGCTCGCTCAGAGCACCCCGGCCATCGGCGTGCGCACGCCCGTCGAACGCCGAGGCGGCCAGCATCTCGAGCAGCGTTCCAACGGCGTGCGGCTCGAACACCACCGGGTAGGCGCCCGGCGCGAGCTCCGCCGGCTCGGAGCGCATCGTCGCCTTCTTCGCCGCCTGCTCCGCGAGGGCGTGTCCGTCGAGCGCTCCGGCGTCGCGCGCCGTCGTGGCGGCGTAGCCGCTCCGACCGCTCTCGGCCATGCAGATCACCTTCATGAACGCGTCCGTGGTGCGCTCGGCCGCGCCGGCGCCGCTCGTCGCCCAGGCGCGCTCCTCCTCCGCGAGTGTCCAGACGCCGTGTGCCTCGACACGCGCCGCGTCGGCGGCCGCGAATGTCGCCGTGAGGGCGGCGCCGCCGGCGGCCGGGTCGAGCTCGAGCCGGTCGTCGCCGGCGATCTGCGCGTCGGCTGTGGGAGAGAAGCCGGGAAAGCCGCCCTCGCCCGATGCGGCCGCAGCACGCGCGGCCGCGAGAGCGCGCTCGGCGCAGGCGCGGAGCGAGTCCGGGTCGGCGGCGTTCGTGGAGGCCCGGCCGACGTGGCCGCGGTGGGGGACCGCGATCTCGACGGTCACGTCGTCCACCGCGGTCGACTGAGTGGGCCGGTTCGCGGCGAAGCGCATCATGAGCGAGCGCTCGCTGGTCACGTGGGCGAAGGCGTCGCGACCGGCGAGCTGCTGAGCGGCCTGTGCCAGGCCGAGCGCGTCAGGCAACTCCGACCTCGACGTCTCTGAAGCGCGCCGGGGCGGAGCCGTGCGAGACCCGCGTGACCTGACCGGGCTCGCCCTTGCCGCAGTCGAGCAGCGACACGAGCTGCCAGTCGCGCGCCGAGCAGACCGCGTCGCAGCTTCCCCAGAACTCGGGAGTCACGCCGGCGTAGCTCGGGTTGCGAAGCAGGCGCCGGCGCGCGCCGCCGCGGATCTCCCACGCCGACTCGCCCTCGAACTGGAACTGAAGACGGCGGTTGTCGATCGACCACGAGCGGTTCGTCTCGATGAGGAGGCCGTCATCGGTGTCGGCAATCAGGTCGTCGAGGCTGCCCACGGTGCCGGGGTCGAGGTTCACGTTGGTCATCCGCACGATCGGCTGGCGCTCGAAGCCGTCGGCGCGCATGCAGCCGCCGGAGCGCTCGAGGCCGATCTCGGAGGCCGTCTCGCGGGAGGACAGGAAGCCGGCCAGCACACCCTGGCGGATGATCGGCACCGGGCGGCCCTCCACGCCCTCGTCGTCCCACCGAAAGCTCCCGAGACCGCCGGCGCTCGTGGCGTCCGCGGTCACGTTCACGAGCTCTGACCCGTAGCGCAGCGAGCCGATGCCCGCGTGCGGCACGAAGCTGGTGCCGGCGTACGACGCCTCGCGACCGAGCACGCGGTCGAGCTCCACCGCGTGGCCCACCGACTCGTGGACCTGCAGGCCGAGCTGCTCGCCCGCCAGGATCAGCGTACGGCGCCCGGGCGGGCAGGCCGGCGCGCGCAGCAGCGCGACCGCCTCGCCGGCCACGCCGGGCGCCTCGTCGGGCAGCCGCAGGCCCATGAAGTGCTCGTAGCCCGCCTGCGCGACGCTGCCGCCGTGCGGCGCCGGGAACGAGCGCACCTGGCTCTCGTCCGCGTCGACCGCGACCGCCGAGATGCCGCCGCCGCACTCGGTGAGGGTCTGCTCGCATAGCGCGCCCTCGGTCGACGCGAACAGCTTCCACGTCCGCAGCGCCTCGAAGCGAGCGACCGCGAGCGTGACTCCCGGCTCGTCGCGCAGGCGAGCATCGGCCGCGAGCAGCAGCTCGAGCTTGTCGTCGAGCGGCACTCCGAACGGGTCGATCTCGAACGGGCTCGCGAACGTGCCGCGCGCCGGCGGCTCAGGTGCCAGCGGCGCGGCGCCCGGGGCCGCGGGCTGGGCCGCCGCCATCGCCAACGCGCAGTCGAGGGCCGCCTCGGCCCCCGCGCGATCACCTCCGCGCGAGGCGGCGAAGCCCCACGTCCCACGCAGCCGGACGCGGACGCCGATGCCCTCACTCTCCTTGGAGTCGAGCTCGTCGAGCGAGCCGTTGCGCGTGGCGAGCCGCTCCCGCCGCGTGCTCACGAAGCGCGCGTCCGCGTAGTCCGCGCGGCCCGCGGCGGCGTCCATCAGGTCGGCGAGAAGGTCCTGCACTTCGCGAGCCTAACCCCGATTGGGAAAATTCTTACGGAGTTGTGAAACAAATCGATTCGTTGCACTACCAACCGGTATGTCCACCGCTGTGGCCGCCGAGAAGGGCGCTCGCGACAGCGTTCTCGCCGCGGCCGACCAGCCGTTCTACGAGCGCGGCATCCACGTCGTGGGGGTCAACGAAATCGTCCAAGCGAGCGGTTCTTCCTCGTCGTCGCGGAGCGCGCCGGCGCCTACCGGCCGCCTGCGCTGGCCGAGCAGCTCCAGCTTCAGTACGACGCCGCCCTGGCCGCCTCGCTCGCCGACGGGAACGCGAGCCCGTGGAACGCGCGCGCGAGGTCGCGCGGGTGCTGCTCGCGGCATCGCTCGGAGCACGCCGATGAGCCACGGCGCGTCGACGCTCGAGCTGAGCTGCTAGCAGTTCGCGGCAGGCCTCGTGACCGACTACATGGTGGGTCACCTCGACGCCGTCGCGGGCGGTCTCGTGGACATACACCTCGCGCGCTGCGACGGCTGCGCGGGCGTGCTCGAACGGATGCGCGCGATCACCCAGGTTCTGCGCGAGCTCGACCCGCCGGGGCCCGCGCCGGTTACGCCGAGGCTCATGACGCACTTCCGCGGCTGGGTGCGCAAGCGCGGGGCCGCGGGCGAAGCGACCCCGAGCCGCGGGTCCGCCTAGGCGAACAGCCGCTGCGGCCGCGCACCAGCGCTCGCATGGCGGCCGCCGCGCGCTCGGCCGCGCTCCGCCGCCTGCGCCGACGGCTCCCCGAAGGCGCCGTCGAGCAGCAGCGTCGCGTGCCCCTGAACGAGCGGTCACCCGAAGCTCGTGCCGGCCGGCGGCGCGGCGCGCGACGCCGAGTCCGCCCGCCGGCTGCGGGAGATCTCGGAGCAGCTGACCGGCGTGCGCTACGACCTGGCGGCAGCGGCGGCGGTCTGAGCAGGCTGGAGCAGCAGAAGGGCCGCATCCGCCACCTCGACCGGCGGGACGCCGCGCAGGCAGCGGTGGTGCCTCTCGGGGCAGATGCTCTTGTAGCACCAGCGGCACGGCACGTCGCGCGAGAGCACCCGGCTCGGCACCGCCCAAGGGGTGTGCTGCGGGTTCGTGAGCGCATATACGTCCACGACCGGTGTCCCGACGGCCGCCGCGATATGCACCGGACCCGTGTTGCCCGCGAGCAGCAGCGGTGCAGCGTCGAGCAGCGCGGCCAGCTCCGCGAGCTCGAGGCGGCCGGCGAGTGAGCGCGAAGGAATGCCCGCCGCGTCGGCGATCCGCTCGGCCAGCGCACTCTCACCGGCGTCGCCGCTGAAGACGAGCTGCACGCGCGCGGCGAGCAGGCGGCACACCTCGACCCAGTGGCCCGCCGGGTAGCGGCGCGACGGCGCCGAGGCGCCCGGGTGCACGACCGCCCAAGGCCGCTCGGCGTCGATGCCGAGCTCGGCGAGCAGCGAGCCCAGGCCCGCGCGTGCCTCGTCCGGGACGCGGACCCTCAGCCGCTCGTCGACGGTGCGGGCGCCGACGCTCGCCACGAGGTCGAGCTGGCGGCGCACCTCGTGGCGCACCAGCTCGTCGGGCTCGGGCTCGGGCACGTGGTCGGTGAGCAGCTGGTAGGGGTTCTCGCGGCAGTGCGCGAGCCGGAGTGGGACGTCGGCCATGCGGCAGAGCAGGGCGGCGGGCAGCGGGCTCTGGCTGTAGACGGTGAAGATCGCAGCCGCGTCGAACCGGCGCGCGCGCAGGTCGTCGACCATCGCGCGCTCGGCGGCGCCGTCCCGTCCCGGCGCGCTCGCCTTCATCCAGGGGGCCTCCCAGGAGATCACCTCGTCGACGTCGGGCATCAGCGCCGCGACTCGGGCTCCGGCGGGCGAGGTGAGCAGTGTGATGGCAGGGCGCGAACCGGACTCGGCGAGAGCGCGGATCGCGGGCCCCGTCATCACCACGTCGCCGATCGTGTCGAGCCGGACGCACAGCACGCGGCGTGCGCGCTGCCAGCCGTCGTCGCTCACTAGAAGACCCGCCGGTAGAGCGAGCAGCCGCGGCATACGTCGGGCGGCTCACCGTTGAGAAGTGCTGCGCGGAAGTCGCGGTAGACCTGCGACTGCCAAATCTCTTCGAAGGACGCCTCGTCGAGCCGGCCCATCATCGCGCGGTCGCTTCCCATCACCATGCAGCACGGCTGCACCTCGCCGCGGTGCGTCACGTACGCAGAGGTCCAGGGCCAGGTGCAGCCGGGTCCCTCGTCGCTCCCCGCGGGCTCTTCGAGCCGCGGGAGCCGCAGCTCCACGCCGAGCCGGCGCGCGCACGCCGCCGCGCGTCCGAACACCGCGCCGGCGGCGTCCAGCTCGTGGCCGAAGACCGCCTCCTCGCGGGCGTACTGCCGGATCTCGCGGTAGCTGCCGGACGGGTCGGTGTCGCAGAAGTCATGGCTCAGGTTCTGAACCCAGATGGAGTCGACGCCGGTGTCGGCGGCCAGCGAGACCAGCGCCGGCAGCTCGCGCAGGTTGCGCCGCATCGCGACGAACACGAGCTGGATGCGGGGGCGGCCGCTCCCCGCGCGCGCCTCCACAAGTCCGCGCAGGTTGCTCACGACCCGCTCGAACTGACCCGGATGCGGCCGCAGGTCTGTTCCGTGACGCACGTCCTCGTATGTCGCGGCGGTGGCGCCGTCGAGCGAGACGTGGAGCCAGCCGCAGCCGCCGGCGACGAGCCGCTCGGCGACGTCGCGCCCGAGCAGCGTGCCGTTGGTGTTGAAGCCGACGTCTATCCCGCGCGCCGCGGCGTGCTCCACCATGTCGAGCAGGTGC
>Ga0126307_10002789_pt1 | contig 11844 bp, 11 predicted proteins | sample Plot28_FD_89955 | JGI IMG/M metagenome (GOLD analysis project Ga0126307, IMG submission 89955) | Serpentine soil microbial communities from UC McLaughlin Reserve, CA, USA - Plot28 | ecosystem: Environmental > Terrestrial > Soil > Grasslands | place: USA: UC McLaughlin Reserve, Lake County...
CCTGGACCGACCACGGCACATGCAGCGCGTTGGGCAGCGGGTTGTAGACCGCGTCGACCTCGGGGTCGGCCAGCAGCGCCTCGTAGGAGCCGTGGGCGCGCGGGATGCCGTGGTCGGCGGCGAACGCGCGCGCCCGCTCCCCGTCGCGCGAGGCCACCGCGACGACCTCGACGCCGTCGGCGGCACGCGCCCCGCGCAGGATGCTGCGGGCGATCCGGGCGGTCGAGAGGACGCCCCAGCGCACGGCGGCAGTTCATCAGAACGCCGGGCCGGGCGCCGGCTCAGCGCATGTCGATGGTTGCGACGGGCATCGCCGGGGTCATCGGCGCCTCGGCGGACGCGACGCCGGCGCGCTCGCCGCGACGCAACAGGGTGAGCCCGGTGACCGGGAACACGATGACCGAGAGGAGTCCGGCGGCGACCAGCCCTGCGCCGGTGCCCGCGCTGATCACCCCGAGCTCTTGGCCGATCATCGTCGCGGCGACGATGAAGGGCAGCGAGGTCGCCTGCAGGATCCCCGCGATCGCCGCCCGCCGCGAGCCGACCAGCCGGCGGTACAGCAGCGCCGGCAGCCCGCGCACCAGCAGCAGGGCGAGCAGGAAGAGCGGGACGAGCGCCACCGTCGAGGCGCTCGCGAAGAGCGCGTCGAGGTCGAAGCGCAGGCCGCTGGTCACGAAGAAGACGGGGATGAAGATCCCGAAGCCGGCCGCCTCGAGCTTGCGCCGCAACTCGGGATGGGTCATCTCCCGGTCGCGGTCGAGGACCGACAGCAGCGCCCCGGCCGCGAACGCGCCGAGGATGACCTCGAGGCCCGCCGTCTCGGCGAGGGCGACGAAGGCGATCAGCAGCAGGAACGCCCCGCGTACGCGGATCTGGGCGGTGGTGTCCTGCAGCCGCACCAGCACGCGCGAGACCGCCCGCGAGCGCTCGAAGCCGGCGATGGCCAGCCCGACCAGGGCGACCAGGGCGCCGAAGACGGCCAGCAGGATGACGATGGCGGTCGTGCTGGTCGAGCCGTCGCCGGAGAAGAACAGCGAGAGGAGGATGATCGCCCCGAAGTCGGCGATCGAGGCGGCGGCGATGACGAGCTGGCCGAAGTCCGAGCCGATCGTGCCGGAGTCCTTCAGGACGGGCACGATCACGCCCAGCGAGGTCGCCACGAGGACGATGGCCACGAACAGGGGCGACCCGACCAGGCCGGCCGCCGTGAGCCCCAGGCCGACGATCACGCCGATGCCCAGCGACACGGCGAAGCCCAGCAGCGTCAGCCGCAGCACGCGCCCGCGCAGCCGCTCGACGTCGATCTCCAGGCCTGAGAGGAAGAGCAGGAACGCCAGGCCGATCAGGGCCAGCACGTCGATCGGGAGGTCGGGCGTCACCCATCCGAGACCGGAGGGGCCGATGACGATCCCCAGGATGATCTCCAGCACGATCGCCGGCAGGCGCAGGCGGGGCGCGAAGCCCAGGGCCAGCGGGGCCGCGAACGCGACGACGACGACGATGAGCAGGTTGGTGAAGTGGATGTCCTCCATGGTCGATGCGGTCGTCCGGGGGTCGCGCGCGTTACACGCTCCGGTCGCGCCCGGTAGTGTCTTGCCGTGGGATCCCCGCAGCGCGGCGCCGCGCGCGTCGCGGCCACCAAGCTCCAGCCCCCGCCCGCCCGGCTGGACCTCCTCGCCCGCACGCGCCTCGTCGGGGCCCTGGCCACCGGCGAGCCCCGCCGGCTGACCCTGGTCGCCGCTCCCGTCGGCGCCGGCAAGACGAGCGTGCTTTTGGCCTGGAGCACCGCTCCGGCCGAGCGCCGGGCGTTCGCCTGGGTCACGCTCGACGAGGACGACGACGATCCCGTCCGGTTCTGGACGTGCGTGCTGCAGGCGCTGGGCCGCGTGCGCCCGGGGGTGGCCGCCCGGGTCGCATCGCTGATCGGCCCGCCCGGGCCGGGCGTCGGCGACGAGGTCGTCCAGGCGCTGGTGGCCGAGCTGGCCGAGCGCGATCCCGGTGTCGTGCTCGTGCTCGACGACTACCACCTGATCTCCGCCCCGGAGGTCCACGACGCGGTCCGCGCGCTGATCGAGCAGGCCCCGAGCGCCCTGCACGTGGCGATCGCCAGCCGCGCCGATCCGCCGCTGCCGGTCGCTCGGCTGCGCATGCGCCAGGAGCTCACCGAGGTCCGGGCCGAGGACCTGCGCTTCACGGTGCAGGAGGCCGGCGAGCTGCTCAACGGGGTGCTGGGCCTCGGGGTCGCCGACGCCGACGTCGCGCGTCTGGCCGAGCGCACCGAGGGGTGGGCGGCGGGCCTGCAGCTCGCGGCCGCCTCCCTGCGCCGGCGCCCGGATCCCGCCGCCTTCGTCGACGGGTTCGCGGGCGACGACCGCCACGTCGTCGACTACCTCGCCTACGAGGTCCTCGACCGCCTCCCCGGCGAGCGGCGCGACTTCCTCCTGCGCACGTCGGTGCTCGACCGCCTCTCAGGTCCCCTGTGCGACGCGCTGCTGGGCGCCACGGAATCCGACGCCGTCCTGCGCGACCTCGAGCGCGAGAACCTCTTCCTCGTCGCCTTGGACCACAAGCGCCGCTGGTACCGCTACCACCATCTCTTCGCCGGGCTCCTGCGCGACGCCCTGCGCCGCGCCGATCCCGACCTGAGCGACGTCCTGCACCGGCGCGCGGCGGCGTGGCACCGCGAGCACGGCCTGGTCTCCGACGCGGTGCGCCACGCCACCGCGGCCGGCGACGTCGCCACCGCCCGCACGTTGATCACCCTGCACTGGTACGACCTGCTGCAGCAAGGGCGGCTCGCCACGGTCCAGGCGTGGGTCGACGGCCTGGGCTCCGACGTCGTCCTGGGCGACGCCGATCTGTGCCTGATCAAGGCGTGGGCGGCCATCAACACCGGGCGCCTCGACGAGCTCGACCGCTGGATCGGCGCCGCCCAGCGCGCCGGCGGGGGCGTCCCGGCGCAGGACGGCGCGCCGCCGGTGGAGGCCGGCGTGGCGAGCCTGCGGGCGATCCACCGCTACATGGAGGGCGACGTCGGCCGCGCCGTCCGCGCGGGCCGTCATGCCATCGAGCTCGAGGGGGGCCGCGAGGGCTCGCCGTGGCGGCCCGTGGGCTGCCCGGTGCTCGGCCTCGCGCTGTTCTGGCGGCGCGAGACGGAGGCGGCGCGGGAGACGCTGGAGGCTGCGGTGCAAGAGGCCCGGGCGGGCGGCAACCACCTGGCCGAGATGCACGCGGGCGGCGGGCTGGCGGCGATCGCCCTCGCCGAGGGCGACCCGGCCACCGCCGAGCTGCGCGCCGCCGGGGCGCTGCGCCTGGCGCGCGAGCGCGGGCTCGACGAGCACTGGGCCGGCGCCCTGGCCCACCTCAGCCACGGCGAGCTCCTCGCCCGCTCTGGCGGGCCCGACGAGGCGCTCGGCGCGCTGCGGCGGGGCGTCGAGCTGGCCCGGCGCGGGATGGCCTCGGTGGAGACCGGCTATGCCCTGACGCTGCTGGCGGGCGCCCTGCGCCAGGCCGGCGAGGAGCCGCGGGCCCGGGCGCTGGACGCCCAGGCGCGGGCCGTGGTCGACCGCTGCGCGGACCCCGGGCGCCTGGCCGACGTGCTGGCCGCCCGCGGCGCGCCGCCGGCGCCCGCCCCGGCACGCGCGCGCCGGCCTGGCGCGGCGACCGCGGCCGCCCGGCCATCGGCCGGCAACGGGCGCGACGAGCTGACGCCGAGCGAGATCGCGGTCCTGCGCCTGCTCCCCTCGCCGCTCAACCAGCGCCAGATCAGCGACGAGCTGTTCCTCTCGATCAACACGGTCAAGAGCCACACCAAGGCGATCTATCGCAAGCTCGCCGCGGGCAGCCGGATCGAGGCCGTCGCCCTGGCGCGCCGGCGTGGGCTGATCCGGTAACACGAACCCCACATGTCCCCCGCGGCCTGGACCTGGTGGCAATGGCTGCTCGTGGCCGCGGCGATCACGCTCGTCGTCTATGGGGCCTTCGTCGCGTGGCTGGTGATCGCCGGCCGCCGCGAGGACGCCCGCGCACTGGCGGGCTTCATCCCGGACTGCGTCGTGCTCTTCCGCCGGCTGCTCGGCGATCGTCGGGTCCCGCGTTCACGCAAGGTCTTGATCGGCGGCCTGGTCGTCTATCTGGCCATGCCGTTCGATCTCGTGCCCGACTTCGTCCCCGTCGCCGGCCAGCTGGACGATGCCATCATCGTCGCGGTCGTGCTGCGCGCGATACTGCGCTCCGGCGGCCCCGAGCTCCTGCGCGAGCATTGGCCGGGTCCCGCGAGCTCGCTGGCCGTCCTGCTGCGCGTCGCCTACGGGGCGTCCCAGGCCGGCGATCAGCCGCGCCGCGGTGACGAGGACGCCGGCTCCCCGTAGGCGACACGCGGGCTCGTCCTCGTAACCGCGGCCGACTTCGCGTGACCCACGCGCGTGCCCACCACCTCGCTGGCCCCAGGGGCGATCGTTCCCGACCTGCGCCTGCCCGACCACAACGGCAACGCGCGGTCCCTCTCGGACCTCGTCGCCGGGGACCCCACCGTGCTGCAGTTCTACCGCGGCTGGTGGTGTCCGAAGGAGCAGACGTTCTTCCGCCGGCTGATCGCCTTCCAGGACGAGGTCGAGGTCGCCTACGCGCGCATCGTGTCGATCTCCGTCGACCCGCCCGAGGTCGCCGCCGCCTTCCGGGCGGGCCTCGGCGCCCGCTGGACGTTCCTGTGCGACCCCGGCCGCGAGGCGCAGCGGGCGCTCGGGCTGCGCGAGACGACGGACACCCTCAACGACCCCTACGTGCCCGCCGTGGCGACCCTGCTGCCCGACCGCACGGTCCTGCGGGCCTACGACGGCTACTGGTACTGGGGGCGGCCGACGCTCGAGGAGCTGCGCGGCGACCTGCGCGAGATCACGCGCCCGATTGGTCCCGACTGGGATGCGCCGACGCCGTGACCAGCACTTGGATCTGGCTCGCGCTGACCGCCGACCGCCCCGCCGGCGCGACGGCCGCCGCGCCGGTCCGTCAGGCCCCCACGGGCGAGCCGGCCGGCTGGATGGCCGCGTGGGCGAGGCGGCGCCGCCCGCTCGCCGGGGCGCTGCGAGCCGACGCTCGGATCGTCGACCGGGGCGGCGCGCCGGCCCTCGTCTCGCTTGTGCTCCCCCCGGCGGGCGTGCGCGTCCCCGTCGACGACCTCGCCGTCCAGCAGGCGCGCCGGGAGGTCCTGGCCCGGCCGCCGGCCGACGCCGTGTCGCTGCTGCTGCGCGACGCCAGCCACTTCGAGGGCGCGATCACCGTGGTCCGCGGCCGCGGCGGCGCCGAGGACCCCTTCGCCCGACTCTTCCCGTCCCGCGTGCTGGAGGTCGGCGCGGGACTGTTCGGCCGCGTCGCTCCTCCCGCCGGCCCGGTAATCGAGCGCTACGGCTCGGCCAACCCCTGGCCCTGGGATCGCTACCCCGCCGTGTAACGCCCGGCGCGCAGCGCGGACGGACCCGCCAGTCCGCGAGCCAGAGAGGAACCGCACGATGTCCAACGCCGCTCCGACCGCCGCCCGTACCGAGGCCATGCCGGGCCTGAAGGGCCGCAACGTCCTGATCACCGGGGGCAGCTCGGGGATCGGGCAGGCCATCGCCGTCCGCTTCGCCCAGTACGGCGCCAACGTCGCGATCAACTACCTGCGCGCGCCCGAGGAGGCGACCGACACCGAGGAGCGCGTCCATGCCTGCGTGCACGAGGTGCGCCAGGAGGGCGTGCGCGACGTGCTCGTCGGCGGCGACGTCTCCGACGAGGACGACGTCGTGCGCATGGTCGGCGAGGCCGTCGACGGCCTCGGCGGCCTGGACGTGCTGGTCAACAACGCCGGCATCCAGATCTCCCGCGACTCCGACCAGCTGACCAGCGCGGACTTCGACAAGGTCATCGCCGTCAACCTGCGCGGCTCGTTCCTGTGCGCCCGCCAGGCGATCCGCCACTTCCTGGCCGAGGAGAAGGCCGGCTCGATCGTCAACATCTCCAGCGTCCACCAGCTCATCCCGAAGCCCGGGTACCTGGGCTACAGCACGTCCAAGGGCGGGATGCAGAACCTCACCCGGACGCTGGCCCTCGAGTACGCCGGCCGCGGGATCCGCGTCAACGCCATCGGCCCGGGCGCGACGGTGACGCCCATCAACCGCGCGTGGATCGACGACCCCGAGAAGCGCGCCGCGGTGGAGGAGCACATCCCGATGATGCGCGCGGGCACCGCCGACGAGATGGGCGCCGTGGCCGCCTTCCTGTCCTCCGACGACGCCGCGTACATCACCGGCCAGACGATCTTCGTCGACGGTGGGCTGACGCTCTTCCCGAGCTTCGCGACCCCGTGGTCCTCGGAATGACCCTCCCGGCCACCGACGTCCGCCCCGGCGTCTCGCCGTGGGGGCCCGACGACGAGCTGGGGATGCTCAACCACGTCGACGAGGCCAAGCGCCTGGAGGCGCTGGCGCTCGTCCGCGCGGGGCGTGTCTACGACCTCGGCCACGTGCTGGACGAGACGGTGCCCGTGTTCCCCGGGCGCTACTTCCGCCAGACGCTCGTGACCACGGCCCACCACGTCAACGCCGGCGGCGGCGTGGGCGACAACCACGTCAACTGGATCACCGAGCAGGTCGCCGGGACGATGCAGCTGGGCACCCATCTCGACGCCCTGGCCCACCTGCAGGAGGGCGAGCGGTCCTACAACGGCTGGACGGTCCGCGAGCTGGCCGGCACGGCCGGGGTGACCCGGCTGGGTGCCGAGACCGTCCCGCAGATCGTCACCCGGGGCTGGCTCGTCGACGTCTCGGCGCGCGAGCTCGGCCCGGGCGGCGTCATCGGCCTCGACGACCTCGCCGGCGTGTCGCCGACCCCGGGCGACGCCGTGCTCTTCCACACCGGCTGGAGCGCGCGCTGGGGCGACGCCGACGCCTACACCGGCGGCGAGCCGGGTCCGGGCCGCGAGGTCGCGCGCTGGCTGGTCGACCACGGAGTCGCCCTGACCGGCTGTGACACCTGGAGCTACGGGCCGGTCCCGCCCGAGGACCCCCGCCGCCCCTTCGAGGTCCCCCAGTCGCTCAACGTCCACCACGGCGTGTTCGTCGTCGAGAACCTCGACACGGCCGCCCTGTCCGCCGACGGCGTGCGGGACTTCGCGCTGATCCTCACCCATCCCAAGCTCCGCGGCGCCACCGGCGCGTGGACGTCCCCGATCGCCCTCGTCTGAGGGAGGAGTCCACCATGGCCGACGAGCACTACGACGTGATCATCATCGGAACGGGCGCCGGCGGTGGCACCCTGGCCCATCGCCTGGCGCCCTCGGGCAAGCGCGTCCTGTTGCTCGAGCGCGGCGGCTACCTGCCCCGCGAACCGGAGAACTGGGACTCGCGCGAGGTCTTCACCAAGGAGCGCTACCTCTCCGACGAGCAGTGGTACGACGGCGACGGGCAGCCCTACACGCCCCACCAGCAGTACTTCGTCGGGGGCAACACGAAGTTCTACGGGGCCATCCTCTTCCGCCTGCGCGAGCGCGACTTCGGCGAGGTCCAGCACTACGGCGGCGTCTCACCCGCCTGGCCGATCTCCTACGGCGACCTCGAGCCCTACTACGCGGAGGCCGAGCGGCTCTACCTCGTCCACGGCCAGGCGGCCGAGGACCCGACCGAGCCCTGGCGCTCCGGCGCATTCCCGCATCCGGCCGTCTCCCACGAGCCGCGCATCCAGCAGCTCGCCGACGACTTCGCCCGCACGGGGCACCGGCCGTTCCACCTCCCCGTGGGCATCGACCTCGACGAGTCCGATCCCGAGGCCGGCCGCTGCGTGCGCTGTGACCGCTTCGACGGCTTCCCCTGCCTGACCGACGGCAAGGCCGACGCGCACGTCTGCTGCGTGCGCCCGGCCCTGCGCCACGACAACGTCACCCTGCGCACCCACGCGCACGTCCAGCGTCTGCAGACCGACGCCTCGGGCGCCATGGTGACCGAGGTCGTGGTCGACCGCCGGGGCACCGAGGAGCGCTACTCGGCCGATGTCGTCGTCGTGTCCTGTGGGGCGACGAACTCGGCCGCGCTGCTGCTGAAGTCCGCGAGCGACGCGCACCCGCGCGGGCTGGCCAACCGCTCCGACGTGGTCGGCCGCCACTACATGGCCCACATCAACTCAGGGGTGATCGCGATCTCGCAGTCGCCCAACACGACGAAGTTCCAGAAGACGCTCGGGGTCAACGACTACTACTGGGGAGCCGAGGACTCCGCCCTGCCCCTCGGCCACATCCAGATGCTGGCCAAGAGCGACCGCAACATCCTGCGGGCGGGAGCGCCGTGGTTCGCGCCCGGGCTCGCGCTCGACTACGTGGCCCGTCACGCGATCGACTTCTGGCTGACCACCGAGGACGTGCCGCACCCCGACAACCGGGTCACGGTCGACCGCCAGGGCCGCATCCACGTGGCCAAGGCCTACCACAACCTCGAGCCCCACAAGCGGTTGCTGGGCAAGCTCAAGGCGCTGCTCGGGCCGCTCGGTTGCCAGGACATGGCGATCCCCGGCTGGTCGATCCTCGACCAGCGCATCCCGCTGGCCGGCAACGCCCACCAGTGCGGCACGGTGCGCTTCGGCACCGACCCCGCCTCCTCGGCGCTGGACCCCGACTGCCGGGCTCACGACGTCGACAACCTCTACGTCGTGGACACGAGCTGCTTCCCGTCGTCCTCGGCGGTCAACCCGGCGCTCACCGCGATGGCCAACGCCCTGCGGGTGGGCGACCACCTGCTCGAGCGTCTGGGCGCGCAGCGGCCCTCGGCGCAGAAGTCCTCGGCCAACGGCAAGCGACAGGAGGTGGCGGCGTGAGCACGGCCAACGGGAACGGACGGCGGGGATCGGGCGCGGCCCGCTCCGCGGGGCGGGCGGCGGGCCTGGTCGGGCGTGGCCTGGCCGCCGGGGTGGTCGGCACCGCCGCGATGACCGTCTCCTCGACGGTGGAGGCCAAGCTGCGCGGCCGCGCGCCCTCGACGGCCCCGGCGCGGGCCACGGCCAAGGCGCTGGGCATCGCCTCCTTCGAGGACGGCATCGCCCAGGCGCGCTTCAACGACCTCTCCCACTGGGGCTACGGCACCGGCTGGGGCGCCGTCCGCGGGCTGCTCGCGGCCGCCGGCGTGCGCGGCCCGCGCGCGACGGCGGCGCACGGCGCCGCGGTGTGGGGCAGCGCCCAGGTCACCCTCCCGGCCCTGGACATCGCCCCGCCGGCGATCTTCTGGGGCGCCGAGGAGGTGGCGATCGACGCCTGGCACCACACGGTGTACGCCGTGGCCACCGGCCTCGCGTTCGAGCTCCTGGCCGGCGGGGACCCCGCTCAGGCGTAGAGGCGGTCGAACACGTCCGCGTAGCGCTCGTAGACGACGTTGCGCTTGATCTTCAGGGTCGGCGTGATCTCCCCGCGGTCGAGCGTGAGGTCGTGGTCGAGGATGGTGAACCGCTTGATCTGCTCGACCTGCGCGTACTTGGCGTTGACCCCGTCCAGGTGCTCCTGGATCAGCGCCCGGACGCGGTCGTCGGCGGCCAGGGCGCCGATGTCGTCCGGCAGTCCCTGATCGCGCGCCCACGGCTGGATCTCCTCGGCGTCGAGCGTGACGAGCGCGACCGGGTAGGGCCGGCGGTCGCCGTACATGACCGCCTGGGAGACGAAGCGCGACTGCTTGAGGTCGTTCTCGAGGTTCGCCGGCGTGAGGTTCTTGCCGCCCGCCGTGATGATGATGTCCTTCTTGCGGCCGGTGATGCTCAGAAAGCCGTCGTCGTCGATCGACCCCAGGTCGCCCGTGTGCAGCCAGCCGTCCTCGTCGAGCACCTCGCGCGTAGCCTCCTCGTTGGCCCAGTAGCCGAGGAAGACGTGCGGGCCGCGCATCAGGATCTCCCCGTCGCCGGCGATGCGCAGCTCGACGTCGGGCAGCGCCTTGCCGACGGTCCCGAAGCGGAAGTCGGTCGGGCGGTTGGCCGCGCCCAGGCCGGTCGACTCGGTCATCCCGTAGCCCTCCATGACCGGCACCCCGGCGGCGTAGAAGAACTCGAGGATCTCCTTGGCGATCGGCGCTGCGCCGGTGGTGGCCTCGCGCGTGCGCCCGCCGAACAGGTTGCGCACCGGGGCGAAGACCCGTTCGTCGGCCTGCGCATAGGCCGCGGCCCGGTCCTCGGGCACCGGCTCGCCGCGCAGGCGCCGGGCCTGGACGTCGACGCCGAGCGCGACGGCCTGACGCAGCCGCTCGGCCTGGTCGGCGGGCAGGCGCCCGATGCCCATCGCGTAGAGCTTCTCGAAGATGCGCGGGACCGAGGGCAGGTAGTCGGGCCGCACCTCCTGCAGCTCGGGGATGATCTCGCGGGTGTTGCCGCCGTAGTAGACGATCGTCGCGCCCACCGCGTAGGCGGCGACGTTGAGCAGCTGCGCGAACACGTGGGCCAGGGGCAGGTAGAGGTAGCCCACGTCCTTGGTGCGCACCGTCCCGAACTCGTAGACGATGCGGCAGACCGACAGGCCGTTGCGCTGGGAGAGCACGCAGCCCTTGGGTGGCCCGGTCGTGCCGGAGGTGTAGATGATCAGAAACGGGTCGTCCAGCGTCAGCGCGGCGATGCGCCGGTCCAGCTCGCCGCGGTCGGCGCTCGCCGCGGCGGCGATCGCGTCGACCGCGACCGCGTCGTCATCGGCCGCCGCCGGGTCGATCGTCGCCAGCAGGCGCACCTCGGGCAGCGCGTCGCGCACCGCGCGGATCTTGTCGAGCTGCACGCGGTTCTCGGCCAGGACGGCCACCGCCCCGGAGTTGCCGGCGACCCACTCGCACTCCTGCGGGGAGTTGGTCGGGTAGATCGGCACGACGACGGCGCCGGCCGACCAGATCGCGTACGCCGCGATCGTCCACTCCGGGCTGGTGTCGGCCAGGACGCAAACCCGGTCGCCGGGCTCGATCCCCTGGTCGATCAGGCCGAGCGCGAGCCGCTCGACCGACGCCGCGGCGTCGGCGAAGGTCCGCTCCGCCCATGCGCCGTCGCGCTTGGCCCGCGCCGCGATCTGGTCACCGTGGTGCGTGGCGGCGAATCGCGCCAGCGCTCCGATGCTCTGCGGAAGGTCGACCGCCATGTCCCGGCGCCAACCTACCCCAAAGCGGGCGGGAGGATCTACGCCGGCGGGGCGGCCACCCGCGGGCGGGCCGGGTGAAACGGCCACTCCTCGAAGTGCCGGCAGCGGCCGTCCGCGGCGATCACGACGACCCACAGGTCGCGGTAGGAGCGCGGCCGGGGCCCGTGGTAGTCGACGTGCGCGCGAGCCACGCCGCTCCGGCCCTCGACCGCCACGGGCCAGGCGCGCAGGGTGAAGGCCTCGCCGGGGCCGACGCGCTCGGAGTCCCAGAAGGACGCGAGCGCGTCGAGCCCGCGGACCGGCTCCTCGAAGGGCGAGGGCAGGTAGGTCACGTCGGGGGTGAAGAGCTCGCCCAGGACGTGCGTCCCCGGCGTGCGCCAGGCGCGCTCGTACTCGCCCACCCAGCGCATCAACCAGCCATCGGCCACGGCGGCGAGGCTAGCTCAGGCGCCCACGAGCGCCGCCGCGCGCGCCTCGGGGGTCGTCGGATCGAAGTCCGGCTTGATGCGCCGGGACAGGTCGGCGAGGTCGCTCCAGAGCTGCTCGGGCGAGGGGCGGCCCCAGAACCAGTAGCCGACGTAGACCTTGTCGATGACCAGGTCCGGCGCCAGGATCACGGTGTGTGGGACCAGGGCGTAGTCGTGGTGGGCGTCGGTGTACTCGTCGATCTCCAGCTCGGTGCGCAGCACGGTCTCCTCGTCGGCCAGGAACGTCCAGTAGGCGCCCGTGGC
>Ga0126307_10002790_pt1 | contig 11842 bp, 10 predicted proteins | sample Plot28_FD_89955 | JGI IMG/M metagenome (GOLD analysis project Ga0126307, IMG submission 89955) | Serpentine soil microbial communities from UC McLaughlin Reserve, CA, USA - Plot28 | ecosystem: Environmental > Terrestrial > Soil > Grasslands | place: USA: UC McLaughlin Reserve, Lake County...
CTGAAGGAGACGAAGGGACATTCGCGTCAATTGCAGACGCGCATCCGCGAGCTTGGCGGCAAGGCAGAGGCCGGCCCAGCGAGTTCGGCCCCCGGCCCGGTGGGCGGGGCAGCCTCGGCGGTCACCGCCGTGGCGAGCCGAGCCGTGGCCGCGGCCCAGGGTCCGCTGCACGCGATCCGCGGCACCGGCGAGTCCGAGAAGATGCTCAAGAACGCGAAGACCGAGTACCACAACGAGTTCGAGGAGATCGCGACCTATACCGGCATCGAGGCGCTCGCGGAGGCCGTGAACGACAAGGAGACGGCTAAGCTCGCCCGCGGCATTCGTCGCGAGGAGGAGCGCATGGCGAAGTTCCTCGAGAAGCAGATTGCGCAGCTCGCGAAGGCGGTGGCCAAGGAGGAGATCCCGGCCGCCGAGCGTCGCAACGGCACGTCCCGGTCAAGGCCGCGGCGCTCCTCGTCGAGTAGGTCGCGGAGCTCGTCGAACGGCTCCACCCGCTCGTCGAGCGGGTCGCGTAGCTCAGGCTCGCGCGCAAGCAGCTCGCGCTCGGGCTCTGCATCGAGCCGGTCGCGCTCGGGCTCGTCGAGCCGGTCGGGCGGGTCGCGCTCGGGTTCGTCGCGTTCTGGCTCGTCGCGTTCGGGCTCGTCGCGTTCTGGCTCGTCGAGCCGCGCGAAGTCCGGCTCCGGCGGGGCGCGCTCCGCGTCGTCGAGCCGGTCCTCGCGCGCGACCTCGTCGCGCTCCGGGTCGGGCTCCGGCTCCTCGAGCCGCTCCAGCGGTTCGCGCTCCGGGTCCGGTTCGTCGCGCTCGGGCTCGTCGAGCAGCGTGTCGCGGTCCGGGTCGGCGGGTAGCCGCTCCGGGTCGACCCGCACGAGTGGCTCGCGCTCGAGCTCCGGCTCGAGCCGTTCGGCCTCGTCGCGCTCCGGCGGGAGCCGTTCGGCCTCGTCGCGCTCCGGCGGGAGCGGCTCGGGCTCCTCGTCAGGGTCCAGTTCCAAGTAGCAGCGAGAGCCCGCCCGCCGTCCGGCGGGCGGGCTCCGTTCTCTCGGCATGGACGCGTCGAACAGCGAAGACACCGGACGTAACGAGGAGACCGAGAAGGAGCGGCTCGATCGCAACCTCGAGCAGCTGCTCGGGGAGCTGCGCGTCGCGCTGCCGGGCGTCCAGGTGCTGTTCGCGTTCCTGCTCGTCGTCCCGTTCAATCAGCGCTTCGCGGACATCACTAGCTTCCAGCGCACGGTTTACTTCGTGACCCTTCTGTGCGCGACCGCGGCCTGCGCGTGCCTGATCGCGCCCACCGCCCACCACCGGATCGAGTTCCGCGAGCAGGACAAGGAGCGGATCGTGTTCGGAGGCAACCGGCTCGCGATCATCGGGCTGACCCTGCTCGCGACGGCGATGACGGGTGCCATCACGCTCGTCACGGACTTCCTCTACAGCTCGACCACGACGACCGTCGCGGCCGCTCTCGTCGCGCTGCTGTTCGCCACGCTCTGGTACGTGATCCCGCTGCGGCGGCTCGCCCAGCGCTGAACGCTGACCCTCGCTCCTAGCTGTCGCGGGCCAGCGCCTACGTCTCCGGCGCCAGCGAGCGCGCCAATTCGAGCGCGCGCTCGCGGCTGAACGCGCCCTCCAGACGGACCAGCAGCTTGCCGCGCTCGAGAAGCAGCACGCTGTGCGCAAGGCGCAGCTCGCTTTCCGCGAAGTCCGAGTCCGGTGGGCGGTAGAAGAAGAGGTGCGGCGCGCCCTCGATCCAGACCGCGCGGTCGCCGTCCATACGCAGCCGCTCGATCCGAGTGGTCTGCGCGGCGATCTTTCCCACGTACTCGGGTGCGAGGTCACCTCGAAACTCGCTGACGAGCAGGCCCAGCCCCGTGCCGCCCGTGGCCGGCATCCCGGGCGCCGGCGCGTAGGTCAACGAGACTTCGCCGCCCGGCGCGCGTGTGCTCACGAAGATGTCGTCGGGGCGACCGGCGGCACTCGGGACGAGCGGCGTGAAGCCGAGCTCGCCGCCGGCGCGATCGAGCGTCGTGCGCTGCCCGAGCTGGAGCACGCGGAGCTCAGGCGCGGACGGGATGCTGGGGCGTCGCTCGACCGTGGCGCCCTGGAGGCCGAAGAACTCCAGCACGGCGTCGCGGGCGTCGGGCACCGCGGCGACGACGCCGCCGGCCAGCAGCAGCAGCGACGCGAGCGCGATTGCCAGCGATCTGCGGAAGACGATCGGACGCCGGTGGCCTGCGGGCGCGGGTGAAGCGAGGCGCTGCCGAACGTCCGACACGAGGTCCGGGGTCTCCGGCCAATCCAGCTCGCGGCCCAGCTGAGTGAGGCGCCGCTCGAGCTCGCTCATGCCTCCACCTCCCTCAGCTCCAGCCGCAGGCGATCGAGGGCGCGAGAGAGGCGTGACTTGACGGTGCCGCGCGCGCAGTTGAGCGCCGCGGCGGTCTCCTCCTCGCTCAGCTCGAGCAGGTAGCGGCAGGTGATCGCCTCGCGGGCCGGCCGCGGGAGGCGCTCGATCGCGGCGAGCAGGAGGTCGCGCTGCTCGGAGTCGAGGAGCGCCGCCTCGGGCGACGGGACCGCGTCGTCCGGGCGGCGCTCCTCGACCACGCGCTGCGCGATTCGCACGTGGCGCCCGGCTCCGCGCACGCGGTTGCGCGCCTCGTTCGCCACGATCGCGAGCAGCCAGGGCCGGAGCGGGGAGCCCTCGCGGAAGCGCGGCAGCGCGGCGTGTGCCTTCACAAAGCCGTCCTGAGCTGCCTCCTCTGCGTCGGCCGCCGAGCGGGTGATCACCCACGCGGTCCTGAACGCAATCCCCTGATGCCGTCTCACGATCTCCTCATAGGCGTCCAGCTCACCGCTCTTTGCGCGCGCGATCAGCTCCGCTTCCTGTGGTGGCCGGTCCTCCACCGTGCCCTTAGTACAACCGCAGCCCCGGACTGGTTCCGCGGTTTGCCGACGCAGTATCAAATGCTTGGGGCAACCGCTTCGATCAGCGCCTGCGCACCCGCCGATAAGCCCTCCATGCGGCTATCGCCGCGCGTACCGGACGCCGTTGCAGCTGCTCCAGCGCACTGACCCGAGCCGTGAGCCGCTCCTGGTTGTGCATGGCGGCCGTCAGGTCCATGCGAGCTTGTTCTATTTCGCCGAAGCGCTCCTCCAGGCGGCGCTGCGCTTCCGCGCGCTCGCGCGCGATCACTTCCGTTAACTCTGCGCCAGCGCAGGCGCGCGCACTGCGGCCCGCGTCGGACGGAGCCGGCGCCGCGAGCCACTCTGCGACACGGTCGACGAACGGCTGCCAATCGACCTCCTCACGGGCCGTCTCTCGTGCATCCCGCGCGAGCCGTGCCAGGCGGCCCGGATCGGCGAGGAGCGAGCGGACGGCGGGAGCCAGCTCACCCAATCCGTCGACGGTCACCGACCCGTGCGTCGCGTCGAGGCCGACCGCGAACGGGTTGGTCGAGAGCGCGACCGGAACGCAGCCGACGGAACGCGCCTCATGCGGGATGGTTGCGTGGCCTTCAACGCGCGACGGCCAGATGAGCACGCGCGCACGCGCCATGCGCTCCAAGACTTCGTCGTTGGTGGCCTTCTCGACCAGGTCGACCGTGACGTCTGGGAGCTGTTCGACCACCTCCCGAACGAGGGGAGCCCAGCGATTGGCGAGCAGAGCGATAGCGTCCACGCTCTTCTCGGCGGGCTCTGGGGGCGGCCACGGCAGGCCGGTTCCCAGCAACCGGCACTCCACCCCGGCGGCGGCGGCGGCGCGGACCAGCCCCTCCGAATGAGTGATGAGCTCGAACCCGAGCGCGCGCATTCCTGTGAAATGCTCGGGGCGCGCGAGTGTGGCGATGTCGACAGAGAGCGGATCCGGTGGCGACCACGCCTGCGAAAACGGCCACCCGAACAGACCTGGGGCTGCGAGGACGAACAGCGTCAGGCGCGCAGGCGACAGCGCGAGCCTGAGATACGGGAGAGCATGGTCCCAGCCCTCGGGCACGACCACCAGGTCATCGGCCGATGGAGCGCGCGCTTCGAGCTCCACGCGCGGCGCAGACCCGACCGCGTCGGCGAAGCGCCGGAAGGTGGGCTCGTGCAACCAGCCCCGGAGCTCGACGTCATGGCCAGCGGCCGCGGCAGCGAATGCGAGCTGCATCGAGTTGAGCTCGCCGCCAGGCACAAACAACTTTTCGGCGAACCGGGAATCCGCGAGCCGCCCATGGTGAGCGTCGCCGACCAGATTGACGACGAGACATTGGGACACGGCGCCTGATCCTGCCAGGCTCGCGCCCGGCGTCCAGGTGCCGCCGCCCTCCTATCCTCTCGGTCCATGGCACCCCGCCCAATCGCCGTCGACGTCGAACACCTCGAGAAGACCTTTCGGATTCCGGAGCACCGCGTCCATACGCTCAAGGAACGGGCCCTTCATCCCTTCCGCCGCACCGCCTATGAGGAGCTCCGGGTGCTCGACGATGTGTCGTTCCGCATCCTTCAGGGCGAATTCTTTGGGATCCTGGGCCGTAACGGCTCTGGGAAGAGCACGCTTCTCAAGTGCCTCGCTGGGATCTACCGTGCTGACTCTGGCCGGATCCGAGTGGCCGGGCAACTCGCGCCGTTCATCGAGCTCGGCGTGGGGTTCAACCCGGACCTGACCGCGCGCGAGAACGTCGTGATCAACGCCGTGATGATGGGGTTGAGCCCGACGGCCGCGCGGGCGCGCTTCGACGACATCATTGAGTTTGCCGAGCTCGAGCGGTTCGTCGAAATGAAGCTGAAGAATTACTCGTCCGGAATGCAGGTACGTTTGGCGTTCTCGACAATGGTCCAGTCGGACGCAGATGTGATGCTGATCGACGAGGTCCTTGCGGTAGGCGACGCGGCCTTTCAGGAAAAGTGCTTCGCGATCTTCGACAGCCTGCGCGCCGCAGGCAAGACGATCATCCTCGTGACCCACGACATGCGCCTCGTGGACCGGTTCTGCGATCGCGCGATGCTAATCAACAGCCATCGGATCGAGGGGATCGGGGCGCCAGAAGAGATCTCTCGGCGGTATCTGGACGTGAACTTCATCGACGCGGGCGATGACGTTGCGGATGACGGCGTCCTACTCGAGCGAGCCCACATCAGTGACACGTGGACGGCAGACGACCGTGGCGAGCGTACTGACATCGGCGTCCACGGGGAGGCTGTGGGCGTACATAGTCTGATTGAGGCGCGAGAACCGATCCCGGATCCGGAGATCCGTGTGTGGATCGAGAACGAGGCCGGCGTTCGCGTCTTCGCGGCGAGCACGCTCGAGTTCGGGCGGCGCGTTCCGGACTTCCGTCCTGGGGAGCGCCGTCTGTTCACGGTTCGGATTGCAAACCGGCTGGTGTCCGACTCCTATCACGTCAGCGTGCTGGTGCGGTCGCGTGACCGTCCCCAGGAGATCAGTGCCGTTCGTCACCGGGCCGCCCGCTTCAGCGTCGTCGGCGGGGAGCACGTGGGCGGGATCTACGACCTGGAGCACACCATCGAACTCGAACCAGTCCCCAAGGAGGTCACGACGTGACCTCCTCCACTGCTCCCGTCTTGCGCGAGATCCGCGGCCCGTCCGCCTTCGGCGGGGGGGTTCAGCGCTTTCTCCACCTGGCCTGGGTCATGTCGACGACCGACTTCAAGCTGGGCTACTTCGGGTCCGCGCTCGGCTACCTGTGGTCGCTCGTCCGCCCGCTTCTTCTGTTCGGTGTGCTCTACCTCGTCTTCAGCCAGGTGATCCGGTTAGGCGAAGGGGTGCCGAACTATCCGGTGCTGCTCCTGCTGAACATCGTGTTGTTCACCTTCTTCACCGAGGCTAGCCAGATCGCTGTTCAGTCGGTCGTGCGTCGCGAGAACCTGGTCCGCAAGATGCACTTTCCGCGGGTGACCGTGCCGCTCGCCTCCGTGCTGACCTCCGCGCTCAACCTCCTAGTCAACCTCGTCGCGGTGTTCGTGTTCATCCTTGCCTACGGGGTCAATCCGAGGGCATCCTGGCTGGTCTTCCCAATCATCGTGATGCTGCTGGCGACGTTTACGTTCGGGGCCTCTCTAATCCTGTCGGCGCTCTTTCCGCGCTTCCGTGACGTTGAGCCGATTTGGGCCATCATTACCACAGTCCTCTTTTACGGCTCTCCGGTGCTTTATCCGATCGAGCTCGTCCCCGCCGACTGGCGCTGGGTGGTGCTTGCTAACCCGGTCGCAGCGCTACTCGAGACCGCTCGGGTGGCCGTGGTCGATTCGTCCGCCCCGACCGTGGTCGAGGCAGGTGGAGCGCTTGTCTGGCTGCCGCCGGTGATCGTGTTCGTGGCAGTGTGTGTGCTCGGGCTGTGGGTCTTCAATCGCGAGGCGCCTCGGATTGCGGAGGAGCTGTGATGGCGGGGCCGGTGCGCAGGAGGGCCGGCTCGCGCTTCGTAATCGCGCGCCATACCCACTCGATCTGATCCTCCCACCGGATCGCTTGAACGTCGGCAAGCGAACGCTCGTTGATTCGATCCCTCATCCCACGGTCCTCCACCAGACGACCGATGCGTTCCGCGATGTCACCTGGGGTTGGCCGCGCGAGCAGGCAGTTCTCCCCGTCGCGGAGAAACCAATCCGTGTGCGTGTTGCGGTTCGACACGCAGGCCACGCCGGAGGCCATGAACTCGAACGGTTGGTAGCTCGGATGCTTGGTCACCATCAGCACCAGTCCGATGTGACAGGTTCGGTAGAGCGCCGCCACCTCGGCGAGGCTCTGCAGCCGACCTAGGTTCCCGACCTTGTCCGCAAAGCCGAACTGGCCCGGATTCCAGCTCTCGCCGGCGCAGATGATGTCGACGCTGTCGCCGTAGCGCTCCTTAACCTCCGCCAAACTCGCCAGCCCGAGGCCGAAGGCGTTGCGCGGGTTCGCCGGCCGAGCGTAGAAGAAGACCCGCACCGGTGAGTCTTGGCGCGGCTCGGTGGGCGGGTGATAGCGGTCGAGGTCCACGGCGGGTACAAAGGACACCGCAGCGTTTCCGTATTCCCGATATGCGCCCGCTAGTCCGGGGGTGTTGACGATGCCCGGCAGCCCGAAGCGGTACGTCTGCTCGGCTAGGGCGAACGCGCCGCTCGCCGGATAGAAGTAGGGCTCGAAGTCTTGGACGAAGTACAGCTTCGTGCGCGCCTTTTGGAAGCGCAGCACCGGATACGCGCTCGTCCAAAGTGTGGCGATCGCGGCGTCGCAGTCGCGGAGGTGCGAGTAGTCGGGCCCGCCGCCAGGCGGCTTGCGAAAGGTGATCTCGGCATCCTTCAGCTCTGGGAACGCGGACCGAATGCCGGCGACCATGCGGGTTGCGCTCCTCGGCTTCACGTCGTAGATGCAGAACCGCGACTCGACGCCATGCTCGCGCCTCAGATGTGCGGCGAAGCGCAGAATCGTGTAGACGCCTCCGAGGAAGACGGTGGGCACCCAAGGCACGAACCATTGGATCGAGCCGATCTCAAAACTGTCGGCACTGCGGTAGGCACTGATCAGCCGTTCGGTGTCCTCGAGCGCCGACTCCGGCAGGTCGAACCGGCCTGGCTCCTCGATCGGAATGCGATCCCATTCCTCGAGCCAGAGATCTTTGTCGGCCTTGTTCTTCTTGCGCCGGCGCGCTCTGAAGTACGTGTAGCCGAGCTCGGTCGGGCCCTGCTTCATGGTTCCCCAGATGTACTGGAGGCGCTCACGGCTGAACCGTGACGTGTGCCCTCTCACATCTCCTCCGGTTCGCGCAGTCCGCAGTTCGTCCGCCGGAGCGTCAAGGCTGGGTTGTAGAAGGGGTCACCGATAGTCCTGAAGTCGCCATAGCTCTGCTGGGAGCGCTCGAAGTCTCCTGGATCGATGTAGTCGCCACGGCTGCGGCCCTCGTGATGAAGCATCCGAGCGTGCGTTACGCAGAGCGAGCGGTACCCCGACCGGGTCAGGCGCAGGCACAGGTCCACATCGTTCCCGGCGACGACGAAGGACTCGTCGAAGCCACCGACCTCCTCAAACTTACGCCGTTCGACCAGCATGCACGCAGCCGTGACCGCAAGCCAGTTGCGCGTCCCGTCCGTTGCCGAGCCATAGGCCGTGGGCTGATCGGGCTTCAAGCCGGCGAACGGGTGCCCGGCGTAGTCGTGCATCCCCAGCGCGGCGCCGGCGTGCTGCACACGCCCATCGCCGTAGAGCAGAAGGGGGGCCACAGCTCCCACCTGCGGACGCTGTGCATGCTCTAGGAGCAGCTCGAGCCAGTCGGGTGCGATCACCTCGGTGTCGTTGTTGAGGAAAAGCAGAAAATCCGCTGTGCTGCCTCGGACGGCGGCGTTGTTCAGCGCGGCGAAGTTGAATGGGCGCTCCTCCCTCGTGACCCTCAGCCGCACATGTCGCTTGAGCCGGTCAAGCAGCACATGCGTCTCCCACTTTTCACTGCCGTTATCGACCAGGTGAATCCGGAAGCGCTCGTATGCGGTCTCCCTGAGCAGCGACTCGACACAGCGCTGCAGGAGCGCTGCGCCGTCTCTGAACAGGATGAGGAACTCCACCGACGGCTCGCCGGTCAAGTCGCGACGGACCTGGCGCCGTCCGCGGGAGAGCTCATCCATGCGCGCCGAGGCTTCGTGCGTCTGGAGAACGGCACGCGCCGCCTCCGCATGGTGTGACACCTGCCTTCCGTGCGGCGCATGATGCAGGACCGCCGGAACGTGCGCCTGCCCGCCACCGTCAGGCCCGGCGAGGCTCAGCACCAGCCGGTATGGCCAAGCCCCTCCCGCCGCAGCGTCGTCGAAACGGTCGCGCCTAACGCAGATGAGGCCTCCCGCGACGTCGGATTCGAGCAGGAAATCAGGGGACGGGCCGGGCCGCAGTCGCGGCGCCGTGCGCCCGAACGGTCCCTGCTCGTCCTCGTCGCAGGTGATGACCGCGGCATCTGGCGCGAGGCTGGCCGCCTGCCCGAGACGTTCCAGCGCGCTCGCGGCGAGGCGGTCTCGTGCATCCACGAAGGCGATCCACGGCGCGCGTATTCGAGCAAGGGCCTCGGCCGGTGCACCATGCACGATCTCGGCGGGGGCCCTCGTCTGACGAGCAAGGGAGTCCAGAGCTCGATCGCTCGGACGGTCGGCCGGAACCACGCAGACCGCGACAGGCTCAACGGGCGTGCGCGGCTCGCCGAGGACGGGCACCTCGGCAAAGCGGTGAACGCGCGGAGCGCGAGTGAGCACTGGCTCAACGCTCGCCTGGAAGGTGCGGTAACCGACCCTGCTGCGGGAACGCGCGCCGGCAACCGCGCTCCTGAATCTCTGTTGCAGCATCGCGGGCGCGGCACCGTAGCATGCCGCGGGTGCCCAGGCTGAAACACCGCCCGCGACTGCTCCCGAAGGAGCACTGGGCCCGCGTTGCGCTTGTCCTCATGGTGTTGTTCACGCTCATTCGCGGCGTGCTCTGGGCGTCTACACAGCCGGCCTGGTTCGCTCCGGACGAGGACTATCACTGGCTTTACACCGAGTACCTCTTGATTGAGAAGTCGTGGCCGCATCTGGATAGGCCGTTCGCGACGCAAGAGCTCTACTTCTCGGCACTTGCCACCGAGCAGGGCCAGTATTACCCCGGTCCGCGCCACGTGTACAACGGTGACCCCAGACGCAGCCTCCGCGAGCTCGAGCAGTGGCCAGGTCTGCGCGAGGCTACGGGTGAACCTCCCCGTCAGGTCCTCCATCCCCCGCTCTACCACCTTGGAGCAGCGTTGGTCGACAGGGTCGTAACTTGGGAGCTGGCACCGGTACGGCTCACGGCGATCCGGTACTACAGTGCGTGCCTAGGAGCGCTGATGGTCTTTCTCGCGTGGCTGCTGGCGGCTCAAATACTCAACAGACCTTGGCAACAGCTTGCGGTCCCGGCCCTCGTCGCCACGCAGCCGATGCTCGCCTTCTCGAGCGCAACCGCTAGCAACGACATTCTCACGGCCTGCACTTTCACTGCCGTGCTCGCGTGGTGCGCGTGGCTCCTGCGGAGCAGGCCCGACCGCCGCCAGGGATACGGCCTCGGCCTGCTGCTCGGCCTGGCCCTGTTGTCGAAGTCGACGGGACTCGTCCTGTTCGGAATAGCCGCGCTGACCCTGCTGCTCCTGTGGCGGACGTGGCCGCAGCTCGACGGCGCGGTGCGCGGTCTCGCGCTGCGCGCCGCTGCTGTGACGGCCATGATCGCCGGCTGGTGGTACGTCGTCCTGTGGACCGAAACCGGCTCACTGCTCGGGACGGAGGGATCGGTCGCGAGCGCGAGCTTGTCCCCGCCGATCGCGGCCGCCCGGCTATGGTTCGTCGACCTTGGGACCGCCTGGGACTGGATCCGGGACGCGTACTCCACTTACTGGGTGTTCCAGTTCCCGCATGAGCTGGGTCCTCTGGACGGCTGGGAGTTGGTGCCGCTAGGCGCTGCTGCCGTTGGACTGGCCGGACTGTTCGTGCTACTCAAGAGGACGCGCCGCACAGTGTCCGATCCGGCCCGCCCGGTATTGAGGCAGGCACTCGTCCTCGCTGCGGCGCCGATTGGCGTAACCCTTCCGTTCTTCCTCCTCGACATGAAGCGGCACGACGAAGGACTGTCGTTTCTTGTCGCCACCGGACGCTTTTCACTGGCAGCGTACGCCGCGGTCGCGACACTGTTCGTGGTCGCGCTCCGCGAACTCTCAGGCGGTCGCAGCCGGTTGCAGTATGTGGCGATCGGCGCGGCGGTCGCTCTGTCCTTCGCCTACTACGTCCATACGTACGCTGTTTGGGGTCTGGAGCGCTACTACGGCCCGCTCGACGGGGTCCTCAGCCGGGCGATTTGGGACAAGCCTCGGTGGGTCACCGAGGGTTTCCTCGAGGCGTTGATTGTGTTGGGTGGAATCACGGCTCTGGGCGCTCTCGTAACAGTGATCATCGGCAACCGCCGGCCGATTGCTCAGGCCGCAAATGGCCTGTCATCGCCTCAAGCACCCGAGGCCAACGTCAGGTCCGCGTTCGCAGCGCAGCGTCCGGCTCGAGCGCCGCGCGACCCTTGAGCGACCGCTGCAAGTCCTCAAGCACCCGGACGACGCGGACGCCAGCGAGTCCGTCGGACCGCGGTGCACCTCCATCGCGTACGCGCTCGATGAAGTGGCGGCACTCGATGCGCAACGGCTCCTCGTCCGGTACCTGGGGCGACCAGACGTCCCCAGAGCGCGCGACGTACTGACCGTAACCATCGAAACTCTGGTTGAAGCCCTTGTCATAGACGGTCAGCTTCTGCTCGGGCACCATATCGTCGAAGGTGGCCATCCGCTCCGACCCGACGACCGTAAAACGGCGCTCCTTGTGCGGATCAAGCCAGGAGAGGTGCAGGTGGGCGGCGATACCGGATGGGAACCGCAGATAGCAAAAGACCACGTCCTCCACGCCGGGGCGCATGTAGGACGCCCCGAAAGCTTGGCACTCGGCCGGCTCCTCCCCGGCCAACCGCAAGAGGACGGATATATCGTGCGCTCCAAGCGACCAGAGCGCGTTCTCGTCGGCGCGCAGTTTGCCCAGGTTGAGGCGGTTCCCGTAGATGTACTGGACTCGGCCAAGTTCGCCGCTCTCCACGAGCTGCTTAAGCCGTTCAATTCCTGGGTGGTACTCCAGCAGATGGCCCACCATCAGAGTCAGCCCTGCTGCGCGCGCCGCGTCCGCCACCGATTTCGCGTCAGCGACGGCCTGAGCCAACGGCTTCTCAACGAAGCAATGCTTGCCGGCCGCGAGGACCTGCCCGGCAACCGCAGCGTGGGTAGCGACCGGCGTGGCGATCACGACCGCGTCGAGGGCCGGATCACCGAGTAGGTCGTCTAGGGACGTGGAGGCC
>Ga0126307_10002791_pt1 | contig 11842 bp, 14 predicted proteins | sample Plot28_FD_89955 | JGI IMG/M metagenome (GOLD analysis project Ga0126307, IMG submission 89955) | Serpentine soil microbial communities from UC McLaughlin Reserve, CA, USA - Plot28 | ecosystem: Environmental > Terrestrial > Soil > Grasslands | place: USA: UC McLaughlin Reserve, Lake County...
AGCCACGCTGCACTTCGTAGAGGAGTTCACCAAGCCGCCTAAGCACTTCGGCACGCTGCACGTAGAGGCGCTCGTACCTTAATCGCCTGTTGCCCCACAAGTACCCGCTAAAGCCACTCAGTAGAGCAGCAACGACGGCGGCTACTACGGCATCCATTAGCGGAACATCCTCCTCCACCAGGGCCTCTGTATGCCCCCCTGAGGATCCGGGGGTACCTGGGCATCAGACTGCCTGTCCGTGGCCGCCTCGGGCGATTCTCGCGCCTCTGAGGGTGCTTCTAGCTGTGGTGGTATGCGCTCCAGTGCTGCCATGAGCAAACGCCTGGCTTCAGCGTGGGCCTGGCGCTCGGCCTCAAGCTGTTCCCGAAGCGTGGCGATAAGCTCGCTGGTACGGTCGTGAGTACCATCGTGGGGTCGGTCTGGGTCGGGTGTGGGGTCGATGTTTAATAGGACGTACAACCGGCCGCCCTCACGCACACTTGGCAGTGTGCCGCGCTTTACTCGCATCCTGACAGCACCTTCGCTGATACCTAATGCAACAGCAGCATCACGGACCGTTAGACGCTGTTGATACGGCCCTGGTCGGTCTGTGCGGCCCTCTCCCACGGCCCTATGTTGTACCCCTCCAAGACCCCGCGCAAGCCCTCAGGCGGCAACCTCGCGGCTCTCAGGAGGTCTGGTCGTTGCCCCACTCGAGCACGACGCGCGTCTGGCGGCCGCAGTAAGAACACCAGGCGTTCTCGCCGCTTTCCTCGGGCTCGACGAAGACGACGCTGTGGGTGTCGCCAGCTTCGCTGGATCCGCCCCCACAATAGGGGCAGACGTCGATACCGACCTTGGCTTCCAGGGCTTCGAGTCTGCGCCATAGTGAAGCCCGTGTCATTCGCTGAGGTCCTCGGGCGGGTCGTGCCGGGTGACGACGAGGCGCCGCTCGCGTACCAGTACGTCGAGGTCGACGACCTCATCCAGGGGGCCGTTGGCCGCCGCTAGCGTGCCCGGATCCAGGTCGAGCTTTGCCAGGGCCCCACGGGGATCCTTGGCCTCGGCTACCTTCCGCAGGATCTCCGGCGGCTCCTCCGGCGGTTCGCCGCAGCGCACCTGGTAGCTGAAGACGAAGAGGTCGCTGTCGACCTGCTCCGGCTCGTAGAAGTAGGTCGAGCCGTCCCTGAGCGGGAAGGAATTGAGCTCCCCCCGCAGACCGCGCTCGATGCGCCTGAGTCGGCTCCTAAGTAGCATACGGGCCCCGGGACCGCTGCTGCTCGAGCGCCTCTTCCAGCTCCTCCATCCGCCCTATCAGATCCTCCTGCTCACGGGCGGCCAGTCCATCGCGGACGCACGCCCTCGCACCGTTGAGAAGCTGCCCGACGACGGCGGCTGTTCCCCTGGGGACGGATCCTTCGAGGACCTGGTCGGCGAGCTCTTCGAAGCGGGCACCCAGCCTCGCCAGCTCGGCCGAAGGTCGGCCCCGGCCTCCACGCCTACCGCCCCTCGAGCCACGGCGCCTATTCTCTTCTCGTCGGTCCGGGTCGTGGTTGAGGCAGAAGGAAGAATCGCGCATAGCCTGCGCTTGGCAGCGCCCACCATCCGCTCTAATACCGCTACAAGACCTCATAGCCTGCTACCCCCCGCCCCTACGAGATCCTGCCGCCGACCTGGCGCCTGGGGGAGGAGGCCTTCGCCCTAAAGAACGCCTGGCGCGCTGCGGCCGCCGCATCGGACGCCTTCCGGGCCTCCTGCACATCCGCGGCTGTCGGCTCGATGTCCCTCACGTCAGCTCGGGGAGGGCGCATGGTTCGCACCCGGTTGCTGAACTGCACGGCGCCAGGCACCTCCCTGATCAGTTTCACGGCCTCGGCCCTCTCGGGGTTAGACTCGGCCCGCGAACGCCACACGCCTCTGACGCCTCTCTCGTAGGCGGTGAGGGCAACGGCACGCTCGAGGTCCGCCTGCCCCGAGCGACGGGCCGTTGCCATGATCTCACCCAACATCTCGTCTCGGATGCCGGAGACCGCGGTGAGGTGCTCTGCGAACTTCGCGCCAACGCCCGCGTTGAGCGTCTGTTGGGCCTCCACTACGCCCCGGCTTACGTCCCCCGAGAACTTCTCGGCGAGTCCTTCGAAGCGGCGCTCGAGCTCCCCGTAGCGCGCCCGGTAGATGTCCTGGCGCTCTTCGGAGGAGAGGTTCGCATCAGAGCGGAGGTGCCCCCTGAGCGCCTCCTCCTCAGCCCACAACTTTCCTGCCGCCTCGCGGAAGGCCTTCTCCCCCTCGAGGTAGGACGGAGCCATCCGGTCCTCGCTGACGTGCTGATCGTGTCTGTGTTCCATAGGCTAGTCCTCCTGTCGGATCTGCGAGAGGTCGTGGCCAGGGATCGCCGAGGATACCCGGCTGATACGGACGGTGTGGAAGGGCTGCCCACGCTCCATCTGCTGGACGACCCCGACGTTGTAACCTGCGATATCGGCGACCTCGGCCTGCGTCATGGAGGCCGCCTCCCTGGCGGCTTGCAGACCGACAGCCACGTAGCGGGTCGGCCTCTGCTCGGTGGGCAGCTTGGAGGAGGCCTTCATCGGACCGTATTGCTCGATATCTCGCTTCCTGCGCCTAGTTGCCACTAGCTTCGCTACCTCCTCTCAGGTTCGGGGTTCCGGAACCCGATTCGGGCAGGGCCGGAGGTAGCAGCAGGAACCCCCGGCCCATACGCCCTTGACCGGCGTCGCCAGCTTCGCTAGCGAGCCACCGACCGGCTCGGAATATCTATTCGCTGCTCTCATGACCTTAAGGGAATTCATCCCACCTTCTAACAACGTTGCGCCGAGTCCGCCCGCGTCCCTTCCGCCTCCAGACGTCAAACATCCGGCGCGAGATGTGGAACGCCCCGCAAGAGTCGCAGGTGTACACGCGGCCCTGCCAGCCTCCCTTCTCACGCTCCCGCTCAAGGTCCTGCAAGCGCTCGAGGGCCCTGGCGTAGGTTGCGTAAGGGCGCTTGCCGGATGAACAACGGTCAACGGCCTGCTTCCTCACCTTCCTCGAAACTCCGCCTAAGCACGTCTGCGAACTCTGCTCGCAAGCGTTCCGCCCTTTCGGGGGGCAGCGTTTGCTCCGCCAAGGCCTGCCACACCTGCGTCGCAACGTCGGCGGCAATGTCGACGTGCTCCTCGCTGGGCACGCGTACGTGTACTTTCTGGTCGCGATCCTCGATTGTGATGGGCGCGTCCGTGAAGAGTGCGGCCAGCGGCACGCCATAGGTCTTCGCAACCTTATCGAGGGTCGGCCCGGAAGGCAGGCGACGGCCGTGCTCGGCGTCCGTCAGGGTGTTCGGCGAGATGCCGATGATCTTGGCGGCCTCGACGAGCCCCCAACCCTTCTCGGCCCTGAGCACCCTTAACCTGCGCGAGAGGTCCTCTCGCTCCATTCCCTCCCTCTTCACTGTCGGTGTCGCCGAGATTGTAGCCAATTGCCTCTCCCCGCCTTTGTAGCCGTTCCTTATCGGCAAGCTTGCCACGGGTATATTCTAACACACTAGGGACTCTATCGAATCCACTTGCGATAGGATCCCAACAAATCTAAAATAAACGTGCTCTACGGCAAACGTAAGGGCCCCAGCTCCCGTGATCTAGGAGAGAGCCAAGGCCCGAAAGGTACGGTAGCAGTGTACAGCACGACGGATCAAAAAAGTAGTGCAGAGCCGGCTCTCGAGCTCTGGCGCGGCCTTTTCAGGGGCTCCGAAGGGTACCTCGCTCTGTGGATCTTGGACCGTAATAAGGACACTAACAAGACTCGGTACTTCAGCTATCCGAAGGAGGCTCGGGAGGCCGCAGAGTTTGCGTTAAAAGAGTCTGAGAAGGGTAGGGAGTCCTACTTCGCCGCCCACTTGTTAAAGGCCAAGCGCCGCAAGAAATACAACGCTAAGCCGCTACTAGCCCTCTATGCCGATGCCGACGGCGCTGTGGTGCCTACCGATAAGCCACAGCCTGGTATCCGGGTAGCCTCTAGTCCGGGAAAGGAGCACCTCTACTGGCCGCTCAACCGGGAGCTCGAGCCCGAAGAGGCCCAACAGCTTAATAAGCAGATCACCTACGCTATAGGCGCCGATAAAGGTGGTTGGGATCTCTCGCAGGTCTTACGCATTCCGGGTTGTCGGAACTTCAAGTACGAGGACGCACCTGTGGTCGAGCTCGTAGAGTGTGATGGGCTTGCCTACTCCCCCGAAGAGCTCAGAGAGGCTTTTGGGGAGCCCGAACCGAAGAGGCGACAAAGAAGCGACGGCGATCCTCCGGTAGAGCTCGACCCCGAGCGGATGCTGTGGTGGACGGGCGAGAAGTTCAAGGAAAAGGACGGCGAGGTAGACCGCTCGGCCACCCTCCTGATGATCGGCCGCTGCGTGTTTGACGCGGGGGCAACCCGGGCGTGGATAGTGGACGCTCTTAGGGAGCGGGACGAGGCGCTGGGCTACGAGAAGTACACGGACCGCTCCGACGATAAGGAATACGAGCGGATCGTGGACGTACTCGAGTCGGAGGGCCGGAACGAGCGTCGTCCCCCCGGTAGCGCGGACGAAGAGCCGCCGGAACCGGAGATGGACGAGGCCGCTTATCGAGGGCTCGCCGGCGACGTCGTAGAGCTGATAGCACCACACACAGAGGCCGATCCTGTGGCCCTCCTCTTGACGTTCCTGACCGAGATCGGCAACGCGGTGGGACGCCGCCCGCACATCTACATCAGCGCCACCCGCCACCACGCGAACCTCTTCTGCGCCGTCGTGGGCAGGACCTCAAGGAGTCGCAAAGGCACATCCGCCGATCCGATAATGGACCTCATGGGGGCCGTAGACTCCTCCTGGGCGGCCGGCCGCGTCATCTCAGGCCTCTCCAGCGGCGAGGGCCTCATAGACCAGATCCGCGACGAGCGTAAGGTCCACCGCGATGGTGTCGAGGTTGTGGACGACCCTGGCGTGAAGGACAAGCGCCTCATGATCATCGAGGGCGAGCTGGCACAGGCCCTCAAGCAACTCAGAAGGGAAGGCAACTCACTCAGCCCCACACTCCGAAACGCCTGGGACGGGAAGCTACTCAACACCATGGTCAAGCACTCGCCTCTCAGGTGCACCCGGCCACACGTCTCTATCGTCGGGCACATCACAAGGAGCGAGCTCTTCCGAAGCATGACCGAGACGGAGCTGGAGAACGGGCTAGCCAACCGCTTCCTGTGGGCTGTCGTCAAGAGGTCCAGGAAGCTCCCCTTCGGCGGTGAGTGGCGAAAGGTTGATGTGGCGCCGGTCACCCGTCGAATATGGCGGGTACTACAGCGCTTCGGCGAAGATACGGAGATGAGATGGGCCGACGAGGGCCGGGAAGTGTGGGCCCTGGCCTACGACACACTCACCCAAGACCTGCCGGGTATGTTCGGCGCGGTTGCCGCAAGAGCTGAGGCGCAGGCCCTCAGACTCTCCATGATCTACGCCATCCTGGACGGGTCCACCGAGATCCAGGCCACACACATCGAGAGTGCGCTCGCCGTGTGGCAGTTCTGCGAAGACTCTGCCCTCATCCTGTTCGGCAGGACCGTCGGCGATGTGGGAGCGGACACGGTCTTGAGAGAGCTCACCGCGTGCGGCGAGATGACCCGGACAGAGGTTCGCGATCTCTTCGAGCGCAACAAGAACAAGGCCGAACTAGACAGGATCAAGCAGCTGCTGCTCGACGCCGGGCAGATCTCGATCCGGTACGAAAAGATCGCCAACTCCCGGAAGAAGAGTGAGATCTGGGTGGCCAAGGCAAGTTGAATAGGTCGTACTGGTCGTATGTCGTAAGGTCGTAACTGGAGGAGAGATGCAGCGCTTTAAGCACATAATCCACAGGCGGCCGAATAGTGATAAAAGGAGTAATTATATTGTTAATAATTATATAGATAGTGTAGATAGTATAGAGAACCCTACAGACCACCCGACTGTGGATAAGCCGAACCTCCGTTTAGTGGAGGGCGGCCGGAGCGATACGACCGTACGACATACGACCAGTACGACCTATTCGCCGTCCGAGAAAGCCGAAGAGGGACGAGAGGCGGCCATTCGGCTCGCAAAGACGCAGCCCCGCTACGTGATAGACGACATGACGGCCAAAAGGTGTCTTGAGTGGGCCCAGGGCCAGGAACGGATGGTCGTAGATATAGAGACCTTCGGCCGGGTCAAGAAGGAGGGCCTGCTCTACCTTAGCGCTACCGTAAGACTAATCAGTCTCTTCTCTGGGGGCGAGACTTGGTTCATAGACTGCCGCTACACCCCAGACGACGCGACACGGGAGATCCTCGAAGCTCTGGCGGCCTCTGACACGAAGAAGATCTTCCACAACGCGCCTTTTGACGTCCCGCGTCTACACAGGCGCTTTGGCGTTCGGCTGGACAGGGGCGTAGAGGACGTGCTCATAGCCTCGAAGGTCGCCCGCGCGGGCGAGTGGGAGATGAAGGGGTCTGTAGCCAAGACACTCAGTCACAAACTCGAGGATGTTATCGGCCGCGAGCTCAGCATCGCGATCAAGAAGGACCGGGAGCTCAAGTGGGGTGGGGTCATCACCGAAGAGCACCTCCTCTACGCCGAGGACGATGTGCGCCACCTCTTCGACTGTCTGAGGGCCCTGGAGGGCGTGATCGCAGAGCGGGACCTCACGGGCCGCTACAGGGCCGTGAGTGATCGTCTGCCGGACTTCCTGGACGCCTCCATACGCGGCGTCCCGTTGGATGCCCCAGCGCTGCAGCAAATACTCGACACACTCGATAAGGAGGCCTCGGACCTGTTGGCCCGCTTGGGAGAGCTCGCACCGGTGCACCCAGATGGTGAGACGTGGGTGTGGCGGAACAGAAACCACCCCGAGGCCCTCAGCAAGACGGGGAAGAAAATAGGCCGAAACGGTGCCAGACGGGCGCTCGCGTTGCTAGGCGTCGAAGTAGACAACACTGAAGCGCAGACCCTTCTCGACCACAGGGAAGACCACCCGATAGTCGGCATACTCTACAACTACTACCAGAAGGCCACCACGCTAAGCCGCTACCGCAAGTGGATGCCCGAGTTCTACGACTCCGAGACGGGCAGGTTGCACTCACAGCCCAAGGTGCCCGGCGCCGTCACCGGCAGAATTCTCTATTCCGACCCAAACATGCAGGGCGTCGACAAGAAGAAGACCAAAGAGTTCCGCAAGGTGATAAAGGCTCCCGCGGGCCGCTCCATAGTCACCGGCGACTTCGCCCAGCAAGAGTTGAGAATAGCGGCCTACTTCTCGGAGGATAAGAACATGATGGGCGTCTTCGCCGAAGGCCGGGACATCTACCTGGAGGTGGCCAAACAGATAGTAGGGCATGCCGTCGACAAAGAGCACCTGGCCCGCGCAATGGCCAAGAGGGCAACGCTGGGATTCCTCTACGGCTTGGGTATAGCGAAGTACCGTGCGAACGTCTACAAGGACACAGAGGGCGAAGAAGACCTGGACAGGGAGCGGGCCAACAGGGACAGAGAGGCCTTCCGCGCGGCGTTCCCAGAGTTCTATGAGTGGCAGAAGCGCTACGGCGCAAAGAGGGAGTGGTTCACCTCGAGCGTGCTTGGCTGGAGGCGATACTGCAAGCCCACGAAGGACAGGGACGGCTCGCAGGTGCCGAAGTACACCGAGCGCCTCAACGGGCCGATCCAGTCGACTGCAGGAGACATCCTCTATCTCACGATGTCCAAGATGGCAGAAGACCCGGCTGCGCCACCCGAGACCCACTTCTTGCTCTCTGTCCACGACGAGCTGGTCCTCGAGTGCCCCGAGGAGACGGCCCGTGAGGCGGCGCTGTGGCTTGGTGCCCACATGCGCGCAGCCATCGAAGAGGTGCTGGGTGTGGCCCTGGGAGGGTCGAAGGCGGTCGAGGTCGGCTACGGCCCTTCTTGGGGCGAGACCACCGAAGTAAAACTAAAAGAGTAGGTTACGGGAGAGGGGTTGCGGAACTAGAAGAAGTCCCTAACCTCGACGCCGAGGACGCGGGCAATCTTGGCGAGCGTTGTTATCGAAGGCTGGCGCTTGCCGTGCTCTATGGAGTAGACGGTCTCCGTGGAGATCCCGGCCTCTTTGGCGAGTGCCCGGGTCGAGAGACCCTTCGCCTCCCGGGCCCGCCTTACCTTTCGTGGGTCGGTGAACATACACAGAATTCTACCAATTTGCCTTGACATATCAAGGCGTAGGGGCTCTAATTAGGGCGTTAACGTAAATGCCCTGACGTAGCGGCTAACTACTCCGGGCCGGCCCACAGAAAAGGAGACTCACTGTGGACGAACGAAGGATAGCGCCTGCTGGCGATTCGTTCACGAGCAAACGTGTGGAGCAGGACCACCCCCATGCCTGCTGGGATGGTTATGTCTATCTCGGCTATACGGACGACGACGGCGAGGAGCAGATAGAGAGGCCGCCTTGCAGGCGTTGCTGTGAGGAGGCTAGGCACGGAAAGTAGGGACCTCCAGGAGCTACGTGGCGACGTCCACGACCTCACCGATACAATAGGGGGCTTAGGCATAGAGCTCGAGGCGCTGAACACGAGCGTCAGGGCTCTCACGGCCCACTTAATCGGCGAAGACCCGCTTGCCGACTCGCTGTACTTCGGCGACAGCGAAGCTGGCGAAGCTAGTGGCCCTAGCGAAGCTCAGGGCGACCCACAGCCGCCGGCCTGGGTGAACGAGGCCCTCGTTGGGGAGCAGAACGGCGGCCGCGTCGCCGGCTACATCGTGCTGGCAGTGCTCATTGGCTGCCTGCTCGCCTTCGCACTCGTGTTGTACGCGATATGGAGCTAGCGAAGCTGGAGGTGATGCCTATGTAAGCCGCTCTAAAGAGCAATCCAGGCGGAAATGCGTGCGTGGTCGGGGCTCTTCGGGGCCCTGGCCCTTTTCGTGCTCTGCCTCACCCCGAACCCCTAAGGTGGATGGCACGTCACCCACCTTATGTACAGAGAATGCCCCCCCCCTGTGCCATACATAAGAAACACAGGTGAGGACCATGGACCCGACCTGATCGGGCCGGGGCTAACAGGGGGTAAAGTGTGAAAGGTAGCTAAGCGGGGGATGTTGTTAATAGGGCGGGGTGAGAAAACAGGGCTTACGTATGCACCCCGCCTCCCCTACACGAAAAGGGGAATACAAGGCATAGAGCAGTAACCAACGTAAGGGGGCGTAGTGAGTAAGTTACTGAAAGTGTTGCTATTGGGGTGCGTGCTTACCCTAGCGGCGGCGGTACCGGCTTTAGCACAGGTGTCGGTCGAAGGGGAGCGCTTTAACAAGCCGTCGGGGGTAAGCGTTGCCGGGGGTAAAGGGTATTCAGGCGGCAAAGCCCTCCGAATCTTCAGCGAGAAGGCCATTGCTACTAAGCAAGTAACCATCACCGAAGCTTCTACGGTGGATATACGGGCGCGTGCGGGCCAGACAGACGGCTCGCCCACCCTGACCCTTCGAGTAGATGGCGTGAACTCAGGGACGCGTAGAATCGACTCTGTTGATCTTACGGATTACGTTGGTTATGGTGGTGTCACCCTTCAGCCCGGCACCTACACCATAGGCCTCAAGGCTGGCAACGTGGCACAGGGTAGGAATGTGTTTGTAGACGTGCTCACCTTTGAGGCAGAGGAAGTACCGGATACTACACCTCCATCCACACCTATCATCCTCTCACCGCAGAGTAGCTTCGAGCCGAATATTGACACATCGCCAACGTTTACTTTCTCGGCTACAAACAATGAGACACCAGCCCGTTTCTCATGTGAGTTAGTAGATGTATACGCAAACAATGCACAGGGTGTGACCGTTGAATATGACAGCAACTGTGTTTCGCCTAAGAGTTACACCGGGCTTGACTACGGAAAAAACTACAGTTTCAGGGTTAGAGCGTATGATGCGGCTGGGAATGCGTCTGCCGAAGATGATGTCTGGGTTACAACTCCAGCTGACCACTTTGTTGCCAAGCCTGCTATTACTTCTCCTGCTGATAACAGTAGTGTCTGCCTGGGTACGAATACAGTGATTAGCGGCACTTCAGACCCCACTACTGATACTGTTGTCTTGCGCGGTAACACTCAGAGTGGTGCCAGCATAAGCGGTGCAGACGAAACGAATAATGTAGATAGTCAGGGCAACTGGTCTATAACGGCTACGGAGCTAACGCAGGCTGGAACTTACACGCTGTATCCTAACTCCATAGATTGGGATTACGGCGGCCCGAATGGGTACAGATTGTCCGGCGATAGCATAAGTGTCGAAGCGGTGAATTGCTGAGCAATCCACTCCCAGCTAAGTAACACCTAACCCTTACCACTCCGTAGGTTGAATCCAGCCTGTGCCGCCACAGTGATGACATCGATGCGCTCCTGGGGTTATGCGCCGGTGTCGTGTACCGTGTTCGCGTCGGTCTAGTGCTTCAATGTGCGTGGGGTTAACGCAGGCGCGGATGCCACAAAGGTGGTGAAGCTGGAAACCATCAGGTATCTGTCCGTACTCACGGATGTAATACGTCCGATGAGCTTGTGTAGAGTTGTCTAGCTCACCGCTATAAATGCGGCCATAACCCGTTTTGCCGATGTAGCCAGCCCAAATCCAGCAAGGTGTATCGTAACCATGGTGCTCGACTGTGTATCGCTTGTCGAGGTCTTTGGGCAAGCCATTATAGAGACGGTTGTGGCCTTTCACGTATCGCAGCGGTTGGCCTTTGGTGTGGCCCGCTTTGCGCCAAGTGTACTTGGCAAGGGAGGTCTTTTGTCCACACCCACGACCCATCTAGAGACGGAACGCGGTGCGTGTATGGATACTGGCAGCCGCCAGCTAGAGAGGAGAGAGAGTGAGCGCAAAGTTTATTGAGTTCCTGGGCGCCTCCGGCGGCATGGTGTACATCAACGCCGACACCATCGACGCGATCAGCGTCGGCAGCCCCCACCGGCTTCTATCAAGGGCCGGAGGTTGGAGCTCCGGCCCTTTGTGGTAAATAGAAACATTTGTAACTTTTTGTGGTATGGTGGGGTTGAGGGGGGAGCGGGTGAAGGTCTTAGGTCGGTTGGGGTGACGCCCATCCCCCAACCAAGAGCGTGTGCTCTATCCTGCCCCTCGCTCGCCGTTTATCGAGCCGGGGCTTTCGGGCTCCGGCCTCTATAATGCCCCTGGCCGCGCTTTTCCCATCTGTCAGCCGGTCAGCACATCAGCATGCCAGCATCGAACGGCTCGGCCTCTTTGTGTTTGTGTATACACAAACACCCTCCAAACACCCCTCCCTACCCGGGCGTGGGATCTCACCCTCGCCGGCGCGTCTGGTCCATGGGGACGGGGCGAAGCGAAGCTATCGCGATCTTGGGGCCCGTATAATGGAACTCACCATGGTCTTGGGGGTGCTAGTAGGGTTGCTCGTCTTAGAGCTGTTGCTGTTCTTGGGTTACGTAGTCCTGGTGGAGAGGTACAACTCTACTACCGTGGTGAGTGGCGTCATCGGCGCGGCCCTAGTGACAGCCATAGCGCTGATCCTGTGGCTTCTGGGCATTACTGCTTTCGTCCGCGCGGATTAGCTCATAGATACATTAGCCACATGTCTGTATCCCACACCCCGATGCCCTAAGCCCTCTCCCGGCCGCCTGGTGTATGCGGACACAACACCCGTAATACCCGACGATATGAGCGTCCCCTCGCCGGCGGTCCTGGGGCATCTGGGCCGGGGCTATGCTGAACTTCGCCATAACGGAGTTCTGGGAAGTTCGCAACCCCTAGTAACACACCAGCGACTGCCCGAAAAGACTATTCTGGGGATGCGTACATCACCTACACAGACGTATAGTGAGCTCGTTACATCTGCGCGAG
>Ga0126307_10002792_pt1 | contig 11840 bp, 11 predicted proteins | sample Plot28_FD_89955 | JGI IMG/M metagenome (GOLD analysis project Ga0126307, IMG submission 89955) | Serpentine soil microbial communities from UC McLaughlin Reserve, CA, USA - Plot28 | ecosystem: Environmental > Terrestrial > Soil > Grasslands | place: USA: UC McLaughlin Reserve, Lake County...
ACAACCCTTGTCGATGAGGCGTGGGGATCGGCCGGATGAGATCATACGTTTCGCGAGGACGGCGTTGAGTGAGGAGAACCAAATGAGCATCTTTCCGACCAAGATCTTGTTGGCCACCGACGGTTCCAGCGAGGCAGAGTTGGCCACCCGGACCGCGGTGGACCTGGCTCAGAAAACCGACTCGGAGCTGCACGTGATCCACGTCGTGAACGTCGACCCAAGCAGAATGCTTTACCTAGAAGCCATCAACCCTGAGGGGGTGGAGCTAACGGATCCGATTCTGGAAGAGGATCTCCAACAGAGCTTCGAGCAGCGGGGCCGGGAGGTGCTCGACGAGGAAGTGGAACGGGTACGGTTGGCTGGTGGGACAGTCGCACAGGCGCATCTGGTAATGGGAGAGGTAGCACGGGAGATCGCGCACTTAGCCGAGGATCTAGGGGCCGGACTGATAGTGATGGGCAGCAAGGGGCGCGGGGGGATAAGGAGGGCCTTGATGGGCAGCGTTTCGGACTCGGTGGTTCGCCACGCCCACTGCCCGGTATTGGTGGTGCGGCACTAGGAACACCGCCGAGGAGCAATACACCCGAGTGAGTAGAAAAGGAGTGTTCTCAGAAGTCCGTATGCAGAATCCTGCACACGGGCTCTGTCACTCCGACGGAGTTGGCTGCCTCGAGCACCTTGTCATCGGATGACCGATCACTATATATCGCGCACCCGCATAAAGATGCGCTCGGGTACACATAGAGCACCCGTCAAAGCCGATGCGGGTGAGGTAGGCAAGAGCCACAGCCCCGGGTCCATTATGAGAGGTCGGGCGGTTCTGACTTCGGTGTGTATACGAGCCGATTTGAGCAAGACCGCGACCGCGGACCGCATCATCCGCAAAGGCATCGAGACCCGCAACGCCTGCATCAGCTTTCAGATCGTGCAGGAATGCCTGAATACCATGCTCCGCAAGGCCGAGGTTTCTCTCAATACAGACGAGACGAAACAGTATCTGGACAATGTCCTGGCGCCTTTATTTCGGGTGCCAGCTAGCCTTTCACTCTACCGTCGCGCGCTCGATCTCCAAACGCGCTACCGCTACGGCTTCTACGACTCGTTGGTCATCGCAGCCGCCCTCGATGCGGGCTGCACCCGACTCTACAGCGAGAACTTGCAAGACGGACAGCGGATCGAAGGATTGACGGTCGAGAATCCGTTTCGTGAGTTGTGAGTTACGAAGTCGAGGATAGTGCCGTGTCAGCGAACAATTCGCGCCTCCAAATTCGTTTCCTGGTAGGGTATGCGGATGGTTAGTAGGAGTGTCGGGGACGTCTCTGGTGGGACGCCGTACATTTTGATCGACGGCGCGAAGATGGAGAGCAACATTCTGCAGATGGCCGATGTTGCCAGGAGTAACGGGGTCGATCTGAGACCCCACGTGAAGACGCACAAGATACCGGGCATAGCCAGGGAACAGTTGGAGGCTGGGGCTGCTGGCATCACGGTGGCCAAGCTCTCTGAGGCTGAGGTAATGGCGGATGGTGGTATCGAGGACATCTTTATCGCCTACCCGCTGGTAACGGAAGCAAAGATCCGGCAGGCGCTCCGGCTGGGCGAGAGGGTAAGGCTCGTCGTCGGGGTGGACAGTATCGAAGGGGCCAGGAGGTTCTCTGCGGTGGCGGAAGACCAGACTCTGGAGGTCAGGCTCGAGGTTGACACAGGGCTGAGGCGCACCGGGGTTCCTTATGATGAAGCCGTCGGGCTGGCAGGTGAGATCGAGTCTATGCGCAATCTGGACCTGACGGGGATCTATACTTACCGCGGTGCCGTTCTGGGCGGGTCAAAGACGCTGGAACTCGAGAAGGCTGGCCTGGAGGAAGGACAGCTCATGGTCTCCCTGGCGGATATGCTGGGGGAGCGGGGCATAAGGGTGGACGACGTCAGCGTTGGCTCTACTCCGACGGCGGAGCATGTGGCGAAGGTGGAGGGGGTGACGGAGATCCGGCCAGGAACCTACGTGTTCTACGATAGGATGCAGGCCAGACTCGGCGCCTGCTCGCTCGAGGAATGCGCGGCCGTGGTGGTGTACACGGTGGTGAGTAGGCCTGCCCGGGACCTGGCCGTAATCGACGGCGGGAGCAAGACCTTCGCCACTGATGTAGGCCCCGGGGCAGAGCCCCTGAACCTGGAGGGGTACGGCCACGTTGTCGGATACCCCGGCGCCGTGCTGGAGAGGCTCACGGAAGAGCACGGGATGCTCTCTGTGGACGAAGATTGCGACCTCAAGATAGGCGACACGTTGCAGATAATCCCCAATCACATCTGCAGCACGGTGAATCTGCACGACGAGGTATACCTGGTTGGGGAGGATGGCGTTGTGCAGGAGACGCGCGTGGCCGCCCGCGGGAAGGTCAGGTAAGGGGCCTGCGGTGTTGGATCTCGTGCTGGAGAACGGGCGGCTTGTGGACGGGACGGGGAACCCCTGGTTCTTCGGCGACGTCGGGATCAAAGATGGCAAGATAGTGGAAGTCGGAAGGGTGAACCAGAGGGGACTTGAGACGATAGACGCCGGTGGATGGGTTGTCTCGCCCGGTTTCATCGACGGCCATTGCCACTCTGACCTCATGGTGTTGGATGATCCTGGCAGTGAGATCAAACTGCAGCAGGGGGTCACCACGGAGGTGGTCGGCAACTGCGGTATGACGCCGGCTCCTTTCGCGCCGCAGAACCTTGACCTGCTCCGTACCTACGTTGAGCCCGTCCTCGGCAGCACGGGACAAGAGTGGCGCTGGGAGACCGTCGAGCAATACTTCGACGCTTTGACGGAAGCAGAGCCCCCCGAGAACGTCGCCACCTACGTCGGGCACGGGACGCTGAGGATAGCCGTGATGGGTTTCGAGAACAGGCCGGCCTCGGGCGAGGAGCTGGACCGCATGAAGGGCCTGCTCGATGAGGCGCTCCAAGCCGGGGCGATAGGCCTGTCCCTTGGTTTGATGTACGCGCCGGGCAGCTACACACCGAGGGAGGAGCTGGCTGAGCTCTGCTCGGTGCTCTCGCGCTACGGGGGGATGCTCGCGACCCACATCAGGGGCGAGGGGAACAGCCTGATCCCCTCCGTAGAAGAGATCATCTGGATCGCCGAGAAGTCCGGCGTCCCGCTCCAGATCAGCCACCTCAAAGCGGCAGGAGGGGGCAACTGGGGTAGCGTAACCAGGGCCATGGAACTCATCGAGAGAGCGAGGTCCAGAGGGCTCGATGTCACCTGCGACGCATCTCCTTACACCGCGGGGTCTACCTCGCTGACCACATTGCTCCCGCCCTGGACTCTCGAAGGCGGCGTCTCCCAGACCCTGGGGAGACTAGGGGATCCGGCGTCCCGGAAGAGGATCAAGGCCGAGTTGGGTCAGGAGCAAGACAACTGGGACAACCTGGTAGCCTCCACGGGGTGGGACAGCGTGTACGTCTCCTCGTTGAGCAAAGACCATGACGCCAAGTTGGCGGGCAAGAACGTCGTGGAGGTAAGTGAGTCAAGGGGGATAGATCCGGAGGATTGCATGATGGACCTGCTCCTCGAGCAGGACGGGAAAGTCTCCATCGTATTCTTCCACATGGCCGGCTCCGACGTGGAGCAGGTGATCGGGTGGGAGAGATCTCTCATCGCCTCCGACAGCCTTCATGACCAGGCGGAAAACCCCCACCCCCGACTCTATGGCACCTTTCCGCACGTCCTCGCCAGGTACGTGAGAGAGAAGAAGTTGCTCTCCCTAGAGGAGGCAGTCAGGAAGCTGACCTCTTTCCCTGCCAGGAGGTTCAACCTGGGCAAGCGGGGGCTCATCGCGCCTGGATACGCCGCGGATCTGGTTGTGTTCGATCCGGAGACGATCCAGGACACGTCCACCTATGAAGATCCCAAACATTACCCCGAGGGTATCTCTCAAGTCCTCGTCAACGGGACGAGAGCTCTAGAGTCCGGCGCTCTTCTGGAAACTGGAGAAGGCAAAGTGATAGGAAGGGAGAACCGATGAGAAAGACCGTTATGGCAGAGAAGGGGCCGGCTCCCGCCGGCCCGTACTCCCACGCTGTGGTCGCTGGCGACTTCGTGTTCATCTCGGGGCAGGGTCCCGTGAACCCGGAGACTGGCACCATGCCTGATGCCTTTACGGACCAGGTACGCCAGACTTTCGAGAACGTAAGAACAATCCTCGAGGCCGCCGGATCGAGCCTCGACAACGTCGTGAAGGTCAACGCTTACGTGACCGACCTCACACGGTTCGCCGAGTTCAACGAAGTGTACAAAGAGTATTTCGAACACGACCCCCCGGCACGGACGACCATCGCTGCGGCCCTGCTCGGCATGCTCGTAGAGGTGGACTGCATAGCCGTGGTCGAATAGGCCGGGCCGCTAGCGCTACAGACAAATCCTGAAGCCTGATACCTGTTATCAGGCGATAGCCTGATGAATCCAATCCAACGCTTCCAATCGGCAGAAGCCGTAATGGTAGAAGTCGAGACGCCCTAGCCCACGTTCGCGTGCGATAGCGACCTTCGCGGCAAGGTTGTCTGCCGACCGGCAGTCCGGGGGCATCGGACGGAGCACGAGTCCGAGCCGCGAGGCGTCGGGGACCAGGCCCTCGTAAGCGTCGAGATCCAGGTTCAGCCTGCTGGGGTCGGCGGCGTATCCGGTCGCCGAGACGGTGTCGCACACACCGGCAAGCGCGGCGTGGTCAATCCCCATCTGCCACCCGATGGCAGGCGCGGCATCGCCTTCGGGATGCCCGGTCGCGAAACCCTTCTCCGCCCCGCAGAGATCCAGGACCGCGAAGCCGGCGCCTCCGCCGGAGGCCGCCGTAGCCACCTCGCTTACGAACGAGGTCACCGTCTCCGTCCTCGTGTCTAGATACCCAAGCATTTGCTCGCCGCCGAAGGGTTCGAGATCCTCGCGCGTTAGCCCCTCTGGGTCCTCACTGCCCACGCCTGAAAAGCGACGCTCCAGTTCGTCGCGTACCAACCTGTGAACCATCCCGGCATCGAGTCCTCTTTGGCTGGCCGCCTCCAGGCAATGCTCACAGAAGCACAGACCGAGCAGGTAGACGCCGACAGACCCGAGCTCCTCGAAATAGCGTTCGTGGTGATAGCCGTGCCCGAGGCCGTGGAAGTGGAGCGACTCCGAGAGGATGGTCGAGACGTCGTAGCGGGCGATGTCCGAGGCGAGTGTGCGCGCGTACTTCCGCACGTCGGGGTTCGATGGGCACAGGTCGGTCAGGTAGCGATCTCCGAAAGCGTTCTGCGTGGCGCACTCAGGGTGCGCGAAGCCCAATCGATCGTTGTGCAGGAATACAGCCCAGGCGTTCACACGCATTCCCCGGTCGCCGGCAGCTTCGCACAGCTCGCCGAGAGGGTCTCCCGAGCGGGCGAGCGCGCTCACGCGCGGCTGCAGACGCTCGTAGCGGGCGACGTCCGGCGGGAAGAAGACGGCGCCACCCTCCAGATAGCGCACTTTACAGACGGGGTTGTGAGGAAAGAGGTCCCTGGCGTCGTGGTAGGCGACGGCCATCGTCAGGCCGTCCACCCCTGCCCTGTTCTGGACGTTATCGAGCACCCTACCAGTGCCCTCGTCGCGAAGATCGGTGGCGAAGGCGAGCATCGACGTCTCCATCAGGGCAACAGACTATCTATCCGGGGGCTTACGATCAAGGCGCTCCGCGTTACGATGTCTGGTTGCCCTGGCCTTTGATCATCTCTTCCATCATCTGCATGTTGCCGGCGGTGAGTCCTCCGTCGACCGGGAGTACGGCACCTGTGATCCAGGCCGCCTCATCCGAGGCCAGGAACAGGGCGGCCCCGACCACGTCCTCGGGCTCACCGACGCGGCCCAGCGGATACCACCTAGCGACGCGCTCGAATACGTCGGGATCCACTCCTGTTCGTTGTTCCCAGGCAGGCGTTCTCAAGGTGCCAGGGGCGATAGCGTTCACGCGAATACCGGAAGGTCCGTAGCGGACGGCGAGGCTCCTCGTCAGGTTGAGGAGACCGGCTTTGGCTGCGCTGTAGGCTTCGTTACCGTAGTAACCCAGGGCGTTCACCGAGCTGATGTTGAGAATGACCCCAGACCCGTTCTTGACCATGTCAGAGAGCACGGTCTGCGAACACAGAAATGGGCCCTTCAGCGTGATGTTCACGTCCTCGTCCCAGGTCTCCTCGCCGAGGCCGAGGAAGTCGGCGTCGGTAGCCTTCGCTGCGTTGTTGATCAGTGTATCCACCGGTCCGAACGCTTCGCGGGTCGTCTCGGCCATGGCTCTGACGTCAGAGGCGTCGGTTACGTCCGTTGATTGCGCCAGGGACCTGCCACCCGCATCGGAGATCTCCTCCGCCACGGCGCTCGCGCGTTCTCCCGCTACGTCAGCGACTACAACGGCAGCGCCCTCCGCAGCGAAACGGTGCGCCAGTACCCGGCCCAGTCCCGAGCCGCCCCCTGTTACGATGGTAACCCTGGCCTCGAACCGCATCTTTACCTCCCGATCCCCGCCGTCAGCACTAATATAGACGAAACGATTGTCCCTAAACCCCGTGGAGTACACTCCCCGACCTCACAGGGCATATCACAAGAGTTGAGCCATGACACCGCAGAGCAGCTCTCCTCAGCAAGTAGGACTATCCTGTGCTAATCCTGATACCTGAAACGCTCTCAGTGCAAACTTTGTTCGGGAAGCTTTCCTAACGACAAACCGCCGGCTCTCACGTTCCGCGCCCTGCTGACTGAGGATGGCGCCGAGCGGTTGGAATTGGCGAGAGCTTAGAGAGTCCTGGGAGCGCGTTTGCAGAATGGCACGGATGCCCTGACATCCATGCGAAACTGCAAAACGCTGGAGGTCGGGTTTCGCGCCTTACTGAGCCAGGATGAGATTCGGCATCTGGAAGTGGTGCGTGCCTAAAGAATCGTGGGAGCGCTATGCGTGCCTTGCTACATCGGTGAGTAGGAGCGACAACCAGCCCTCCATTCAGCGTGGCTTCCGTGCTTGGGTCAGGGGGAGACAAGGCCGCAGTTCGGCTAGTAAGCTGTTCGGTCGCACCCAGATGGCGAGCAGTGCACTCGTAATGAGCAGGTCAGCGGTTCGAGTCCGCTCGTCGGCTCTCCACAATCGGCTTAGATAAGTCCCAGGTTCTCACCCGCCCGGCACCAATGACTTAGTTCCTGAAGCGGTTGCCACGCCGCGTCAGACGAGATGCCCTGCGGACCCTGCGCACTGAACACCCTCCGACCGCTTTCCTGACCGTCAACGGCCTGACGACCATCGGAGTGCTGCGAACCCTCGAGCATGCAGGTCTCGAGATCGCGCGGGATAAGGCGGTAATTGACTTCGACAACTCCGAGCTCTCCACCCTGCTGCACCTGCGCCTCACCGTGATGCACCAACCCGTAGGCGAATTGGGCCGGCGACCTGCCGAGTTGCTCCTTGAACGGCTGCGTCAGGAGGACACTGCGAAACCGAAGCACGAAGTCCTCGGCCTCGAACTGATCGTGTGGGAATCCTGCGGCTGCGAGTAGAATCCGACCTACTTGATAACGCGGTACGGTGACCAGGGTTTCCACGACGCGGACGCCGAACTAGACCGACTGGAAGAGCGTACGATCGCCCTGACCGGATACGGCAACCAAGGTTGTCCCTAGCCTCTGAACATGCGCACTCGGGCGTGGAAGGCGTGGAGGTAGGCAGCGTGTGCGATGAGAGTTGGGAATGGACCAAGTCCGACGGCTCCTCTCCATAGCCGGTAGCGGAAGCCGTGGAAGTGTCGGGCATCGGCCTCATTCTTACCCCCGAGGAAGTGGCGCCAAGGGTTTACAGAGAACACGTCGGCCCGTCCTTGGGGTAAGGCGGAGGTTCTGGACCTGTTGCTCACTGTAGACCGGAGTTATATGTTTGCGAACCTTGCCCTTAACACTCCGCCTTGTAGAGGTACTTCTTTACCTCGGGTTTGTCGAGGTTCTCCCGGGTTGCCGTAGTAAACCCGGTTGTGATCTGCTTCTTGGCCGGTTCCTCTTCGGACTTTAGGTACTCGACAGCTATCCTGACACCCGTATTGCCTATATCGTTCGGATGCTGGGCGATGAGCGCGTCCACGTTGCCCCTTCGGAGGTCTTCGACCTGGGTCGGCGAGGCATCGAAGGCTACGACGCTCACCTCGTCCTTTTTGCCCGTCTGCCGGACTCCGGTTCCTGCGCCCTGCCCAGAGAAGACGTTGGCACCAAAGATGCCTTTGAGGTCGGGGTTGGACCGTAGCGTCGAGGTGGTGATGGACGCCGCCTGGGTCGGATCATCGTTGCAGTACTCGGTTCCGAGGTACTGGATGTTCGGATATTTCTCTATCGCCTCCTCGAAGCCCTGTTTCCTCTGGTCGGTAGTGGAAATGCCGGGCTTGACGCTGATAACCATAACTTTGCCCTCTTCGCCGATCTGCTTGGCCAGAGCCTCGCCCGCCTGCCTGCCTCCCAGGACGTTGTCGGAGGAGACTTTCGCCAGCGCGATCTCTTCCTTCTTGATGGTGGTATCCACCAGCACCACAGTTATGTCCTGATTGACGGCACTCTGTATCGGGGCGATCATGGCGGTCACGTCGGTAGCCGCGATGAGGATGGCATCCGGGTTGGCCTGGATAGCCGCGTTCAGGATGGGCGTCTGCTCGGCGGCGGAGAACTCCTCGGGTCCCTGCACCTTCAGGTCGGCCCCCAGTTCCTTAGCCGCGGCCTGCGCCCCGCACTCCATGGTGGTATAGAACTCGTCGCCGGTGACGCCCACGATCAGGTAGAGTCTATAGCTCTCGCCTCCTCCTCCCTGGCCGCCGCCGCCACCACACGCCCCGAGGAACGCCACCCCGGCGCCCGCGGTAGCAACACCGAGGAACTCCCGACGCGAGATCCTGCGCCCTCCTTTGGTAGCCTTACTCAAGTGTCCTCCTTTCCCTAACGAAATCCTCCTACATCCGCTCTTCGGCGCTCCGGCGCCGCTGATCGATGAAGACAGCCAGGATCAGGACTATCCCGATGGCGATCTCCTGCCAGAAGGGCTGGACGCCCGCTATGACGAATCCGTTCCTCAAGACCGCAGGGATGAAGGTTCCCACGACCGAGCCCACTATCGTGCCGATGCCGCCGAAGAGACTCGTACCCCCGATGACGACAGCAGATATGGCCGCCAAGTTGTCCAAGGTGTGCGCGCCCACCGAGGCGGTATTGAACCTGGCCAGATCTATGACCCCCGCCAGCCCCGCCAGAAATCCGCTCAAGGTGTAGACCTTTAGGAGGTGCCGCTCGACGTCGATGCCTACCCGGCGAGCGGCCTCCGCGTTCGAGCCTATAGCATACGTGTAACGTCCGAATTGGGTCAGATGCAGCGCGAGGATCGCCAGAATAACCACCACCATCCCTATGGCAATAGGGACTGGCAAAAACCCCAGTAGGTTTCGCGTGCCGATCACAGACTGTACCGCCGTCGGCACGTAAGGAACGTTGGTGCCCCCAGAAAGGATTTCCGCCGTCCCGAGGAATATCCCTAAAGTGCCGAGCGTGGCGATAAAGGGCGTCAACTTGAGCTTCGTGACGAGTAGCCCATTGATCAAACCGCACGCCAGGCCGATCAGGAGACCGGCCGCGATCCCCAAGGGTATGCCCACCTCCTGGTTCGGGAACTTGTAGCTGTGCACCTGCTCAGGGGTGCCCGAGAGCGCCACCATGGTCTGGGCGGCGATCACGCTGGAGAGAACCAGGACCGACCCGACCGACAGGTCGATCCCGGCGGTGATGATTACGAACGTTACCCCCACCGCCAAGAGCAAGAGCTCTGAGGCGTCCACGGCGACCGTCAAGAAGTTCTCTGCACTAAGGAAGGCAGTGCCTTCCATGATCGAGAAGCCAACGACGAGCCCTGCAAGTATGACGAAGATAAACGCCGAGCCGAAGCCAGGGATCGCTCGGAGACGCCCTACCCTGGATTCTTCTTGAGGAGTCTTCGTGTCGGCCATCCCTACGCACTCTCCTCGTCGCGCAAAGATCCCGTCATGGCCGCCACAGCGTCGTCCGTCGAGGCTTTCTCGGGGTCTAGCTCCGCGACCACCTCGCCCAACCGTAAAACGACCACGCGGTCGGCGACGTCGAAGACCTGCGGCATGTTGTGGCTGATGAACACCACCGGTATCCCGGTCTGACGCACCCGCCGGATGAGGTCGAGGACCATGCCGGCCTGGGCCACGCCCAGAGCCGCCGTGGGTTCGTCCATGACGACCACCTTGCTGGCCCACATCACCGCCCGGGCCACCGCCACCCCCTGGCGCTGCCCGCCAGAGAAAGTGCTCAAGGGCTTGGCCGGGGCCGGGATGCGCACATGCAACTCTTCTAGCTGCTCGTCGGTCTCCCTCCGCATCCTTTGCTGGTCCAGGAACCCAAGCCGGCCACGAATCCCGCTCATGCGGCGCTCCCTACCGAGAAAAATGTTCGCCACCGCGTCCAGCTGCGGCGCCACCGCGAGGTCCTGGTATACGGCCTCGATGCCCCGCTCGCGAGCGTCGTGCGGTGAAACGAACTCCACCCTCTCTCCCTCGAAGACGATCTCGCCAGAGTCTGGCGGAAACACGCCGGTTATGACGTTGATCAGGGTAGACTTGCCGGCCCCGTTGTCCCCGATCAGGGCCACGACCTCTCCCCGGCAGACCTCGAAGTCCACGCCCTTGAGGGCCTGTACCGCTCCGAAGGACTTGTTGATCCCCCTAACACGCAGTAGCGGCCCGTCACGCTCGGGCCTGCCCCCCGACCCGTTCTCGTGCATCGTTGTGCCTCCTGGCTACGAACGTGGAGCAAAGCTTCGGCTCTACATCAGTTTACATCCAGTTCTAGACATAACGTATCAATCGGCGTCAAGTCTCGCAGCACCCAGCGCTTGGGTCAAGAGTTAATAGGCCTCGTCTTCAAAACAAACGATGCTTGCCCCATCGACCTCCTCACCGCCGTCCTGGGCTGCCCGAATGAGCCTACATCAACGTCCTCGGATATAGAAAACACGGGCCGCCTTCCACCCATATGAGAGACTCATCTTAATCCCTCCTCACGCAAAGAAACTGGCGACGGGTAATCCACCAGCTCCTAACTTCACCTGATACCACTCTGATACCACCGCGAACGCAATACGGTGCAACACCATGCAAGGCAGAGAAAAGAAACCGGCGTAGATATGCGGTATTTGCAAGCCTGTGCACACCCCTGCAACACATGACCGATCACTCGTAATGAGCAGGTCAGCGGTTCGAGTCCGCTCGTCGGCTCTCTCAAGTCAGCTTATCTAAGCCAAATGCTCGGAATATGAGACGCCCTGGCACTATCGGCGGAGGCTTTTTGACACCACTGAGATAGACTACAACCTCGTTTTCCCTCAACAGTTCACGCGGTGAGCTGTCCTGACCTTTCGGTTGTCCATGGTCCCGCAGCAGGCACTAGACTGGTATTTACCAGTCTAGTGCCTGTCCAGCTTGCGGGCTATGTCCTTGTGGTCCAGGCGGTAACAGATCGAGCGACCATGCGGACACGTAGTCGGGTAGCGGCTCGTTAGCCACTCCTTTATCAGCGCCTTCATCTCCTCGTGGGAGAGCTTGTCACCTAGCTTTACCGCAGAGTGGCACGCTATGGTGGCGAGGATCCTCTCCTCCCTGCTCATCCCAGGAGCCGTACCCTTCATGACGGAGACCGCATCCCTAAAGGCTCCCGCCACGTCACGATCTGCCAGGGTGGAGATCACCCCGTTTATCCTGAAGGAGCCCCTGCCAAAGGGTTCCGCCTCGAAACCGTAGACCGAGAGCTCCTCGAGGCAATC
>Ga0126307_10002793_pt1 | contig 11836 bp, 4 predicted proteins | sample Plot28_FD_89955 | JGI IMG/M metagenome (GOLD analysis project Ga0126307, IMG submission 89955) | Serpentine soil microbial communities from UC McLaughlin Reserve, CA, USA - Plot28 | ecosystem: Environmental > Terrestrial > Soil > Grasslands | place: USA: UC McLaughlin Reserve, Lake County...
TCGAAGCCCACGGCCTCTTCCTCGCCTCCGGCCCAGGGGTCCCTGTCCGGAAGATCGCCGGCCTCGACGAAGTACTGGATGAGGAGCGCGTGGCGGACGAGCAGGTACAGAAGCGGCCTTGGTCCGAACGGTCCGGGCCAGGCCTGTTCGTCGCGGATCTGGCGCCAGCCCGGGCTCGGATCGACGAGCGCCTTGAGGTACTCGTGGGCGGACGGGGCCGACGTCGAGAGACGATCCTCCACGCGCGGGCCCGTGAAGGCGAAGAAGTTGTTCGCGAAGACCGCGTCGGCGATCACGGGGTCCCAGTCGAGCCCGTGATCGCCGAGGGCCTCGCGCGTCAGCCTGCCCTGCTCCGTCCACCAGTCGGGATCGAGCGCTTCCTGCAAAAAGCGCCAGGCGAGATCCACGTACTTCTCTCCGAGCACGTTGCGCGCGCGGTAGCTGAGCGAGGTCGGATGCATCGAGAGGGTGGTGAGGAGCGGCTCCTCGCCGGGCACAGGGAGCTCCTCATCCGACTCGGTGGGTTCACGCGGCGGCTGGTCCAGCCTCGGAACGTTGCCGAGCGCCCCTTCCCACACCCGCTTGAGGATCGCGAGAAACCCGGCGAGGAGAGCCGGCTCCTCGGTGCCGCGTGGCGCCCAGTAGCGCATCGGTGTGACGGGCAACAGCCCGTAGGGTTGCTCCCCGACGCGCAGTACCGGCAGTGGGCCACAGGCCCGGACCCATTCGCGGAAGTGCGCCCGGGCGCGTCCGATCTCCTCCGCACTCTCCTCCCCGCTGAACGTGGGCGACATTATGTGGCTGAGGAAGTAGCCCCACGTCGCCGGCCACAGCGCGGTGTTCATGTGGCGGCGTCCTGCCCTGAGGCTCGCACCACCTTCTGCATGCTCCACCCCTGCCAGAACTGCCGCCTCTTCGTTACTCAGGCCGAGGGCCCACGCCGTCGCCACGCGGTGGTTGTCTTCCTGTGGTGTCGGGGGCATCTCCGCAAGCACCTCGGCCTGCTCCTCTGCCGAAGGCGGGTCGGGGAGCGGGTCCGGCGGCTGGGAGGCGAGACCGCGCGCGGTGTTGTTTGTCGGCGTGCCTTCTGGCAGGAAGCCCAGCCCGTCGGTGTGGCGGTGCGCGCGCAGGAGCGCGGCCAGCTCCTCGCTCGCCTCCGTAGCCGCCACCCCCTGCCTTACTCCCACGACGATCAGACGGTCGAGGCCCTCTCGAGCTTCCTCCGGTAGAGGGATCTTCAACGCCATGCCGCGTGCGAGCGCCTCGTCGAACTCGACCATCCACCGCATGCCTTCGTCCAAGATGAGCGACCCGCCATCGGCGACGGATTCTTCGCTGACGCGTGGGTCTGGACCGGTCGCCAGATCCTCTGGAATTCGCCGTCCCCAGGCGCTGACCACGGGTTCCTCGTCGCCGAGGTAGCCGAAGGCCCACCACCTGCTCGGGAGCGCCCGCGCGAGCGGAGGCCGGCTCCACAGCGCAGGTCGTGATCCCGGATCTCCGCCAGCCTCCAAAGCCTGCGCGATGTACGCCGCCCGAACGGCGCCGAAGCGCGCGACGAGCAGGCCCCACGCCCTCGTGCGCTCCTCACCCTGCGCGGAGACGAAAGCCTCGCCGAGCGCGCGCTCGTCTTCAGTCAATTCCGGCTCGTGGGTGTCCTGGTGTACCTGATCCGGGTACACGCGCACCAGCAACTCGGTGCGGTCGTCAGTGAACCGCGTCTCCAGCCTGACCGGGAGAAGCGCGACAGGAAGCTCCGAGAGGGTGGGCGAGTCCTCGTAGAGGAAGGGGATGGCGTCGCTAGTTCCCCAGCGCGTCCGCACGGAGACCGTACCCTCTCCCCGCTCGGAGGTATGTGGGGCGACTGCGCGGATCGTCGTCTCCGACCAGCCGACCACCTCGGCCTCTATCTCCCCGCCCACAGGCGGCGCCACGAACACGCCCTCGCCGGCCTCGCGAGTAGGGCCGAAGCCGCGGCCGGTGAGGACGATCTCATCGCCAGGGAGGCCCTGCTCCGGCGTCACCCCTAGCAGCGTCGGCGGCTCGGCGAGCGTGACCTGCGTCGTCGCGCTCGTCCCCCAGAGCGTGCGCACGGCGAGTTGCTTCGGTCCTGAGCCGCCCGCCTGCTCGGGCGAGGGCATGCGCGTTCGGATCTCGTCTGCCCGCCAGGCGACGATATCGAGCTCGACGCGTTGTCCGCCGGGCGAAGAGAGGAGCACGGCGGCGTCGCCGAAATTGGTGATACCGAAGCCCTGGCCGGAGATGCGGATCTCCGTTCCGGCGGTGCCCTCGCGCGGCTGTACATCGGTGACGGAAGGCGCCGCCGGTTCGCGAACGGTGAAGTCGACCTTCTGGCTGTCTCCGCCGGGGGTGCGCACAGCAACTGCGGCCACGCCGCCGGACCCTAGCTGAGCGAGGGTCGGCACGTTCACGACGACCCGGCGCGGGTGCCATTCCACTATCTGCGCACTGACGAGGGCCGCCCCCGGCGCGCGAAGCTGGAACTCCACGCGCGAGTCCCTTCCGGGACCGAGCTGCTCGCCGGAGATCTCGACCCGGTCGCCCGGTCTCCCGTTCGGCGGTGTCAGGGCTGTTATACGAGTGGGCATCCTATACCTCCGGTAGCTCCAGCAGGAGGTTCGGCTCTCCTGGCGCGGTGGTGAGGTGCGGCTCCTCGGGCGTGCCTCCCAAGATGACCTTGTGCCTCACGCCGTCTTCGGTCTCGACGAAAAAGGCGTCCGCGGCGCGTTCGATCGCGTCGATAGCCTCGGGAGCGGAGAGCGTCCACCCTTCGTCTCCCGCGATGGCGGTGACGACCCCGTCTTCCTGGTCGGCGCGGGTCACCCGCCTGGCCTGCTCTTCGGCGTCGCGCAGCATCCTGGCCGCGTGCACAGCGATCCTGGCCGGTTGCTGCAGCGCGATCTCGGCCATGTGGGCGCTGTCCGCTCCCCAGGTAGCGTTGCCGATCGGGGGAGCGAGGAGCTGGGGATTGAGCGGCGCACCCTCGACGGGGACGTGGGTAAGTGCGGCGTACGCCGCCTCGGTCTCCACGAGCTGTCCCCACGAGAGGTCGCTCCAGCTCGCCGGCCTTCCACCGAACCGGTTCGGGTCGTCCGGTTCCCGGAGCTCGTCGAAGCCGAAGCGCGGGGCGGTGGGCTGTTCCTGAAGGACGAAGTACCAGCCGGGATGCGCCTCCGAGCCGTTGGCCTCCCAGACGCTCAAGGGAAAGCCGAGGAAGACGAGATCGGGTTCGAGGTTGCCGCGGAACTCAGGGTACATCTCCCTCGCGCCGGGCCTGCGGAGCGTGTGCTCCGCGTCGGCCCACTCGGCTTCGACGGCGTAGATCGCCGTCGTCGGGTACCGACGCAGCAGCTCGCCCCGGATCAAGAGCACCAGTATCCCGGCTCCGCCGACTCCGGCCGCGTGCTCCCCGAGGGCCTTCTCGGGCGACCAGGAACCGATATCCGGAATATCCTCGACGCGTGTCACCCCGCCGTCCGGGCCGCGGCCACGAACGTCCCAGAACTGGCGGAAGTACGTCGCCCCGAAGTCAGTGGGCATGCCGCGCCACAAGAGCTCGCGGCCAAGCTCGTGGTTCAACCCCACCATGTACGCCTCTATAAACCTGGCGTTGCCGCCGAGCAGCGTGATCGTATTGGGCTTGATGCTCTCCGCGCCGGGGAGCAAGAAGTCCTGCGACAGCCGCCGCAACGGGTCCCACATGGGCTGCGTGAAGCGCGGCGCCGCCGGCCTGGGTGCGAGCGGATCGGTGGCCTCCTCCGGGGGCGGCGGGACGAGCGGCAGCACCTGATCGGGGACCGTGCGCTCGGGGTCGAGCGGCCCGTCGTCCTGGGCGAGCGTAGCCCCGACGCCCTCCAGCGCCAACTCGCGCCCTGAATCTACCGACGCGAGGCTCGTGGTCCTCGTGGCCGGCGTCGTTCTGGCGAGGTACTCCTGGAGCGCCCCCGCCGCCTGACGGAAGCGCTCGTTTATGCCCGTGAGCCGACGCCTGCGCCTCGCGGTGTCCTCACCGGGGGGCACTCCGTCGCCATCCTCCGGAGCGAGCGCAGGAGCCGTCGCGGTTGACGCCATGCGGGCCACACCCGGCTCGTCGGGGGGCGGAGGCTCTGGCTCTATGTAGTACGAGTTCTGGTCCGCGGGGCCCGAGATCCTGGCCCAACCCGGGGCGGAGCCGAGCGTACCCTTGTTGATGTGGCCGAGCTTGCGACCTTCTTCTACCGCGTCGAAGCGGACGGCGCCCTCGGCGGGCTTGATGGGCACCTCGATCTCACCTTTGGCCAGGTCGATGCTCATGCGCTTGGTGGCGACGTCGGCGCCGCCAGGGACCCGGCGCCCGACCGGTCCGCCGGGCCGCACCACGCGCCGGAACGAACTGGAGACGGCGGCGTGCGGAAAGACGCTTCCCCGTACGCTGCCGTGCAGCGTTTTGAGACGCTCGGGATCTGTCGGCGGTTTCTCGTGCGGCTGCTTCCCGTCGCGGCCAACGCGCACCCTGCCGTGCAGCGGTCCGGTCAGGCGCAACAGGGCGTCGGGCGATTCCTCGGCGAGGACCTTCAGGCGGATCTCGTGGGCCGCCGAGGCGACGGCCCGCGCCATCTGGGCGTGCCGCAGGATGCGGTTCGCCCGCTCTAGCTGACCGGCCTGGTCCCAGGCGGCGGCGACGAGTTGCTCCTGAAGCTCCTGCACGACTCGGGTCCCGAGCGCGGCGGCGCCCCTGTAGCGAGGATCCAGGTTCAGCTCGCGCAGCCAGTGGGGAGGCTCACCCTCCTGTGGCACGCTGTCGTCCCGACCGGCCTGGGAGTGGCCGTAGACCGGCGGCGTGAGTACGGTGGTCTCTGGCGTCGGGTGGGCTTCGAGGCGCTCGCGCAGGGCCGCCTGGAATTGCTCCTTCGGCGTGGCGGGCCACGGTGTAGGCTGCTGTTGCGGCACGCCGAGGGCGCCCTCGAAGCCGAGCGTGGAACCCGGCTGTCCAAGTTCGGGAACGGGGAGGTCAGAGCCTGCGGTCGTAAGATCCATCTCCCGAGCGCCGGCCTCATCGGGGCCGAGAGGTCTCGCTTCGAGGCGGCGCACGAGCGCCTCGAAGTCCCCGAGCGGGCTCGTGGTGAACTCCCAATGGTAGTAGATCGGCAACTCGAAGCGTGCCTCGGCGCCGGAAGAGGTGGAAGGGAAAGGTGGCCACGCCAGTTCACCCTTCGACGTAACCTCCAGCCCGAGACCGGCCTCACGACCGGCGGCGAAGGCGGGAACCAGGCAGGCCAGGTACGCCGTGCCTCCCTCGAGGCGGCGGGGGCAGATCAGACGCGACAACGTGAGCTCGGGGTTGCCCTCGAGAGCCGACTTGACGTCACCGTCGCCGCCAGTGAGCTGGGCATGGGCCCACGCCCACGACTGGGTCAGGTCGGGCAGCTCCTTCTGGGCGTCCTCGACCCGGATCGAGATCCACGGAAGAGGGCGCCGGGGGTCGGCACCGAGCTCGGCACGGTCCCTGCGCACGACGACGAGACACAGCCACGGACGCATCCGGGTCGAGCTCCTGTCCGGGCTGAAGAGCCACGGATAGTAGGGCGAGTCGAACTCGATCGCTGCGAGATAGTTCGGCTCGAACTCGTACGTCTGGGGCCGTGGGTCGGTGCGGATGATCTGGCGCGCGTCGATGCCGACGACGTCGCCAGGCCCGTAGAAGCGGAGGCTGACCTCGGCGTTCTGCGTGTCCCCGTCCTGCGAAACCTTCAGCTTCGGCTTTAGTTCCGCCCGGCCTTCGGCCGACCCCGGGGGACCGGCCGCGATGGCGGCGGCGAGCGCCCGGCGCGCCCACGGCACGAAACGGTAGCGACCGAGCTCGCCGCTCATGCGAACACCAGCTCCTCGGCGCGCACGACCTGGAGCCTCTCGGCCTTCCCGGGATCCCCTTCCGTCTGCTCGCGGAGGGCCTCGAGCGCGCCGATGTAGCTGCCGTCGAGCGGAGCCCCATCGACGGCGCTCAGATCGTCCGTGTCGGCGACGACGTAGCGCTCCTCAGAGACCTCGATCTGGGGGTCTCCGGGCGGGCGGAAGCGCGCCCTACCCGTGCTCCTCACCTCGGCCAGGGCTGCGGGCCCGATCTGCGCGAGCGAGGCGAGCGCTTCGGCGTCCGGCACGTAGGAGGGCTCAGTACTCTCAGTGACCTCTGATATTTCCTGCTCGTCCTCATCCTCTACGACGATCGTCTCGTAGGCGAGCGGCGTCACCTTCGCGTCTCCGCAGACTACGGTTCCGGTGTCGGCCGCAAAGTTGGCGCCCGAGGGCATGCGGTCGAAGGATGGGCTCGAGAGCTTCTCGTCGTCGCTCATCTCGAAGAACTGGGCCGGGGCGAAGAAGTCGAAGGTCGGATCCCCGAGCGCGAGCCCTTCGCAGCCGGTGATTTGGAAGCGGCGGGGACCGTCCGGCTCGGCCGCGCCGAAGCGCGTGATCTCGTGTCCCAGCGGGACGATCCGCTGGCTCACCGAGGCGCTGCCGAGCGGGTGCACGAGGACCTCGCCGGAATCCCGGAACGCGGCAAGCCTGCCTGCGTCATCGGGCAGCTGTGCGCTCCAGTTGCGCACGTTCTCCAGTTCCGGCTTCAGCCTCTCTTCCCAGATCCGTACGCTCTCGCGGGGTTGTATCTCCGCCGGGTCGCCGAAGGTCGCCTCGAACTGCACGCTGACCGAGAAGAACAAGATCTTGAGCTTCGCCACGCCCCTGGCGTGCCAGGGCGTCGGGCCGTCGAGGTGCACGGTTACTTCGATGCCTGCGAGCATCGTCCGGCCGCGCCGCAGTGCGAGGTGTGCCCTGATGTCTACCTGGAAGAGGAAAGGCGAGAGCTGGAGCAGCGCGTCGAACCCGAACCCACCCGATAGGTTGAAGCCGAGCGCCTCGACGTAGAATTCCAGGCCGGCCCCGATCTGGACCGTGTTCGAGGTGATCGCCAGGTACGCCTCGGCGCGCAGACGCGGGTTGTTGCCCGTGGAGAGGGCGATCGCGAGCCGCCTGAGGACCGGCAGGCCGGGCGGTGGCGAGAAGGCCGGGTGGAAACCGCCGATGGAGAGCAGGAACGCCGGCTGATCCCCCCACCCAGCCCGCAGCGCCATGTCGCCCGTCAGGGCGAACGACCCAACGGTCGAGTCGTAGAGCGTCGCATCGACCGAAGCCTCGCGGCGCTCGAAGTCGATGAGCCCGAAGGCGTCCATGTTGATCTTCACAAGCGCCGCGTCGGGTTTGGGCAGCGCCGCCTTAAGACGCCCGAGTATCATTAGCCTGACGGGCGAAGGCAACTCCAGTACCAGCGCCACCTCGATCGTCAGCACCGTGGGCGTCCCCCACCCGATGAGGGCCATGGGGCCGAAGGTGAAGCGGTCGCGCGCCGGAGGGAAGACGGATTGGAGGGTGCTCACGATCTGGGGCGCCCGCGGCGTCGGATCATCCTGCGAGAACAGGATCGCATCGAGCGAGCGGCTCCTCACCCCGGCCCGTAGCACCTCGGTGGCGACCGTGCGGTTGATGCCGAGCAGGCCCCCGACGCCGTTCAGCGTAAACCCGACGCCGAGCTGAACCGGCGTGAAACCAGACGCCTGGACGATCACGAGCAGCGAGAAGCCCCGCGTGCCGTCGGGCATGCGCGTGGTCAGCAAGCCTATAGCGTTCAGCGTAAGGCCGCCCTCGAACTCCAGGTGCATCCCGCCGGCGTACTGCTCGCGCTCGGGATCGAAGAACAGAAAACCGCCACCGGTCACGGCGCCGGCGTCGATTGACAGGGCTGCTCCGCTCGGAGGTTTGAAGCCGACCTGGAGATCAACCGGCCCGAGGTTGCCGCCGGGCACCTGGCGAAGAGTTAGCTGCGCTCCGAGGCCGTCTACGGCGGCGGTGACCGGCCCGAGGTGGACCGCCGCGCCCAAGCCGACCAACGCTCGTGTACCTGGCGGTGCTCCTGCCGGTGAAGGCTGCAGCTCGAACGTGAGTTGCCGTATCTCTGCCGGCCCGAGGCTCTTATTCACGGGGCGCAATATCTTGAGTCCTGCCGCCCCCACAAAGTACGCGCCCCGGCGTGTTGAGAAGCCGAACCCGGCGTCGAACTGCACCTCCAGGTCAGGCAACACCGAGCGCAGGAAGCCGTCGGATTCTCCCATGCGCACCCTGACAAGTGCCTCCTCGACCCCCGCCTCGACCGCTAACTCGGGGGACTCGGAAGCCTCGATATCGATCGCTGCCCGGACGATCACGCCGGTCACGAACACCCCGGAGTCTCCTGAGAATGTGATCAGGCCGATCGGCTCCGCCGTCGTCTGTCGGCGCACCAGCGCCTCCAGGCGGCCAAATGCCTGCGCACCCGCGCCATCAATATCCGTAACGATATGTACCGCTTGCCGGGGTCTGGCGACCACGCCGAAACCCGCCTGCAGGTCCAGGGAACCGCTGAGGCCGAGCACCCAACGCGCGAGTTGGTCGAGCGGCACCTCCGCCGCGAGTTGGCCACCAGCGAAGGGCAGTAGTGCGAGTCCCTCCGCGTCCTGGTCGTGGGCAGGAAGGACGACTAGCGCCACCCCGACCTCGACCTGCGACCCCGTCGTCTCGCCGCTGAGCAAGGGTATCCGTAGCTCGGGGGGCGTGCCCGCCTCTTCCGGATCAATTGCAGCAGGGCCAGCAAGAATCTCAGCCCGCTTCACGTCCGCTCCGCGCAGTGCGGCCGGGATACGGGCGGCCAGAGCCAGCAGGAACAACCGCTCGACCAAGCGCTCCAGCGAGGAAGCGTCAGTGTCCCAGCCGTAAGCCTCCTCCAGCCAGCCATTCGGATCGGTGAAGAGGCTGGCGAGTCGGTCCAGGTGGATGGCGCGCCTCGTATGTTCCGTGGTGAACGTCGCCGGGTCTGGCTCGACGGGCTCGACCTCGATTATGGCCAGGACGCGCAACGCCTCCACCGCCACGGCGCTGATCTCTTCCAGCTGTTCTATCACCAGCCAGTCGAGCAGCCGCCTGGGGAATTCTTCGACGAAGTTGGTTACGGTCAGGAAGGCGGGATCGAGGCCCTGCGCGGCGCGCTCTCCGGCCGCGCTGATATCAGCGGTCGCCCCGGCTACTGCGATCGCCAGGGCGCCGGAGTGCATTGCGATCACGGCGGGGTCGGGCTCTTCCTCGGCGAGCGCGTCCCCCAGGTCGTCGAGCGCAGCGATGACCGCGTCGATGGTAGCCAGGTCTATCCCCAGTGCGCCCAGAGCCTCCGGGGCGTCGAAGCCCAGCTCCCGACGCACGAACTCGCGCATCGCGTCCTCGGAGGCGAGCACACCGCGCAGCGGCTCGAGCACCGCCCCGATCTCGAGGGCGAGCCGTTCTACGGTGGACATCTCTCCGTTCATTTAGGACTCCCGCGGTCGGATGACAGGCACGAGATCTCGCTTGGCCGGGTCGGGGTCGAAGAACCAGGTCCAGCCTGCGATGTGGTTCGCCGCGACGACGACGGGATCTGTGGCGGCTATCTTGCCGCCCGAGCGGATCGGGCTGCCTCCTCTGAGTGTCGGACGCCACAGCGGGAACCAGCCGAGCGTCGGCGTCACGCCCTCGATGGTCTCCCTCGTATACTCGACGAGCTGGTGGGTCTTCACGAACGCCGCCCGTGCCGGGTCCAGGCGGATGGCGTCCTCTTCGGCATCGGCGATCCAGCCCAGGTACCAGTCCGCTCTGCGGTGGCGACCCGCGTAATCCGACGCAACGGCCGGTACCCGCCGGATCATCTGGATGCCGTCCACCGAAATTGCTTCGAAGGCGCCTACGGAGAATCGGGGACGCCGCAGGACGTGGGCGGTTGTGGCGGTGACATCGGCACCATCGTAGGTAACGACACGGGTACTGTGGTTGATCGCCGTTATGAGACGGTTGGAGGCGAGCACGGTGTCCGTTACGGGATGGGCGATCTCGATGCGCATGCCAACGCGCAGGTTGCGAACGCTGTTGACGGTGACCCTGTTCGGGCCGTCGGCGCGGACCGCAGCCAGCCCTTCTACATCGGCGCGCCTGCGCTCGAGTTCGGCGTTAAAGAGATAGACCATCGTGCGCCACATTCCGCCCTTCGTGTAGACACGCGAGCCGTGGCCCTGCATTCGCAGGCCGGGGTGCGTTTGCACGACTACCGCGTTCTCCAGCCGCCACACGCCGGCGATCGTTGCGTTGTCGTAAGCTGGGTGGTTATAGACGATGAGGTGGTCGCCTACCTGCAGATCGGCCTCGCGCACCTGCAAGTACTCGAAATGCGCCGGCTCTGCCTGACCGGCCAGGAAGCGCTCTCCATCCCAGAACGGGACGTTGATACGCAGCCAACGTGCAGGTTTCGTGGCCATCTCGGCGTCTAACCACGTCGTCGGCGCTCCACGCTTGCGTCTGGCAAAGACCAGCGCCTCCAGGTGCAGGGCGTGGATCGTGTGGTCGCAGAAGAGCAGGTTGCGCTTGAGGTAGTCCGGCGATGGCGTAAACATGCCCTCGATAGCAGCTACCGCTGTGGGCAGGTGACCTGTTGTGTAGAGCAGGTCATAATCGTCAATGTTGGCCGGATCGCTGGCGTTCGGACGCCACGCTGCCGTCGTGCCAGGGTTGGTTCGGATCGGCCCAATCAAGTGCTCGGACCCTCGCAGGTGCCACTCAGCCATGGGCACCGCACACACGCCCGTCGACGGGTCGGGGGAACATGCGCCCAAGAAGAAATGCTGGGGGACTCGCGGGTACTCGAACAGGCGGTCGAGCCCATCTACCCACGGTCCGCCCTTGTTGGCGTTGATTTGCGTACGGCTCCAGGACCTGTGGTCGGCCCGACCGACATCGTAGAGCATCCGCTCCGTGATCCGTAATCTCCGGTCGCATATCCTGTGTAGCCGTTCGACGTTAGCTGTTTCGGCAAGCGTGATGTCACGGGCGGCCGCCTGGTAAACGATGCTGCGGACTAGACGCTTGCGCATCGCGCGCGCGTCCTTCGCCGGTGGCCGCGTCGAGACGCGTTTGCGGATGACCGCGGGGTTGAGTGCCAAGTGCCCTGGATCGGTCCTCACCCGACCCCAGATCGTCGCGTGCGCAGCTTTTACTTTCGGGAGCTCGGTCGTCAGCCTGGTTGCAAGGACGGGCGTTGCGGCGGCGGTGATGTCGCCGGGCCGGCCAGGGTCGCCGAGGGCCGGGGTGGCGTCGATCAGCGCGCGGACGCGCCGGCGCACGAAATCGATCACGGTCGTGCGCTCTTCACCCTTGAGAGTAGGCGAAACTACGCGCGCATCGCGTATGAGATCAGCAACCGGCATCCGCTAGACCGTAACATTCAGGCCGATGATTACATTCCCGCCTTTCGGTCCTCATCCATTGGGCCACCTGAAACCTCACGAGGGAAGTCTTGGTGGGCTTATATGAGGAGTCACAGTAACTAGAGGCGATGAATCCGCGATGAATTTCGCTGAATCGCGACACTTCTTGTGGACGTTTTCTACATTTCTACAATTAGTGGGTAGGTGTCGGATAATCAATTCGCCTGCAGACGCCTTCGGAACGAGCTATATAAGGTCGATTCATCCGAGATTCATCACCAGTTCATTCGAAATTCATCGCATACTGCTAATGTGCCGGTGTCCGGACACAAGATGCACGAGCCCGACAGCTCGATGGAAGGAGGACGTTGCTCATGGTTGGAGGGAATGAAGGAACTACTGCGGGGACTGCGGGATCGCCTCCTGCTGCGCCTGCAGGAGGCGGAGGAGAAACCGGCAATCCTGTGCTGAACCAGCCGATATTGATTGCTTTCCCCCTTGCCTTTGCGCTATCAGAGGGACTTCAA
>Ga0126307_10002794_pt1 | contig 11832 bp, 10 predicted proteins | sample Plot28_FD_89955 | JGI IMG/M metagenome (GOLD analysis project Ga0126307, IMG submission 89955) | Serpentine soil microbial communities from UC McLaughlin Reserve, CA, USA - Plot28 | ecosystem: Environmental > Terrestrial > Soil > Grasslands | place: USA: UC McLaughlin Reserve, Lake County...
ACCGCGTTCGTCAACGGCGAGATGCCGCCCCTCGGGGACGGCAGGGACCACGGCCCCGGCCCCGGCGCCGATGGCCGGTGGGGCGGCGACGGCCCGTCGGGCGACCGCGACGCCGGCGACGCCGACGACGGCACCGGGTCGGACTCCGGCGAGTCGAGCGACACCACCGACACGACCACCTGAGCCTCCGGGTGTCCCCGCCCGGCGGTCGCGCCGAGGCCGGCGGGCGGGGGCGCGGGAGCGTTCGGCGAAAGGAACGGGGCGACGGCGGGTAGGTCGCGAGCGTGCGTCGCGCCGGCACCCTCACCGCCATCACCGGCTGCCACCCGCGCGACCACGTGTGCTGGGGGCACGGCGGCACCACGCCCTGGCCCGAGGCGGTCCTCCCCTACCTCGCCGAGGGCGCCGCCCGTGGCGAGCGGCTGCTCTACGTGGCCGACCGGCCGGTGCCGTCGCTCCACGACGACCTTGCCGCGCTGCCGGGACGCGATGCCATGCTCGCCTCCGGCCAGCTGCAGGTGGCGCCGCTGGCCAACGCCGACGGCCACCCGGCCACGTTGGAGCCGGCGGCGCAGATCGCCCGGCTCCGCTCCGAGTCGCGCGCCGCCGGCCGCGAGGGGTTCACCGGCCTGCGCCTCGCCGCCGAGGTCACGGCGATGGCGACGACGCCGGAGGACGCCCACCGCTGCATGGGCTACGAGCTGGCCGTCGATGCCCTGGTGGCCGCGGCGCCCGTCACGGTCATGTGCGGCTACGACATCGACCGCATCGGGGGCGAGGCCGCACGGGCCATCGCCTTCGTGCACCCGCTGCACCTCGGGGGAATCGAGGACCTGACCGCCGCCCTGCACGCCGGCGGGGACGGCCGCTGGCGGCTGAGGGGCGAGGTCGACACCGAGACGCGGACGCGCTGTACGCCGCCCTGGCCGCGCTGCCCGCTACCGAGCCTGCGCACCTCGACCTGAGCGACCTGGACTTCATCGACGTGGCCGGCGCCCGGGCGCTGGCCGCGCTGGCGGTGCGGCTGGCGCCGGCGGGCGGCGTCGTCCTCCACGACCCGCCCGAACAACTGGGATGGATGCTGGATACCTGGGGCGGTACCCCCGGCCTGCGGGTAGCAGGGCGCTGATGGGACCGATCGACCAGGGCTTCGTCCACGAGGCGGCGATCTACCGCACGGAGGACGAGTTCGTCGCCGAGGTCGTCCCGTTCCTCCGGGACGGCCTGGCCGCCGGCGCCCCGACGCTGCTCGGGGTCGATGCCGACCGGCAGGCGCTGGTCCGCGACGCCCTCGGCGGCCTCGACGGCGTGACTCTCTTCGGGCCCGGCGAGCACTTCGCCCATCCGTTCGCCGCCCTCCGCAACAACCACGAGCTGTTCTCGGCCCATGCCGACGCCGGGACCGGCCGGGTCCGCATGATCGGCGAGGTGCCGCACCCGGGCGTCGGCGCCCCCTGGCACGGCTGGGCCGAGTACGAGGCGGCCAGCAACGAGCTGTACACCGACTTCGACGCCTGGACCGTGTGCCTCTACGACGCCCGCCTCGCCCCCGACGACGTGCTCGCGGACGTCGAGCGGACCCACGGCCACCTCGCCACGCCCGCCGGCGACCACCGGGCCAACCCCGGCTTCCAGCCGCCGGCCGAGTTCCTCGCCGGCCGCCCGGAGGATGACGACCCGCTCCGGGACACCCCTCCCCACGTGGCCCTCGCCGACCCGTGCCCCGCGGACGCCCGGCACGCGGTCGCGGCCCTCGCCGCCCGGGGCGCCGCCCTCGACCCCACGGCGGTCGGCCGCCTGGTGCTGGCCGTGAGCGAGGCCGTCACGAACGCGGTCCACCACGGCGGCCCGCACCACGAGCTGAAGGCGTGGGCGGCTCCCGACCGGGTCCTGGTGACGGTGCGGGACGAGGGCGGCGGGCCGGACGACCCCTTCGCCGGCTTCCTGCCCTCATCGCCCGACACCGTCGGCGGCCTCGGGCTGTGGACCATGCGCCTCGCCGTCGACCGGGTCGCCCTGTCGACCGGACCGGACGGCTTCACCGTGCTCCTCCGCGCCGGCGGCGAGCCCGATCCGGCGGCGACGGGGACGGGGACGGAGCGGGCGCCCGCGGTCGGTCCGGAAGGCTGACCATCGCGTCGTCGGGGCTGCCCCTGTCGAGGCGGAACCTGTCGACCGGCGGATCAGGTCGCCGGCGGGCGGCCGCCCGCGAGCCCCTGGCGCAGGGCGGGCGGGAAGGCCGCCAGCGCCTCGGCTGTGGTCATCCGGGCGCCGGCCTCCCGCGCCTCGGCCGGCAGCCACTCGTCGAACGGGACCGTCACCGTGCGGTGCCGGCCCGCCGGCGTGTGCTCCTGGACCACGGCGGCGAGCGCCACCGGCGCGATGCCGCCGGCGAGCCGGGCCAGGGCCGGCCACAGCCGGCGGTGCACGAGCGTCACCTTCCCCCCGACGAGCCGCAGGCGGCACGTCGGGCGAGTCGGCCATGAGGTTGACGGCGGCGAAGATCCGCTCGCCGGCCGGGTGGCCCCACCACCGCCCGGCGACGGGCTCGCCCGCCACCAGTTCGGCCACGTTCGCGATCGGCCCCCGCCCCGACTCGAGGAGCACGCCGTTCTCGACGAGCGCCGCCATCACGTCCACCTCCACGATCATGACGCAGCCGCCGGCCGCGGTCAGTCCCGGAGGGGCCGGGCCAGGACCTCCTGGACCAGCGTGACGACGAGGTCGCCCGCCGCCGTCCAGATGGCGCCGCGCGCGACGCCGCGCGCCCCGGCGGCGGCCACCGGCTCCAACTCGTAGAGCAGCCACTCGTCGGCCCGGACCGGCCGGTGGAACCACATGCAGTGGTCGAGGCTGGCCATCATCATCGTCCCCCGGCCGTCCGCCGGCGGGAGGCCGCGCCAGGGGGCCGGGCGCCGGTCGTCCTGGTCCACCGCCGCCCGTACCACGCCCACCGGGCCCATGTCCGACAGGAACGCCACCAGGCAGGCATGCAGCGTCGGGTCGTCGGGTAGCCGGGCGGGCGAGCGGACCCACACCCCGCGCCGGCCCGGCTCGGGGGATGCCGCCCAGCGCATGTCGAGCGGCCGGCGGCGGGCCCACGGCGGCCGGGGCATCGCCTCCCCGGCGTCGGGCGGCATGACCGCACCGACCGGCGACGGCGGCTGGAAGGTCGCCCCCGGCTCGTCGGCGTGGAAGGACGCGTCCAGCTCGAGGATCGCCTCGCCGGACTGCAGCGCGACCACGCGCCGGGTCGTGAAGGACCGCCCATCGCGTACCGGGTCCACCGCGTACCGGATGGGCTCGGTGTGGCGGCCGGGCCGGATGAAGTAGGCGTGCAACGAGTTGACCCGGTGGTCCGCGCCCACGGTCGCCGCCGCCGCCCGCAGCGCCTGGCCCACGACCTGGCCACCGAACACCCGCACGCCGCCCTCGCCGGACGGGTCGCCCACGAAGAGCACGTCGCCGGGCCGGGCGCCGTCGGCCGGGCCCGGGTCGGGCCGGACCTCCAGAGCGGCCAGGACGTACCCGAGCGCCTCGTCCGGGTCGAACGGCCCGGCGACGCCGGAGCCGTCGTCGGATGGTGCGTCGTCGGGTGGGGCGTCGCCGGGCGGGGCCCCGCGGGCCCCGGCGAAGGGCTCGGCCCGGGCGGCGCGGTCGGGCAGGCTCACGTGGCGTCCGGTCCCGGCATCGTGGCTCCCCCTCGCTCGCCTGACCCGTGGGTCATGAGTATGCCCGGCCACGCCGTGCGGTCGTCCCGGGCGGGCGCCCGCCCCTCAGCCGAGGCCGAGGACCTCGGCGAGCGACGTCGGCGGCCGCCCGGTGAGGTCGGCGACGGTCGTGGACACGCGCGCGAGGTGGCCGCCGCGGGCGGATGCCCCGAAGGAGGCCACGACCCGGGCCGCCTCCTCCGGCAGGCCGGCGCCGAGGAGGCCCTGGACGTACGCCTCGTCGTCGACCCGGACCACCTCGACCGGCGTCCCGCCCAGCTTGCCGGCCAGCGCCGCCAGGTCGTCGGGCCCGAGGGCCTCCGGGCCGGTGACGTCGTACGCGACGTCGTCGTGGCCGTCCTGCGTGAGGGCGGCGACCGCCACGGCGGCGCAGTCCTCCCGGGTCACGTAGGCGGTGCGACCGTCGCCGGCGTTCGTGAACAGCCGGCCGGAGGCGATGGCTTGCTGAACCGTGGGCACCTGCATGTGGGCGTAGAGGTTGTTGCGCAGGGCCGTCCACCGGACGCCGCTCGCCCGCAGCGCCTCCTCGGTGCCGGCGTGGTCCGGCACGACGAGCGCCGGGTTCGCCGCGACGGGGTCGGGGACCGACGTGTAGATGATGCGGCCGACGCCGGCGGCGGCTGCGGCGGCGACGGCGCCCCGCTGCTCGTCGAGACGGGACCCGATGGCGTCGGTCGAGGTGAGGAGCAGGATGTCGACCCCGGCGAAGGCGGCGGGCAGCGTCTCGGGACGGGCGAAGTCGCCGAGCCGCAGGTCGGCGTCGGCGAAGCGCCGCAACGCCTCGGGCCGGCGGCTGATGAGCACGACGTCGGACGGGTCGACGGCCCGGAGCAGGCCCTCGGCCGCCAGGCCGGCGAAGTGCCCGGATGCGCCGGTGATGGCGTAGGTCATGGTCGTTCCTCCAGGGGTCGATCTGCAATCACGATGACTACGGATCCAAACCGTAGCCAAGTTGATTGCGATATGCCACCATGGGCCCGTGGCTCGTCCGACCAACACCCAGTTCGCCGTGGCGGTCCACGTCCTCACGTACCTCGCCGGCGTGGCGGGCGAGCGGCCGGTCAGCTCCGACGAGCTGTCCGCCAGCACGAACGTGAACCCGGTGCACGTCCGCCGGGTGCTCGGCCCGCTGCGCGCCGCCGGGATCGTCCGGTCCCGGCCCGGCGCCCATGGCGGGTGGGAGCTGTGTCGTGCTCCCGGCGACGTCACGCTGGCCGAGGTGTGGCGGCTGGTGCAGGGCGACGACCCGGTCCTCGGGCTCCACGGGCCGAACCCGAGCTGCCCGGTCGGACGAGGCATCCAGCGCTCGCTGACGGCCCTCGACCGCACCGTCGCCGCCGCCGTGGAGACCGAGCTGGCGCAGACGACGGTGAGCGACCTCCTCGCCGAGGCGGGTGCGGTGAACTGACTTCCGGGCTCGGCGGGCCAATCCGTGCCCGTCCGCACGCCTCCCGCCGACGGCCGGGCGGCGCCGGTACCGTCCGTGGCATGGACGAGACGGCCGTGATGCCGGCGGCCTTCCTCGGGCACGGCAGCCCGATGAACGCGCTGGACCGGAACCGCTACACCGACGCCTGGCGGGCCCTCGGGGCGGCGGTCCCCCGGCCCCGGGCCGTCCTCGTGGTGTCGGCGCACTGGTACGTCAACGCCACGGCGGTCACCGCCATGGCCCGGCCCCGGACCATCCACGACTTCTACGGGTTCCCCGACGAGCTGTTCGCCGTCGACTACCCCGCCCCCGGCGACCCCGACCTCGCCGGGGAGGTCGCCGAGGTGGTGAAGCCCACCTGGGTCGGCCTCGACACCGACAGCTGGGGGCTCGACCACGGCACCTGGTCGGTCCTGGTCCATGCCTTCCCCGGGGCCGACGTCCCGGTCGTCCAGCTCTCCATCAACGCCACGAAGCCGTTCGACCACCACCTGGCCCTCGCCGCGGACCTGGCCCCGCTGCGCGAGCGGGGCGTCCTCGTGGTGGGCAGCGGCAACGTCGTGCACAACCTGCGGCGCATCGACTGGTCGCAGCCCGACGCCGCCTTCGACTGGGCCCGGCGCTTCGACGACGCCGTCGCCGAGGTGATGACCGGCGACCCGGGCGCCCTCCCGCGCCTGCAGGAGCACCCCGACTTCGCGCCGGCGGTCCCCACGCCCGACCACTTCCTGCCGCTCGTCTACCTGGCCGGCCTGGCCTCGGCCGCCGCCGACACGGCACACGTCCTGGTCGACGGGTACGCCATGGGCTCGCTGTCGATGACCTCGTACGTGCTCGGACGCCACGACGTGACCGCCGGCGAGACCGGCGAGGGCGACCGCGGCGCGGCCCCGACGCTCCCCCACGTCCCCGCCGACGAGACCAACATCTGAGCCGGCCGTGCGGGCGTGGTGGGTCGAGCAGCCCGGGCCGATCGCCGGTGGCCCGCTGGCCGCCGGCGAGCGGGCCGACCCCGAGCCCGGCCCGGGCCAGCTCCTCGTCCGGGTCTCCGCCTGCGGCGTGTGCCGCACCGACCTGCACCTCGCCGAGGGCGACCTCCCCGCCCACCGGCCCCGGACGATCCCCGGCCACGAGGTCGTCGGCCGCGTCGCCGCCCTCGGTCCCGGCGCCGAGCGCTTCGCCGTCGGCGCCCGGGTGGGCATCGCCTGGCTGCGCCACACGTGCGGCCGCTGCCGCCCGTGCCGCCGCGGGGCCGAGAACCTGTGCGTCGCCCCCGCCTTCACCGGCTGGGACGCCGACGGCGGCTACGCCGAGCTCGCCGTGGTCGACGAGGCCTACGCCTATGCCCTCCCGGACCGCTACGACGACGCCCACGCCGCCCCGCTCCTCTGCGCCGGCATCGTCGGCTACCGGGCCCTGAAGCGCGCCGAGCTCCCGCCCGGCGGCCGGCTCGGCATCTACGGCTTCGGGGCCTCCGCCCACCTCGTCGCCCAGGTCGCCCTCGCCCAGGGCGCCACCGTCCACGTCCTCACCCGCTCCGCGGACGCCCGGCAACTCGCGCTCGACCTCGGCGCCCACACCGCCGGCCCCGCCCACGGCGCGCCGCCCGAGCCGCTCGACGCCGCCATCACCTTCGCCCCCGCCGGCGACCTCGTCCCCCTCGCGCTCGCCGCCCTCGACCGCGGCGGCACGCTCGCCGTCGCCGGGATCCACCTGAGCGAGGTCCCGCCCCTCGACTACGACCGCCACCTGTTCCTCGAACGCCAGGTCCGATCGGTCACCGCCAACACACGCGCCGACGGCGAGGAGTTCCTCGCCCTCGCCGGCCGCCTCGACCTCCACGTGACCACCAGCCCGTACCCTCTCGCGGCCGCCGACCGGGCGCTCGCCGACCTCGCCGCCGACCGGGTCACGGGCGCCGCGGTCCTCCTCCCGCTGGGGGCCTGACCACCGCCGCCGTCGCCGGCGCCGTGCGCAGGGTCGAGCCCGACCGATCGGCGCCGCCATCGGACCACAACCAGAGCCGGCCCCTCGATGGGCCGGTCCTCAGGGCGGGTCGGCCTCGATCGCCGCCACCTGGAGCTCCGCGAACTCGTTGAGGCGGACCTCCACGCCGTCGGGCACCTCGGCGGCGAACTCCGCCAGGTGGCGTTGGAGGGGGGCCAGCTCGTCCGCCGAGGTGGCGAACACCTCGAGGTCCTCGTTGACGGCCGTCACCGGCTCGTGCCGGAGGTGGAACGAGCCCGCCCGCACCCAGCCGGGCGGGACGCTCCGGAACGCCTCGGGGGCGTAGACGACGGCAACCCGCACGCCCCGCCGCTCGGCGATCTCGTCCCAGAGGTCGACGCCCCGACCGGGGAGGTCCAGGACCTCCTGGTCGCCCAGGCCGCCGAAGTCGGTCAGCGGCCCGTCGTGCCACAGGCTGATGTAGCCGAGCTGGGTGGTGGCGACCGGCCGCCCGTCGTAGTACCGGTCGAGGAACCGGGCGGCCTGGAGCTGGTGACCCGCCATGTCGGCGGCGGCCAGCGGCGCCCGCACGAGCAGGCTCGCCTTGGGGAGCGCCAGGGGCACGGCCACGACCAGGGCGGCCGCCAGCACCCGTCGCCGGCGCCCGGCCGGCAGCTCGCCGAGGGTCACCAGCCCGACGAACGCCCCGAGGGCGATGAGGTAGGCCTGGTAGCGCTCGTACCAGCCGACGTCGGCCACGGCGGCGTGGGCGACCGTCGCCGTGGCCGCCGCCCAGGCCGCCAGGCGGCCCCGCGCCCCGCGCCGCCCCCAGGTGACGGCCAGGTAGCCGACGGCCAGGACGAACGTGGCGACCACGAGCGGGTCCTGCGACAGCCGGTTGGCGATGTCGACCGGCCCCAGGCCGTCCCCCTGCGCGGCACCGGTGCCCTGGCCCTTGGCGAGGACCGAGTTGGGCAGCAGGCCGCCGCCGAGCGCCACGTTGAGCGCGGCGAAGGCGGCGATCGCCCCGCCCGAGGCGGCGAGGACGCCGGCCGCCCGCCGGAGCGCCACCATGCGGCCGGCGCGGCCGTCCCGGCCGGCGTGCCGGGCGGCGTCGTCCGCCGCGACGGTGCCGTCCGGGTCGCCGGCCCCCGGCGCGGTGGGCCCGTCCCCGTCCGACGCCGGGTCGGGCCCGGCGAAGGCGTCGACCACGAGGCCCGCCGCCAGGCCGAGGGCCACGAAGGCGGTCTCGAAGCGGGTGAGCGAGGCCATGGCCAGCAGGGCGTACGGCGCCCAGGCCGGCCCGCGGCGCCGGCCCGCCACGCCGTCGGCCAGCGACGCCACCGCCGCGAGGACGAGGGCCACGTGAAGCGTGTGCTCCATGCCGACGACCGCCAGGCCCGGCAGGAACAGCACGACGACCGCCAGCACGACGGTGGCGGCGGCGTCGAGCGGACGGCGGCGGGACGGTCGGAGGACCGCCCCGGGGCCGGCCAGGACCGCGAGCACCGCGGCACCGGCGGCGCCGTTGAGGAGGAGCGGCGCCCAGTCGCGCGCGGGCGGGCCGAGGGCGGCGAACGGGGCCAGCAGGAGCGTCCACAGTGGCGCCGAGGACGCCGACTCGAAGGACCCCGGCGTCACGCCCCACGTACCATGACGAGCCAGTTGCTCAGCGATGCTCAGGTGGATGGCGGGGTCGTCGAGCACGTAGGTGAGCGGCCAGCCGGCGGCGGCCAGCATCGCCATCGCCAGCACCGCGGTGACGCCGAGGTAGGCGCCCTGTGACCAGTGCAGGAACGCCCGCCCGTCCCGCCGGCCGGCGGGCGCCGGCCCGTGCGGGGACGGGTCGAGGTCGGAGGGCGCAGCGGTGCCGAGGGCCATGGTCGGACGAGCACGGTAGACGCGACCGGACGCCCGAGGTGGCATCGGCGAATCCCCCTCGAACCGCCGCCAACGACCGCCGGAGCCGGTGGGCGCCCTATCGTCCGCCCGTGGACGACCTCGTGCCCGGCCCACCCGCCCGGCTCTACACGCCGTCGGACCTGCTCGACGGCTTCGCGCCGGACGACCCACGCTCGTACGCCCGCACGCTCGACGGGCGCACCTACCTGACCTGGGCCCGGCAGGGCGGGCGATCCGCACCCGACGCAGTGGCCACCCGCCGGGCGACCCACGACACCCGCGTCACCGGCCTCCTGAACGCAGCGCTGGACGGTCGCCGGCCGGTGGCGATCATGGGCGGCCACCGCATGGAGCGGACCGACGAGGCCTACGGGCAGGTGGCCCGGATCGCCTGGCGCCTCACGCGAACGGGCTTCACGATCGTCACCGGCGGCGGCCCGGGTGCGATGGAGGCGGCCCACCTGGGCGCGCGCCTCGGCCGCTCCCCCGCCCCCGCACTCGACGAGGCGCTCCGGGACATGGCCGCCGCCGGCGTCCCGGAGTTCCCGTTCGAGAAGTCCGAGGAGCTGGTGGACTGCGGCGACTGGGTGGAGCCGGTGCTCGCCGCCCTCCACGCGTGGCAGCGCCCCGCGTTCGCGCTGGCGGCGAGGACGTCCGCCCTCGCCGCCGAGACGATCGGCATCCCGACCTGGCTCTACGGCCACGAGCCGCCCACGCCGTTCGCCACGCACCACGCCAAGTACTTCGAGAACTCGATCCGGGAGGACGGGCTGCTGGCGGTGGCGCTGTACGGCGTCGTGTTCGCCCCCGGCGGCGCCGGAACGCTGCAGGAGATCTATCAGGACGCCGCCCAGAACTACTACGCCAGCGTGCGCGGTCTCTTCAGCCCCATGGTGTTCCTCGACCTGGGCGGCGTGTGGAGCGCGCGGTTCATGGTCGACACCGCCCTCCACCAGCTGTTCCGGCCGGAGCACCACGGGATGCTGGCGTTCGTCGACGATGTCGACGGGGCGCTCGACGGGATCGTCCGGCACCGCGCCGCGATCGACCGGCAGCTGGCGGGGCGGTCAGCCGGCATGCCATCGGCCGGCGCACCGGCCGCCCGGGGGCGCTGAGCCGGCCGCGCTGTACCTTGCGAGCCGCACGCGGATGAACGAGCGCGACGTCCCTCGGTCACCCGGCGGTCGCGGCGGAGCGGCGGGCCTCCTCCTCGCGCTCGAGCTGCTGCTTCAGCACCTTGCCGGTGTCGGTGTACGGCAGCTCGTTGCGGAACTCGACGTGGGCAGGGACCTTGAACGCGGCCAGCGTCTCGGCCACCCAGCGCTGCACGTCGGCGGCCGCCACCGTGGCGCCGGGCCGCGGCACGACGAACGCCTTGACCTCCTGGCCCAGCACCGGGTGCGGGACGCCGATGACGGCGGCGTCGGCGATGTAGGGATGCTCGACCAGCCGGTGCTCGACCTCGATCGGGTAGATGTTCTCGCCGCCGCGCAGGATCATGTCCCGCCGCCGGCTCTCGAGGAACAGCAGGCCGCCCTCGATCCGCCCGTAGTCGCCGCTGCGGTACCAGCGGTCCTCGTCGAGGACGGCCGCCGTGGCCTCCGGGTTCTCCCAGTAGCCGAGGAACACCGAGGCGTTGCGCAGGCAGATCTCGCCCACCTCGCCCTCGGGCAGCGGGGTGCCGAGCGGGTCGCGCACCTCCACCTCGCAGGTGGGCTGGGCGCGGCCGACCGTGCCGGGGTGGGCCTCCATGAGGTCGCCCGACGCCAGCGTGCCGAGCCCGGCGGTCTCGGACATGCCGAAGCCGTCGCTCACGGTCACGCCGGGCATGGCCCGCCGCAGCGTGCGGACCAGCTCCGCCGGGTACGGGGCGCCGCCCGAGCCGACCGTCCGGACCGACGTGAGGTCGCGTCGCTCGAAGTCCGGGTGGGCCAGCAGACGCCAGAACTGCGTCGGGACGCCGCTCCACGTGCTCACCCGGTGCAGCTCGGTGAGGCGCAGGTGCTCGCCCTCGTCCCACCGGCCCGGCGGCAGGAACACGAGCCGGAGCCCGAACACCGGGCCCGACATGAGGAACGCCAGCAGCCCGGAGACGTGGAACATCGGGCTGGCCGCCAGCGTGGCCCCCTGGGCGGGGTGCGTGGGCCCGGCCATGCCGGGGACGCCCGCCGCGGCGGCGAGCATCGCCCCCACGGCGCCGTTCAGGGTCGACACCAGGCCGAAGTGGATCAGGTTGCGGTGCGACAGGGTGGCGCCCTTGGGACGCCCGGTCGTCCCGCTGGTGAAGAGGATGACGGCGGGGTCGTCCTCGCCGATGGGGGCGTCCGGCGCCGCCGGCTCGGTGCCGGGCGCCACCGCCGCCTCGGCCGCGGCGACCAGCGGGCCGAGCGGCTCCACCGGCAGGCCCTCGAGGACCGGCGAGCCGGCCAGGCGGGTCAGGCGCCGCTCGTCGCCGAGCAGCACGGTGGGGCCGCTGAGCGTGATGCCGTACTCCAGCTCGGGGCCGGTCCACCAGCCGTTGAGGCCGGCGATCACGGCGCCGAGGCGGATGGCGGCCCACGCCGCGATCACGTACTCGGGGCAGTTGGCGGCGACGATCGCGACCCGGTCGCCGGGGCGGACGCCGTGGCGCTCCGCCAGCACGGCGGCGACGGCGTCGGCGGCGCGCCGGGCCTCGGCGAACGTGCGCCCGCCGGCGTCGGTGACGAGGAACGGCAGGTCGCCGTGGCGCGCCACCGCGCCGTCGAGCACGGCCCGTAGGTGGGGCGGGCGCTGGGCGAAGACGGTGACGGGCGCGCCGAGGACCTCCTCCTCCACCATCTC
>Ga0126307_10002795_pt1 | contig 11829 bp, 10 predicted proteins | sample Plot28_FD_89955 | JGI IMG/M metagenome (GOLD analysis project Ga0126307, IMG submission 89955) | Serpentine soil microbial communities from UC McLaughlin Reserve, CA, USA - Plot28 | ecosystem: Environmental > Terrestrial > Soil > Grasslands | place: USA: UC McLaughlin Reserve, Lake County...
ATGCCGATCTCCGCGGCGCGGTCCAGGAGCTCCACCAGCTCGAGGCGCGAGCCGTTCAACGACACCGGCACCCCGCCCTCGAAGCCCACGGTCACGACCTCGGGCTCGTCGGGGGCCACCTCCGGCCGCGTCACGAGCTGGAACACGTCGTCGTCCGGCGCATGCGAGAGGTCCTCGATCCAGCGGCCCTCCGACGAGCGGCCCCAGAGGTTGTCGTCGATCGAGTAGGGCGCGCTCTCGGTCCCGCCCTTGACCGGGATCCCGTGCTTGCGCGCGTACGCGATCTCCTCGTCGCGCCCCATCCGCCACGACCGCACCGGCGCGATGACCTTCAGCTCCGGCGCCAGCGTCGCGATCGTCCCCTCGATCCGCACCTGGTCGTTGCCCTTGCCCGTGCAGCCGTGGGCGATCGTGTCGCAGCCGGTCTGCCGCGCGTACTCGACCGCGAGCTTCGCGATCAATGGGCGCCCGAGCGCCGTGAACAGCGGGTAGCCGTCGCCGTAGTCGGCGTTGGCCTTGATCGCCGGGAGCACGTACTCGCGCGCGAACTCCTCGCGCGCGTCCACCACGTGGCAGTCGAGCGCGCCCAGCCGCAGCGCCTTCCCGCGCACGACCTCATAGTCCTCCCCCGGCTGGCCGAGGTTGACGGTCAAGGCCACCACCTCGGCCTCGTACTCGTCCTGGATCCACTTGAGCATCACGCTCGTGTCCAGCCCGCCTGAGTACAGGAGCAGCACGCGGCCGACCTCGCCCGGCTTGGCGAGGTAGGTCGCCACGCGCGTCGCCTCGGGGTCGGCGAGGCGATGGACCTCGGTGGCGGCGCGGGGGTCGCGAGGGTCGTCGGTCACGGGACCCGGCAGCCTACGCGAGGCAGGGCGAGCGACTACGCGCGCGCGGGCTCGACCTCGGGCCGGCGCGCCCGCGCCAGCCGCGCCGCAGGGATCGACAGCGCCGCCGCGGCCGCGATCACCGAGAAGCAGGCGGAGAGGATGAACGCCTCGGTGTAGCCGCTCTCGGCCGGGATCGCCGTGCGCCCGATCGTGTGCGCGGTGAGCACGGCGATCGCCACCTGCGAGCCGAGCGCGCCGCCGATCGTGCGCATGATCGTGTTGATGCCGGTGGCGATGCCGACCTCGCGCTGGTCGACCGCCTCGACGATGAGGTTCGCCATCGAGGAGAACGAGAAGCCGATCCCGACGCCCAGGAGCGCGCCCGCGATGATGAAGTCGAGCTCGTCGCCGTGCGCGATCGCCAGCAGCAGGAACGCCGAGCTCGAGGCCAGCGTCCCGATCACGAGCGGCACGCGGGAGCCGACCCGCCCCGCCATCGCTCCCGCCAGCGGCCCGGCGAAGAGCATGGCGATCGACGACGGTACCATGAGCAGCCCGGCCCCCGTCACCGACATGCCGAAACCGTAGCCCGCGGCGCGCCCGGGCGTCTGCGCGAACATCGGCACGAGCAGGAACGACGCGAACATCGCGAAGCCGACCAGCAGCGCCGTGATGTTCGTGAACAGCACCGCGCGCCGGCGCAGCACCCCGATGTCCACGAGCGGCTCCGGGCGGCGCATCTCGAACGGGACCCAGGCCACGAGCACGGCGATGCCGAGCACGATCAGCCCGATGACGCGCGCCGAGCCCCAGCCCCAGTCGTTGGCCCGCGAGATCGCGAGCAGGATCGCCGACAGGCCGATGGAGAGGATGGCCGCGCCGGCCCAGTCGATGCGGGCACGCCCGGCGGTCGGCGACGGCGGGATCACGCGGATCGCGGCCACGGCCGTGGCGCCGGCGAGGAAGGCCCCGGGCCAGAACAACCACGCCAGGTCGAGGTTGTCGACGATCACGCCCGCCAGCGGCAGCGCGAAGCCCCCGCCGATGCCGAACATGGCGCTGATCAGCCCGATGCCCAGCGCGACGCGCTCGCGCGGGAACGTGTCGCGGATGATCCCGAAGGCGAGCGGGAACACGCCGCCGGCGAGGCCCTGGACGAGGCGGCCGGCGATCAGCACCTCGATCGAGCCGGCCAGCGCGCACAGCACCGCGCCGGCCGCGAACGCGGCCAGCAGCGAGGAGAGCACGCGGCCCTTTCCGTAGACGTCGCCGAGCTTGCCCATGATCGGGGTCGAGACCGACGCGGCGAGCAGGAACCCGGTCATCACCCAGGCGGCGGCCGAGGGCGAGGCCCCGAGCTGGTGCTGGATCGCGGGCAGGGCCGGAGCGACCATCGTCTGCGAGACCGCGAATGAGAGGCCCGCCATCAGCAGGACGGCGAGCACGGGCGCGACCGGCGCCCGCGTCGAGGGCTGGGGAGGAGTCACGACCCTCAACGCTAGCGCAAAGCGGAGCGAGCGCTCCGGTGGAGGCTAGAATCTGGGCATGGCGAGCCCGTCCGTCATTCCCCTGCGCGCCGACGCCGAGCGCAACCGGCGCCGGATCCTTGCCGCCGCGCGCACGCTGTTCTCCGAGCGCGGGCTCGACGTGGGCGTCGACGAGATCGCCCGCGCGGCGGGCGTCGGCATGGGCACGCTCTACCGCCGCTTCCCGACCAAGGACGACCTCGTCGTCGCCACCGTCCAGGAGCGCCTGGAGCTGCTGATCACGGAGATCGAGCGCGTGTCCGGCGGGCCGGACGCCTGGGAGTCGCTGGCGGCGGCGCTGCACGCACTGGGCCACCGGATCGCCGAGGACCGCGGCTTCTTCGACGCCGTGCACGACCGGCTCAAGCAGGGCGGCCGCATGCACGCGCTGCGCGACGGCGTGCTCGGCGCGCTGCAGCCGCTGCTCGAGCGCGCGCAGGCCGAGGGCCTCGTGCGCGAGGACGTGGTCGTGCGCGACCTCACGCTGCTCGTCATGAGCGTGGCGCGCCAGCCGGCGCTGCACGCCGCGCGCCAGCCGCTGCTGTGGCGGCGCTACCTGGCGATCGTGCTCGACGGCCTGCGGCCCGTCGCCGCCACGCCGCTGCCCGAGCCCCCGCCGGACGCGCCGGTCAGCGGCCCGCCGCCCGCGGCCTAGGGCCAGCGGCGCAGGACGTCCGCGGTGCGCAGGTAGCGGAAGCCGTCCTCGTCGGAGTCCTCGACGTAGCCGGCGTCCTCGGGCTGCTCGTCCATCTCGCGCGCGTCGCGCAGCCAGCGGGCGCCCGTGAGGTCGGTGGCCCCGGCCGCCTCGTCGAACAGCCGCGCGGGGTCGGCGCCGAGCTTCTCCGCGCTGCGGCGATGCAGCGGCGCGGCGAGGTACGCCTCGCCGCCGTCCGCCTCGGCGGCGAGCGTGAGCCCGACGAGGCCGAGCACGAGCGGCCGCTCGGAGTCCAGCCGCACGGCCAGCGCCGCCATGCGCTCGCTCCAGCCGACGAGGAGGTCGGCGCGCTCTCCGTCGACCGCCTCGCGCAGCGCGGCCTGCCGGCCGGGCGCGGCGTCGGAGAACGCGCGCACCGCGCGGGCGATCTGCGAGTCGTAGCGGCTCGGGATCCGCGACCGGTAGTAGCCCGCCCCCGCGGGGAGCTCGAGCGCGGCGATGGCGGAGCGAACGTCCATCGAGAGAAATCTAATGCGCCATGATCGTCGGCGTGAAGGTCACCCTCTGCGACGTCGGCCCGCGCGACGGGCTCCAGAACGATCCGGCCGTGCTCGAGCCCGCCGTGCGCGCCGAGCTGACCGAGCGGCTGGCGGCGACCGGACTGCCGCGCGTCGAGGCCGCGAGCTTCGTCCACCCGCGGCTCGTGCCGCAGATGGCGGGGGCGGAAGAGGTACTCGCCGCGCTCGAGCCGCGCGACGGCGTGACGTACGCCGCGCTCGTGCTCAACCGCAAGGGGCTCGACCGCGCGCTCGCCGCCGGCGCCGAGGAGATCCACCTCGCGTACCCGGTCACCGACTCGTTCGCGCAGCGCAACCAGAACACCACCGTCGAGGAGGCGGCGGCCGGCGCCGCGGAGATGATCGCCGCCGCGCACGCCGCCGGGCGGCGCGCGGTGGCCACGCTCAGCGTCGCCTTCGGCTGCCCGTTCGAGGGCCGCGTGGACCCGGGCGTCGTGATCGACCACGCCGGCCGGCTCGCCGCCGCCGGCGCCGACGAGATCATGCTCGCCGACACGATCGGCGTCGCCGTGCCCGGGCAGGTCCGCCGGCTGCTGGGCGCCGTCGCCGGCGACGTGCCGATCGGCCTCCACCTGCACAACACGCGCAACACCGGGTACGCGAACGCGTCGGCCGGGCTCGAGTGCGGCGTGACGCTGTTCGACGCGTCGCTCGGCGGCCTCGGCGGCTGCCCGTTCGCTCCCCGCGCCACGGGCAACATCGCCACCGAGGACCTCGTCTACCTGCTCGACCAGGAGGGCATCGAGACCGGCGTCGAGCTCGACGCCCTCATCGCCGTCGCCGAGTGGCTCGAGGGCGTGCTCGGCCGCGACCTGCCCGGTCTCGTGCACCGGGCGGGTAGCTTCCCGGCATGACGGCACGCCTCGCGCTCGTCGCGCTCCTGGTCCTCGCCGCGGGAGCGACGACGGCCTCGCGATGAAGCACCCGGACGTCTCCGGCGCGATCACGGTCATCGGCGAGGCGGTGGAGTACGACGTCCCGCTCGACGAGGTCAGGGCGCCGCCGGCGTCCGAGGTGGCGGAGCCGTCGGAGCTCCGCTAACGCAGCGCCTCGAGCGCTCGGTCGACGTCCGCGTCGGTGTTGTAGAGATGGAAGGACAGCCGGGTGCCGGAGCCCCGCCGGGCGGCGACGACACCCGCGCGCGCGAGGCGGTCCGCCACGTCGTCGCCCTCGATGGCGACGATCGCCGAGTCGCCCGCCGGCAGGCCGAGGCCCGCGCGCAGCCGGTTGGCCAGGCGCAGGTCGTGGTCGTGGATCGAGTCGAGGCCGGCCAGCTCGAGGAACTCGAGCGCGACCGCGGCGCCGACCCAGCTCAGCCACGCCGGTGAGGTGTCGAGCCGCCGTGTGTCCGGCGCGAGCCGCAGCGGCGGGCCGTAGAGCGAGTCCCAGCGGTCCGCGCCCGCGTACCAGCCGGCGGCGCTCGGCCGCAGCGTCGCGAGCACGTCCGGCCGCACGCTCATGAACGCGGCGCCGCGGGGGCAGAGCAGCCACTTGTACGCGGCCGCGGTCACGAAGTCGAATCGCCGCGCGTCCAGCGGCAGCCAGCCGATCGCGTGCGTCGCATCGAGCAGCGTCAGCGCGCCGTGCGCCTCCGCGGCGGCGGCGATCGCCTCCAGCTCGGCGACGCGCCCGTCGGCGGACTGCACCGCGCTGACCGCGACGAGCGCCGTGTCCGGCTGGACGGCGTCGGCCACCTCGTCCAGCTCGACCAGCCGCACGTCGGCGCGGTCGAGCAACGGGAACAGGAGCGAGGTGAAGTCGTCGCGGTAGGCCACGACCCCGGCGCCGGCCGGCAACGAGGCGGCCACGAGCCCGACGAAGTAGGACGCCTGGGCGCCGACCGCGACCCACGACGGCGGCACCCCGACGATCCGCGCGAAGCTGTCGCGGCCACGCGCCACGTAGGGGTCGTAATCGGGCGGCTGCGCACGCCCGCTCCCCCATTCCTCGACCGCCGCGCGCATCGCCTGGACGGCGCTGCGCGGGGGGACGCCGACGGACGCGGTGTTGAGGTATCCCGGCGCGACGTCGAAGTCGCTCACAGCAGCGCCCGCAGGCGGGCCACGGCGTCGTCGACCTCGGCCTCGGACACGACGAGCGGCGGCAGCAGGCGCAGCGTCGCCGGGCCGGTGGCGTTGACGATGAGGCGCTGGTCGAGCAGGGCGCGGCGGGCGAGATCCGGGGCGTCGGCGTCGAGGTCGGCGGCGACCATGAGGCCGCGGCCGCGGGCGGCGACGACGCGCGGCAGCTCGCGGACGCCCTCTAGCAGGCGCTCGCCGAGCTCGCGGACGCGAGCGAGGAGCGCCGGGTCGTCGATGACGTCGAGCGCCGCGTTGGCCGCCGCCGAGACCACGGGCCCGCCGGCGAACGTCGAGCCGTGGTCGCCGGGGGCGAACGTCCCCGCCAGCCGCTCGCCGATGACGAGCGCCCCGATCGGCATGCCGCCGCCCAGCCCCTTGGCGACCGTCATGGCGTCGGGCTCGACGCCGGCCTGCTCGTAGGCCCACAGCGTGCCCGTGCGGCCCATGCCGCACTGCACCTCGTCGAACACGAGCGCCGCGCCGGCGGCGTCGCAGGCCTCGCGCGCGGCGCGCAGGACGTCGTCGCCGAGCGGGTGCACGCCCGACTCGCCCTGCACGGGCTCGAGGAACACGGCGGCGGTGCGCTCGTCGACCGCCGCCGCGATGGCGTCCGCCGCCGGCTCGACGGCGCGGAAGCCCGGCACGAGCGGCGCGAACGGCGCCTGCTTGGCCTCCTGCGGCGTGGCCGAGAGCGCCCCGTAGGTGCGCCCGTGGAACGCTCCCTGCACGACGACCACGTCGCCGCCGCGGCGCGCCTTGCGCACGAGCTTGATCGCCGCCTCGTTGGCCTCGGCGCCGGAGTTGGCGAAGAGCACCTCGCGCCCGAAGGAGCGCTGCACGAGCCGGTCGGCCAGCCGCGTCATCGGCGCCGTGGTGAAGAAGTTGGAGGCGTGGATCAGGCGGCCGGCCTGCTCGCGTACGGCGGCGACCACGGCCGGGTGGCAGTGGCCGGTGTTGCAGACGGCGATGCCGCTGAGGAAGTCGAGGTACTCGACGCCGTCCGTGTCGCGCAGCACGCAGCCGGAGCCCTCGGCCAGCTCGACCGGGTAGCGCGCGTAGTTCGGCGCCAGCGCGCTCACGACCCCGCTCCGCATGGCCACGCCCCACCAGGCGCGCGTGTCGAACCGTTGCCGCGCGTCATGCGGAAGGTCGGATCTTCGTCCCCTGCCCGGCGTCGGTGAACAGCTCGAGCAGCACCGAGTGCGGCACGCGGCCGTCGACGATGTGGGCATGGCTGACGCCGCCGTGGATCGCGGCCAGGCACGCTTCGAGCTTCGGCCGCATGCCGCCGCCCACGCCGTCGAGCGCCCGCTCGACCGCGTCGGCGCCGGCCTCGGACACGACCGACGACGGATCGGCCGGGTCGCGCAGCCAGCCGGCCACGTCGGTGAGGAAGATGACCTTGTAGGCACCGACCGCGCGCGCCACCGCCGCGGCCGCCTCGTCGGCGTTGACGTTGTGCGAGCGGCCGTCCCGGTCGGCGCCGACGGAGGCGATGACGGGGATGTAGTCGGCGGCGATGTGCTCGATCACGCCGGCGTTCACGCGCTCGATGCGCCCGACGTAGCCGATGTCCTCGCCGCCGGGCCCCGCGGTGGTCGCCACGCGGAAGAGCTGCCCGTCGTCGCCCGAGAGCCCGACCGCGGGCTGGCCGTGGCGGTTCACCCGCATGACGATGTCCTTGTTGACCTTGCCGACGAGCACCATCTTCGCCACCTCGACGGTCTGCTCGTCGCTCACCCGCAGCCCGCCGACGAACTCGACCGGCAGGTCGAGCCGCTCCATGTAGCGGGTGATCTCCGGCCCACCGCCGTGGACGACGATCGGGTTCATCCCGACGTACTTGAGGAGCACGACGTCGCGCGCGAAGTCCTCGCGCAGTTCGGGATCGCTCATCGCCGCGCCGCCGTACTTGATGACCACCGTCTGGCCGTGGAACTCGCGGATGTACGGGAGCGCCTCGAGGAGGATCCCCACCCGCTCGCCGCTCACGTCGTGTACTCCGCGTTGATGCTGACGTAGTCGTGCGAGAGGTCCGAGAAGAAGACCTCGGCCTCCGCCCCGTCGCCCGGCAGCCCTACGACGTACTCGACCTCCTCGCCGCTCACGGACCGCGCGAGCGCCGCCTCGTCGTACTCCGCCGCCGCGCCGCCGCGGCAGACCTGGACGCCCTCGATCCAAACGTCGAGCGGGAGCGGGCGTGCGTCGTGCAGCACGGCGCCGACCGCCGCGGCGATCCGCCCCCAGTTCGGGTCGCCCCCGTTGAGCGCGGCCTTGACCAGCGGCGAGTTGGCCACCGCACGCGCCGCGCGCACCGTGGTCTCCTCGTCACCGCCGTGCACGAGCACTCGGCCGACCCGCGCCGCGCCCTCGCCGTCGCGGACCATGAGCAGCGCGAGCCGCCGCAGCGCGAAGTCCAGCGCCTCGCCGAGCCGCAGCTCGTCCTCGCTCTCGGGCGCCACGCCGACGCCGCTCGCGCCGGAGGCGAGCAGGATCGCGGTGTCGTTGGTGGAGAGCTGCCCGTCGACCGAGATGCGGTCGAACGAGCGCTTCACGCATACGCCGAGCAGCAGCTCCGCCGTCTCGGGCGCGAGCGCGGCGTCGGTCTCGACGAAGCAGAGCATCGTGGCGAACGCCGGCGAGATCATGCCCGCGCCCTTGGCCTGCGCGCACAGGCGCACCCTGCCCGACGGCAGCTCCACGTCCAGCGCCGCCTCCTTGGGCAGCGCGTCGGTCGTGCGGATCGCCTCGGCGAAGTCGCGCCACCCGTCCGGCGAGAGCGCCCGGCGCGCGTCGGCGATGCCGCGCACGACCTTGTCTCCGTCGAGCGGCACGCCGATCACGCCGGTCGAGGCCACCGCCACCCGGTCCTCCGGGACGCCGGCGGCCATGGCCGCCGCGCCCTGCATCCGCGCGGCGTCGTCGAGCCCGCGGCGGCCCGTCGCCGCGTTCGCGGTGCCGGCGTTGGCCACCACCGCGCGCAGGCCGTCGAGCCGGCAGCGCTCGCGCGTGACCAGCACCGGCGCGGCCGCCATGCCGGAGCGCGTGAAGCGCGCGGCGCTCACCGTCTCCGGCGCGTCTGAGACGAGCAGGCCGAGGTCCGGCGAGCCCGACGGCTTCAGCCCGCAGGTGACGCCGGCGGCGCGGAAGCCGGCCGGCAGCGGGCCGTCGCGCTCGCTGACGTGCGCGGGGACCTCGACCCAGCGGCTCACAGCAGCCCCGCGCTCTCGTCGAGCCCGAACATCAGGTTGAGGTTCTGGACGGCCTGCGAGGACGTGCCCTTCCACAGGTTGTCGATGGTCGCGAAGACGATCACGCGGTCGGTCCGCTCGTCCTCGTGCACCGAGATCCGGCAGAAGTTCGTCTCGCGCACCTCCTGCATCCCCGGCGGGCCCTCGACGACCTCGACCCACGGCTCAGCCGCGTAGGCCTCGCGGTACAGCGCCGCCGCGTCGACCTCGCGGGCGCGCGTGACGTAACACGACACGAGCTCGCCGTGCGAGAGCGGGACGAGATGGGGCATGAACGTCACCCGGACGCCGCCCCCGAGCTCCTGCTCGATCTCCGGCGTGTGGCGGTGGCGGCCGACCTTGTAGGGCGTGACCGTCTCGTCGACGGCGACGAAGTGCTTGCCCGGGCCGGGCTCGCGGCCCGCGCCGCTCACACCGGACTTCGCGTCTATCACCACGTCGCCGAGCGCGCCGGCGCGCGCCAGCGGCGCGAGCGCCAGGATCGCCGCCGTCGGGTAGCAGCCGGGGTTGGCCACGAGCTCGGCGCCGGCGATCTCGTCGCGATGCAGCTCGGGGAGCCCGTAGACGGCGCGGCCCACGAGGCCGGGCGCGCCGTGCTCGCCGTACCAGTCCTCGTAGGTCGCCCGGTCGCGCAGCCGGAAGTCGGCCGACAGGTCGACGACGCGCACGCCGCGCGACCGCAGCTCGGCGACCACCGGCGCCGCCGCGCCGTGCGGATAGGCGACCACGGCCGCGTCGACCTGCGCGTGCCGGTCGGCGTCGTAGGCCTCGAGCGCGAGCGGCACGCGTGAGCGCGGGTGCACCGCGTCCAGGCGCTGCCCCGCCTCCGCGCGCGCCGTCACGTGCGCGAGATCGAAGCCCGGATGGCGCCAGAGCAGGGCGGCCGCCACCGCGCCGGCGTAGCCCGACGCGCCGAGGACCGCGACGCTAGCCACGCGGCTCGCCCCCGAGGCGCTCGGCCACGGCGGCGTCGATCTCCTCGCGCCGCTGCGCGACCTCGGCGTCCGTGAGCGTCCGATCGGGCGCACGGAACTCGAGCCGGACGGCGAGGGACACGCGGTCGCCCGCCGGATAGACGTCGAAGACCTCCGCGCTCCGCAACAGCGGCCCGGCCGCCTCGCGGACGGTGGCGAGCACCTCCCCCGCGGGCACGTCGGCGGCGAACCACCAGGCGCGGTCCTGGCGGACGGCCGGATAGGACGTGAGGTCCTCGTAGCGCGGCAGCAGGTCGGCCGCGCGCTCGAGCGCCGCCACCTCGAGCTCGAAGCCGGCGGCCGCCTCGAGGTCCCAGTCCGCCGCCGCGGCGGGGTGCAGCTCGCCGAGCCAGCCGGCGGGCTCGCCGCCGACGAGCACGCGGGCGGAGCGCCCGGGGTGCAGGAACGGCTCGCGCGCGCGCTCGACCTCCCACGGCGCGCGCACCGCGGTCAGCAGCGCCGCGAGCACGGCCTTGGCCGCGTAGAAGCCCGCGGACGGCGGCTCGGCGTCGGCCCACGTCGCGGGGCGCGCGCGGCCGCTGAGCAACACGGCGAGGTGCTCGCGCTCGTCGGGCAGCGTCTCCGAGCGCCGCTCCGCCGCCGTCGGCTCGGCCGTGCGCGGGCGGTCCAGGTAGACGGCGCCGCGCTCGAACAGACGCACGTCGGCCACGCCCCGGGCGCGGTTGCGCCGGGCGACGTCGAGCAGGGAGCCGAGCACGGTGGTCCGCAGCACCGACTGGTCCTCGCTCATCGGGTTGCGCAGCGCGACGGCGCTGTGGCGCGGGTCGTCCGGCGGCAGGCGCAGGCGGCCCGTCAGGCCGGGCGCGGCGAAGCTCCAGCCGACGACCTCGTGCACCCCGCAGCCGGCGAGCGCGTCGTCGGCCCGGCGGCGCATCCGCTGGCCCGGATCGAGCCGGCCGGTGGCGCCGCGCCGCGAGGGCAGCGTGAACGGCAGCTTCTCGAGGCCCCACAGGCGCGAGACCTCCTCCACGAGATCGGCCTCGCGCGTCACGTCGTCGCGCCGGAACGCCGGCACGGAGACGTCGAGGCCGTCCGGCGCCTCGGCGACGCCGAAATCGAGGCGCCGCAGCAGCTCGGCCGCCTCCTCTCGCGGCACGGCCGCGCCGAGCAGCCCGGCGACGCGCTCGTCGCCCAGGCGGATGACCGCCGGCTCGGGGCCCGGGCCCCCGACGTCCACCGTCCCGCCGACCGGCCGCGCGCCGCAGAGCTCGACCATGAGCTTCGCCGCCACCGCCTGTCCGTCGATCGCCTGCTCGGGCTGGAGCTGCTTCTCGAAGCGCGACGACGCCTCCGTGCGCAGCGCCAGCCGCGTCGAGGTCCGCTGGAGGTTCGGGCCGTTCCAGGTCGCCGCCTCCATCAGCACGCGCGCCGTCGAGTCGCGCACCTCCGAGCGCTCGCCGCCCATCAGGCCGGCGATCGACGTCGGGCCGTCGTCGTCGCAGATGATGCAGGTGTCGCCGTCCAGCGCGCGCTCGATCCCGTCGAGCGTCGTCAGGCGCTCCCCGTCGCGCGCGCGGCGGACCACCAGCCGGCCGCCGGCGACGAGGTCCCAGTCGAAGGCGTGCATCGGCTGGCCGGCCAGCAGCATCACGTAGTTGGTGATGTCGACGACGTTGGAGATCGGCCGCTGGCCCGCGGCCGTCAGGCGGGCCTTCAGCCACAGCGGCGACGGGCCGATCGTGACGTCCTCGAACAGCCGCGCGGTGAAGCGCGGGCACAGGTCGGGGTCCTCGACCTCGACGCGCACGCCCGGCACCTCGCCGTCGTCGACCGGGTCCTCGCTCCAGGGCGACGGCGCGAGCGGGGCCCCGGTGGCCGCGTGCACCTCGCGGGCGACGCCGTAGACGGAGAGGCAGTCGGGCCGGTTCGGCGTGATCTCGAGCTCGAGCACGTCGGTGGCGATCGGCAGCACC
>Ga0126307_10002796_pt1 | contig 11827 bp, 11 predicted proteins | sample Plot28_FD_89955 | JGI IMG/M metagenome (GOLD analysis project Ga0126307, IMG submission 89955) | Serpentine soil microbial communities from UC McLaughlin Reserve, CA, USA - Plot28 | ecosystem: Environmental > Terrestrial > Soil > Grasslands | place: USA: UC McLaughlin Reserve, Lake County...
CTGCTCACCAACTTCCACACGATCCGCCAGCGGATCAAGCGTCTGCACGAGCTCCGGGAGCTGAAGGAGGGCGGGCGGCTCGACCTGCTGCCGACGAAGGAGCGCATGTCGATGGAGGCGGAGCTGCGCAAGCTCGAGTACAACCTCGGCGGCGTCGCCGACATGCAGCGCATCCCGGACGCCGTGATCATCATCGACCTGAAGACCGAGGAGATCGCGCTTCGCGAGGCCGAGCGCCTCGAGATCCCGATCATCGGCCTGGTCGACTCCAATTGCGACCCGAGCCCGGTTCGGTACGTGATCCCCGGCAATGACGACGCGATCCGCTCCTGCGACCTGATCGTCGGAGGCCTCGGCTCATCGATCGAGGGTGCCGCCGCGACCTGGCGTGCCGCCGAGGAGAAGCGCCGCGCCGAGGAGGAGGAGCGCAAGCGCCGCGAAGAGGAGGAGCGCAAGCGCCGCGAGGCTGAGGAGAAGGCCAAGCAGGAGGCCGAGGAGAAGGCGAAGGCCGAAGCCGAGGCAAAGGCGAAGGCCGAGGCGGATGCGAAGGCGCAGGCCGCTGCCAAGCAGACCGACGCCCAGAAGCAGGCCGACACCCAGAAGCAGGCGGAGGCCGACAAGGAGACGGGCGAGGAGAGGCCCCAGCCACAGGGCGAGGGCGAGACCAAGCCGCACGACCTCCAGGGATCCCAGGAGGAGGCGAATCGCGAGGCCGCGATCGAGATGCCGCAGCCTCCGCAGACCGACGATGAAGAGCCCGCCGCCGAGCCGGCCCCGACCCAGAGCGGAGGTGAGTCCTGATGGCGGTGTCCGCAGCAGAGGTGAAGGCCCTGCGCGAGAAGACGGGCGCGCCGATGATGGACGTGAAGAAGGCTCTCGAGGAGGCCGGGGGCGACGAGCCCAAGGCCATCGAGATCCTCCGCAAGAAGGGGGCCGCTTCGGCCGCCAAGCGCGGCGGGCGCGGCACCGCGGAGGGCGTGGTCGCCTCGTATACGCACATGAGCGGCACCGGAGAGCGCAAGCAGCAGCGCGTCGGCGTCCTTGTCGAGGTGCTTTGCGAGACGGACTTCGTCGCCCTGAACGACGACTTCAAGGAGTTCGCGCGCGAGGTCGCGGTCCACATCGCTGCGATGAACCCGAAGCACGTCTCGCTGGACGACGTCCCCGAGGAGGAGGTGGCGGACGAGCGCCGCATCCTGGAGGATAAGGCGAAGGCCGACGGCAAGCCGGACGACGTCGTGGAGAAGATCGTCGAGGGGCAGCTGAAGAAGTGGGCCTCCGAGCTCGTCCTCCTCGATCAGAAGCACTTCAACGAGGAGAAGTACGAGGGCAAGACGATCGAGGACCTGCGCGCCGAGGTCGCGGCCAAGACGGGCGAGAACGTACGCATCGCCCGCTTCGCGCGCTTCGAGGTGGGGCAGGAGTAGGGTCCGCCCGTTGGCCTCGGCTCGGTTCAATCGCATACTGCTGAAGATCTCCGGGGAAGCCCTGATGGGCGACCTCGAGTACGGCACCGACCCGGCGCAGATCGAGCGGATCGCCAACCAGGTCCGTGAGGTCCGGGCGCAGGAGGTCGATGTCGCGATCGTCGTCGGCGCAGGCAACATCTACCGCGGCCTGGAGGGTGCCGCCGAGGGGATGGACCGAGCCACCGCTGACTACATGGGCATGCTCGCGACCGTCCTCAACGCCTTGACGCTTCAGGACGCCCTGGAAGGGGTGGGAGTGGACACGCGAGTCCTTTCGGCGATGGCAGTCACCGAGGTGGCCGAGCCCTACATCCGCCGACGGGCGATCCGGCACCTGGAGAAGGGCCGCGCAGTGATCTTCGCCGCCGGCACCGGCAACCCGTTCTTCACCACCGATACCGCGGCCGCCCTGCGGGCCTTGGAGATCCACGCCGAGGCGATCCTGATGGCGAAGAACGGGGTGGAGGGCGTCTACACGGCCGATCCGTCGATCGATCCGACCGCGGAGTTCCTCCCCGAGATCAGCCACCGCCAGGCGATCGAGCGTGGCCTGCGCGTGATGGACTCGACCGCTCTTTCCCTCTGCATGGACAACGACCTGCCCATCTACGTCTTCAACATGGCGGACGAACGCAACATAGATAGGATCGTGAGCGGAGAGAGGGTGGGCACCTTGGTGTCCTCAAAGCCCGCCACGGAGCCGACTCCCGGAGTGCGCACTTGACGCTGGAGATGATTGATGAGTTCCTTGCCGACGCCAGGGACCGCATGCAGAAGTCCGTCGAGTCGACGAGGAACGAGCTCGGCACCATTCGGACCGGTCGGGCATCTCCGCACCTTCTGGACCGGCTGAACGTCGACTATTACGGCGCCCAGACACCGTTGAAGCAGCTCGCCCAGGTCGCCGCGACGGACGCCCGGATGCTCACGGTGACGCCTTACGACAAGTCCTCGATCAACACGATCGAGAAGGCCGTGATGGAGTCCGACCTCGGCCTGACGCCATCGAACGACGGCAACGTGATCCGCCTGCAGATCCCGGAGCTCACCGAGGAGCGCCGCAAGGACCTCGTCAAGGTGGTCCACAAGGTGGCGGAGGATGGCCGGATCGCCGTGCGCAACATCCGCCGCGACGTCATGCACGACCTCCGCGAGCTGAAGAAGGAGGGCGAGGCCGGCTCGGATGAGGAGCACCACGGCGAGACCGAGCTGCAGAAGGCAACGGACGCCGCGATCGGCGAGATCGATTCGCTCCTGAAAGGCAAAGAGGAAGAGATCCTGGAGGTCTAGGCGGCCCCTGGGTTCTTCCCGCCTAGATGCCAGCCGAGTACGTCGCGATCATCACCGACGGGAATGGGCGCTGGGCTCAACAGCGCGGCCTGCCGGTCATCGAGGGACACGAGGCGGGAGCCGACGTCGTCAAGGCGCGGTTGCGCGATGCCGCCGAGCTCGGCATCAAGGAGCTGACGGTCTATTCGTTCTCCACGGAGAACTGGACGCGACCGAAGGAGGAGGTCGACGGCCTGATGGCCATGTTCGGCGACCGGATCGACCGCGAGACGCCCGAGCTGAACGATGAGGGCGTGCGGATGCGCTTCATCGGCCGGCGCGAGGGGATCTCCGATGAGCTCACCCGCCGGATGGACTGGGCCGAGGCCGAGACGGACGCCAACCAGCGGATCACGCTCTTCGTCGCCTTCAACTACGGGGGCCGGGCGGAGATCCTCGACGCCGCCGCCGCGTACAAGGGGGGCGGGGAGGAGGAGTTCCAGAGCCACCTCTACGCGCCTGAGATGCATGAGCCGGATCTCCTGATCCGCACGAGCGGCGAGCAGCGCATCTCCAACTACCTGCTGTGGCAGTGCGCGTACTCCGAGTTCGTCTTCCGAGACGAGCTTTGGCCCGACTTCACGCGTGAGGCATTCGAGGCCTCGCTGGCCGACTACGAGGAGCGCCAACGGCGCTTCGGAGCGAGACGGCAATGACCGAGGACCTGGATCCGCCCTCGTTCCAATTCGGCCGTGGCCGTGGGGAGCAAGACCCCGACGAGCCATTTCCGGAAGAGGAGCCCCTCGAGCCGGAGATCATCGTCAGGCGCGCAAGGGACGAGGAGGACGCGAAGCCGAAGCGCCGCCTCAAGTTGATCCCGGAGATGTCGGAGACGACCGCCCGCGTCCTCGTGGCGATCCCTTGGGCGATCTTCGCCATCGTGATCGTGAGCGTCGGCGGACTGCTGTTCACGCTCGCACTGGTCGCTCTCGGGGTTCTCGGCGTACGGGAGTTCTTCCGGATGGCCGAGCCCGAACAGCCGATCCTGCTGCCCGCGTACGCGGTCGTGGCCGGAATGGTGATCGCAGCGCATTACGGCAGCGCGTTCCAGATCCTGCTCGTGCTCGCCGCGATCTTCCCACTGGCCTTCGCGTTTGCGGCCGCGCGCCGCTCACACGAGGCCATCACGATCTCGATCGCGATGACCATCCTGGGGGTCGCCTGGATGGGAATCGGGTTCTCGCACGCTGTCCTGTTGCGCGACCTGCCGCTCCACGGCGGCGCGCTGCTGATCGACGTCCTGGTCGCGACCTTCCTCGGGGACACCGCGGCCTATGCCGCCGGCCGCCTGTTCGGCTCGAAGAAGATCACGCCGCGGATCTCGCCGAACAAGACGCTCGAGGGGGCGATCGGCGGCTTCGTCGGCGCGACACTGGGATTCTGGTTCGCCGGCCTCTATCAGGACTGGCTCCCGGGGATCGAAGCTCTCCTGATGGGAATGGCCATCGGCGTGACGGCGCCGGTCGGCGACCTCTTCGCCTCTTTGATCAAGCGCGATCTCGGTGTGAAGGACACCGGCCGTCTCTTCGGTCCCCATGGAGGCCTGATCGACCGCCTCGACGCCGTGCTCTTCACCGTGGTGGTCGGCTACTACCTCTCGGTCGCCTTCGTCTACTGAGCTACCTCGAGCCGCGTCTGGCGGCAACGGAGCAGACGGTGAGGTCCGCGGGGGCCCCGGGCGCGGAGAGCTCGCGGGAAGATCCGAACTTGTACTTGCGGCCATCGAGCTGCTCCCGAACCGACTCCGAGATCAGTACCTCACCGCCTCCGGCGCAGTCACCGACCCTGGCCGCGATGTTGACGTCGACGCCGAGGAAGTCGCCCTTCACCTTGCGGGGCGTCCCCTTGTGGACGCCGGCGCGCTGGGTCGGCCGGTAGCCCTCCACCTCGATCTCCGAGATCCCTTTCTGCGCCTCGAGCGCGGCCGCGACCGCCTGCTTGGAATCGCCGAAGACCGCCATCGCACCGTCGCCGAGGCGCTTCACCACGGCGCCCTTGTTGGAGGAGATCGCCTTCTGCTCGGCGTCGCCGACCTGGCGCAGGACCTCGAGGGCCGCCTCGTCGCCGGCCTGGAGCGCCCAGTCAGAGAAACCGACCAGGTCTGTGAACAGGATCGCCACATCCGCCGTGCCCTGGCGCCGCCTCTGTGCCTCTGAGAGGGCCTGCCAGGCCTGCAGAGCCCCCTTCCCGATCTCGCGCATGGTGCTCGGCCCCTGCGGCTGAACCTCCTCGACCAGGCGCCGAACCGGCTCGGGCATCTCCGACGTCGCAGGCTCGCCTCCGGGGATCAATCGCCGCAGAAAGCGGGCGGTGGCGACGAGCTGCGGATTCGCGTCCGTCTTGCGGACGACCTCCCGGATGCTCTCCGAATCGATCGCCGGATCGGGCTTTTTGCGCCTGCGCCTCCTCAGGGGCATGAAAGCATCCTCGCACTGGCGCAACTTCTCGGCCTCATGCTGTTTCGTCAGCGAACGCTCACAACAGTGAAAGGGAGTGGTTCCGGATGAAGAAGCTGTTCAACCGCCGGCCGTCGGCCGGTCTCGTAGTCGGTTTCATCGCGCTCTGCGTGGCACTTGGAGGCGGCGCGTACGCCGCGACCGGCAAGAAGGTCGAGTACAAGGGCTTGAGCAAGGACGCCCGCCTGAAGGTGCTTCCGGTCAGCGCCACCAACGCGGGCACGGGCTGCGACCCGGACACGGAGGCGACGTTCAAGACCTGCACGTCGGTGTCGCTCAACGTCTCGAGCGCGTTCCCGCGCAGGGTCGCGCTCGTCTTCGACGGGAACTTCGACGCTTTCACCGCCAACGCGCGGGGTGAGTGTCGCCTCGAGCTCGACGGCGCGGCACTCAACGGCACGGCGATCAAGGTCGAGCCGCGCCAGCACACCGCCGGATTCGGTGAGGGTGCCGGGATCAACATCGTGACGACGCCCCAGGGCGGCAAGCACACCTACTCGGTTGCCTGCAACGAGATCGGTGGCTCGGGCGACCTCCGGGTCCACCAGTTCCAGCTGTCCGCTTACACGGTCCGCTAGAACGTCCGGAGAGATGGATTGGAGACGGGAGGCCTGCGGGCCTCCCGTCTCGTTTCCGCGTGCGCGAACCCTTTACGGGCCGTTTCGGCTCCCACCTACACTGGGCGCCGTGAAGCGTGTCCTGATTCTCGGATCGACCGGATCGATCGGCACCCAGGCGCTCGAGGTGATCGGCGCCTCGGACGGCCTGCAGGCGGTCGGCCTCTCGGCCGACTCGAGCTGGGAGCGCGTCCTAGCGCAGGCGCGCGACCACGGCGTCCCTGCCGTCGCCCTCGCCAACCCGGAGTCCGCCGAAAGGGCGTCCGGTGCATGGGGTGGCCAGGTACGCGCCGGCGAGGACGGGATCCGCGAGCTGATCCTCGAGTCGAAGCCGGACCTCGTGCTGAACGCAGTGGTCGGCGCCGCCGGGCTCGGGCCCACGATCGTCGCGCTCACCGAGGGCCTCGAGCTCGCGCTCGCCAACAAGGAGAGCCTCGTGATCGGCGGGGAGCTGGTCGTGGCGCTCGCCGAGGCGACCAGCACGCGAATCCTCCCGGTCGACTCCGAGCACTCCGCGCTCTACCAGCTGATCCGAGCGGAGCCGCCGGGAACGGTCGATCGGCTCGTGCTGACGGCGTCGGGGGGACCGTTCCGCGGCCGGAGCGACCTATCCGGAGTCACGGCCGAGGAGGCGCTCGCGCACCCCACCTGGGAGATGGGAGGCCGGATCACCATCGACTCGGCGACGCTGATGAACAAGGGCTTCGAGATGATCGAGGCGCACCACCTATTCGGGGTGCCTTATGAGGCGATCGACGTCGTCGTCCACCCGCAGTCGATCATCCACTCGCTCATCCATCTGAACGACGGGGCCTCGCTCGCCCACCTCGGCTACCCGGACATGAAGGTGCCGATCTCCTACGCGCTCCAGTTCCCCGAGCGAGCGGACGTCGATCTCCCAACGCTCGACCTGGCGAGCATCGGGCAGCTCACCTTCGAGCAGCCGAACACGGATACCTTCGCCTGCCTGCGCCTGGCTCGAGAGGCGGGTGAGGCGGGGGGCACGGCGCCGTGCGTCCTGAACGCGGCCGACGAGGTGGCGGTCGAGGCCTTTCTCGACCGGCGCATTCCCTTCACCGGCATTCCCGAGGTGATCGAGCGGACCCTGGAGGCGCTGCCGAGCGGGCCGGTGCGCCACTTCGAGGACCTCTTCAACGTCGACGAGGCAGCGCGCGAGCACGCCCGCGGGCTCGTCGAGGGGCTGGCGGTCGCGTGAGCGTCCTCGCGTCGATCTCGGGCGTCTTGGACGGCGCGGTGCCCTGGCTGCTGGTTCTCGCCGGCTTCTGCGTGCTGATCGTCCTCCACGAGTTCGGGCACTTCATCGCGGCGAAGCGTACGGGTATGCGTGTGGAGCGATTCTTCCTCTTCTTCCCTCCGAAGCTCTTCAGCGTCAGGCGTGGCGAGACCGAGTACGGCATCGGCATGATTCCGGCAGGGGGCTTCGTGAAGATCACCGGGATGAACCCCGAGGAGCTCGAGGCCGCCGAGCAGGGGCAGGCCGTGCAGAAGCCGACCCTGCTCGAGCAGCTCGAAGGCGCGGACTCGGGGACGGTGACGCCGCAGTCGATCGAGGGACCCGGACCAGTCGATCAGGAGATCCTGGACCGCGCCTATTACAACCAGCCGGTCTGGAAGCGGATCGTCGTGATCGGCGCCGGGCCGGCGATGAACATTCTGATCGCCTTTCTGGTGCTCTTCTTCCTCGCCTTCGGCGTGCAGCGGGCGACGACCCTGGAGGTCGCGTCAATCGAGAAGGACACGCCGGCTCAGGGAGCGCTGAAGCCCGACGACCAGATCGTCTCGGTGGACGGCGTGAGACCGACTCAGGGCGGCTCGAAGCCGAGCGACGAGGACTTGACGGACCGATCCGATGCGATCGCGAGACAGGTCAACACGCACACCTGCGCCGGAAAGCCCGTCAACGGCTGCCAGGCGACCACGCCGGCGGTCTTCGTGGTCAAGCGCGACGGACAGCCGGTGACTGTGAAGCTGACGCCGTTCTACGACGCCGACGCTCCAGCGCTCCAGGAGGGCGATCCGGCAGGTCGCTACCGAGTCGGGTTCGGCTTCGGTGCCGGCGGCCTCGTTCCCGAGAATCTCTCCGTAGCGGGCGCCGCGGGTCGCTCGGTGAGCTTCATGTGGGACGTGACCTCGAAGACGATCTCGACCTTCGCCCGAATCTTCGAGCCCGAGCAGCGCAAGCAGCTCTCGGGGGTCGTCGGAGTCAGTGACGTCGCTCATCAGACGATCGAGTTCGGCGCGCGTGAGGCCCTCACCCTGCTCGCGGTGATCAGCCTCTCGCTGGCGATCATCAACCTCTTCCCGTTCCTGCCGCTCGATGGCGGCCACATCTTCTGGAGCCTGGTCGAGAAGATCAAGGGCAGCCGCGTCCCTTTCAGCGTGATCGAGCGCGCCAGCGCGATCGGCTTCCTGCTCATCCTGATGCTCTTCGTGATCGGCTTGACCAACGACATCGGGCGCCTCAACGGATCGGGATTCCAGGTCCGCTAGCCGGGTAGGTGGGAGCGTGTAGCGTTCCTCACGCTTTTCGACTGAGGAGAGGAGAGCTGCGGTGGAGGTAACGACGTCAGAGCGCTACGCGAGTGGCGGAGCGACTCCTGAGCTGGGCGCCGAGAACGTCGTCCAGGCGTTCTACCAGCAGGTCGACCGGCTCGGCGACGACCTCGCGATCATCGACGAGGCCCGCGATGTCGAGCTCAGCTGGGACGAGCTGCGCGACCGGGCCCACCGGATCGCCGGCGGCCTGGCGAAGCTCGGCGTGAAGAAGGGCGACACCGTTGCGCTCATGCTGAACAACCGCTGGGAGTTCATCCCCTCGGATCTCGCCACCGTCGCGCTCGGGGGCGTTCCGTTCTCGATCTACCAGACCTCGGCGCCCGAGCAGATCCAGTACGTCATCTCCGACGCGGGCGCGCGGGTCGCCATCGTCGAGGAGGCGTTCCTCGATCGCTTCAACGAGGCACGCAAGGACCTGCCGGAGCTCGAGCACCTGATCGTCGTGGACGGAGACGGCGGCGACCACACCCTCGACGAGCTGATGGCGATGGATCCCGACTTCGATCCGGCCGCAAGCGTCGCCGACCTCGGCCACGACGATCTCCTCACCCTGATCTACACCTCCGGCACGACCGGTCCGCCGAAGGGCGTCCAGCTCACCCACCGCAACCTCCTCTTCGCCGTCGCCACCGCCGACGAGATGATCCAGCTTCCGGAGCGCGGCGGAAAGGTGATCTCCTGGCTGCCGGCCGCGCACGTGGCCGAGCGAAACGCGCACTACTACCTGCCCGTGACACGCGGGCTCTCGGTCCACATCTGCCCGGACCCACGCCGGATCGCCGAGTTCCTCCCCAAGGTGAACCCCACTTGGTTCTTTGCCGTGCCCCGGATCTTCGAGAAGCTCAAGGCCGGGCTCGAGGCGATGCTCGCCGGGCTGCCCGACGAGCAGCGGGAGGCCGCTCAAAAGGGTCTCGAGGCCTCGATCCAGAAGGTCCGCGCCGAGCAGGCCGGGGAGGAGGTCCCGTCTGAGGTGGCCGAGGCGGCGGCGCAGGCCGACGAGCAGCTCTTCTCCAACCTCCGCGTACAGCTCGGGCTCGATGAGGTGATCGCCATCAACGCGGGCGCCGCGCCGACGCCGCTCGAGGTGCTCGAGTTCTTCCACGCGATCGGCATCCCGGTCGCCGAGCTCTGGGGGATGTCCGAGACCTGCGGGCTGGGCACGATCAACCCGCCCGACCGGATCAAGCTCGGCACGGTTGGGCCGCCGACACCCGGCGTCGAGATCAAGCTCGATGACGACGGGGAGGTGCTGGTCAAGGCCGGCTGCGTGATGCCCGGCTATCGCAACCTGCCGGAGAAGAACGAGGAGACCTTCACCGAGGACGGCTGGTTGCGGACGGGCGACATCGGAGAGCTGGACGAGGACGGGTACCTGAAGATCGTCGACCGCAAGAAGGAGCTGATCATCAACGCCGCGGGCAAGAACATGTCGCCCGCGAACATCGAGGCACATCTGAAGACCGCAAGTCCGCTGGTCGGTCAGGCCGTGGTGATCGGCAATGCCCGTTCGTACAACGTCGCGCTCGTCACGCTCGACCCGGACTACGCACCGGTGTGGAGGAAGCAGAACGGCCTCGACGGCAAGTCGATCGCGGAGCTCGCCGATGAGGAGCAGGTTCGCGAGGCGATTCAGTCGGCCGTCGACGAGGCCAACGCCAAGATGGCTGGGGTCGAGCAGATCAAAAAGTTCAAGATTCTGCCGGAGCCCTGGGAGCCCGGCGGAGACGAGCTCACCCCGACCATGAAGCTGAAGCGCAAGCCCATCGACGAGAAGTACGCCGAGGAGATCGAGGCGCTCTACTCGGGCTAGGGCGAGGCGGCAGGCGCGTAGCGGCTCCGGCTAGTACTGCTACGGATCCCCGCGCTGTTGGGATTTACCGATGCTTCTTGCGCAGGCCGGCAACCTTGAGGTCCACCGCGGTTCCTGGCACGGCCGTGGTACCCGGCGCCTGGGACTGGGTGAGGACTTTGCCCTTCTTCTTCTTCGCCTTCTTGGAGCGCTTCAGCTTCTTCTTGGTCACCTTGCCAGTCGCGCAGTCAGCGGCCATAAGCGCCTGCTGGGCTGCCGGAACCTTCAGACCCTTCACGTCGGGGACCTTGCAGAACTCGATGGTCGCCTGGAGCAGGAGATCGTGCTGCTCATCCGCGAGCAGATCGGCAGACGACCCGTCCGCCGGCTGGCCGGCGAAGTTGTTGGCGATCAGGTTGCCGTGCTGGCCGTTCGTAAAGGCCTGCGGCAGCCCCGTAGCGGCTCCACCGAGCCGTATGCCGAGATAGTCGCCCTTGTTGATCGGGAGCGACGCCGGATAGGAGAAGACCGCGCCGGTGGGGCTGGCGAGCGCCGTGCCGGCAGGCACGGCGCTGGGCGCCGGCACGGACGCAATCCCCGTGAAGTTGCTGTTCGTCGCGGTGACGAGGCTGACGGGCCCATTCGGCCGGAGGACCTTCAGCGTGTAGAGCGCTCCATCATCGGCGCTCTTCACCTTCCAGCCGGTGACCAGGCCGTTCGCAGGCGAGATCACAGGGTTGGGACTCGTTGCCGGCTCGTACGCGAGCTGGACGCTGAGCACCGGCGCACCACTTATCCCGCCGTCGTAGTTACCCGTCAGGGTGCTGCCCATTACGACCGTCTCGGCGGAGGCCGGGGATGCGAGAGCCCCCAGAAGCGTGACTGCGAGCGCTCCGCAGAGCGCAATTTGACCGATGCGGTTCATTCCTTCTCCCTCCGTTGTCCCTGCGGCGATCCTTTCAGATCCCCTGAGTCGCCGCAATGCCCCTCCCTGACTGGTGATCCGATCCTCCCAGACCGAGAGGACCGCTGCAGACCGATCCGAATACCGGGCACGTCAACCGGCCCGTTGCAGGCCGCAGCTACCCTGTGCCCGTGCCCTCCAAGCGCCAGATCTTCGTGCGGGACGTCCCCATCGGGGGCGGCGCACCCGTCGCCGTGCAGACGATGTGCAAGACGGAGACGGCCAATCTCGACGCGACCATGGAGCAGATCCGCACGGTCGCCGAAGCGGGAGCCGACCTGGTCCGCGTCGCAGTGCCACGCGACCAGGACGTCGAGGCGCTGAAGACGATCGTCAAGCAGTCGCCGATCCCCGTGATCGCCGACATCCACTTCAACCACACCCTGGCCCTGAAGGCGATCGACGCCGGCGCGGACTGCATCCGGCTCAACCCCGGCAACATCGGCGGGCGCGACAAAGTCGCCGAGGTGGCCCTCAGGGCGACCGCGGCGGACGTGCCGATGCGGATCGGCGTCAATTCCGGCTCGCTGCCCAAGCACCTGCATGAGCTCGAGCGCGAGGCGCCCGTCGAGGCGCTGGTTGCCGCCGCGATCGAGCACGTCGAGCTGATGGACCGGCTCGACTTC
>Ga0126307_10002797_pt1 | contig 11826 bp, 11 predicted proteins | sample Plot28_FD_89955 | JGI IMG/M metagenome (GOLD analysis project Ga0126307, IMG submission 89955) | Serpentine soil microbial communities from UC McLaughlin Reserve, CA, USA - Plot28 | ecosystem: Environmental > Terrestrial > Soil > Grasslands | place: USA: UC McLaughlin Reserve, Lake County...
CAGTTCGACCGCGGCGCGGACGAGCATCCGCACCGGCGCATCCAACTCGGCCGACTTCGAAATGACTATCTCGAAGGCGGCACTCGAGTCATCGAGGTGGCGTCTCCTCGCCAGGAGAGCGGTCTGGCGGTCGGCACGCCGCCTCTCTGCGTCGATGACGGCGATGTCGCCGAGGGCCGGCGGCTCGTTGCGAACGAGCGAGCGCAGGACGCGAAACAGCGCCTCGCGGAGTCTCACGACGCGCCGCCAAACCGCTCTTGCATTTCGAGGCGACGAGGCCGCGAGCGCCAGCAGCTCCTCACAACGCGTGTTTGAGATGACGGACGCGCGGACCGCCCAGCGCGCGACTGCCCGGTAGTCGAAGAGATAGTCGATCCGCTCTTCCGGACCCTTGCGCGGATCGAGCGAGTTGACCAGATCCAGCGCCACATGGCCGCCGACCAAATTGAGCGAGTCGAGATCGCGCGTTCTGGTTGCTACCATCTAGATGAGTATAGCCGGTAGCAGCACCGCCTAAACCCAGAGGCCGCGCTCGCCGGGCTCCTCGTGTTTAGCGGTGTGGCAGCGAACCGCTACTCCGGAGCTTCGCCAGCCAGAACCCAGCTCTTCTGACCACCGTTGCGCGGCAATCGACCCCGGGCTAGGGTCTGCCCGGTGGAAATCGCGGCCGGCGTATTCGTCTCCAGCCTTTCGACAGATGAGGGGTGGGAGCCGGATCCTGACGTGGGCGGCGAGATGCACGAACTGCACCACGAAGGGGTCTGGGCCGGACTTTCGCGATTCACGGGCGCCGGCGATGAGGTGGTGGAATGGACCCTCGAAGAGCGCGAGACCGCGCTGGTTCTCGAGGGCGCGGCCACGATTGAGATCGAGGGAGGCCCGACGATCGAGGTCAAGGAGGGCGACCTCTTCTCACTCCCCAAGGGCGCGAGCACGACGTGGCACCTGATCAAGCCGTTCAAGGAGTTCTGGGTGCTGGGATAAGCGGCGTGATCTGGCGCGGGGCGCGCACCGCGCCGGAGCGCGACTACGCGCTGTTCGACGCGCTTTTGAAGAGCCTCAACCTCTCGCGCTAGGCGTCTCGCCGGGCGTGCGGCCCTGCTACGGCGCCCTCGCTGGTCGACGCGGGCGAATCAGCGCCTGTCCGCTCTGACGTTCCCCCGGCCGTGGGACTTGGGTACGGGACTCGCACGGCGATCATGGTGGGCGCCCGCATCGCCGCTTGAGCGGCACGGCCGGTGAATCACGAACGCAAGGAGACCGTTGTGCGTGGAGCAGTTATGTACGGCCCGGGCGATGTGCGAGTCGAGGACCGCGAGGCGCCGCGGATCGTCGAACCGACGGACGCGATCATCCGCGTATCGGCCGCCTGCGTATGCGGCTCGGACCTCTGGCCTTACCGAGGGATCGGAATCGAGGGTCTCGACTGGCCCTCGCCGATGGGCCACGAGTACGCCGGCATCGTCGAGGACGTCGGCGCCGACGTCGAGACGATCGAGCCGGGCCAGTTCGTGGTTGGCTCCTTCTGGGCCACTGACAACACCTGTGAGATCTGCCGGGCCGGCTACCAGAGCGCCTGCGTCAACCGCGTACCGATGGGCGCCCTCGGCGCCCAAGCCGACCTGCTGCGCGTCCCGCTCGCCGACGGCACGCTCGTCGCGACGCCCGAATTGCCCTCCGACGATCTCGTGCCGAGCCTGCTATCGGCCTCCGACGTCCTCGGCACCGGCTGGTTCGGCGCCGTGGCCGCCGAAGCCGGCCCGGGCAAGACCGTCGCGGTCGTGGGCGACGGCGCGGTGGGACTGCTCGCCGTACTCGCGGCCAAGCAGCTCGGCGCGGAGCGGATCATCGCCATGAGCCGCCGCGACTCACGCCAGCGCCTCGCTCGCGAGTACGGCGCAACCGACGTCGTCGAAGAGCGCGGCGACGCCGGCGTGGCCGCGATCAAGGAGCTGACGAACGGGCTCGGCGCCCACTCCGTGGTCGAGGCCGTCGGCACCCAGGAGTCGATGATGCAGGCGATCAACGCCACGCGCCCCGGCGGCCATGTTGGCTTCGTCGGTGTCGCTCACGACGTCGCCGTGCCCGGGATGGACCTCTTCTGGAGCCTTGCGCAGGTGCACGGCGGGCCGGCCCCGGTGCGCCGCTTCCTACCCGAGCTGATCGACCTCATCTGGAACCGCCGGATCGACCCCGGCAAGGTCTTTGACCTGGAGGTGCCGCTCGACGAGGCCGCAGAGGGTTACCGCGCGATGGACCAGCGCGAGGCGATCAAGGTGCTCCTGCGGCCGTGACCGAGCCCGTGACCCAGACCGCCGGTTAAGAGGAGAACCTGACATGCAGATCACGCGCAGCAGCGCAGAGACCCAGAAGGGCCCCGGCGACTGGTTCACCGGCGACGTCTACATCGACGCCATCGCCGCACCGCAGGCCACCTCGACCTTCGCGGCCGCCGCGGTCCACTTCACCCCTGGCGCGCGGACGGCCTGGCATACCCACCCGCACGGCCAGACCATCTTCGTCACCGAAGGCGTCGGCCTGTGCCAGCGCGAGGACGGCCCCGTCGAGGTGATCCGCCCCGGCGACCGCGTGTTCTTCGAGCCAGGCGAGAACCATTGGCACGGCGCCGCCCCCAACCGCTTCATGGTCCACCTCGCCATGCAGCAGCACGACGAGTCCGGCAGCCCCGTCGCATGGGGACGGCACGTCACCGATGACGAGTACGGCTCGCACCCGCCAACCGGCGACCAAGACTGACGCCCGCCGGCGCTCGCGCGAATCGCGACTGCGGTAGTCGCTCCGGAAAACCGCGATTAGGCTCCGCGCGCATCAGTGGCCCTACGGCTTACGCAGGGCCGGTTCTGTAATCACTAGGGGGAGTCTTATGAGCTCATGGCTCAGCGCCGGGTTGCGGAGGCGCCGCCCGGCCCCACGTCACGCCATCGGCGTGGCGATACTCGGCTCGCTCGCCGTCGCGGCGCCAGCCGCGCAAGCGAGCCAGACCGTCACAGCGCGAAGCGCGGTCGCCCAGCCCTGCCAGAGCGAGATCCTCACCTCGGCGGCCGCTCGCGATCTCGTCCGCACGCGCGCGCGGGCGCGCGGACTCGTGAGCGCTCGCCTGCGCTCACAGGGCGACTGGGATGTCGCGATCTTCGGCGCAAAGGGTCGACCGGTGGCCGGCTCGGCCAGCTTTGCTGGAAACGAGCTCGCCGAGGGCTTCGTCCGCAAGGGCGAGCGGCTCACGGTGCAGGCGTGCCGCTTCCGCGGTAGTGCGGCGACCGCGAAGCTGTCGATCAGCTTCACCAAGATCGCGAAGAGCAAGCAGGAGCGGTGGCAGGTCGTGGACGTGAGCACGCGGAAGCGCAGCGACAAGCAGCGGCTGCAGACGCTCGGGCTCGACCTGACCGAGCACGGCGACGCCAACTCGATCGAGGTGATCCTGCACGGCCGCGCCGACGCCCGCAAGCTGCGCCGCGCCGGCTTCAGCTACACCGTCCGCATCCGCGACCTCGCCAAGCGCACGCGCCGCAACGAGCTGCGCGACCGGCGCCACGCGCGCGCCACAGCGACCTCCGGTCTGCCGAGCGGTCGCGACAGCTATCGGCATCTGGCCGACTACGACCTCGAGATGAAGGAACTGGCGATGCGGTATCCGTCGCTGGTCCGGCCGGTCACGCTGAACCACAAGAGCGTGCTCGGCCGTGACGTCAACGGCATCGAGATCTCGACAGGCGCTCAGAACACGGCCGACGGGAAGCCGGTCTTCCTGATCATGGGGGTCCACCATGCCCGCGAGTGGCCGTCCTCGGAGCACACGCTCGAGTTCGCATACGACCTGCTGCGCAACTACGGGACGGACTCGCGCGCGACGCAGCTCGTCGAGGAGACGCGCACCATCGTCGTGCCGGTCGTGAACCCCGACGGGTTCAACATCTCTCGCGAAGCGCCCACGCTGGGCGACTTCTCGCTCTTCGACTACGAGATGAAGCGCAAGAACTGCGCGATCTCGGCCACGACGCCGCAGAAGTACACGACCCGCACCTGCGAGAACAACAACGCGGGCCGGCTGCGCGGCACCGACCCGAACCGCAACTACGGCGGGCTCTGGGGCGGCAGCGGGGCGAGCCTCACCTGGTTCGACGACACGTTCCGCGGCGACGCGCCGTTCTCCGAGCCCGAGGTCCGGAACATCCGCGAGCTGATCTCGTCGCGGCAGGTGACGAACCTGATCACGAACCACACGTACTCGAACCTGGTGCTGCGCCCGCCCGGCGTGGCGAGCTTCGGGTTCCCGCTCGAGGAACCTGAGTACAAGGCGCTGGGCGCGTCGCTGGCGGCGCACAACGACTACTCGAACATCCCGGGCTTCGGCCTCTATGACACGACCGGCGCGACGGAGGACTGGTCGTTCTGGTCCACCGGCGGCTGGGCGTTCACGTTCGAGATCGGCCCGGACGAGTTCCACCCGACCTACGCGACGGGCGTCGAGGCCGAGTATCTGGGCCTCGAACCGGCCGCGGGCGCAGGCCAGGGCGGCAACCGCGAGGCGTACTACACGATGCTCCAGGCCACGGCCGACTCGGCGATGCACTCGTTGATCGAGGGCTACGCGCCGGCCGGCTCGACGCTGCGGATCTCGAAGACCTTCCAGACGGCGACCTCGCCGGTCTGGCAGGACGACTTCGGCGTCACGGTCGGGGACGAGATGCTGTTCCCGGATACGCTGACCTCCGAGTTCAAGTCGGCGGGCGGCACCTTCTCGTGGGACGTGAACCCGTCGACCCGGCCGGTCGTCGCCGGCCGCCATGGACGTGACCCGACCGGTCCGCCGCAGGCTGCCATCAGCCTGACGAACCCTGCCGGGATTCCGGCGGAGAACGTCGGCGATCCGCTGAAGGGTCCGCACGAGGAGATCCCGTTCACCGTCCAGGGTCCGGCCGAGGGCCTGGACAACGGCTGGATGACGGTCCACATCGAGTGGTCGAACCCGAACACCGACTGGGACCTTTACGTCATCAACGCGAACGGCGAGATCGTGACCCAGTCGGCGGCCTTCGGCGACGCGACCGAGGACGCCACGCTGTTCGAGCCGCCGTCCGGTGATTACAAGGCGATCGTCGTGAACTACGACCAGGTTCAGGAGCCGCCCGACGACTGGTTCAACGGCAACGTCACCTTCCGCTCTCCCGATCTGCAGCTGGAGACGGGGACCAAGGAGGCGTGGACGCTCACCTGCCGCGACTCGAACGGTCGGCTGCAGGCGAGTCGTCAGGTCGTCGTCGACCGCGGCGAGAGCGCGCAGGTCGGGAACGCCTGCGTCAGCCCGAAGTAGCAGAGCCGTCGCAGCGAGGGCCCGGCCTGCGGGCCGGGCCCTCCGCGGCGATCCGGCTGGATCGCGGACCGCTCCTCGCTGGAAGCACGGCCAGCTCGGCCCGCGCTTCCTGCCGGGAGCGCCTCGCTCGGTGTGAGCGGCTGACCGACGGCCATCGATGTTGCGGCGGCCGCCCGCGGCGGATACCGTCGGCTGATCGACCGCCCGAAGAAGGGGTACCGGTGAATCAGGCTCGATTGAAGGACGTGCCGCTCTTCGGTTCCATGTCCGAGCAGGACTTGGCGGCGGTCGCCCAGCAGGCCGACGAGATCAGGGTGGCGGCCGGGGAGGTGCTCACGCGCGAAGGTGACCTCGGCGACGAGTTCTTTGTGATCGAGTCAGGGACGGCCGAGGTCACGCGCGGCGACGCGCCGGTTGCGCAGCTGGGCACAGGCGATTTCTTCGGCGAGATCGCGCTGATCCGGGAGGAACGCCGGATCGCGACCGTGACCGCCAAGTCCCCGATGGTGCTCATCGTCCTGACGGGCTCGAGCTTCCGCTCCCTCGACCGGGTGAGACCCGAGATCCGCGAGACCGTGTCGAAGGCGCTCGCGGAGCGACGGGAGTCGGTCAGCTGACAGGCCTGCGAACCGGTCCGACGACGGCCGAAGCGGCAAGCGCAGTTCGGTGTGAGATGCTGGCCCGCGGATGCCCGGCCGCGGAATTCAGCACGTTGACCTTGCGGTGAGCGACGTCGATCGTTCTCTCGCCTTCTACATGGACCTCCTGGGACCTCTCGGGTTGAAGGAGGAGGAGCGCTATGCGACCTACCGGGGCACCGAGGAGGTCGTCTATCTGAGCTTCGGAGACGAATGGCTCGGCCTTCGTCCCGCCGACGCCGGCACGCATCGCTATTACGGCGTGGGGCTCGAGCACCTCGCGTTCGAGGTCGACACCAGGGAAGAGGTGGATGCCGCGCATCAGCGGTGTTCACGGCGGGGCGACCGGATCCACCACCCGCCGGAGGAGGACAGCGACATTCCTGGCTACTACGCATTGTTCGTCTTCGACCCGGATGGGCTCCGGATCGAGGTCTTCTCTTCCGGGCCGGAGTGGTCCTCGCGCATTCACAGGTAGAGGTCGGCGCCCGAGCTCACCCGCGAGCCGGGACCGACCGCTGGAGTCGTTGAGCGGCACGCCCTTTCGGGCGAGCCTCAGCGCACCGGTTCCGGGACGGAATGTCCACTTAATCCGGCTTCAGGAGCCGACGTCGCGGCGCTCGCAGTAGCGTGCGCGCATGACGAAGCCTCGCAACGCGCTACTGATCGTCTCGGCGGTGTCGGCCATCGCCGGAGCTCTCGCGGTCGCCGCCGGCGCCAGCTCGGGCCAAGCGAGCCAGGCCGTCGCGAAAATCTCGCCGACGCGGGTCGACGGCGTGCACCTGCGCGACACTCATGCGGACCTCCGCGACCGCGGCAAGGTGGGACCCATACGCCCAGGCTGTGAGCTCGGCGGGCCGAACACGCGCTCGGCGCGGCTGCGCTTGCCCTTGCGGGGCAGCGTCAATTACACCCTCAAGAGCCCTCGCCGAGTCACCAGCATCACGATCACCGGCGGCGCGAGGGCTCGCGGGATCGGCATCGGCGCGAAGATCCCGGCGATCCGGGCGAAGTTCCCCAACGTCACCGTCGACCACAGCACCGACGACGTCTTCCGGCTCACCCTGGTCAGGACGCCTCGGCGCCCCCGCGGCGGTCAGATCACCTTCGGTGTGAGCACCCAAACGAAGCGGACCACGGTGATCGGGGTCCCGTTCATCGCCTTCTGCGAGTAGCTCAGCGGCCGCGGCCGGCGCGGCCCGGCGCGGCGAGTGCGGCGGGTCAAGGGTGAGTGATCTCATCCTCAGGGTCCCTGACCGGCCCGGCCGCCGGCGTCGACACTCCAGGCATGGCTCCCCCGAAGGTCCTCCCGCTCGCTGCACTCACCGCAGCCCTCGCACTCGTGCCGGCTTCCGCGCAGGCGCTCGAGGGTGGCGTTGCCGACCCGTCGTTCGGATCGGGTGGCATCGCGAAGGTCAGCGCCGCACCGGACGGCTCGCGTGAGGGCGGGCGCGCGATGGCGCTCGACTCGCAGGGTCGCGTGCTCGTGGGAGGCGAGGTGAGCGGGACCCTGACCAACCACACCGGCGGCTGGGCGGTGACCCGCTTCAACACCGACGGCTCGCTCGACCGCGGCTTCGGGAGCAACGGCCTCGCGACTCCCTTTGCGTACGGGACCGACGTCCAGGCCGAGATCAGCGCGATTGCCCAGGTGCCCGGCAGCACCGACATCCTCGTCGCCGGAAAGACCCTCGACGCGTCGAGGCGCTGGCTCTTCACCGTCTCCCGATACAACGACAACGGCTCGCTTGACATGGAGTTCGGGCCGGCCAACACCGGCTATGTCACGGCCGACCTCAGCCCGGCCTCAGACGGCCTCGAGGACATGGCGGTCGCGGCCGACGGGATGATCACGGCCGTGGGCGACGCCGGCGGAGACGCTGGATTCGTGCGTTGGACCTCCGACGGCGAGCTCGATCCGAGCTTCGATGGCCCGGGCGCAACCGCGGGCAACGGCAAGTTCGTCGACCCGGTCACGGCCGGCCGCGACACGTTCCGCGACCTCGATGTGCAGCCGTCCGGCGCGATTAGCGCCGTCGGCCTGGCCGGGGGCTCTTCGACCAGCACGAGCGACTGGCTCGTCGGCCGCTACACCGCGACCGGCGCGCGCGACACCGACTTCGGTGGAGGTGACGGTGTCGTCCAGCACGACTTCATCAACACGAACGAGTTCGCCGGCGGCCAGGCGCTCGTGGGCGGCACGCTCTACGTGTTCGGGACGATGGACTCGGAGCCGGGCGGAGGCCCGGGCGAGAACCGCACCTACGGCGTGGCCGCCTTCGACGCGCAGACCGGCGCGGAGCTGCCGGCCGCCGAGCGCTTCTTCGAGCTACCCGGCGACCAGAACCTCGTCGCGACCACCGTGCAGCACCTCGGGGGCTCCCCGACGGCCTCGGCCGAGCGTTTCGTCCTTGCCGGCACCGGCACTGTGGGCACGCAGGCCGGCGGCGTGCTGATGCGCCTGCGACGCTCCGCAGCGAACCCCGCCATGCTCGAGCTCGATCCCGACTTCGGCTCCAGCGGCGTCGTCCTCACGCCCTCTGTGGGCGGCTTCTGGGGCGACGTCGCGGTCGATACCCGAAACAGACTGGTCGCGGGCGGTCAGGTCGGGCTCTACGAGCAGGCCGACCTGGCCGCGGCGCGCTTCATCGAGCGAGAGCCGCAGGCGGACCCGCAGCCGCAGCCGCAGCCGCAGACGCAGGCGCCGGCCGACACGCGGGCGCCGCGCGGCACCGTCGCCCTTCTCACGAAGTCGCTGACGCAGGCGCTCCGGAAGCGCACCGTCGTCCTCAAGGTGACGATCGACGAGCCCGGCTCGTACCGCATCTCCGGGCTCGGGAGGCGCATCACGAGCCGCTTCGCGGGTGCCGGGAGCAAGAGGATCCGGGTGAAGCTCGGCGCCCGCAAGGTCAAAGCGCTCCAGGCCCGCCGCCGGGCGCGCGTGTCCTTCCGCTACGAGCGCCGCGACCTGGCCGGGAACGTGGCCGGCGGCCGGCTCGTCAAGACATTGAAGAAACGGTTGCGCTAGACCTGCTCGTACCCCACGAGGGCACTGACCGCCAAGAAGGTCTACGCTGTGCCGGTTCGCGCTTCTACCTCATCGGCCCAGGTCCAATCGGCAAGTTGACGTGGCCGATCCGGTGGCGGCGAGTCGAGAACAGGGAGGAGATCCCAATGGCAGATCGGATCGAGCTCGAGCCGGTAGGCGACGGCGAGCGCTGGCGTCTGCGGACGCCCGGCAAGGATCTCGAGGGCGACGTCGAATCTCGGTTCGCGGTGAAGGACGCGGACGCCGAGGGGCACATCGCCCGCTTCTCGCTCGAGCCGGCCGGCGAAGACGAGTCCGGCGAGCAGCTCTTCCGGCTCGAGGGCGAGGGCGATGTCGAGGGGCACGACCTGCGTTCCTTCAGCCCGGAGATGGTCAGGGACGTCGAGGGTCACATGCTTCGGATGATCACGCTCGAACCGACCGGCGAGGAGGAGGGCGGCGACCCCGTCTTCCGTGTGCGCCCGGAAGGCGGCGACGCCGAGGGCCACATCGCGAGGTGACCGAGACCGGCTACTGAAGCAGCACGTCGTCGCCGCGCCGCGGGCCGGTGGCGCCTGACAGCACCTCCTCGAGGGCCTTCATCAGACGCGCGCCGGCCTCGCGGCGCGGCCCCTCGAGCGCGTCAAGCGCCTCGGCGACGCGCGCCACGGCCGCGGCGTCCGGGTCGTCCGCCAGGACGCGGCGGGCCGCGGCCGCGCCCTCGACGATGTCGAGGGCTATCGCGGCCTGGCGCCCAAACAGAGCCAGCAGGTCCAGCTCGGCCAGGGTGAAGCGGGCGTCGGCAGGGCGATCGAGCACCTGCAGCACGCCGAGCGTGCGCTCGCCGCGCAGCAGCGGCACGGCGATCAGCCCTTTCGGCACGTACCCACTCCGCTCCGCGACGTCGCGCGCGAAGCGCGGATCCTTGGTCACGTCCTCGATGACGAGCGGTTCGCCCGAGCGCAGCACGAACCCGGCGATCCCCTCGCCGCCGCCAAAACGGCTGCCGACAACCTGGCCGGCGCTCTCGCCGCTGGCCGCGCGGAAGACGAGCTCGTCGGCCTGCTCGTCGTAAAGGATGATCGAGGATGCCCTGGCGGCGAAGATCGAGCGCGCGGTGTCGACGATCGAGTGCAGCAGCTCGTGGTGCGCGTCCTCTCCGGCAAGCGCCGACGCCGCAACAGCCGCGTGTAGCCGGCCGCCGTTCACCGCGCCCCCGCGGGTGCGACGTTACCGGCGGTGAGGTGCAGCACGCTCTTCACCTGGAAGGCAGTCAGCTCTGGGTGCTTGCCGCGCACGAGCGCGCATATGCCGCTCATGTGGGCGGTCGCGAAGCTGTTGCCGCTGGCGGTGATGCGCGCGCCGTCGAGCCACGCGATGTCGAGCTCCATCCCGCGCGCGAAGAACTCGACGGGCGGGGCTGGGTTGTAGAAGAAGCGCAGCGGATCGGGGTCGTCGTGGCTGCCGACCGAGATCACCGACGAGAAGCGCCAGGGCCAGCTCGTGACCTGCATGTTATGCGCGGAGGCCACCAGCAGCGTGCGCTGGAAGTAGGCGCTGTCGGCCGCCTCGTAGAGGTACGCCCGCAGTTGCTTGTTGGTGGTCGAGAGGCTCATGTTGATCACGTCGAAGCCCTCGTCCACCGCCCAGCGCAGGCCCGCGACCATGGCCCCGCCACTGCCCCGGTTGTCGCGTCCCAGAACCCGCACACTCGTCAACGCCACGTCGGGCGCGAGCGAGCGGATGATGCCGGCGCACGCCGTGCCGTGGCCATACGCGTCGCCGCTCTCGTCCTCGACGATCTGGGCGTAGCCCTCCTCGTCGGCCTCGACCGCCATCGAGCGCTCCACGCCGCCGACAGCGGGGTGGCCGGGATCGATTCCGCTGTCGAGCACGCAGACGCGCACGCCGGCACCCGTCGACTCTCCGAAGGCCCACTCATGAGTGACGTCGAACGGCCAGGGCGAGGCGATCGCAATGCCGCCGGCCTGCTCCATGGAGAGGCTGTAGGAAGGGAGCGGCCCGTCGGCGGACACGACGAGCAGCTTAGCCTCGGCCCTGCAGAACGGAACCCGTGGTAGCGGCGCTCCGGGCATCGCTGGCCGAACCCTTCGGCGCCGTCGCCGCGGTCTTCCGGGTCCCGAACCTGCGCAGGCTCGAGCTGGCATACGCCTGCTCGCTCGTCGGGTTGTGGGCGTACTCCGTGCCGATGGCCGTCTACGCCTACGAGCAAGGTGGCCCCGCGTTGGTCGGGGTGACCGGCCTCGTGCGGCTCGTGCCCGCGCTCGTCGTCGCGCCGTTCGCCGCCGTTCTGGCGGACCGCCAGTCGCGCCGTCTGGTGCTCGTCTGCACGGACTTTACGCGCGCGGTCCTCGCCGGCCTCATCGCGCTCGCCGTGGCGCTCGATCTCGGCGTCGTCGCCGTTTTGGGGCTGGGTGGGCTCCTGGCGATGGCGAGCACGACATTCGAGCCGGCCAAGAACGCGATCTTGCCGTCGCTCGTCGAGAAGCCTGACCAGCTGACGGCGGCCAACGTCACCACGAGCAGCTTCGAGAGCAGCGGGATATTCGTTGGACCCGCGCTTGGAGGCCTGCTTCTCGCCGTGGGAAGCCTCGAGCTCGCATTCGCCGCGACCGGTGCCCTCCTCGCCTGCTCGGCGCTGCTGCTGACGCGGATCGAGGAACAGCCGGCGAGCATGAAGGAGCAGAGCGAGAGGTCGGGCGAGGGCTTCCTCGGCGAGGCGCTCGCGGGCATTCGCGCCGTGGCCGCCGATCCGCGGCTGCGGCTGGTCGTCGGGCTGTTCTGCGCGCAGGTGATCGTCGCCGGCG
>Ga0126307_10002798_pt1 | contig 11825 bp, 12 predicted proteins | sample Plot28_FD_89955 | JGI IMG/M metagenome (GOLD analysis project Ga0126307, IMG submission 89955) | Serpentine soil microbial communities from UC McLaughlin Reserve, CA, USA - Plot28 | ecosystem: Environmental > Terrestrial > Soil > Grasslands | place: USA: UC McLaughlin Reserve, Lake County...
CGAGGTTCACGTTGATCCCGATCCCAACGACGACGCGTTCGTCGCGCGCCTCCGCCAAGATGCCCGCGACCTTGCGGCCGCCGATCAGGAGGTCGTTGGGAAAGCGGACCTCCGGCTGGATGCCCGTCACCGCCGCAACCGCGTCGGCGGCAGCAAGACCCGCGATGAGGGAGAGCTCCGGGAGTCGCGCCGTCTCGACCGTCGGCCGCAGGTTGACTGAAACCAGCACGCTGCTTCCTGTCCGCGCGTGCCACCGGCGGCCCAGGCGGCCGCGCCCTTCGGTCTGCTCTTCGGCGGCGGCGACCGCCCCCTCCGGAGCATCCGGCGCGAGCTCGCGCTGCGTCGACTCGCAGCGTTCGAAGTAGAGGTAGGGACGGCCGAAGCGCCCGCGAAGGAGCGGCTCGACGCGCTCCCGTGCGAGGGAATCCTCGCCTACTACACTCACCGGATTGTCCTCTCTGACACGTGACGAAATCGAAGCGATCCTGCCCCATCGCGACCCGTTTCTCCTGCTCGACGAGGTCGTCGACCTCGCTCCCGGCGAGCGAGTGGTCGCCCGCAAGCGCGTTCGCGAGGACGAGTGGTACCTGAGCGGGCATTTTCCCGGGCGCCCGATCATGCCCGGCGTGCTGATCGTCGAGGCGATGGCGCAGGCGGGGGCGGTCGCCGTGCTTTCCGAGGACGAGAACCGCGGCAAGCTCGCGCTCTTCGCCGGGATCGACGGCGTTCGCTTCAAGCGCGTCGTCGAGCCGGGCGACGAGCTCGAGCTCACGTGCGAGCTGGAGCGCGTTCGCGGCCCGATCGGCAGGGGCAAGGCGACGGCGACGGTGGACGGGGAGCTTGCGGCGCGCGGGACGCTGACGTTCGCGGTCGAACAGTGATCGGCCGCCCGAACGGCGCGCCGGTCTCGATCACCGGCCTCGGCACCTACACGCCGGAGCGGGTGCTGACGAACGACCAGCTGTCCGAGTTCGTGGACACGACAGACGAGTGGATCACCGAGCGCACCGGCATCAAGGAGCGCCGGATCGCCGCCCCCGAACAGGCGATGACGGATCTGGCGCTGCCGGCCGCACGGCTCGCGCTCGAGCACGCCGGCGTGAAGTCGAGCGAGCTCGACCTGATCATCGTCGCGACGGTCACGCCCGACATGATGTTTCCGACGACGGGCTCGCTGCTCGGCGATCTCCTGCCCGCTCCCGACGCGGCCGCGTACGACCTGCTCGCCGGCTGCACCGGGTTCGTCTACGCGCTCGCCCAGGCGCACGCGATGGTCTCCGCAGGCCTCTCGAAGAAGGCGCTCGTCGTCGGGGGCGACGTCCTCTCGAAGATCCTCGACTGGACCGACCGCTCGACGCTCGTCCTCTTCGGCGACGGGGCAGGCGCTGTCGTGCTCGAGCGGGTCGACGGCGGCGGCTTCCTCGGCTTCGAGCTCGGCGCCGACGGTGGCGGTGGCGAGCATCTCTGGCTGCCGGGCAGCGGCTCGCGCACGTTCGAGGACGCCGACCGCCTCGTCAAGATGAACGGGCGCGAGGTGTTCAAGTTCGCGACGCGGGTAATGGTCTCGTCGGCACAGGCACTGTTGAGCGAGGTGGGGCAGACGATCGATGACGTCGACGTCTACGTCCCGCACCAGGCGAACACGCGGATCATCAACTACGCAGCGCAAAAGCTCGGAATCCCGGAAGATCGCATCGTCGTGAACGTGGACAGGTACGGAAACACGTCCTCAGGGTCGATCCCGCTGGCGCTGGCGGACGCCGAGGCGGACGGCAGGCTGGAGCCTGGCGCGACGGTGCTGATGACGGGGATGGGCGCCGGCCTCACGTGGGGCTCGGCGCTGATGGAATGGACCGCGAACGGGAGGGTCAAGTGATCGCTTTCTCAGCAGGGGGGAAACCGGGCTTCCCCAATGAACCCCTGCCTGATAAAGGGAGGATCGTGCGGTGATTGCTTTTTGCTTTCCAGGCCAGGGCTCGCTCGAGGAGGGGATGGGCCGCGAGATCGCGGTCGCCGTGCCCGAGGCGATGGAAGTCTTCGAGGTGGGATCCGAGGCTTCGGGGCTCGACCTCAAACGCCTCTGCTTCGACGCGCCGGTGCACGAGCTCGTGCGAACGGAGGTGCAGCAGCCGGCGCTCGTCGCGACGAGCCTTGCCGTTCTCGCCGCGCTGCGGGCACGCGGAATCGCGCCCGACTACGTCGTCGGCCACTCCGTCGGCGAGTTCGCCGCGATTGCGGCGGCCAACTCGATCGACACCGGCGATGCGATCGGCCTCGTGCGCGAGCGGGGGCTCGCGATGGCCGAGGCGGCGCGGGAGAGCGACGGCACGATGGCTGCGATCCTCGGGCTGGACGACGAGGTCGTCGAGCAGCTGTGCAGCGAGATCGAGGGCGTCTGGCCGGCGAACTACAACTGCCCGGGGCAGATCGTCGTCTCGGGCGAAGAGGATGCGGTCGAGGAGCTGATCGGCAAGGCCGCGCTCTTGGGGGCGAAGCGGACGGTCCGGCTGAAGGTGTCCGGCGCGTTCCACAGCCCGCTCGTCGCGAAGGCCGCGGAGCGGCTGAAGCCGGCGGTCGATCGGGTCCGCTTCTCGGACCCGATGGCGCCGTTCATGTCCACCGTGACGGCGAAGATCGAGCCGGCGCAGCGGATGGCGGGGCTGCTGGTCCAGCAGGTGACGGCGCCCGTGAAGTTCACGCACGCGGCGCGCGGCCTCGTCAAGGAAGGCGTGAAGACCTTCGTTGAGGTCGGGCCCGGCAACGTGCTCTCCGGCCTCGTCAAGCGCATCGACCGCGGCGTCAAGACGATCTCAGTGAACAACGTCGCGGGCTTGAAGAAGGTCGAAGAGACCGTTTAGTCGCGCGTGGCGGAATTCTGCTCTCTCGAAGGCCGCACGGCGCTGGTGACGGGTGGGTCGCGTGGCATCGGCCGAGCGATCGCCGCCGAGCTCGCCGAGGGCGGCGCCCAGGTCGTGATCGGCTACCGCTCCGGCCGTGAGGAGGCCGACGACGTCGCGGGGCAGATCGGCGGCAAAGCGATCCAGGCCGACGTGGCCGAGGCGGACGACGCCAAACGCCTCGTCGAAGAGGCCGGCGATGTCGACATCCTCGTCAACAACGCCGGCGTCACGCGTGACGGGCTGCTCGCGCGCATGTCGGACGAGGATTGGGACGTGGTGATCGACACGAACCTGCGCGGCACCTTCAACACCTGCCGAGCCGTGACGCGCGGGATGATGAAGCGCCGCTCCGGCGCGATCGTCAACGTCTCGAGCGTCGTCGGTCTCCACGGCAATCCGGGCCAGACGAACTACTCGGCGTCGAAGGCGGGGATCATCGGCTTCACCAAGGCGCTCGCGCGCGAGCTCGGCAGCCGCGGCGTGCGGGCGAACGTCGTCGCGCCCGGCTACATCTCCACACGGCTGACGAACGAGCTATCCGAGGAGCTCAAGGACGCGATGCTCGCCAACACCCCGCTCGGCCGCTTCGGCGATCCGGAAGACGTCGCCGGCGTCGTGCGTTTCCTCTGCTCGGACGAGGCTGCCTTCGTCACCGGCGAGGTATTGCTGGTCGACGGCGGGTTGGGGATGTAAATAGATGTCGATGAACGGACGCAGACGAGTCGTGATCACGGGGATGGGCGCCGTCTCCCCGCTCGGCAACGACGCCGAGACCACCTGGGAGAACCTGACCGCGGGGAAGTCGGGCGCCGGCGAGATCACCGCGTTCGACGCGAGCGAGTACCCGGTCCACTTCGCGTGCGAGCTGAAGGACTTCGATCCGGCGGCGTGGATCGAGAAGAAGCAGGCGCGGCGGATGGACCGCTTCGCGCAGATGATCGTGGCCGCGGCGGTCCAGGCGCAGGACGACTCGGGGATCGACATCGACAACGACGGCGACCGGATCGGCGCTTCGATCGCGACGGGGATCGGCGGCCTGAAGGCATTCCAGGACTGCTTCGAGACGCTGCTCGAGCGCGGGCCGGACCGTGTCAACCCCTTCTCGATCCCACAGATCATTCCGAACATGGGCGCGGGCTGGGTCTCGATGTACCTGGGGACGCGCGGCCCGCTGTCGTCGCAATGCACCGCGTGTGCCGCCTCGAACATGGCGATCGGCGAGGCCGCCGACGCGATCCGGCTCGGCCGCGCCGACGCGATGCTCGCGGGCGGCACCGAAGCGGGCATCACGCGCGTCGGCATCGCCGGCTTCAGCGCGATGCGGGCGCTGTCCCGGCGCAACGAGGCACCCGAGGAGGCGAGCCGACCGTTCGACGCGGGCCGCGACGGGTTCGTGATGGGCGAGGCGGGCGCCGTCGTCGTGCTCGAGGAGCTCGAGCGGGCGAAGGCGCGCGGCGCGAAGATCTACGCGGAGCTGCTGGGCTACGGCCTCTCGTCCGATGCGCGCCACGTCACAGAGCCGGACCCGAGCGGGGAGAACCCCGCCCGTGCGATGAAGATGGCAATGGCCGACGCGGGCGTGAACCCGGACGAGATCGACTACATCAATGCCCACGGCACGTCGACGCCGCTCGGAGACGCGAGTGAGACGCGCGTGATCAAGCTCGCGCTCGGCGAGGAGAACGCGCGCAAGACGCCGGTTTCCTCGACGAAAGGCGCCACCGGCCACTGCCTGGGCGCGGCCGGCGCGATCGAGGCGATCTTCACCATGCTTGCCGTCAACCGCGACACGCTGCCGCCGACGATCAACTACGACGAGCCCGACCCCGAGTGCGACCTCGACTACATCCCCAACGAGTCGCGAGAGGCTTTGGTCACGATCGGGATCTCCAACTCGTTCGGCTTCGGCGGCCACAACGCCTGCATCGTCGTAAGGCAGTTCGACGGCTAAAGCACGGGGGAAACCATGTTTCCCCCGCGGAACCCCTTCTTCGGATGTTCTTCTGAATGGCAGCGGGCCCGGCCAAGACGGGCCCTCTTTGATGGGGCGGAGCGGCTGTCGGCCGGCCTCTGGGTAGGCTCCGATCCATGCCGCGCTGGGCGACGTTCGACTGCTACGGCACGCTCATCGACTGGAATGCCGGCATCAGCGGGGTGCTCGAGCGGCTCTGGGGCGTCGAGCGCGCGCCCGAGCTCTTGCGGCGCTACCACGAGCTCGAGCCGGAGATCCAGGCGGAGCGGTACCGCAGCTACGTCGAGGTGCTGTCGCTGACCCTCGAGCGGGTCGCGCAGGAGGTCGGCTACGGCATTCCCGAGGGCGAGTCGGGGATTCTGGCGCAGTCACTTCCCGCCTGGCCGCCGTTCACGGAGGTGCCTGATGCGCTGCGAGAGCTTCGCCGCCGCGGATGGAACCTCGTCATCCTCTCGAACAGCGACCGCGAGCTGATCATCGAGTCCGAGAAGCAGATCGGCGTGCCGTTCGACCTGATGATCGTCGCGGAGGACGTTGAGTCCTACAAGCCGGCTCACGCCCACTGGGACCGGTTTTTCGAGCACACGACCGCCGACGAGCAGCACCACGTCCACGTCGCCGCGAGCCTCTTCCACGACATCGCGCCGGCGCGCGAGCTCGGGCTGAGGAGCGTCTGGATCAACCGGCTCGGCGAGCAGGCTGACCCCGAGCCGGACCGCGAGCTCGAGGATCTGAGCGAGCTTCCCGACACGCTGGACGAGCTCGTTCCCGCAGAGCCGTGACCGTCGAGCTCCGGGCGCCGACGCTCGACGATCTCCACGCGCTCACGGACCTGATCAACCGCGACGCCGCCGAGCTCTATGGCCAGGCCGAGGAGAGCCTCGAGTCGATGCGGCTGTGGCTGACGGGCCCGACGCTCGATCCGGCCACCGACATCCGCGTGGCCGTACGGAACGGCGCCTTCCGGGGCTACGTCGACATCGACCCCGATCCGGCGCCGACCTATTGGGTGGATCTGCGCGTGCCGCCGTCCGAGGAGGAAGAGGTCCGACTGGCGCTGCTCGACTGGGTCGAGGCGAGGGCGCAGGAGCGCCGCGCCAAACGCCTGCGAGTCCGCACCGCGAGCGTCGATGAGCCGATGATCCGGCTGCTCGAGAGCCGCGGATACCGGCTGATCCGCCACTTCTACCGCATGCGGATCGACTTCGACGGCGAGCTCCCGAAGCCACGATGGCCGGACGGCCTGGCGGTGCGCACCGCGACTCCGGATGACGCTCGGCGGGCGTACGAGGCGCATCAGGAGTCGTTCGAGGACCACTGGGAGCATGCGCGGATGCCGTACGAGCAGTGGGAGCACCACATGCTCAGCGAAGGCTTCGACCCGACGCTCTGGTTTCTCGTGGAGCACGACGGCGAGCTGGCGGCGGTGGCTTTCTGCCGCGAGCACGAGGGCGAGAAGGGTCTCGGGTGGGTCGGAGTCCTGGGTGTGCGTAACCCGTGGCGGCGGCAGGGCCTCGGGCGCGCGCTGCTCCTCCATTGCTTCCACGAGTTCCGCAGCCGCGGCTTCCACGCCGCGGCGCTCGGCGTCGACGCCGACAGCCTCACCGGCGCGAACCGCCTCTACGAGGGCGTCGGCATGCGTGTCGTCAGGCGCAGCGACGTGTACGAGCAGGTGATCTGATGTCGCGTCTCCGCGCTGTCTGTCCCGACTGCCGCACGCATACTGCGGTTGCCCTCGGCGGCGACTACGAGTGTCACTCATGCGGTCGCACCTTCGCCGCAGCCCTGGTGAGAGTCCCGCGGGCGTGGGGCGACGGCGGCGAGGCAATGGCCGACGCCGCCCGCCTGCCGCTGCCCTACCCCGAGGCCGCCGTCGTCGACGAGGAGACGCTCGCGGCGCAGAGCCTCGCGCTTGCGCGTGAGCTACCGGACCGGCCGATCGTCCTCGGCGGTTGCTGCTGTGCCCACATCGGCGCTGTCGAGGGGCTGGCTGCACGCCACGGCCGTATCTCGGTGCTGTGGTTCGACGCCCACGGCGACCTGAACACGATCGAGAGCTCGCCCTCCGGCAACGAGTGGGCGACACCTCTGCGCCGCCTGATCGACGCCGGCGCGGTTGGAGCAGAGGACGTCGCGCTGATCGGCGCGCGCAAGCTCGATCCGCCGGAAGAGGAGTTCATCGCCGCGAGCGGCGTCGGCCTCGGCGCCGCGTCGATCGGGCGCGCGCTGACGGGCACCTCGGGCGCCTACGTCGCCGTCGACTTCGACGCGCTCGACGCGGACGAGGTCGCGCCGTTCATGCCCGAGCCGGGTGGCGTCCCGCTGGCGGAAGTCGAGGCCCTGCTGCGATCGATCCACCCGATTCTCGGCGCCGGCTTCACCGCCTTCCTCCCCGACGATCGGAACATTCCGGCGCTGTCCCGACTCGCGAGCGCCAGCGGGTTCTAGACTCGCGCTGTGGCGGAGCGCATCGACGTCTCGATCGAGCACCGCAATCTCCCCGAGCCGGCATCCAACGAGAAGCCGCACCCGAACACATGCCCGGGCTGCGGCTCGCACTACCGCGACGACGAGCTCGCGGAGAACCTGCGCGTCTGCCCGCAGTGCAACTACCACTTCCCCGTGAGGGCGCGCGAGCGGATCGACCAGCTCGCGGACGAGCGAACCTTCGAGGAGGAGGCGGCCGACCTGCGCTCGGAGGATCCACTCGACTTCTTCGACCTCCGTCCCTACCCGGAGCGCCTCGCGGAGGCCGAGGTGTCGACGGGTCTCGGCGATGCGATGGTGATCGGCCAGGCGACGATCGAGCGGACGGCCTGCGAGCTGGCCGTCATGGACTTCTCCTTCATGGGCGGCTCGATGGGGAGCGTCGTCGGCGAGAAGTTCGCCCGGGCCTGCGAGAGCGCTGCCGAACGCGGTGTCCCGCTCGTCAGCGTCACCGCCTCGGGCGGCGCGCGGATGCAGGAAGGGATCCTCTCGTTGATGCAGCTGCCGAAGACGGTGGTCGCCGTCGAGGACCTGAAGGACGCCGGCGGCGCGATGATCAGCGTCATGGCCCATCCGACGACGGCGGGCGTGATCGCGAGCTTCGCCTCGCTCGGCGACATCATCATTGCGGAACCGGGGTCGCTGCTGGCGTTCACGGGGCCGCGGGTCGTTCAGCAGACGACGCGCGAGAAGCTGCCCGACGACTTTGGCCTGGCCGAGTCCAACCTCCGCTTTGGCCACCTCGACGCGATCGTGGGTCGCCGCGACCTGCGGCCGTACCTCGGTCGCGTCCTCCGTCTGTTCAGTCGCAATGGCGGGTGAGGCCGAGCTCCACGTCCGCGGCCGGCTCGGCCGCTTGAGGGGCCTCGGGCTTCTGCGCGGCACGCGGATCTCCGGCGAGCTCGCGCGCCTTCAGCGCCAACTCGAGAAGATCTCGGAGGCGACCGACGAGGAGATCTGGCAGCACGTCGAGCTCGCGCGGCACCCCGAACGGCCCTACACGCTCGACTACATCGAGCGGATCTTCGAGGACTTCGTCGAGCTTCACGGCGACCGCTCGCGCGCCGAGGATCCGGCGATGGTAACGGGGCTGGCGCGGTTCGGCGGTCGCACGGTGGCGTTCATGGGCCACCAGAAGGGCCGCGACGTCCACGAGCGGACGCGGCGCAACTTCGGCATGACCTACCCGGAGGGCTACCGGAAGGCCATGCGCGTGATGGACCTGGCCGAGCGGCACCGCTTTCCGGTCATCTCGCTGATCGACACCCCCGGCGCGTACCCCGGCGTCGCGGCCGAGCAGCACGGGCAAGGCGGCGCGATCGCCCGCTCACAGGCGTTGATGAGCCGGCTGACGGTCCCGGTCGTCGCTTGCATCATCGGCGAGGGCGGCTCCGGGGGCGCGATCGCGACGGCGCTCGCTGATCGGGTGCTGATGCAGGAGAACGCGATGTACACCGTGATCTCCCCCGAAGGCTGCGCCGCGATCCTCTGGCGCGATGCCGGGGAGAAGGTCAAGGCCGCGGCGGCGCTGAAGCCGGACGCCGCGAACTGCCTCCAGCTCGGCGTGATCGACGCCGTCGTGCCCGAGCCGCCGGGAGGCGCCCACGAGGATTCCGACGAGGCCGCCCGGCTGCTCGGGGAGGCGATGCAGAGCTCGCTCGAGGACCTCCAGGGAATTCCCGGCGAGGAGCTGCGCAAGGCTCGGCGGAGGCGCTTCCGCAGGCTGGGCGTCTTTTCGGAATCCACAGCTTCCACAGCGTTGTCCACGCAGGCTGAACCAGCTCGCAAGTAAGAAACAGCCGTTTTTGGTAGCTAAGGAGCGGGTATGACGCACGCATGGCACGCGCGATCTGGAGCGGCACGATCTCATTCGGCCTCGTCAGCGTCCCGGTGCGGATGTTCCCGGCCACGCAGTCGCAGGAGCTTCGCTTCCACTTCCTCGACCGCCGCGACCTGACGCCGATCGGCTACGAGAAGGTGCGCAAGGACGACGGCGAATCCGTCCCTGCCGAGGAGATCGTCCGCGGCTTCGAGATCGACAAGGGTCGCTATGTCCCGCTGGAGGACGAGGACCTCGACCGCCTTGACATCGAGCTGACGCACTCGATCGACATCTGCGACTTCGTCGACCTCGGCGAGATCGACCCGATCTACTTCCGGAAGGCCTACTACCTGGCACCGCAGGAGGGCGCGGAGAAGCCGTATCGACTGCTCGTCAGGGCGTTGGCAGAGACCGGGAAGGTCGGGATTGCCAAGGTCGTGATCAGGAACAAGCAGCACCTCGCGGCACTGCGCGCGCACGACGACGTCCTGATCCTCGAGACCATGTACTACGCGGACGAGATCCGGCAGCCCGAGTCAGTCGACGGCAAGGGCAAGCTCTCCGACGCCGAGGTCGAGATGGCCAAGTCGCTGGTCGAGAACCTGAGCGAGTCGTTCAAGCCCGAGAAGTACGACGACAACTACCGCAAGGAGCTGCTCCAGCTGATCCGCAAGAAGGCGAAGGGCCAGAAGCTGCCGGAGCCGCAGGAGGAAGAGGACGCGGAGGTCGTCGACCTGATGGCTGCTCTGCGCGAATCGGTCGAGCGCACCCGGAAGCAGGCGAAGAAGAAGCCGAAGAGGCGAGCGCGCAAGGCGTCTTGAATGCGCCTGCGACTGCTCGTCGCGTGCGTGGCGCTCACGGTTGTCGCTGGCTGCGGCCCGCCGGACGAGAGGACCGCCTCTCGCACCGGCTCAACCTGCACTCGCGGCCCCGCCGAACCGATCGGCGTCTCGACGCTCGCCTCGACGCTGCGGCGGCACGGGTTCGACCTCGCTCGGGACGAGGACTGCATGAGCGCTGAAGACGTCGCGTCCCTGACGTCCGACTACGCGCACGCGTCGCAGGAAGAAGTCGAACGGGAGGACGGGCATGTCATCTGCACCGTCGCGAAGAAGATCGGCGAGCCGTTCCGGGCGCGGACACGGCTCAGCCGGACGAAGTACCGCGAGGACGAGGAGACCTACATCTCCGTGCACAACGTCCTGTGCGCCATCTACCCCGCGCCGGAGCCCACACGCGCCGCGGGCCAGGTCGATCGTCTCGAGCGCGCGCTGCGAGAGCTTGCTCGCGGCTGTCGCGTAGTCTCGTCCGAACGACGCACAGCCACCTGCGCACAGTCGAAGTAGTGTCCAGTCTCCGCGAATACAAGAAGAAGCGCGACCCGAAGCAGACCCCCGAGCCCTTCGGCGGCAAGAGGAAGGGCAAGGAGCCGATCTTCGTCGTGCAGCGGCACGACGCGCGCCGCCTCCACTACGACTTCCGCCTCGAGCGGGACGGCGCGCTCGCGAGCTGGGCGGTGCCGAAGGGCATTCCGCTCGAGCCGGGACAGCGGGCGCTCGCCGTACACGTCGAGGACCACCCGCTCGAGTACGCGACGTTCGAGGGCGAGATCCCGAAGGGACAGTACGGCGCCGGCCTCGTCGAAATCTGGGACCGCGGCACGTACGAGCTCGTGGAGGCGAAGCGCGACGGCGGGCTCACGGTCCGCCTCCACGGCGATCGGCTCGAGGGGACCTGGACGCTCGTCCCGGCGAAGCTCGACGGCGACGCGAAGAACTGGTTACTGCTGAAGAAGCGCGAGGAGGGCGCGGCGGAGCCGCGGCCACGCCGCAGATACTCGCCGATGCTGGCGACGCTCGCGAAGGACGTCCCGCAGGGGGACGAGTGGGTGTTCGAGGTCAAGTGGGACGGCTATCGAGCGATCGTCGACGTCCATGGCGGCGAGGCGACCCTTACGAGCCGCAACGGCAACGACCTCACGAAGCGCTTCGAGTCGGTGGCGAAGGCGATCGAACGCAGCGTGAAGACGCCGGATTGCGTGTTCGACGGGGAGGTCTGTGCGCTCGACGACGACGGCCGCGCGACGTTCTCGGCGATGCAGCAGGGCAAGAGCGGGACCCGCTACGTATTCGTCGCCTTCGACGTCCTCGAGGTCGAGGGAGAGCCGCTGGTCGATCTGCCCGTCGAGGAGCGACAGCGACGTCTGGCGTCGCTGCTGGACCGACGCAGGCGAGATGTCCAGCTGTCGGAGACGTTCGACGACGGCCCCGCCCTCTACCGGGCTGCGCAGGAGCAGTACTTCGAAGGGATCGTCGCCAAGCGGCGCGACTCGCGCTACCAGCCCGGTAGGCGCAGCCGCGAGTGGCTGAAGATCAAGACCCACGGACGGCAGGAGTTCGTGATCGCGGGCTGGACGCGGGGCCAGGGCCGGCGCTCGGGTCGGTTTGGATCGCTGATCCTCGGCTACTGGCAGGGCGACGAGCTCGTCTACGCGGGCAATGTCGGCACGGGCTTCACGGACGAGGAGATCGATCGGCTGCTCGCCAAGCTGAAGCCCCTCGAAGGCAAGGATCCACCGTTCCGCGAGGTGCCGAAGATGCCGAAGGTGCGGAAGGACGCGATCCATTGGGTCGAGCCCGAGCTC
>Ga0126307_10002799_pt1 | contig 11824 bp, 12 predicted proteins | sample Plot28_FD_89955 | JGI IMG/M metagenome (GOLD analysis project Ga0126307, IMG submission 89955) | Serpentine soil microbial communities from UC McLaughlin Reserve, CA, USA - Plot28 | ecosystem: Environmental > Terrestrial > Soil > Grasslands | place: USA: UC McLaughlin Reserve, Lake County...
CGTGGATCCTGATCGCCGGTCTCGGCGCCCTCGCACTGGTTTCGTCGGGCCCGGTCGGCGCGACGAGCGGCGCGACCAGGATCGTCTATCGCAGCGTCCGGCTCGCGAGCCCGCAGCGGGCGCCCGAGCTGTACACGGTGTTGCCGAACGGAGCCGCTCGGCGACTGCTCGCCCGCGGAGCCGATCAGCCGGCGTGGTCACCCCGCCGCACCCGGATCGCCTTCGCTGGCGCAGGCCTCGGCAACACGGGGATCTGGGTGATGAGGGCGGACGGCACCGGCAGGCGTCGGCTCACCAGGGTGGCGGGCGACGGCGAGCCAACATGGTCGCCCGACGGTCGACGGATCGCCTTTCGGCGCAACCAGGGAGCGTCGTTCGACCTCTGGGTGGTCCCGTCGGCGGGTGGCCGTGCCAGCCGCCTGTTCGGCGGCCGCGTCACGAGCGAGCTGACGCCGGACTGGTCGCCGGACGGACGCTGGATCGCGTTCCAGGGCAACCGCGGCGGCACGATCCAGATCTGGATCTTCAACGTCAGGACGCGAGGCGTCCGACGGCTGACGCGCGGCGCGGCCTCGTTCGAGCCGGACTGGTCCCCCGACGGCAAGCGAATCGCCTACTCGACGGGTGGCCGGATCGCCGTCATCGGCGCCAACGGCCGCGGCCGTCGCGTCCTTGCCACAGGGACTCCGCGCAGCGCCTACAACCCAGCGTGGTCGCCCGGCGGCCGTCGGATCGCGTTCGAGCGCGGCGGGCAGGTGCTCTCGATGCTCCCCACAGGCGGCGGGCTGCGGTACGTCACGCGCCGGATTTGGGGCACCAACGGCGATCCGGACTGGTAGCGCGGCGCCTGCACCGGGCGCCGTTCGGCCGTAATCACCATGTACCCGGGGCGCCGCCCCATGGTGGCAGCAGGGCGATCTCTGCGGCGAAGCGGCCTGAAGTGAGCGACACAGAGCGACTATCAGGTTTCCTCAACCCGGTCGGGTTGAAGCGGTGTGGTCGACGATCGCGGGGGCGATGGTCTCCCAGTCAGCTCGATCGATCCCGTGACCGGCCCCTTCCAGCGTCAGCAGGCTTGCACCGGGGATCTCCTCGGCCAGCGCCTGCCCGTGCTCCAACGGGAACATCGGATCCGCGGTGCCGTGGATCACCAGTGTTGGCACGGCGATCGACGACAGCGGCTCTCGCGACACCTCGCCCTCCAGGATCGCGCCGTGGTTCTGGGAGGCGGCGATGCTGTGCGCGCGCTCGACGTCGCGACGGACGAGTTCGCGGATCGCCGCCTCATCGAAGGGGCGCTGGCCTCCCGCGAGCGTGCGCGAGTACTCGACCAGGTACTCGGTCACCGACTCAACGTCCGACCATTCCACCTCCGCGGTCGCCAGGAACCGCCTGTACCGCTCGGTAGCCGACGGGAGCCCGCGCTCATCCGGAGTCGCGGGCGACGTGCTGATGAGGACGAGCGAGAGAACGAGATCGGGGTGGTCGAGCGCGAGCAGTTGCGCGAACGCCCCGCCCCCTGACACGCCGACCACGTGCGCGGCTCGGATGCAGCACGCGTCGAGCACGCCGGCGGCGTCGGCAACCAGGTCCGCGGCTGCGTACTCGGGCCGCCCCAGTTCGTAGGTGACCGATCGGCCGGTGTCGCGGTGGTCGTAGCGGATCACGAATCGGCCGCCGTCGGCGAGCATCCGGCAGAAGCCCTCTTCCCACCAGAGCATCGACCCGCCAATGCCCATGACGAGAAGGATCGGCGGGTCGGCCGGGTCGCCGTAGGGCTCGATGCAGAGCCCGACTCCGTTCGCTTGGATCATGCGCTCCGCCAGCTTCGGTCCTCCCCTCCGAAATGCTACGACGCTATGTCTCGGCTTCGAGGGCTGCGGGAACCAGGTCAGGGCAGTCACCCCCGGCCCGACCCCTCGGCTCTACTGCCGGCGGACCGCCGCCTGAATTGAACGACGGCAGCTGGGACATCTCCGAGTGATGCGCGCCCGTACAGTGCGGCCGATGGGGGCTGATGCGTTCGCGGAGTTCGAGCGCGCGGGCTGGGAGCGCGCGGCGGCCCGCTACGAGGAGTACTGGACCGACACGGTGCTGTTCGTCGAGCCGCTCCTCGACGCCGCGGGAGTGCGCGCGGGGTCGCGGCTTCTCGACGTGGCGTGTGGGCCGGGCTTCGTCTCGGAGGCGGCGGCGGCGCGCGCAGCGCAGCCGGTGGGCGTGGACATCGCGACCGCGATGGTCGAACGGGCTCGCATGCGCTGTCCCAACCTCACGTTCGTGGTGGGCGATGCGCTGCGGTTACCGTTCTCCGACGCATCCTTCGACGCGGTCACGATGAACTTCGGGATCCTGCACGTGTCGCAGCCGGAGCGCGCACTCGCAGAGGCGCACCGCGTCCTCGCTTCGGGTGGCCGGCTCGCGTTCACGACGTGGCTGGCCGAGGGCAATGCCGAGGACGAGATCACCGAGGCCGCTCTCGCCGCCTACGCGATCGCCTTCGAGGGACCCGAAGGGCCGAGCTACCACGTCTTCGCCGATCCCGACGACTGCCGCCGGGCGCTCGCCGGCTGCGGGTTCGACACCGACTCGCTGCGCATGGAGACGGTCACCGCGCTGTGGCGCGTGCCGAACGCAGATTTCCTCTTCCAAGCACAGCTCCACGCGGGAGTCCGCACAGCAGCAGTCCTGCGCGCGCAGCCACCTGAGCGGCTCGAGGCCATCCGTGCGGGGATGGCCGACGCTGTTCGCGGCTACGCGGACGGGGACGCGTTCGCGCTGCCGATCGCCGCGCGCCTCATCTCAGCTCGAGCGTCAGGACCTGGCGCTGACGGCCGGGCTGACCACGAACGCCAGTAGCGCGGCGAGCTGCCGCCACCACCCGACGACGAGCGCCGGGTACCACTCGCGGCTGCGCCACGTATCGAGGCCGACGTAGCCGTCCTGGCGAGCCTACGAAAACGTCAAGCGAGCGAGGCTACTGGCCGATCCACGCAGGTCCTTAACCACCAGCACCGGCGGCTGGTCGGCCTCGTCGTCGCGCACGCCGAGGACACGCAGCGTCGGTCTCGGCACAGGGCTGGCGGCGAGGTTAGGCCGAAACAGCGCGCTCGAGTCGACGGACGCGCTCGGCCAGAGTCTCCATGATCGCGAGACCGATCTGCGGATTCTGCTTCAGCGCCTTGAGGAAGGTTTGCCGCTGCAGCATCATCACCCGCACGTGGCTCGCCGCGATGATCGTCGCCGAGCGTGGACCGCCGTCGATCAGCGCCATTTCTCCGAAGAAATCGCCCGGCCGCAGGACGCGTGACTTTCCGACCACGCGCGCACGACCCTCGAGCATGAGGTACATCGAGTTGCCTCGATCACCTGCCTGGACGATGACCTCACCCGGCGCGTGGTCAACGAGCCAAGCCAGCTTGGCGATGGCGCGAACATGGCGCTTCGGCACCCGAGAGAAGAGGGGCAGCGCACTGAGCACTTCGCTCCAATCCCGCTGAGTCGGCGTATCCCAGGATCGCCGTATCAGCATTTGGAGCGAGGGGCGCTCATCTATGTCGCCAGCTCCTCGTGCCGCTCCCACCGAGCGAGGCTATCGCTGGATGCATCGGCCTGCAACAACCGCCTGATGCGATTCGTGGCGCGTTTTGGTGCCCAGAGTGATGACGTCGCCTTGGTGCCACACCAATACGGTGCTCGGGTACGTAGGCGGATCGGCGGGAATCCCGTGCCGATTTAGTCGTTTACGAATGGCCTTCCTCGTAGCGCGGCAGACCGTCCTCCGGGATCTCATCCCAGCGCGCGCGCGAGGCGACGAAGGTGTGGAACTGCGGGCGGATGCCGGGCTCGCCGTCGAGTGAACCGAGGCGGATCGCAACTTCTTCGCCCTCCGGCCACTCCGCGCCGAACAGGCTCGAGCCGCAGACCGAGCAGAAGGCCTTCACGCGTCCGCCGTCCGGCCTAAAGACGCGGATCAGCTCCTCACCGGCGAGCAGGCGGAACCCCTCGCGCGGGACGCGTCCCTGCGTTCCGCCGAAGGCGCCCGAGTGCTTTCGGCACCGCGAGCAGTGGCAGTGATTCGCCCAGCGAAAGGGCGCCGTCACCTCGAAGCGCACGCCGCCGCAGAGGCAGGAGCCGTAGAGCGGGTTCTCGGGGCTCGGCTCAGCCGGTAAGCCGTTACGGTCGCCGCCGCCGGGGACGCGGAAATCGCCTCTCATGATCAGAGCATAAGAGTCGTCGTGTGGGCCAGTGTGCGGGAATGTCACCCGAGCCGGACAGGCGTTTACCTGCGACCCAAGCGGAACGGTGAATCCGCGCGGAGCTGTCTGGCGTAGTAGGCGGCAGCGCCCCTTTGTCCTGCCCCCGATGGAACGAAATACCGACGAACCCCAACGGGACCTTGTCCCACGGAGTCGTTAGGAGGTAAGAAATGACGGAATCGAGTCTGTACGAACGGCTCGGTGGCGCATTCGCGATCGCAGCAGTGATTGACCACTTCAGCGACGCGGTCGTGCGCAACCCCATTGCCGGCCAGACCTCGGAGAACCCCCAGCTCCGGGAATGGAGCACCGACGACCTGGACCGACTTCCAGGCCTGAAATTCATGCGCACCCTGTGGGTCTGCGACATTGCTGGTGGACCCCAGCAATATGCAGCCACGAAACCGGGCAGTACTCCTCTCGGCCTGGAAGAAGCCCATCGAGAACTGAAGATCTCTCCCGCCGAGTTCGACGAAGTCGCGGCCGAACTCGGGCGAACGCTTGACTTCTTCAAAGTGCCCGAGCACGAGAAGGGGGAGGTTCTGGCGGCATTTGCCGCCCACAAGGGCGAGGTGAACGAGGGCTACTCCGAATAGCCCCGGCAGAGATCACCAGCTTGGAGGGCAGCCCTCACCGCAGCCGTTTTGATCGTCGGAAGCGCAGTCAGGTGTCTGTCGTTACGCGCAGGGATCCTCGTCTGAGCTCGTGAACGGGCTTCTTTGCACTGATCGGGTTCGGCCCTTTGGGTCGCAGGCGCGATGGTCGGAGCTGTCGCGCGGCAACGAGTCACGCGCCGTCGTGGCTGAGGGACGCACGCCAGACGGAAGTACAACGAGCGTCGCGTGGGCCAGTGTTCGGAAATGTCACCTGAGCGATCGGAGCAGAGCCAGCGGCCGAATCTGGGACAGTCAGTTGACGCCCTCTGTCCTGTACCTCGCCATTAGCTGTGCCTCCTGCGCTGAGGCGGCGACGGCTCGCCAACCCATGTGGTGCGTAACCTCGTCGGCATCGGCGTGAACGTGAGTAGCTATTCCTCGCGCGACCACCTCGCCGAGGTCGGGGCCGAAGGCGTCGGTGGTCGAGAACGTGGAGACGAGGATCAGTAGCGGTGTCTCGGGCGAGATCGGGTCAGGAACGAGGGATAGCTTCGCGATGTGATCGCGGGCGGGGAGTTCATCGCCGTCCCAGTCGAGCGGCGCGACGATCGGGTAGAGCTCGCCTGGCGCGAGCCCTTCGCCGTGTCCAACAATCAGGACGAGGGCGTCGTGCTCGCCGTCACGCTGCGCGCGCACATGCACCGCGTCGCCCACTTCGAGCGGAACCGACACTGCTGTGGGGCGGCGCAGCCGCTTCGGCTTCGGCTGCGGACCGCGTAACTTCGCCGCCAGACGCTCGAGCACCCGTGCACGCTGGCGCGCCAGCGACGCGTCCCCATTCTCGCGCCAGCGATCGACGTCGCCGCCGCCATCGATGATCGTGAGCGCGCGGTCGCGCACCTTAGGGACCAGCCGTCCCGTCTCCATCTGCGCCGCGGCGAGCGCCATCCAGAACAGCTTCTCGTTCTCCGCCTCGTCGAGATATTCGTCGAAGCTCTCGAGCACGCGCTGCGTCGCATCCTCCGGGCTCAGCCCGTCCAAGATCGCATCCCGCCATTCGTCCCGGACGTCCGAGGCGGTGTCGTCAGCGAAGATGGCGGTCCCCCACGCGCCCAAGGACGCGGATCGTATCGGCGACCATCGCTGTTGAGGGTCACACGCCCTGACGTGGGCCACCGTGCGGGATGTCACCAGAAGGGGGAAGAGCGCGGCTGGTGAGCCCGGGCACTCGGCGGCCGGAGGCACGCACGGCTAGCGTCTGCCGCATGTCTGATCTCGGAGGCGAGCTCGACGCGCTTGCGTCCGGGACAGGGTTCTCGGGTGTCGTTCGGATCGACCAAAGCGACCGGATCGAGCTCGCGAGGGCGTACGGCCTTGCGCATCGCGGCTTCGAGATCCCGAACGCGGTGGACACGCGCTTAGGACTCGCGAGCGGGGCGAAAGGCTTCACGGCGCTCGCCGTCGTGAGCCTGGTCGAGGAAGGCGTGCTCGAGCTCTCGACGCCCGCCCGCGCCGTCCTCGGCAGCGATCTGCCGGCGATCGACGACGGCGTGATGGTCGAGCACCTCCTGTCGCACCGGTCGGGCATCGGCGACTACCTCGACGAGGAAGCCGGATTCGAGGTCGAGGAGTACGTGATGCCGGTACCAGTGCACGAGCTCGCGACCACCGAGGACTACCTCGCGGTGCTCGACGGCCACGCGAGCAAGTTCGCGCCCGGCGAGCGCTTCGCGTACTGCAACGCCGGCTACGTCGTGCTGGCGCTCATCGCCGAACGCGCGAGCGGCATGCCCTTCCACGAGTTGGTCGAGCAGCGCGTGTGCCGGCGCGCCGGATTGACGGACACGGCGTTCCTGCGCTCCGACGAGCTCCCCGCCCGGACCGCCCTCGGGTACGTCCAGGTCGAGGGCGCGTGGAGGAGCAACGTCTTCCATCTCCCCGTGCGGGGGAGCGGCGACGGCGGGATCTACTCCACGGCCGCGGACATGAGCTTGTTCTGGTGGGCGTTCTTCGCTGGTCGGATCGTCTCCACGGACTGGGTCTCGGAGATGGTTCGGCCGCGCAGCGACGCGCCGAAACACTCGAAGCGCTACGGGCTCGGCTTCTGGCTCCACGCGTCGAACGACGCCGTCCTCCTGGAGGGGTCCGACGCGGGTGTCTCGTTTCGGTCCGTGCACGATCCGCGCGCACGCGTGACGCTCACGGTGATCTCGAACACGAGCGATGGCGCGTGGCCGATCGCTCGGTATCTCGAGAATGCGGCTTCAAGCTGAGCGACTTTCCTCGTAAGTCGGCCCACGCGGGCAGTGGATGGGTAGTGAAGGTCGCCTGCGCGAGTGTACTGTCACTAGCGCGCCGTCGGGTGATCACAACTCTGTTGTTACGGGCGTTTCAGCGGCCGGCTTCTCGCGGCGATGTCGTCGGGTTGGGCGCGCTCGGGCCAAGGGGCTCCCTGCCTGCCGGTCGTGTCGGAGGTTTCCGGTTGCTTGTGCCCGGACTTCTGGCTCAAGGCAAATCGGATTCAACCCGAGACATTGGCGAGCAGCAGGCGACACCTGAGCCGTTCTCGGTCAGTTGCTCTCTGCCGTGCAGGGGACGCGCCGCCTCGCACGCATTCCTGCGCGGCTCGCTGGCGCCGAATTAACGCCTAAACGCCCGAAGCTCGCGCCGCGGCCGAGTCGGCAGCAGAACCGGCCGGGTGCGCCAGATTCCGCGTAGCCATGCGGAGGTCCGCCGCCTCCCGAACCCGCGAGGGCGTGACAGGCCGCGGCAGCGGGTGAACGCCTGAGAACGAGTGACCACGAGTCCCGTCGCTCCCGCTCCGGTTTCGCCTGCAGACGAACGCCTCGGCGCCTTCCTTCTTGTGTGACCAAGCAGCGCGTGAAGCGTCGGGAGTCACTCCACATTTCGCCGAGCGACGGCTCCTATGAGGGTTCGACGAAGCCCTCCTCGGAGCGGGCGAGGAGCCAGCCGCCGATTACGAGCAGTGCGCCGAACGCGAGAAAGCCGAGGTCGTACGCGGTCTGATGTCCGGCGCCTTCACGGACGTGGTGAAGACCGAGTATCTGGTGGTCGATCAGCCCCTCGACGAGGTTGAAGAGCCCCCATCCGACCAGCATCCAGGCCACGAAAGCACGGCCGCTGATTGCCCAGCGCCAGTCGCTGGTCCGTCGCCAGAGGATCCAGATTCCGATGGCAACGGCGATCCACGTTGCGGCATGAAAAAGCCCGTCTGCGAGCGTGTTGTCTTTCAGTCCTCGGACCGTCGTGTTGGGGTAGCTCCCCTCGCTGCTGAGCATGTGGTGCCACTGGAGGATCTGGTGGAGCATGATCCCATCGACGAAGCCACCGAGGCCGATCCCGAACAGAATGCCGGGAAGCCGGGGCCGTCTGACGGCTTCTCTTGTGGAGTCGGCGGCTGCAGCCATGGAATCGGGCGGTCCGGGCGTGGCTACCAATCGAAACCGGTAAAGCGGAGGGACTGCACGAAAGCGCCCACGAAGACGTGGCGGTGCGTAACCCGGTACGAGGCCACCTCGAAGTCGCTGCGCTACGAGCCAGCTCGTCGCGGGCGGCCCGCGATCACCAGGCCATAGAGGACGTGGTCGGCGATGATCGCCGCACGCTCGGACGTCGGCCGCTCCGACGGCTTGCGCAGCCCGAGGATCGGCGCCAGCACGCGCTCGAAGAACGACCAGGTCCCGATTCCGTAGACGGGTCCCGACCAGCCGTGACGGCGAACTGCCGCCGGAATGAGTGCGAACACGGCGCCGCCGACCGCGCCATAGCCCCAGTGCGCCAGCTCGATCGCCTCGTCCCGGTACTCGCGCGGGACGAGCTCGAGGAAATGCGGGAGGGCGTCTTCGAAGATCTCCTCGGGCGGATCCTTCGGCAGCAGCTTGAGGCCGACCGTGACCACGCGCATCCCAGTCATCGCCATCGCGGCGATCGCGCCCCGGAGCGCGTACGTGCCGAGGTGAGCTGGGTCGTTACGGGTCATTCGGCGTTTTCGCGATGGCTCGCGGACGTAGGTACGCGTCGGCGAGCGCGCGGGCACGAGTTCGCGGATCTCGCCGCAAGCGCGCGGCCGGCCTCCAGTGAGGAGGACGGCCCGCGCGCGCCCTGCTCGGCACTACCTGGTTTCGCCCTCCTGCACCTCGCCCCGCCAGGCACCAGTCTCCTCGTCGCGGGTCTCGATCAGCTGCTTGAACCGCTCGAGGTCGCCATGCACCTGATCCTTGACGACGCCCAGGAGATCGCCGGCGACGTTCTGCGTCGTCGATTCGCCCTCGACGTCCATCTCGACGTTGACGCGGGTCTGATTCGCGCCGACCTGCTCGAACGTGACGACGCCGTCGTTCTTGACCTCGCCGTCGACCGTCTTCCAGGCGATCTTCTCGTCCGGTCGCTGCTCAGTGATCTCCGCCGTCCACTGACGGCTTTCGCCGCCGATCTCGGCGACCCACTGAACGTGTGTCTCGTCCAGCTGCTGGACCGACTGGATCCCGTCCATGAACCTCGGGAACTCCTCGAATTGCGTCCACTGGTTGTACGCCTGCTGGACAGGGACCTGCACTTCGATCGAGTCTTGAACTTTGGGCATAGACCCTCCTCACTTGATTGGACTGCCGGCACGCTCCAGATTGCGCCTTGGCCGGAGCCGTCGCCGCAGACGGCTCCGCCACGGTGTCCTAGCGCTCGTCGTCCCTGTCCCGGTGGTCGCTCCCGCTCTTGGCGAGGCCGCGGCTGACCATGTAGCCGATCGCTACGGCCGCGACCAGCGTCCAGGCACGAGGTGCGTAGAAGTTGTCCGCCTGCTGTGCGGCGACCAGAATCGCGGCGATCACTCCGACCATCGCCCAGAACTCGGTGGTCAGGAACGAGGCCTTGGTCTCCTCGCGCTTTGTGACACTCGCCCGCGACGCCTCCATGCGGCGATCGTCGGTCGTGATGTCGCGTGTTGCCATGTGGACCCCTTTCGTTGTGGTGTCCAATTCGTCTGCCCAGCGAGGGGGCGGAATGAACCGCGCACGCGTGTGGATTGCGCTTGCGTCCGATGTGGGCTCGTTCACATTGTCATAGCCGTTTGAAACTGGCTTCAGGTGGTCCCCGGTCAGTCCGGTTCGCCTGTGTTGCCCGAGCTGACGGCGAGAATAGAAGCGGCGTCTCGAGGGACGGCGGGGTTCGGTCCAGCGGCGTCGAGCGCGCTCGTCAACGGCACCCGCCGTCTGCCCAGCGCTCGACGGTCTTTCGGCCGCTCCCGGGCGGGCCCTCAGACGGCGACGGCCCGCCGAAGCGGGCCGCCATCGTGTACGTGGGTCAGCGCGTCCGAACTACTCGTCAGAGCTCCACGTCGAGCTCGCGTGCAAGCGTCGGGCCAACCGAGGCTTCACCTATCTCCTGTTTGGGTTGGGAGGAAGGAAGGTCTTGTTCGGGTTACAGGCCACTCCGGGATTGAGCTCGTGAGGATTGGAGATTCCGAGCTTGACCTCCTGCCCGAACGACTGGGAGCGACCGCCAGGGCCGTTGGGACCGCTGCCGTCCAGAGGCGCGCCAGGGTCGTCGTTCAGTCCTGAGAAGGAGCACCACGACATGCCTTGATTTTGGTCAAGCTTCTTGCCGCTTCCAGTCACCTCACCGGCGAGGGCTGGACCAGCACTTAGAGCCGCGACCGCGGCTGCACAACATGCACCCGCGAACAGGGACTTAATTCGCCGCATATTTGTCTTCCTTTCAGTAGTGGCGCCCGTTCGGCGCCTGGGCCGCAGACGACGAGCGTACTACTGATGCCCGCAGTCGGTCAACGCCGCCTCCGAGAGGCGGAAGCCGCATGGCGACAGCGAAGCTGACGACGTCTATTGAGGCGGCTCGACGGCAGGCAGGCCGAGCCACGCCGCCAGGTCGTCGAGCTCGGCCTGCACGGCCTTCGTCAGCGTGCGCGTGAACTTCACGTCCTCGTGGATCGCGTTCACCCGCAGCACGCCGGCCTTGCGGTCGGCCGTGGCGTCGACCTTCCCGATCAGCCGGTCGCCGTGGAGGACGGGGAGCGCGAAGTAGCCCCAGCGGCGCTTCGCCGCAGGCTTGTACATCTCGAGGGTGTACTCGAAGTCGAAGAGCTCCTGCGCTCGGACGCGGTCGTGGACGAGCCGGTCGAACGGAGACAGCAGCGCAGTCCGCCCCTCGAACCCGCCGTCGAGCAGTTCGGGATCGACGCGCCACTCGCCCTTCGTGCCCTCGACCACTGCCGGCTCGCCGGCCTCGCCGACGTGGGTCGGCTCCATCGGCATTTCGCGCGTCTTCTGCCGGGCGATGCCCAGCGACGCGAGCCGCCGTTTGTTCTTCGCGATATTGGCCTCGTCGACGGGCGGGACGACGACGTCGGCCGGATACACCCTCTCCGCCAGGTCCCACAGGCGCTCTCGGCCGACGCGGCCGGCGATCGCGACCTCGCCCCGCATCATCAGGATCTCCAGCATCTGCGTCACGTTCCTGTCGTTCGTCCACCCGCTCGACGCCCACGAGACGACCGACGTGTCGGGGATGTCGCGTGAGGTCACGGGTCCGGAGCGGCGGAGCAACTTCAGGATGTCGCGCCGGAAGGGGTCGTTATCGCCGAGCCAGGCACGCGTTCGCTCGTAGCGCGGCCACTCGCCGGCGCCGGCGAGGTAGAGGCCGAGGTCGCTCATCGGCCGCACCATCGCGTCGAGCTCGAAGAGGGTGCGGTCCTCCTCCAGGGCCTGCGTGAGGTGGGGGGGCTGGTACGTCGAGCCGAGGCGACTCCAGGCGACGAGGTCTGCGCTGGGCGCGATCGCCGCCGTCGGATCGATCTGCAGCAGGGTCAGCCGCTGCACGACGGTAAGCAGGTCCGGGGGTCGGGTTGCGTCGAGGAGCTGCGCGCGCACCGCGATCCGGCGGGCCTGAGTTTTGGTCAGCCGGTGCACGAACAGGCAGGCTAACGAGCCGATTTGCCGC
>Ga0126307_10002800_pt1 | contig 11822 bp, 12 predicted proteins | sample Plot28_FD_89955 | JGI IMG/M metagenome (GOLD analysis project Ga0126307, IMG submission 89955) | Serpentine soil microbial communities from UC McLaughlin Reserve, CA, USA - Plot28 | ecosystem: Environmental > Terrestrial > Soil > Grasslands | place: USA: UC McLaughlin Reserve, Lake County...
AGGTCCGGCAGGCGGCTGATCGCGGCGATGTAGCCGATGAAGATCGCGGTGCGCAGGATCCCCTCGACGAGCCAGAAGAGAAGCGACGACCCGAGCTCGTCCTTGATCAGGCTGGTGGCGCCGACCGGAACGACGAAGAAGAGCCCGACGGCGAGCGCCATCGAGAGCACGATCGTCAGCCCCCAGGTGAAGCCGCCGATCGGCTCCGGCTCCTCACCCTGCTCGGGCTCGAGCTGTGCGTTGGCCGAGATCGCGAGCGCGCGAAAGCCGATCTTGAGCGACTCGACGAGCGCCACGACCCCGCGGATGACCGGCAGCCGCAGGAAGCGATGGCGCTTCATCCAGGAGACGAGCGGCTCCGAGGTGACCTCGATCCCGCCGTCGGGCTTGCGAACCGCGACGGCCCAGGTCGAGACCCCGCGCATCATCACGCCCTCGAGCACGGCCTGGCCGCCGACCGGTGCGTCGCGCGCGGCGACCGGCATGCCGTCGGGCATCCGGGTGACGTCGAGCGTCGGACGGGCGGCCGCGTCCGGACTACCGTCGGCGCTCATCGCCGACGAGCTCAACCGCGGCGACTGCGGGCTGCCCTGCGCTTGAAGCGCTCGACCCGGCCGCCGGTGTCGACGAGCTTCTGCTTGCCGGTGTAGAACGGATGGCAGGCGGAGCAGATCTCGACGTGCAACTCGGGCTTCGTCGAGCGCGTGTAGAACTCGTTCCCGCACGAGCAGCGCACGTGCGCGAGCGTGTACTCGGGATGGATCCCGGCCTTCATCACGTTCGATTCTAGCGACGCGCTGCGGCTGCCCGAAAACCCCCGCGGCCGCGGGGCGGTCGAGGAGCGAGAGGGGCGGTGGCGGCGGAGCGGCCGCATGGCGGCGTCACGCGGCCGTCTCCGACGGCGCCGCATCCGCGAAGCTCATTCGGCCGCATCCAGGGTCGTGGGGGTTCTCGGGCAGTCGCATACAGTGCCGACCATGTACCGGCGGATCCTGGTCGGCTACGACGGAACCGAAACCGCGCGGGACGCGCTCGCGCTCGCCCGCGAGCTGGCGCGGATCGAGGGCGCGAGCCTCGTCCTGGTCAGCGCGCTCGAGCTCGACCCGCTGGCGACGCCCGCGTCCGCGTACGAGCGTGCGACCACCGAGGCCGAGGCGCGGCTCGCCGAGAGCGCTCGCGAGCTGCTCGGCGAGACACCGTTTGAGCTGCGCGTCGTCGGCGGTGTCTCCGCGCCGCGGGCGCTCACCGAGTACGCGGAGGCCGAGCGGGCGGACGTGATCGTCCTCGGCTCCACCCACCGCCACGGGCTCGGACGGGTCGTGCCCGGCAGCGTCGGCGAGCGCCTCCTGCACGCCTCCCCCTGTGCCGTGATGGTCGCCCCCAGCGGCTACGCCGGCCGCGAGGGGCTCGAGATCAAGCGGATCGGGGTCGGCTACGACGGCCGCACCGAGTCGGGCCACGCCCGCGAGATCGGGGCGGCGCTCGCCCGCGACCTCGGCGCGACGCTGGAGACCATCACCGTGGGGGAGGGCGAGGGCGAGCCGGCCGAGGTGCTTGCCGCACACTCACGGGAGCTCGACCTCCTCGTCGTCGGCTCGCGCGGCTACGGACCAGTCCGCCACGCCCTCGTCGGCAACGTCTCCTGGGCCGTGATGCGGACGGCTGCGTGCCCGGTGATCGTCGTGCCGCGCTCGGCCACCTAATCGGTTACGGGGCGAGCCCGCGCACCAAACCCCGAAGCGTCTCCCCCACCTCGCGGCGTGCGGCGCGGGGGTCCTCGGCGCGTGCGACGAACATCGCTACCTCGTCGAGGGCTCCGAGCAGTGCGTGGGCGAGGGGCGTAACCGGCTGGCGGCGCACCTCGCCCTGCTCCATGCCCGTGCCCAGCAGAGCCTCGATCAGGCCGAGGCCGTAGCGCGCGCCGATCTCCCGCCACCGCTCCCACCCCAGCACCGCCGGCGCGTCGAGCAGGACGATCTGCTGGACCTCGCGATCGAGGCAGCGGTCGAGGAAGGCGTCGGCGCCGCGCTGCAGCGTCTCGAGGACGCCCGCATCCGGCTCCACGACGTCGGCGAGCTCCTGCGCGAGCTCGCTCTCGATCTGCTCATGCACCGCCGCGAGAAGCTCGCGCTTGCCGGCGAAGTGGTGGTAGAGCGCGCCGCGGGTGACGCCCGCCTCGCGCACGATCTCCTCCGTCCCCACGTCGGCGTAACCGCGCTCCGCAAACAGGCGCCGAGCCGCTGCGACGAGTGCTCCCTTCGTCGCCTGCGAACGCTCGGTCTGGGTCCTGCTTGACATGCGTACAGCCTGTATGTTAGAAACGTACTGCCGGTATGTTAGGCGTGGGACCGGCGGTGATTCGAAAAAGGAGGGACCATGAGCAAGACCGCGATGCTTCCCGAGGGGAAGGTCTCCTATCTGGATCGAGGCGAGGGCGACCCGCTGCTCTTCGTGCACGGCCTGCTGGTGAACGGACAACTCTGGAAGGGCGTCGCCGACCGGCTCGAGGGCAGCTTCCGCTGCATCGTGCCCGACTGGCCGATGGGCTCGCACCGAACCGCGCTCAACCCGGGTGCGGACCTCTCGCCGCCTGGCATCGCGGGGTTGATCGCCGCGTTCATGGATGCCCTTGAGCTCGACCGGGTGACGCTGGTCGGTAACGACACCGGCGGGGCGATGTCGCAGATCTTCACCGCCGCGCACCCCGACCGGGTCGAGCGGCTGATCCTCACGAACTGCGACACGCTCGAACACTTCCCGCCGTTCCCGTTCAACGGGATCCCTGTGCTGGCCCGCCTGCCAGGCGGCATCACGGTGGCCGTGGCCCCGTTCCGGATCGGCGCGATCGGACGACTCACGTACGGCACCCTGACGGCACGGCCCCTCGACCCCGAGCTGGTTCGCTCCTGGCTGGAGCCGGTGATCCATGACCGCCACGTGCGGCGCGACACGCGAAAGCTGACCGCCGGCATACACAAGCCACACGATCGCGGCGGCCGAGAACCTGCGCTCGTTCGAGCACCCGGTTCGGTTCATCTGGGGCACCGCGGACCGCTTCTTCAAGCTAGCTCACGCCGAGCGGCTCGCGGCCATGCTGGCGGATGCCGAGATCGCGACCGTCGACGACGCCGCCACCTTCTCGCCACTGGACCGACCGGAGGTGGTAGCGGAGCTGATCGCCGGGTTCGTCGCGGAGGGCGCCGCGGCCCCGGCGGGGCCTAGCTCGCCTGGCGGAGCCCCCAAGGTGGCGTAGCGAGCTCGACCATGCCGCCGGCGACGACCCGAAGGACGCCTGCCATGTGGTCGCCGATCCCCTCCTGGGGGATCTCGACCTCGACCTCGATCGTGCCGGCATCGCGCGAGATCACCCGCGCGGGGCCCAGCGAGGCGAGGACGTCCTGCATCTGCTCGTTCTCCGAAAGCAGCAGGGCGGTGAAGCGCCGGATGCCCTCGTCCCGGGCGCGCTCGGCGAGCAGGTTGCAGAGCAAGCTGCCGAGGCCGCGGCCCTGCCAGTCGTCGATGACCGTCACCGCCGCCTCGGCGCGGACGGCGTCATCGAGGCGGACGTAGCGCGCGACGCCCACGCCGTCGCCGCTGGCTGTCTCGACCGCCACGAGCGCCTCGTGATCGTGGTGGTCGACCTCGGTCAGATAGGCGAGGAGGCGGTCGGAGAGCTCGGAGATCGCGGTCAGGAACCGTTGGTAGCGCGACTGATCGCTGAGCCGCTCCCACGCCGCCGCGATCAGCTGCTTGTCGTCGGGACGGACCGGCCGCACGACGACCTCGGAGCCGTCGCGCAGGCGAACCTCGATCGGCAGGCTGGTCAGACTTCCTGGTATAGCGGACCGTCGCCGCCCTCGGGCATCGTGAGCCGCCCGCCCTTGGCGTTGATCGCGCCGCACTGCACGCAATTCGAGGCCGTGACGTGCACGTCGACCTCCGGCGCTCCCGAGGCAAGCTGGTCGTCCGGGATCTCATAGACCTGCGCCGGGCAGAGGTTGACCCACGTCTTGGCGAGCTCGCGCGGCACGTGGCTCTGGATCCGGATGTGGTTCGGGGCGTCGTCGCGCGTCGCGTTCCCCGACAGGAACACCGAGTCGAGCTTGTTGAAGGTGAGCTTGTTGTCGGGATCCGGGTAGTCCTCCGAGGCGCCTCCGTCCGCCATCGGGATCTCGATGTCGGGCTCGTACTTCCACTTCCCGCCGGGGAGGAGCCCCTTGGTGATCGTCATCGCACTCGCGACAGCGCCACCGACGAAGAAGCCCTTCGAGAAGGGCTGGCGCATGTTGCGCGACTCGAACAGGTCGTTGCCGATCACCGAGTTGCGGACCCGCTCGTCGTATGAGTCGAGGTTGACGGAGTCCTTCTTGAGCGCCTCGAAGATCGCCTCCGCGGCGAGCATCCCGGCGTGCATCGAGTAGTGGATGCCCTTCAGCGTCGGCACGTTGACCATGTTCGCGGCGTCGCCGGCGATCGCCATGCCGGGCACAGTGAGGCTGCGCGGCATCGAGAAGTAGCCGCCCGACGGGATCGTCTTCGCCCCCCATGCGACGCGCTCCCCGCCGTCGAGCATCTTGCGCACGAACGGGTGCGTCTTCAGCTCCTGGAGCAGATCATGGACGGACAGGGTCGAGTCGGTGTAATCGAGGCCGACGACGAGCCCGATGCAGAGCTTGTCCTCGCCCATCGGGTAGATGAAGCTGCCGCCGAACTCGTTCCACTTGGGCCTCTTCCGCAGCGGCCACCCCATCGTGTGGATCACGCGATCGAGCGGTTTGGACACCTTCCAGACCTCCTTGACGCCGAGCTCCCAGCGCACCGGGAGCGTGCCGTGGAGATCGAAGTAGTCGAGCGCCGCCTGTGTCAGGTGCCCCAGGGTGCCCTCGGCGAGGACCGTCGTCCGCGCGACCACGTCGGAGCCCGGCTCGAAGTTGCCGAGCGGCTCGCCGTCCTTGCCGCGACCGCGGTCGCCGGAGCGGATGCCGCGCACGATTCGGTCGGAGACCAGGAGCCTGTCGGCGACGGTCTCGGTGAGGATGTAGGCGCCCCTCTCCTCCGCCTTCTCGGCGAGGAAGCGCGAGAGCTTCGCGATCGAGACGACGTAGTTGCCGTGGTTGCGGAAGTTGGGCGGCATCGGCACCAGCGGCAAGGCCGCGCGCTTGGTGAGGAGGTAGACGGCGTCCTTGGTCACCTCCTGGTAGGCGAACGGCCAGTCGGACGGATCGAGGTCCGGGAAGAGCTCCCGCATCGCCGCGGGCTTCATGTTGGCGCCGCTCAGCGTGTGGGCGCCGCACGCCTTGCCCTTCTCGATCACGGCGACGGGCACCTCGCCGAGCTTCTCCATCAGCTCGGGCTCGCGCTCGAGCAGGTCGAGGAGCCGGTTCGCGCAGGCGAGGCCGGCCGGACCGCCGCCGACGATCGCGACGCCGACCTCGATCCGCTCGTCCTCGGGATCCGTCGGCGCGACGATCAGCTCGCCGTCGTCGAACGGCGGCGGGTACTGCGCCGGCTCTACCGTTGGTGCCATCGTGCCCGTCAGCCGCCCCTCTTCGCCCTGATCGCGTCGGTGAGCTTGGGCATGATCTTGTGCAGGTCGCCCACCACGCCGAGGTCGGCGAACTCGAAGATCGGCGCGTTCGGGTCCTTGTTGATCGCGAGGATGTTCTCCGAGCTCTGCATCCCAACCTTGTGCTGGATCGCGCCGGAGATCCCAGCCGCGAGGTAGAGCTTCGGCGCGACGGTCTTGCCCGTTTGGCCGATCTGCGCCGCATACGGATACCAGCCGGCGTCCACGACCGCGCGGGTCGCGGCAACGGCGCCGCCCAGCACTTCGGCGAGTTCCTCGGCGAGCTTGAAGTTGTCCTTCTCGCCCAGGCCACGACCGCCGCCGACCAGGATGTCGGCGTCCTCGATGTTGACGTCCGCGCCCCGCTGCTCGCCGCGGGTGCGCATCTTGGCCTGCGTCGACCACTCCGAGAGCTCGACCTCGACGTCCTCGAACTCGGCGGTGCCGCCGGTCTCGTTGGCGTCGAAGGCGTTCAGCCGGCCGATGATGATCCCGGGCTCGCCGACGTACCCGACGTCGACGATCGCGGAGTCCTGGAGCACCGGCCGCTCGGCAACCAGCTTTCCGTCGGCGACCTTGACCGCGGTCACCTCCATCGTCACGCCGCCGTTGAGCCGCGCGGTCAGGCCGGCGCCGATCTCGAAGCCGAGCAGGCCGCCGCCGAACAGCGCGTAGGAGAAGCCGTTGTCGGCGATCACCTTCGCCATCACGTCGACGATCGGCTGCGCGAGCCCCTCGGGCGCTGACGAGCAGCGGTACACCTTCGCGGCGCCGTAGGCGCCGAGCCCGGCGGCGGCGTCGTCTGAGACGTCGCCGACCACCACGGCCGCCGCCTCGGTGCCGAGCTCGCCTGCCAGCTTCGCGGCCTCCGAGATCGCGCCGAGCGAGTTCTTGTTGAAGTTGCCCTCGTCGTCGTGGAGGGCGTAGACCAGGATGCCAGCCATTACAGGAGCTTCCTTTCGTCGAGCCAGGCGACGATCTTTTCGACCGTCTCGTTCGTGTCCTCGTCCTCGAACACCTCGCCCGCCTCCTTCTGGGGGGGCCGGGCGATCTCGAGCACCTGCGTCTTCGAGCCCTCCTCGCCCACCTGCGACGCCTCGATGCCGACGTCGGCGGTCGATTTCGTATCAAGGGGCTTCTTCTTCGCGCCCATGATCGCCTTCAGCGACGGGTACCGGGGCTCGTTGATCGCGTCGCCGACCGAGATCACCGCGGGGAGCGTGACCTCGACCGTGTCGTAGCCGTACTCCGCCTGGCGCTCGCACACCAGCGCGCCGTCCTCGACGTCGATCTGGATCACCTGCGTGAGCGAAGGCATCTTGAGATGGTCGGCGACGACCGCGCCGATCGTGTAGCACTCGCCGTCGTCGGACTGCTGGCCGAGCAGCACGAGGTCGGGCTGCTCGGACTCCAGCACCCTTGCGAGCGCGTAGCCGGTCGCGCAGACGTCGGAGCCGGCGAGCGACGCGTCGGTGAGGTGGACGGAGCGGTCGGCGCCGAGCGCGACCGCCTTGTGGAGCGCACGGACGGCGCTCTCCGGTCCCATCGTTACGGCGACGATCTCGTCGACGTCGACCTTGCCGCCCTCGCGGATCTGCATCGCGGCTTCGAGGGCGTGCGTGTCGAACGGGTTGAGGTTCTTCTCGCCGCTGCGATCGAGCCGCTTCGTGTTCGGATCGATCCGCTTCTGGACAGCGGCGTCGGGAACCTCCTTGACAAGACAGCAAATCTTCAAGTCGAGGCCTCCTTGGGGGTGAGCGGCGGGCATGTTACCCGATTGACTGACGAGTCAATCGGGCGGGCTCAGCGCCCGCTGCCGCCGAGCTCCAAGCGCACCGTAGCGCCGTTCCGCGCGCTGACGGCCCCAGTCGGCACGTCGAGCCGGCGAAGCGCCGGGTCGTAGCTCCAGACGTGCAGCTCGCGCGGCTGCCCGCCGCTCGAGATCGTCATGCGCGAGGGGCGCCGGACGCCGACGAAGCGCAGCAGGTAGCGGCGCTTGGCGGGCATCCCGCCGTAGTGGCCTCGCGCACCGCCGATCGTCAGCGTGCGCGCGCCGTCTCCCCAGCGCACCGAGGTCCGGGTGAAGGCGCCGCGCTCGTATTCGAAGCCGGCGCCCGAGTCCTCGTAAAGCTCGAAGGACCCGCTGTCGCCGGTGTAGACGTCGAGCGCGAGTGGATCGGCCTGGCCGTGGGCGACGCGGCTCTCCGACGGCTGTCGGGGCACGACCGAGCCGGCACGGGCGAAAACCGGCATCCGGTCGAGCGGCACCGACATCCGCTCGGTCCGGCCACCGCGATGGACAGCGCCCGTGAACACGTCCACCCACTCCCCGGGCGGAAACCAGACGCGCTTCGCGGCCCGCTTGCCCGGGGCGGCGACCGGGGCGACGAGGAGCTGGTCGCCGAGCATGTACTGACCGTCGAACTCGTACGCCTCCTGCGCGCGCGGCCAGCTCAGATACATCGGCCTCGCCATCGGCAGACCGCTGTCATAGGCCTTGCGCGCAAGCGTGTAGAGGTACGGGACGAGCGACTCGCGCAGACGCAAAAAGCCGCTCGCGATCCGGCTCGCGCGCTTTCCGTACTCCCATGGCAACCGGTAGCCGTGGTCGGAGTGCAGGCGAAGGATCGGCTGGAAGGTCCCGAACTGGATCCAGCGCACGTACATGTCGGAAGGCAGCTTCTCCCCGTGGAAGCTGCCGATGTCGTGCGACACATACGGGAGCCCGATGCCGGCTCCCTCCGCGGCCGTGAACCGGATCTGGAAGTCGAGCATCGGCCAGGTCGGGTAGGTGTCGCCGGTGAAGTGGATCGCGTAGCGGTGGTCGGCCCAGGCCCCGGGCATCGGAGCGTGGTAGTTCCAGAACGAGGAGCCGACCCGGCTGAGCGCGAGCCAGCGCAGCCCCCTGGCGCGCTCCCGCCCCGCATAAAGCGCGTTGATCCAGGTGTCCGGCGTCAGCCCGGGAGCCTGCGCGTCGCTCTCGTCGTTGTTCCAGTCGAGCCACCAGAAATCGACGCCCTGGGCCTCGAATGGCTCGTGGAGCGAGAAGTAGGACTTGACGTGCTCCGGGCGCGCCCAGTCCCAGACTCCGCAGACGGCGCTCGTGTCGTGGACGTGGATCTGACAGCGCCCGCTGTCGGTGGGAAGGCCGCCGGCCGCGGCGTCGGCGGCCGCGAATGCGGGGTCGGCGTGGGTGATCGACGGGTGGACGTTCAGGCCCACGGCGAGCTCCTTCGAGTGCGCCCACTTCAGGAACCCGGCTGGATCGGGGCCGAAGACGGGCGTCCACTGCCATCCGTTCCACGGGTTCGGGGCCTTGTAGTCGGTGTCGACGATCAGGACGTCGAGCGGCACGTGCGCGGCCCGGAACCGAGCGACGAGCTTCTGGTAGGCGCTGGCGCTGTAGAACGAGTAGCGGGAGAACCAGTTGCCGAACGCCTCGCGCGGGAGGAGCGGAGCGGGACCGCTCAGGTCGCGGAAGTCGCCGAGCGCGGCCGCGTAGTCGTGGGCGTACGCGAACAGGTAGCCGTCCTGGTAGCCGCCGGAATGGCCCGGGCGCGGGGCGTACCAGCGCCCGCCGTCGACGAGCAGCGGGCTGATCGTGTCGTCGAGCAGGTACCAGCCGTCGCGCGAGAGGATCCCGTCGTGGAGCGGGACGGGGCCGCTCTGGCCGTCGAGACCGCGGTACCAGCCGCCCAGGTTCCCCTGGGTCCGCGGGGCGGGGTCACCGGGGTTCGCGAGCGTCGCGACCGGCGGCGGGTCGGGGGCACGCGAGGTCGTCGTCCCGGTCGGGAAGGAGGGTCTCGCAGCGAACTTCTCGCCGTCGCCGCGCATCGTCAGCTTCAGGTTCGAGGCGTCGAACGGCCCGGCGCCGATCCGGTAGCGGAGGATCGCGCGCGAGGTCTTGACCACGCGGAGTCCGTCGACGACGCGCGTGCGCACCTTCCCTCTCGTCGGCCCCCGCCTGATCGCGGTCAGCGTGGGCGCGTCCTCGAAGCGCTCGTCGGCGGCGTACTCGAGCCTGAAGAGCGTCGGGGTCAGGACCTGGATCCGCGCCGGCCCGTCGCGGACCTCGAACGTCGTGTCGGCCGCCCGCGCGTCGGCGGCCGGAAACGCGACGATCGCAAGCAGGACCGCCGGCAGCACCCTTCGCATGCGCGGCAGGCTATCCGCCGTGCATGCGGATCAGGTGGTCTAGGCGGGCGAGCGGTCGCTGACGGCGCCGCGGATGAAGTCGACGATCGCGTCGGTGGGCGAGCCGGGCGTGAACACCTCGGCGACGCCGAGCGACTTCAGCTCGTCGACGTCGTCCGCCGGGATCGTGCCCCCGACCGTGACCACGACGTCGCCCGCGCCCTGCTCGGCGAGCAGCTCGATGACGCGGGGGACCAGGGTCATGTGGGCGCCCGACAGGATCGAGAGCCCGACCGCGTCGGCGTCCTCCTGAATCACTGTGGCGGCGACCTGGTCGGGCGTCTGGTGAAGGCCCGTGTAGATCACCTCCATGCCGGCGTCCCTGAGCGCCCGCGCGATGATCTTCGCGCCGCGGTCGTGCCCATCCAGGCCGGGCTTCGCGACGACGACGCGGATCTTCCGGTCTCCCATGGTCGCGGAGGGTAGTGGCTATGGGGCGCTGAGCGCCGCCGCAACGCGCTCGAGCAGCTCGCGTGGCGAGAACGGCTTCTTGATGTAGTCGTCGGCGCCGACCGCGAAGCCGCGGTCCACCGCGGCCTCCTGGACGCTCGCGGTCAGCAGGAGGATCGGCACGCCGGCGAGCTCCTCGTGCTCCCGGAGCCGCTCGGTGACCTCGTAGCCGTCGAGCTTCGGCATCATCACGTCGATCACGCAGAGGTCGGGGCGCCGCTCGATCGCCACCGCGACCGCCTGCTCGCCGTCGGCGGCGGTGATCACCGCGTAGCCGGCGCGCGCGAGGCGGAACTCGACCAGCTCCCGCACGTCGGCGTCGTCGTCGGCCACGAGCACGAGCTTGTCACCCTCCGCTTGCGTCATGGCCCACGCTCAGGGTAACCCGACCGCGCGCGGCCGGAGTCGCTCGCGGGGACGCGCCGTCAGCTCCCGAACCCGGTCAGCGAGCCCGTGAGGGAGAGGATCACGATGAGGATCGTGATCGCGAGCAGGAGCGCTCCGAGCGCCAGGAACGCCGGCCGCATTCCCTGGCGCGTGTCGTCGATCGCATGGACCTCCTCCGGGTGGACCTCGACCGGTTCGTCGCCCTCCGGGCTCACGCGCTCCTCGTGCGCACGCAGGCGCGCGGCCGCCTCGGCGGTCTCGCGGTCCGGGTGGTTCGAGAGGGCGACGCCCTCGTCGTCGCGGACGACGTCCCAGCCGTCGAGCTCGTTTCGCACGACCTTCAACGCCATGCCTCGCCGATACCCCGGCCGGCATGCCGAAAACCGGCGCGGAGCCTCAGAACTGCGGGTGCTCTGTGAACGTCCCGAAGACGTCCTGGAGGGCGGCGACGATCTCGCCCTCCGAGGCCCGCGCGCGAGCCGCGTCCAGCAGATGCGGCATCAGGTTCTCGCCCTCGGTCGCCGCGGCACCCCGAAGCTCGGCGAGCGAGCGCTCGACGGCGCCGGAATCGCGCCTCGCCCGCGTCCCCGAGAGCCGCTCGCGCTGGCGGCGCTCGGCGGCCGGGTCCGGGCGGTGGATCTCGGTCTGCGCCTCCTCGGCGAACTCGTAGGCGTTGACGCCGACCACGAGCCGCTTGCCGGAGTCCACCTCGCGCTGATAGCGGAAGGCGGCGTCGGCGATCTCGCGCTGCGGAAAGCCGCGCTTCACCGCCTCCACCATGCCCCCGAGCTCGTCGATCCGGTCGAAGTAGGAGTACGCGGCGGCCTCCATCTCGTCGGTCAGCTTCTCGATGAAGTACGAGCCGCCGAGCGGGTCCGCGGTGTTCGTGACCCCGGTCTCGTGCGCGATCACCTGCTGGGTGCGAAGCGCGACCCGGACCGCCTCCTCTGTCGGCAGCGCGAGTGCCTCGTCGTAGGAGTTCGTGTGCAGCGACTGGGTACCGCCGAGGACGCCGGCGAGCGCCTCGATCGCGGTGCGAACGATGTTGACCAGGGGCTGCTGCGCGGTGAGCGAGACGCCCGCCGTCTGGGTGTGGAAGCGAAGCCGCTGGGACTCCTCGCGGCGGGCGCCGTAGGTGTCGCGCATCTCGCGCGCCCAGATCCGACGCGCGGCGCGGTACTTCGCGATCTCCTCGAAGAAGTCGATGTGCGCGTTGAAGAAGAAC
>Ga0126307_10002801_pt1 | contig 11820 bp, 9 predicted proteins | sample Plot28_FD_89955 | JGI IMG/M metagenome (GOLD analysis project Ga0126307, IMG submission 89955) | Serpentine soil microbial communities from UC McLaughlin Reserve, CA, USA - Plot28 | ecosystem: Environmental > Terrestrial > Soil > Grasslands | place: USA: UC McLaughlin Reserve, Lake County...
GCTGCCGTCGTCCGCTTCGCCGTCGCCTTAGGCACCGACCGCGTCGACCGGGACCCGGCCGGGGCCTTGCGGGCGGTCGGCGTCGGCTTGACGGTCCCGGCCGGCTTCACCTCCGCGGCCGGTTTCTGGGCCGGCGTCGCGTTGGCGATCGCTGCCGCCAGCGCGCCGGTCGCCAGCACCGACCCGGCCGCCACCCCCTTGGTGACCAGCGACAGCCGCCGCAGCGCACGATCACGGTGGGAAGCGGGGGGAGATGCCATCGACATCCTCTCGGCGCGTACGGAACCCCTTGCCAGTCCCCGTGACCGACCGCTCCGGCGCGGCCACCCCGGCGCTGCGCCCACCCGCTGCACCGGTCCGGACACCCGCCTCACCGCGGGCTCCGGGTCCTGCGGAACCGCCCGTCGGGGCGGTCCGCGGAAGGTTGTATCAAGAAAAGGTAACGATGGCGAGCAGCATCACCGTAAGGCTTCAGACAACGACGCCCTGTCGTCGATGCGACCGGGCGTCCGGATCAGGCCGTCGCGGCTTCGCCGTCGTCCAGGTAGGCCCGCCAGCGGGGATCCGGGGTGCGGAAGCCGAGGACCCGCCAGGCCGTCCCGGACGGGGCTCTCGGCGCCGTCCTCAGCCGCCATCCCAGCTCGCCGATGGCGCGGTCGGCTTTGGTGTGGTTGCACCGGGCGCAGGAGGCGACCACGTTGTCCCAGGTATGGGGCCCGCCGCGGCTGCGCGGCACGACGTGGTCGAGGGAGGTGGCGGCCGCCCCGCAGTAGACGCAGCGGCCGCCGTCCCGGGCGAACACCGCGCGGCGGGTGAGCGGGACCTGCGCCCGGTACGGCACGCGCACGTAGCGGGTGAGCCGGACGACCGCGGGGATCTGCACCGCGGTGGTGACGCTGTGGAACGCGCCGTCCCCGTCCTCGACGGGGACGGCCTTCTGGGTGAGCATGAGCACCACGGCGCGGCGGGAGGACACGACGCACAGCGGCTCGTACGTCGCGTTCAAGAGCAACGTGACCGACGCGGACGCCACGGGGCCCACCTCCCGGAGGTGAGCAACAGTCAACCTGAAGCTCGGCCCGGACGCACGCCTTTGGCGTTCTCGTCACCGCGCGCCGGCGCCGCCCGGGCGCTGGCGCGCGCTAGCGCAGCATCGCGGTGAGCTGCGCAACCTCCTCCTCGGTGTGCCGCTCCAGGACCGCCTCCAGCTCGGCCCGCTCGGCGGGCGTGGTGTAGGAGGCGAGCTCGGCGCGCAGCCGGTCGCGCCGGGCCCGGAGCGCCCGGCGAGCGCGACGGCGGGCTCGGAGATCGGCGGCGTGACCGCCGATCGCGGTGGTCAGGGTCGTCCGCATGGACGGCTTCCTTTCAGGCTTCCTCGATGGACGGTCTCCAGGCTACTGGATCGATACAGAAGGCTCCGTCCCGCGGACCGTGTCCTTTACCACCCCTGAGCCAGCGGACCGGGGGCGGGGCTCGGAGGCGGCTCAGGGCGGGCTCGGGGCCGGGCTCGGGGCGGCCTCTGTCCGGGCGAGCGCGGCCACTGTCCAGGAGAGCCTGCACCGCCAGAACGCGTCGACTTCCGCCGCCGACGATTCGCAGGACACGCCCTAATCTCGTCCGGGTGACCTCCGTGGACGCCGAGCACCGTCCCGCCTACCCGCCCGCCGAGCGATTCAACCTGGTCGAGCGGCGGCACGGACTCACCCTGGCCGACCCCTACCGCTGGCTGGAGGACCCGGCCGACGCCCGCACGGTCGCCTGGTCGGCGGCGCAGGATGAGCTGGCCCGCGCCAGCCTGGACCGGCTGCCCGGGCGGGAGTGGCTCGCGGAACGGCTCACCGCGCTGCACCGGGCCGGCGCCGTCCGGCCCCCGTGCTGGCGCGCCGGGCGCCGCTTCTTCAGCCGGCGGGAGCCCGGGCAGGAGCACGAGGCGCTGCTGGTGGCCGAGCCGGACGGCGCCGAGCGGGTGCTGGTCGACCCGGGGGCGCTGGACCCGGCCGGCACCACCACGCTGGACGCCGCCGTGCCCAGCATCGAGGGCGACCGGCTGGCCTACCAGCTGTCCACCGGCGGGGACGAGGAGTCCCGGCTCTACGTGCTCGACGTCGCCACCGGCGCGCGGGTGGACGGCCCGATCGATCGCTGCCGCTACTCCCCCGTCGCCTGGCTGCCCGGCGGCGAGGAGCTCTACTACGTGCGGCGGCTGCCGCCGGAAGCGGTGCCGCCGGGCGAGGAGCAGTTCCACCGGCGGGTGTGGCGGCACCGCGTCGGCGCCGACTCCGGCGGCGACGTCGAGGTGCATGGCGCCGATCTGGAGCCGACGAACTACTACGACGTGTCGGTGTCTCGCGACGGCCGCTGGCTGCTGGTGACCGCCTCGGCCGGCACCGCGCCGCGGGACGATGTCTGGATCGCCGACCTGTCGTCCCCGGCCGGCGACCGGGAGCTGCGGGAGATCCAGGTCGGGGTCGACGCGCGGGTGCACCCCCGGGTGGCGCCGGACGGCCTGCTCTACCTCAACACCGACCGGGACGCGCCGCGCGGCCGGCTGGCCCGGGTCGACCCGGCCGACCCCGCGTACGAGCGGTGGGTGGACGTGGTGCCGGAGTCGCCGGACGAGGTGCTCGCTGGGATCGCGCTGCTGTCCTCGGCCGATGGCGCCGGCGATGTCACCACCGTGCTGGCCGTGCACACCCGCGACGCCGCCGACGCGCTGTCGTGGTGGGACGTGGCCGGCGCCCGCCGCCTGGACACCGTCGCCGGCCTGTCGGCGGGCAGCGTGGTCGGGCTGACAAGCCGGCCGGAGGGCGGCCGCGAGGCCTGGGTGGGCTACACCGACCACGTCACCCCGCCGATGGTGCTCCGCTGGACCGCGGATGCACCGGAGAGCGTCGAGACGTGGGCGCGGGCGCCCGGAGCCGTCGAGACGCCGGCGGTCCGGGTCGGCCGGCTGCACTACTCCTCTGTGGACGGAACCCGGGTGCACATGTTCGTGATCGCGCCGGTCGCCCAGCCCGACCGGCCGCGGCCGGCCGTGCTCTACGGCTACGGCGGCTTCAACAATGCGCTCACCCCCACCTACACGCCGTCGATGCTGGCCTGGGTCGAGGCCGGCGGCGTCTGGGCGATCGCCAACCTGCGCGGCGGCTCGGAGCACGGCGAGGAGTGGCATCGGGCCGGCATGCGCGAGCGCAAGCAAAACGTCTTCGACGACTACATCGCGGCGGCCGAGCACCTCATGGCCACCGGCTGGACCACCCGCGGTCAGCTCGGCATTTACGGCGGGTCGAACGGCGGCCTGCTCGTCGGCGCCGCGCTGACCCAGCGGCCGGACCTCTACGCCGCGGTGGTGTGCAGCGCACCGCTGCTGGACATGGTGCGCTACGAGATCTTCGGCCTCGGCCGCACCTGGAACGACGAGTACGGCACCGCCGAGGACCCGGTGGAGCTCGGCTGGCTGGCGGCGTACTCGCCGTATCACCGGGTGGCGGCCGGGGTGGACTACCCGGCCGTGCTCTTCACCACCTTCGACGGCGACACCCGCGTCGATCCGCTGCACGCGCGGAAGATGTGCGCTGCGCTGCAGCACGCCACCGCCGGGACCCGGCCGGTGCTGCTGCGCCGGGAACGGGACGTCGGTCACGGCGCCCGCTCCGTCAGCCGGAGCGTTCGCCTCGGAGTGGACCAGCTCGCCTTCCTCGCCGACCGCCTGGGCCTGCCGCTGTGATCGACGACCTGGTGACCGAGCTGGCGACGGAGAGCCGGACCTGGGGCGCCTTTCTCGAGGAACACCAACAGGTCCTCGTCGTCAAGCCGCTGCGGATCCTGTTCATCATCCTCATCGCTCTGGTGGTGCGCTGGCTGGTGCACCGGGCGATCAGCCGGGCGGTCCGCTCCACCGCCGACAGCGAGGTGCCGATCGTGCTCAAGCCGCTCAAGGAGCGGCTCGGCAACGGGGTGCTGGAGTCTGCGGGGCTGGTCTCCGAGCGCCGCCGGCAGCGGGCGGAGACCGTCGGCTCGCTGCTGCGCAGCGTCGCCTCGCTGGTGATCGGCGTCCTGGCGCTGATGCTCGTCTTGGGCGAGATCGGCTTCCAGCTCGGGCCGTTCATCGCCGGCGCCGGCATCGTCGGAGTCGCGCTCGGCTTCGGCGCGCAGAACCTGGTGAAGGACTTCCTGTCCGGGATCTTCATGATCCTCGAGGACCAGTACGGCGTCGGGGACGTGGTGGACCTCGGCGAGGTCAGCGGCACTGTCGAGGCGGTCGGGTTGCGCGTCAGCCGGCTGCGCGACGTCAACGGGACCGTCTGGTACGTCCGGAACGGCGAAGTGCTGCGGGTCGGCAACCGCAGCCAGGGCTTCGCCCAGGTAGTCCTCGACCTGCCGGTGCCGTACGGCGCGGATCTCACCGCGGTCGGCGCGACGATGACAGTCGCAGCCGATGAGCTGGCGGCGGAGCCGGCCTGGGCGGACGCCGTGCTGGAGGACCCGGAACTGCTCGGGGTCGAACAGATCGCCGACGACAGGGTGGTGCTGCGCCTGACGGTCAAGGTCCGCCCGGCGGACCAGTGGCAGCTGGCCCGCGAACTGCGGCGCCGGATCGCCGACCGGCTGCACGCCGACGGCACGCCGCGGGACCGCGCGGAGGAGCTGGCCGTGCGCACCCGGCCGGCCCGGGACGAGAGCGCGGTCGCCCCCGGCACCGAGACCCCGCCGGCCGAGACGTCCTGACGCCGGGCCACGGCGGCGCCGGTCGGGCCACTGCGGCGGCGGCCGGCCCACCGCGCGGCGGCCGCCCCACCACGCGGCCGGTGCGGACCGGCCGAGGTGCCAGGCGCCGGCCGTGGGGTGAGACTGGCCGCGTGCGATGCCTGGTGACCGGAGCGACCGGCTACATCGGCGGGCGCCTGGTGCCGCGGCTGCTCGCCGAGGGGCACCATGTCCGCTGCATGACCCGGACAGCCTCCCGGCTGCGGGACGTGCCCTGGGCGGCCGACGTGGAGGTCGTCGAGGCCGACGCCCTGGACGTCGAGTCGCTCCGCGGTGCCCTCGACGGGATCGACGTCGCCTACTACCTGATCCACTCCATCGACACCGGCAGCACCTTCGCCGACACCGACCGCCGCGCCGCGCAGACCTTCGCCGCTGCAGCTCAGGCCGCCGGCATCGGCCGGATCGTCTACCTCGGCGGACTGTCTGCCGGTGGCGAGAAGCTGTCCGCGCACCTGCGCTCGCGCTCGGAGGTCGGAGACATCCTGCTCGGCTGCGGCGTCCCCACCGCAGTGCTGCGGGCCGCGGTCATCATCGGCTCCGGCTCGGCGTCCTTCGAGATGCTGCGCTACCTCACCGAGAGGCTGCCCGCCATGATCTGCCCGCGCTGGGTCCGCAGCCGGATGCAGCCCATCGCCATCCGGGACGTGCTGCGCTACCTGGTCGGCTGCGCCACCCTGCCGTCCGAGGTCGACCGCGCCTTCGACATCGGCGGTCCGGACGTCGTGACCTATGAGGACATGATGCAGCGCTACGCCGCCGTCGCCGGCCTGCGCCGGCGGCTCATCGTGCCGGTCCCGGTGCTCACCCCGGCGCTGTCGGCGCACTGGGTCAACGTGGTCACCCCTGTGCCCAACCGGATCGCCCGTCCGCTGGTGCAGAGCCTGGTCAACGAAGTCGTCTGCCACGAGCACGACATCGCCGAGCACTTCCCCGACCCGCCGGAGGGGCTGGTCGGGGTGGACCGGGCGCTGGAGCTCGCCCTGGCCCGGATCCGCGATGCGGACGTCGAGACCCGGTGGTCGAACGCAGTGTGGCCGGGCGCGCCGAGCGACCCGCTGCCGACCGACCCGGACTGGGCCGGGGGTTCCCTCTACGTGGACGACCGCTCCCAGGTCGTCGAGGCCGACCGCACCGAGCTGTGGCGGGTCATCGAGGGCATCGGCGGCGACCGCGGCTGGTATTCCTTCCCGCTGGCCTGGGCGGCCCGCGGCTGGCTGGACCGGCTCGTCGGCGGGGTCGGGCTGCGCCGGGGACGGCGGGACCCGGACCGGCTCTACGTCGGCGACGCACTCGACTTCTGGCGGGTCGAGGAGATCTGCGACAGCGAGCTGCTGCGGCTGCGCGCCGAGATGAGGCTGCCTGGCCTGGCATGGCTGGAGCTGCGGGCCGAGACCGACGAGCAGGGCCGGACGGTCTTCCACCAGCGAGCCACCTTCCATCCGCGCGGGCTCGCCGGCCACGCCTACTGGTGGGCGCTCAACCCCTTCCACGGCATCGTCTTCGGCGGGATGGCCCGCAACGTGGCTCGCACTGCCCGGCGCCGGCAGCAGGCAGGCGACGGCGCGCCGGAGCAGCCGCCAGAGGGTCAGCACCAGCCCGTGTAGAGCCACCGCGTCCCCCTCCCTCCTGTCTCCTCGGCCGCTTGCCGGCCCCCGGGCGCCGCTTGTACGGTCACACTATCGAACATGTGTTCGAAGGACCGACACCGAGGGGTGGGAGTTCGGTGGGGACCGAGGTCACGTTGGGTGCGGCCGGGCGGAGCGGCCGGGGCTACCTGAGCGAGCCGCCGCGTGCTGGGCCGGGTGTCATCGTCGTCCACGACGAGTATGGGCTGTTGCCCCACGTCCGGCAGCGGTGCAACTGGCTGGCCGAGGCCGGGTTCGTCGCGCTCGCCGTCGATCTCTACGACGGCCGGATCGCCGAAGACCCGCAGGACGCCGAGCGGCTGGCCGGCCGGCTCGACGTGGTGCGGGCACGGGGACTGCTGGCGACCGCGGCCACCCAGCTGCTGGCCCGGCCCAAGGTGCGGCCCCGCCGGGTCGGCGGTGTCGGCTTCGGTCTCGGCGGACGGCTGGCGCTGCTGACCGGGACGACCGGCACGCTCGACGCGGTGGTCGCGATGTCCGCGGTGCTGGCCCCGGCGGAGCGGGCCCTGCTGCCCTGCCCGGTCCTGCTGCACCTCACCGGTGGCTCCGCCGAAGAGGACGCCGAAGCGCGCAGCTTCATCCGTGACCTGCGCTCGTCCGGGACTGAGGTCACGGTCCGCACCTGGTCCGGGGTCGCGTCGGGCTTCGCCAATGCCGACCGCCCGGCCTACCGGGAGCAGGTGGCGACCGCGGCCTGGGTGGAGACCGCCGGCTTTCTGGCCGGCCACCTGCGGCGATAGGGGCGGCCGGCGCGTTGGTGACCGGCAGGTCGCCGGGCAGTCGTGGCGGTGCGGGACAATCGAGGGGTGACCGACCCGCAACCCGGCCCGACGCTCTACGACCTCGTGGGCGGCGAGGAGACCTTCCGCCGGCTGGTGGCGCGGTTCTACGCCGGGGTGGCCGCCGACCCGGTCCTCCGCCCGCTCTACCCCGAGGAGGACCTCGGTCCGGCCGAGGAGCGGCTGAGGATGTTCCTGGTGCAGTACTGGGGCGGCCCCCGGACCTACTCCGACCGCCGCGGCCATCCGCGACTGCGCATGCGGCACGCGCCGTTTGCGATCGGCGAGCGGGAGCGGGAGGCCTGGCTGCGGCACATGCGTGACGCGGTGGACTCGCTCGCGCTGCCGGCCCAGCAGGAGCAGGCACTGTGGCGCTACCTGGAGATGGCGGCCCACAGCATGCAGAACCGGTGGGACTCGACTCGCACCGGGTAAGGTCCGCCGGCCCAGCCGGAGCGCCGGGGCACCCGTCGACCGGGTGCGGCCGACCACAGACCGCCGAGGAGAACAGTGCACCGCTCGCCCGACAGCCGCCCGACCGCGTCCCCGACCGGAGGCCCGGGCACGCCGTGGTGGCGGACCGCCGTCGTCTACCAGGTCTACGTCCGCAGCTTCGCCGACAGCGACGGCGACGGCGTGGGCGACCTGGCCGGCATCCGGGAGCGGCTGGACTACCTCGACCTGCTCGGCGTTGACGCGCTCTGGCTGACGCCGTTCTACCCGTCGCCGGGCGTCGACCACGGGTACGACGTCGCCGACCCCCGTGCCGTCGACCCGGTCCTCGGTGACCTGGCGGGGTTCGACGCGCTGGTTGCCACGGCGCACGAGCTGGGCCTGAAGGTGATCGTCGACCTGGTGCCGAATCACGACTCGAACCGGCACGCGAGCTTCATCGAGGCGCTCGCCGACCCGGCCGCTCCCGCCCGCAAGCGATACGTCTTCCGCGATGGCACCGGCGAGGACGGCGCCGAGCCGCCGAACAACTGGAAGTCCGTCTTCGGCGGCCCGGCCTGGACCCGGGTCGGCGACGGCCAGTGGTACCTCCACCTGTTCACCCCCGAGCAACCGGACCTGGACTGGACGAGCCCGGAGGTCGCCGCCGACGTGGAGCGGACGCTCCGGTTCTGGCTGGACCGCGGGGTGGACGGCTTCCGGATCGATGTGGCACACGGCATGGCCAAGGAGCCGGGCCTGCCGGACGTGTCCCGGACCGCCGACGCGGCCAGCGGGTTGCTCGACGACAGCGACGAGCGGGACCCGCGCTTCGACGTGGACGGTGTCCACGACGTGCACCGGCACTTCCGGCGGGTGCTCGACTCCTACCGGGACCGGATGGCGGTCGGCGAGGTCTGGGTGACCGACGACGAGCGGCTGGCCCGGTACGTCCGGCCCGACGAGCTGCACCTTGCCTTCAGCATCCGGCTGCTGCAGGCACGGTGGGACGCCGCCGAGCTGCGAGACGCGGTCGACCACTCGATCACGGCGATGAGCTCCGTCGGCGCCCCCGCGAGTTGGGTGCTGTCGAACCACGACGTCGTCCGGCACACGACCCGCTACGCCGATGGCGACGAGGCGACGGGGCGGCGCCGGGCCCGGGCGGCCGCACTGGTCCAGCTCGGCCTGCCGGGCGTGGCCTACCTCTACTACGGCGACGAGCTGGCCCTGCCGAACGTCGAACTGCCGGACGAGGCCCTCCAGGACCCGGTGTGGGAGCGCAGCGGCCACACCGACCGCGGCCGGGACGGCGAGCGGGTGCCGATGCCATGGAGCGGGGAGAAGCCGCCGTACGACTTCACCACCGGCGCCTCCACCTGGCTGCCGATGCCCGAGGACTGGGCCGACCTGACCGTGGAGAGCCAACTGGAGGACGCCAGCTCCACCCTCTCGCTCTACCGCCGGGCGCTCGAGCTGCGCCGGGAGCACACGGCGTTGTCCGGCGAGTCGCTCGAGTGGTTCAACGCACCGGCCGGCTGCCTCGCCTTCCGCCGCCCGGGCGGCCTGCTCTGCGCGCTCAACGCATCCGACTCGACCGTGCCGATGCCGCCGGGCGACCTGCTGCTCGCCAGCGGGCCGCTCGGCCGGGACGGGCTGCTGCCTCCCGACACCGCCGTCTGGCTCGCCTGAGCCGTCCGGGCACACGCCGTGCCCGGTCAGCGGGTCAGCGGTTCACCGGTCAGCGGGGGCTGAGTCCCAGACCCGGCTGCACGTGGTGGTACGCCGAGCCGTACGCCGCCGCCAGCCGCACCCAGCCACCGGCCGCCGACACGACGACCAGATCGGCCTCGGGACTCCCGGCGCCGCTCAGCGCACCGCCGCCTGCACCGCTGCCGGCGAGAAAGCCCATCTTCGCCAGGGCGGTGAGAACCCGCAGCGGGACGGCCACGGTCCGCTCCGCTGAGCTGACCGTGAGGGCCTCGTGGTCGAGTAACGACTCCCCGGCCGACGCCCCCGCGTCCGGCGGCAGCGCCCGCAGCGTCTCCGCACCGGCCCGCACCAGGGACCGCACGACCTCCCCGGGCACCGCGTCCAGCCGCTGCCACCCAGACAGTGGCGGCAGCGCCGCCCGCCACTCCACGTCCCGGCTCGCCGGCAGGGACAGCTCGCCGCCCCGATGGAGAACCCGATCCAGCGCACCGAGCAGGTCGAAGGCCCCGACCGTCACGTCGGCCGGCTCGACGGCCCCCGCCACCGTACGGCTGACCAGCACCCCGAACGGCAGCCGGGTGTAGCCCGTCACCCGACCCGCACTGTCGCGCAGCCGCACGAGTGCGCCATGGTCCAGCGCGGTGACCCGGCCGAGGAAGACGGCCGCGTCGCCGCCGTCGGCCGGTTCATCCGTCCGCAACCGGCCTCCCGCCGGCGGCCCACCCCAAAGGGTGGGCGCCGGGGCGCCGCGCACGGGCGGCTCCGACCGGGGTGCCATGGGCCTAGTCGCGGGTCAGCCTGCGGTAGGTGACCCGGTGTGGCCGGGCGGCCTCCGTGCCGAGCCGATCCACCTTGTTGGCCTCATAGTCGGCGAAGTTGCCTTCGAACCAGAACCATCTGTCCGGGTCGGACGCCGTGCCCTCCCAGGCCAGGATGTGGGTCGCCACCCGGTCCAAGAACCACCGGTCGTGGGAGATCAGCACAGCGCAGCCGGGAAACTCCAGCAGCGCGTTCTCCAGGGACTGCAGCGTCTCGACGTCGAGGTCGTTGGTCGGCTCGTCCAGCAGCAGCAGGTTGCCTCCCTGCTTGAGGGTCAACGCCAGGTTGAGCCGGTTGCGCTCGCCACCGGACAGCACTCCGGTCGGCTTCTGCTGGTCCGGCCCCTTGAGGCCGAACGCGCCCACGTACGCCCGCGACGGCATCTCGACATTGCCGACCTTGATGTGGTCCAGACCGTCGGACACCACCTGCCAGACCGTCTTCTTCGGCTCCAGCCCGGACCGGTCCTGGTCGACGTAGGACAGCCGCACGGTCTCGCCGATCCGGAGCGTGCCCTCGTCCGGCTTCTCCTCGCCGACGATCATGCGGAACAGCGTGGTCTTTCCCACCCCGTTCGGTCCGATGATGCCGACAATGCCGCCGCGCGGCAGGGAGAACGACAGGTCGTCGATCAACCGCCGGTCGCCGTAGCCCTTGCTGAGACCATCAGCCTCCACCACCACGGAGCCGAGCCGCGGCCCGGCCGGGATCTGGATCTCCTCGAAGTCGAGCTTGCGGGTGCGTTCAGCCTCGGCCGCGAGCTCCTCGTAGCGCTGCAGCCGGGCCTTGCTCTTCGCTTGCCGGGCCTTGGGGTTGCTGCGGACCCACTCGAGTTCCTGCTCCAGGATCCGCTGCCGCTTGGCGTCCTTGCGACCCTCGACCTTGAGCCGGGCCTGCTTGGTCTCCAGATAGGTGGAGTAGTTGCCCTGGTACGGGTAGGCGTGGCCACGGTCGAGCTCGAGGATCCACTCCGCCACGTTGTCCAGGAAGTAACGGTCGTGGGTGACCGCCAGCACGGTCCCCGGGTATTTGGCGAGGTGCTGCTCCAGCCACTGCACGCTCTCGGCGTCCAGGTGGTTGGTCGGCTCGTCCAGCAACAACAAGTCCGGCTGGCGCAGCAGCAGCGCGCACAGTGCGACCCGGCGCTTCTCGCCACCGGACAGGGTTGCCACCGGCGCGTCCGGCGGCGGGCAGCGCAGGGCGTCCATCGCCTGCTCGATGGTGCTGTCGAGCTCCCAGCCGTTGCGGTGCTCGATCAGCTCCATGAGCTCGCCCTGTTCGGCCAGCAGCGCGTCGAAATCCGCGTCCGGCTCCCCCATGGCCGCGCTGACCTCCTCGAAGCGCTGCAGGGCGGTACGGGTCTCCTCGACCGCCTCCTCCACGTTGCCCCGGACGTCCTTGCTCGGGTCCAGCTCCGGCTCCTGCAGGAGGATGCCGACCGTGTAACCCGGCGCGAGCGTCGCGTCCCCGTTGGAGGGCTGATCGAGCCCGGCCATGATCTTGAGCACGCTGGACTTGCCGGCCCCGTTGGGACCGACCACGCCAATCTTCGCGCCCGGCAGGAACGCCAGCGTCACGTCATCGAGGATGACCTTGTCGCCGTGCGCCTTCCGCACCTTGCGCATCGAGTAGATGTACTGCGCCATGCCGCCTGGAACTCC
>Ga0126307_10002802_pt1 | contig 11818 bp, 16 predicted proteins | sample Plot28_FD_89955 | JGI IMG/M metagenome (GOLD analysis project Ga0126307, IMG submission 89955) | Serpentine soil microbial communities from UC McLaughlin Reserve, CA, USA - Plot28 | ecosystem: Environmental > Terrestrial > Soil > Grasslands | place: USA: UC McLaughlin Reserve, Lake County...
ATAGAAACTTGCACATGGGGTTAGCTAGTCGTCTACAAACAACCCCTCTACGGTAGAAGCGCCCTTACCGCCGTTAGGCCTCACGCTATCTGTCCCAAAAGGATTTGTGTTCACCAGAGCACTCTGCACGCTGATATGGTCGATTTAGCCGGGAGATCACGTCCCGCTAGTCGTCCTAGCTCGGATACTCCACCCCTGGAAGTAAACCGTACCATTCGAATGCGAAGTCGCCCCTCCACGCGTAAAGCCATTGGTCGGTATACTCGTCCGACACGCCAGGGTCGAAGATTGACTGTATGACCTGGTGCTCGCCCACGTAGAGAACCGCATGTCCCTGCCGGCCGAAATCAGCCCCTTCAAAACTCTTGATCGCTACCGCTCCCGGTTGGCCCGGCGTATCCGGGTCAAACTCAACACGGCTAATGAGGTTATCTGGCATAGCTGCCGTGCCACCGATCGCCGGAAGGTTATTGTCCTCAAGGGCGAAATTGATCAGATCGGTGCTGGACACACCGACGCTCAGAAGGTGCGCGGCGGGCGGGGGATCGCCCTGGCCGTCGTTCCGCCACAAAGGAATGAGCTGGCCAGGTTGCCAAAGTCGGAAGGGCGCCCCAAGCAACTTGTAGGCAGAATCCACTATGTTTTGTGGGCTTACAGCCATGTGGTTACTCTCCTTTCCCTACGATACTCCACTACCACTGGACTGGTTTGAGATCAGGACCAACGTAATGGCCGATCTCCCCGCTCTCCGCGTGAACCTCATGCGTGAAGTGTGCTGCGTACCAGATCACCACGTTCTGGTTGTCGGTGCTCTCTGCATTGATGAAGCGGCCGATCTCAGCGGGAGCATTCGGCTGCCGTTGGTTTGCTTGACTCGGCTCAGCAGATATTCCGTCGTCGATCTCATCCCTCTCGCCGTGAGAGCGCAAGATCCACACGTCACCGCGAGCGAAGGCGTCTGCGACGCCGTCGTTTTCCCCCGGGATCAGCGTGTAAGCATCGCCGGTAGTAGAGTTCTCGATCTTCCATCTTCGGCTAAGGTCGTGATTTCGCGGACGCATAACCTCAAAGCGGTTGGTGTGCCAGTTCGACGAGCTATTGGGGAGGGGTGGAGAGTTAAACTCGCTAACCACATTGTTCCCTGCGGTGCCGATGTCGAAGTCGAACCTCCAATAGGCGTGGTGGTGGTGAGTGTGGCAGACGCAGGGATTTTCTATTGCCGAGAAACCGAAGCGGGGGCTGATGGTCCCGTCGTCGTAGAGGCACCACTTGCTGACGTACCGGTACATGCCCGCCTCCAACTCGCTAACTATGACGACCTCCTGCCCTTGGCGGTATATGGCAACGCCCTGGAAGTTGCCCATATCCGTCCCCGATTCGAGGATCGTCTGCGGTCGTGTATTGCACTGCCGAATTCCCTGAGCGACGTCCGTCCCATCCGCTTGGAACCAGTTCTCCTCATAGAGCCAGTCGCGGAAAGGGCCGCAGAAACCGAGACCTGGCCCGTCGTACCGCACGTTGAGGATCGGGACGTGGGCTCGTTTGAGCACGAGCTTGCCACGATAGAAGACGTCACGCAGCGTAACGCCTGATCCGTTTGTCCCCAAGGAAAACGAGGGCCTGAACACGAGAAAACTCCAGAGTGGGCTACCATCCGCTTGAGGAATAGTAACCTGGAACTGGCCTGGCAAACCCCTGGGAGTGGGGATTTGCTCCGCGTCGTCTACGCCACAGGCGGCGTCGGCCGCCAAGGCCCTCGAGGGAGCTCTCTCAGGGAATCGCAACACTGTTCGGTCGATCATGTTCACGCCGACGATCTCGTTACGAGCTTCATCGCTACGAGAGAGGAGCAAGACCGAAAGGGTTCGGTCTATTAGACCGTCCGGGCGCGTCGCCTCGGTTAGTAAGGGTGGCATAGCGCGCTGAGGCTTGACTCTTTGCTCGCTGAGCGCAGGACCGATATCAGGATCCTCACGTAAGATGTCGACAGCTTCTTCGAACTCTTCTCTGGTTGGCAGTGGCTGCTGGATTGAATCGGAGACTTCCACCGATCCTTGGATATCATCGAGACGCCCCGTGACCAGTTTTACTTGGTTGTTGTCGTAGTCGAAGTACGTAGCCAGGTAGCGATCCGGCTCCAGACCATCGGCTCTGCCCGCGCCCACGGGGTCGAGGAGTTCGATCGAGAGCAGTCGGCTTCTAATTTCGGTCAGGTGCTCTTGGACCGAGGGGTGTTCGGCTAGGGCTTGTGATACTTCGTCGATAACCTCGGGTCCTGGGCCAACCGGTTCGATGTTGATTTGCACATCGTTATACTCAGTCACTACACCTACTCCCTTCTACTGGCGTCTGGCGATCCTTTTGGACAGGGATTGCGTTCTGGCCTCAGAAGTCGTAAGCAGAGCCGCTTGTCGTCACCACCCGGAGCGGCATGTTAGGGGCCCTGTCCAGTAATATACGCTTGCGCTTTATCCCATGCCTGCGCACCGATCTGCCGTCCCATAACCCGACCCTTCAGGTCCCCGTCCTCGAAGTGGATGCCTCCATAGCGACGGGAGATACCGGCCTCATCAGCTGCATCCGAGAAGGTAGCCCAGGAGAGAGTCACGTCCGTGGCAGGCACCGTACCTGGCTCTACGAGCGAGGTTCCTTTTAGCTGTGGTTGCGAGGAACCGAAGTTGTCACTATCCGTAAACCTCTTCAGGATTTCGGCACCAGCCGCACTGAAGGTGCTGTGCCCCGATACGTATTCTGGGAAAGGGGGGGTGACTACAGTCTCTTGTTGGTAGGGTCGCCATGTCCCACCATCGATCTTAGCGGTGCCCTTACCGGGACCGGCCCACGCCCTAACCTTCTTGCCTTTGAACAAAAAGTGGACGGCTGTTACCGGCCGCACGTAATCCCAGTGCCTCTTGGCCTCCCAACAGGCGATGCTGGCATCAAAGATCGCGTTCGTCATAGCGAAGAACATCTTGACGTCAGCGTCGAGGTCGTGTTTGTCTCTGGACGAGACGAATTTGGCAAAAAGGGTCCAGTGGCCGGGCGGCAGCTCCGACTTGGGGCCGTCTGCCCAATACTCGGCTATCACCTTTTGTTCATCGTTGAGGTTGGCGCTGAAGTCAAGTATTTGTTGAGCCTGCTGGCGATACTTGCCGGGAGGGTGGGTCTGGAGGGGACCAGTAGTAGGTCGAAACTGCGAAGCGGATGTGAGAGCGAAGGGGGTGACGAGACCCCAGTGGGGAGCGATGTACTTCTGGACCACGAAGTTACCGTCCCCGCCTTTGACGCGTAAGGGCTGCCAGTGGTTGGCGTCGTTGATGTGGTCAGGATCGTTAACCGGCACGTAGCCTGTATAGTCAGAGTAGGCTCCCGGGTGCAAGTTCCCCAGCTGGTTCGAACCATCGCCGTGTCGGAAGCTGAGCACGGCCTGCGCAGCCACGTGCCCGATTCCGCTCGGCGTACTCGTGTTGCTGGAGGTGATGGCAGGATCATAGCCCAGGCTAGTCAACAGGTCATTGAAGCGGGCGGCCTCGGTCGGGTACAGGTCCACGAGGGCATCTCGGGCTGCATAGCTAATCGCCTCGTTCTTATTGGCGAGCGTGCGCTCCGCGGCAGGCCGCCGAAGGGCACCTCCAAGACGGGTACCGACCGCCACCGAATCATAGGCAGCCCAGGCATCGTAGATGCAGGTATGCACAATGGCGAGGGCACGGGCTACCATCGGAGGGCCAGGATGGGTTATACGTATCGCATCCAGAGCCGCTTCGTTCCACCGAACAACGTTCGTCGTGTTCATCTTGCTCTCCTCTCGCCGCTAATAAGCGGGAAACCTACCTTCGTCTCTTCAATCGCAACCTTCATTTTCCATGACCCCCCACTAATCGAGGTTACCCTCTAGGGTCCACATGGAGATTTAGTCAAAACTGGTGGAACGAGGGCACATTATCTTTCTCCTTCCCTAAGGGGCTTTCCCAAAATCCCCGTCCTGTTCGGTGGCCTGGCCATCTCTCATTCGCAGAGACCCGTGGCTTTGCGCCCCCGCCTCACGACGGGTTTGCCCTTCTCGCAGCGCTTCTAAGGAAGATGCGCCAACGTTATTCTGACAATGACCGCCAATTACAGGGTTGTCAAGGGCTACAGCGAAGAGTTAGTAAGAGTTGCCTCCTACTGTCCTTTCTTTTAACGCTTACTTGTGAAGAGCTGCCTGGAGCATATATCCAGACCGTCACGAGCGAGTAATAGCAAAGAGCAAGGCTGCTAGGGTCAACATCATTGCAAGCTGCTATAGATTGACACCAACCTTGACTCTATACCATGCAATACTCGGCGGTATACGGCGGACTCAGGCCCTGTGTTCGAACCGAAGAAAATGCCCTATATAAGCGGCTTTCTCGGACACTACAGTATAGGGCAGGAAAGAGGAGCTTTAATCTACGAATCAGAAGGTCGCAGGTTCGAGTCCTGCCGAGCGCGCTCCCAAAAGCCCTGCAAATCTCATGGTTTTGAGCTTGAGGTAGAGCCGTTTTCCCTAGTCTTAATCGAGTATCAGGCCGAGGAGGTCAAAGCTTAGATCAAGAAAGTGACGCCCGATACGGGATGGAGGTGGTTCATAACGGATTCTACATCAAGGGTCAGTCCGTCAGTCGCCGTGAAGGGATAACACTAAGATCTGTGCTAGGCAGCCAGAGTCCGATACGGTCAGGCATTCACCTGACTCTTATCTCTAAGCACCGCCCGTTACTGTCTCGACCTCGATGATCTGGTCGGCCACCTCCCGCAGATCGGACCCCACCACATCCGGACGCTCGAACAGAGGGTTGAGTACCATCCCCGGCCTCGCCACGAAGGCCGCGGCACATCCGGCACGCATCGCCCCGGCCACGTCCCAGGCGTGTGCTGCGACGAGCCGGACCTGCCCTATCTCCACCCCTAAGCTCTCTGCGCCCATGCGGTACGGCTCAGGTGCCGGCTTCAGCCGCTGTACCGCGTCCGCGGAGAGGATCTGCTCGAAGTAGTCGCGCAGGCCCGAGTTGTCTATCTGGGCGTCGGCTACCTGCTGCGTCGAGTTCGTCAGAGCCGCTAGGCGAATACCCGCCTCGCGCAGGCGGTGGAGGTTCTCCTCCACCTCCGGATGCGGTGGCAACTCCTGCATGCCGCCCAGAATTCGCTGCTTGTCCTCGTCGGAGAGGTCCACGCCCTGGCGCTTGGCGACCATCTCTAAAGCGCTGCCCCCGATCTTGCCGAACTCCTGGTACACTCCGGTCACCATCGCAGTTAACCAAGACGTCAGGAACTGGCCGAACCAGGCCTGTCGTGCGGAGGCATCGCCAAAGACACGTTCGAAGTGCGGGTCCAAGGCCCCGAGGTCTAGCAGGGTTTCGTTGACGTCAAACACACAAACTCTTGACACTGTATCTCCTTTGTCTACTAAATGGATTCGCGCTTCATGTTTCTCTTAGCTTACCGCTAGACAAATGAGAGAGCTATCGGCGCGGGGAACTCGCCTGGGAAAAGGGGATCTGAAGGGATTAAGCGATTCCCGAGTGCGTCTACCGCTCCGGTGCTGCCTGCTCTAAGAGCTCATGTACGGCCGCAGCAACCCGCTCGGGATGATCCTCGGGTACAAAGTGCTTGCCACCCTCAATGCGCTCAATCGGCGCCTTAAGCTCGTAGGCGAGCCGGTAACCGTAGCCGATCTTCTGAAACTGGTCCGCCGCGCCCCAGATCAGGCGTGCTGGCACCTCGAGGTTCGGGATCTGATCGGCGATAGCAAGAGTGTCGTTCACATTAAGGGAGCGGACTTGCCGAATCATCGCCGCAGCACCTCCTGCCCTCTCGTAGTAGGGCCAGTGCTCCTCTATTGATTCCCTTGCCCGCTCACGGTTGTCATGGCCTCTGTGCAAGAAGGTGCTGTAGACTTGACGGAATACGCTGTTGGGTAGCCGCTCCACTCCGGATCCCATCGCCCCATAGCATTGACGCTAGGGATCGGCCAGGAGTCGTAGCAGATGGAGTTCATAAGCACAACACCTCGCACGAGTTCCGGCTGGCGCACGGCTAGGATCTACGCGACACCACCACCGAGGTCGTGTCCGACGAGGAAGGCACTCTCCAATTCCACCTCTTGCATCCAGGCGGCCAGGTAGTCCGCCTGCTTTAAGACGGAGATGTCGCGGTCGCGGCCCTCTTCTATCGAAGCGCCATAACCTACCATCTCCCAGGCCATTGAGCGGGCGCTCTGCACACTAGGTATCACGTGCCGCCAGAGGCGCGGGGAGGTTGGGATGCCGTGGATGAAGACGACCGGATGGCCCTCTCCCTCTTCTTCCCACCGCATGCGGATGCCTTCTACGTCGACGATTCTAGATTCCATCTTCTCCTCGCTCCCCTAGATCGTTGACCCTACCTGGCCACCCAACACCCGCGAGTCTGCAGTCTACGCTCATAAACTGATCACAAGTGCGTACAGGGTGCAGCTTCTAAAGCTCGGTTGTCACTGACGAAGTCTCGGTTGAAGAATCATACCGGCAACCTGTGAGAAAAGAACAATCACTAGGCCAGTAGATACCCGAGCGCTCGCCAGGCAAAGTAAGCCGCCGCGATCAGCAACAGTAGTCCGAGTAGCCAGTTGATCGCCATGCGGTGGTTGACGAACCTTTTCAAGCTAGGCAGAGTCCCAAGGTAGGTGCCGGCTAATACCAAGATAAGCCCTTGGCCCAACCCTAGTGCGAGCATCGCTAAAGCGCCCATAAACGGTTGCGTGCTGGCCGCAGTGGCGGCCAGCACCGCCAGCCGTATAGGTTCACAGCTTGGGCACCCCGTCAGCCCGAATGTCAGGCCCAGCAGGTAGGCACCCAGTACACTACGCCGTCTCACCGTCGGATCGGGTGGCCTAAGACGCGGTGCGCTGAAATAGAGCAGTCCTACCATACGCAAACCCATCAGCAGGAGCGCAATCGCTCCGATACCGTACCAGAGCCATAGCGAACGTCTCAGCAAGTCCAACAGGAGCAGGCCGATGCTCCCCCAGAGCGCGCCTAACATCATATAGACGGTGGTTATGCCCAACACGAACGCCAGGCTCAACCCAGCCGCTCTCCGCCTGGTGGTGCTCTTGCTGCCCCCCGCATAACCCACAACCGCGGGCATGAACAGGTAGGTGATAGGGCTCAACCCGAGCGCCACCCCGGCCAGCACGACCACGCCCAGGGCGAGTAACGGACCTTGTTGCATAAGCCCTAGCAAATAGGCTAACCAGGGCTCAAGCCAGGCGAGAACTCTGCCTAACCAGTCCATTATCTTCTTTGGACACTCCTTCTTATAGCGTTTCTGTTCAGCGTCTTAGAGCGGCTTCTCATGGTACTCGGCATTTATCTAACGTTTCGCTCTGTCAGGTTGTTTTCGTCTGTAAACTCCTCGACGCTGTCGCTTGTACCGATGAAGCCACGCCGTTTGCGTCGACGACGTGCAAGAACTATGCTCGCCAGAACGAGTATCGCAGCAAACACGCTCGTCAGCACAAGAGCATCCGGCACACTGTTGGCGAAGGAACTGACCCACCGCTCAGCGGTGTAGGCTAGGTCCACGACGCCGTACGCCTCGTAGAGGCCGGAGAGAGCGGAGGTTCCCTCGTAGGCTATAAAGACCACTCCGAGCAGGACGAACATGGCGCCCGAGAGGAGGTTCGTGGTGTGGACCCGCAGGCGGCCTATAGAGAGTTCTCGGCCTCGCAGCCAGGAGCGGCGGCCAAGCTCGAAGCGGTCCCAAAGGGCGGCCATGAGGAAGAGGGGAACGGCCATCCCGAGGGCGTAGATCGCGAGCAGCACCGCTCCACGGATCACCTGCCCGGAGGAAGCGGCGACGGTGAGCACGGCGCCGAGGATGGGGCCTGAGCAGAAGCCGGCGAACCCGTAGACGGCCCCTAAAGCGAACGTTGCCCCGGTGGACTCTCCCCGAACCTTGCCCTGTATCCGAGAGAGAGTACCAAACGTGAATCCACGCCCCAGCAGCTGTAGCACTCCCAACAGGATGATGATGACGCCAGAGACCAGTATGAGGATGCTCCGCTGCCCGTAGACGAGCCTGCTCACGGCAGAGACTCCCATCCCCAGAGGTACGAGCGTGGCGGCAAGGCCGAGGTAGAAGACGGCGGTCTTTGTAAGGAGATCTTTGCGCGATTGGAAGGCGTAGGCGAAGAAGGCGGGCAAGAGCAAGGCGCTGCACGGGCTCAGGAGCGAGAGGATCCCCCCGAAAAACGCCGCCAGGTAAGAGATTTCAAGCACCTTCGGCCTTCCTGAGCTCTTCCTCTATCATCTGCTCGAAAACCTCCAAGGGTTGGGCACCCACGAGGATCCGGCCGTTGATCAAGAAGGTCGGGGTACCTTGAATCCCGGCGTCCTGGGCCTCTCGGAAGACCTGCTCCACGATGTCCTCGTACTTGCCGCCCTTGAAGCTACTCTCGAACCGCTCTACGTCTAGCCCTGCTTCTCGGGCGAAGCCGATGAGAGAGTCATCGGAGAAGGCACCGGCATTTTTCGAGCCCTGGTTCTCGTAGAGTAGGTCGTGGTATTCCCAGAACCTTTCTTGCTCCTGGGCTGCCCTGGCAGCGACAGCGGCCTTACGGGATTCTTCGCCGAGGTAGGGGAAGTCCCGCCACTCCAACCTCAACGTCCCGTCCTCGATGTATCTTCTCTCCAACTCCGGTTCCACCTCACGGGCGAACTTGCCGCAGTTCGGTCACTGGTAGTCTGCGTACTCGGTTATAACGACAGGCGCTTCCTCCTCCCCCAAACTCGGGTGCCCGAGGCCAGCCCCAGCTCCTTGCGGTTCTTCCGTTTGGGCCTGCGATCTCTCTACAGAGGCTTGCTCGTCCTCGGAGGACTCTTTCGCGCGCTGCTCCCCGGCCGCACCACCACAGGAGATAGTGGCGAGAAGTACGATCAGCACAAGCCCTGCGAGGAGCGGCCAGGTCGCTCTCGTTTCCTTAAAGGGCCCGGTCTCTGGTGGGCTTTCCTTCCTCCTCAAAGATACCTCCCAATCTCCTACTCCGAGAGTCGAAGCCTCAAGAAGCTCCGGACAAACGAAGACCGCGATCTAGCTCGCGATATGTAAGCGCCCTATTGGAAGCAAGAGCAAAGTTAGGTGTCGTAGATCACCAAATGCTCAGATGAGGCTGTATCCCTGAAGAATCCTGGCACTTGCAGGCACCCCAATCGAGGTCATCAGAGTTCGAGCAGCCGCTCCAGCTTCTTCCGGTCGAAGCCTACTACTATCTCCTCGCCTCCGATTACGGCAACGGGTGTGGCCATCGTCCCCATCCGCTCCAGCTCAGCGAACGCCTCCTCATCTTCGGCGACGTTCTTGGCAGTGTACTCTACACCTTTCGTACGCAGGAACTCCTCCGTCCTCCTGCAGAACATTCAACCAGGCTGGACATATAGCACGACGCCTTCCCTAACCATAACGCCTCCTCCTTGAGCAAATGCTTCAGGATATTATTATACGGGTCATCAGATATAAAACTGAGCACTTTAGCTATGGGAGCGCGAGAATACGCACTCCCTTCTTGGGGCTTTAAGCTCCGCGCTAGCAGCGCTGCGCTGTAAGGTTAAACTCGTTGCGCCCGGCCTTCGGAGGTCGCTGGACGCAGATGTACGTATGCCACGTACACTAGCCCAGTTAGAAGGCCGTAGATCAGGTGCCCTACCAGGCTCATGAGCATCGGCGCAGTGAATGCCATGCCGAACTGCAAGCCCATCCCCAGCATCAACGGCATAAGAACCAACGGCCCTAACACCCACCAGATGACTCCGTAGAGTAAGCCCCAGGCTGCTCCCTGAGCATAGGTGTGGCTCAGGCTGCCGAAGATTAGGCCGAAGACAGCACCAATGATGACGCTGTTGAACATATGGTAGAGGAAGCCTACGACGGCCGACTCGCTGCCCACCACCATCGCCACCATGGGCAGCATACCCATCATGGCCATCATCACCCCGAAGATGAGCCCGCCAGCTATACCGCCGACCACACCACCTATAACCCGTTGCACCAGCGAGGTACTTGCCGTTGCTCGTGTCCTCGTGGCCATTGCTACCTCCTTCTTTTCTCCTTTCGGGGCACCGAACCCTGGCGGGGTGCCCCCCCTTTGCTAAGCGCATTATTTGGCAACAGCTCACAAATTTATGTGACGTAGGGGACCAAACCGTTCAAGGTAGAAGTTATCGTTCTTGGTGTATTCTTAGAGGGCAACCTAAGCGAAGAGGAAGCAAGTATGTTGCCGCCGAAGGAAAAGCTGCGACTTCTCTCTATGGTGGATATCCTCGAGCCGCTCTCTCGGGAGGAGATAAAGGAGCTAAGCCTTCGCGTCCCAGACACCCATATAGAGAAGGGCCGCATCTTCTACACCCCCTACGAGCGCGCCGAGGCCCTCTTCATGCTCAAGAGGGGCCGGGTCAGGATCTACCGAGTGAGCCCCGACGGCAAGGAGTTCACGCTTGATGTGGTAGGTCCCGGGCAAGTCTTTGGGGAGATGTCGCTGACAGCTCAGCGACTGGAGAACGCCTTCGCAGAGGCGATGGAGCCGATGGTGGTTTGTGTGCTGAAGCGAGAGGACCTAGAGCGACTCGTGATGGACAAGCCTCAGGTGGGGCTGAAGGTGATGAGCGTCCTCAGTGAGCGGCTCTCACGGGCGGAAGACCGCATGGAGGACATGGCCCTAAAGGAAGTTCCCGCACGCTTGGCGAACTTCATCCTCCAGCTCATTGAGAGCGAAGGCGTGGTGACGCGCGAAGGCTACAAGATACCAACCCGCTATACCCACCGGCAGCTCGCCGCCATGGTAGGCTCCAAGCGCGAGACCGTGACCAAGGCCTTTACGCTGCTGCAGCGGACCGGAGCCGTGGAGTTGAAGCGTCGCCACATACACGTGAGGGATATCGAGGCTCTTAAAAAGATCGCCGCTCGACACGACTCGGTTTCATCGCTGATCTCATAGGCTACTGTCCTCGAAGCGGATTGGCTCGTAGCGCCATTCGGATAACGGCGCCCCAAAGCAGAGATGTCCAGCGGGAAGACTACCGCGACCAGGTCGAGATTCTTCGATTAGTGCCGCGATGCGATGGTACGCAAAAAGGATAAAATTACAAACAGGGGAAAAGCGGAAAGGAGGATACATGAGAGTACTCGACTGCGACTGCGGCCAGCACCTGGAAGCCGCCGATGACCAGAAGCTATTCGACAAAGCAAGAGAGCATCTGAATCGAGACCACCCCGAGATGCGACTTAGTGCCGAACGGATCCGCGAAATCGTCACGGAGAAGGCTTACGACAAGAAGCCCGATCTCCTGGCAGGAATAGACATCCCTCCACGGGCAGCTGCCTTCATGGGAGGCGGGGGGATGTCTACTAGTAGCACTAGACCTGAGCCCCGCCAAAAACCACAGGAGAGCGTGCAGGCGGACGAGGAGCAAGAGGAGAAGAAAGGACTGGTAGACAAAATCAAGGACAAACTGACGGACCAATAGTATAAACGGGCGATTACTAGGCCCAGACCGTTTAGAGGTTCTGAGAATGTGGGAGTTTGAGTATTCTCTCGGAGTACTGGAAGGAGCAATGTATGGCGAACATAGGCGTTGGGGAGAGGTTCCCGGCCTTCATACTACCGGACGAGCAGGGAGAGCCCTTCGACCTGGGCAACGAGCTTGCCGAAGCTCCCCTGATGCTCGTCTTCTACCGAGGCGACTGGTGACCTTACTGCAACGGGCAGCTGGTCAGCTTTGCCAGGGACCACCAAGAGTTCGACGAGCGCGGGGTTAGGCTC
>Ga0126307_10002803_pt1 | contig 11815 bp, 8 predicted proteins | sample Plot28_FD_89955 | JGI IMG/M metagenome (GOLD analysis project Ga0126307, IMG submission 89955) | Serpentine soil microbial communities from UC McLaughlin Reserve, CA, USA - Plot28 | ecosystem: Environmental > Terrestrial > Soil > Grasslands | place: USA: UC McLaughlin Reserve, Lake County...
CGCCTCGGCGAGGTCGGCGCGGGGCGCCGGGCTCCGCTGCCGCGCCTTCTTGTGTTCCTCGAAGTCCCACGTGTTCAGGAAGCGGTCAGCGGCCGTCCGCCCGGACTCGAACAGTCTCTCGGCGGTATCGCGGGTCAGGTCGAAGTCGGTCGCCCGCACGCCCGAGGTATCGACGAAGATCGTGCGGCCGATCACGTCCGGCCGGTTGACGTGCATGCGGTCATAGAAGCCGGTCATCGTCGAGAGCATCGCCCTGGACAGACTGACGATGCCGCGCACATCGTTGACGGCCGGCGCCCCCTTCGCCGACAGCTTGATGCCGAACGTGGGCCACCGTGGCTCCCGGCCGTCGGTCCGGTCGAAGACGTCGACCGGGAAGTTCGACAGCATGCCGCCGTCGACCAGCCACGCCCTGCCGCCGTTACGCTGGTCCGGACAGCGGGCCGGGACAAAGAAGTACGGGATCGCCATCGACGCGCGCACCGCGTCGGCGACCGGCATCCCGTCCGGCTCCAAGCCAAAGCGCTCCCGGTACGCCCACGGCAACCGCACAAGTCGGCCCTGGGTGAGGTCGGACGCCATCGCGACGAACCGGTAGTCCCGGTCCGGGTCCCGCTCCAGCGCGGCGTCCGCGCCCTCGTCGGCCGACCGCAGGTCGGCGAAGGTCCGCACGTCCCGTTCGCCGAGCATGTCGCCGATCCACGAGCGCAGGTAGTCCCCGCGGCACCAGCCCTTGCGCAGCAGGACCTGCGCGACTGCCCCCGGCGGCCCGAGCCGGCCGAGCAGCGGAGGATCCTGGAACCGCCGGTAGTCCAGGTCGCGCATCATCTCCCGGAGCCGGGTATGAGGCGTCCCGGCCGCTACCAGAGCTCCCACGATCGCCCCCGCGGACGTGCCGGCGACCCTGTGGAACCGGTAGCCCCGGTCCTGCAGCACCGAGATCGCCCCGGCCAGGGCGATCCCCTTCACCCCACCGCCTTCGAGCACCAGGTCGGCGTCGAGCGCACCCGCCATGTCCGCCCCCTCGAGCAGGTAGACCGGCCCGTATCGGCCGCCACCCGGAGGAGGCGACGGGGCCGGGACCAGATACACGATCAAGCCGGCGGAGGCTCCAGAAAGCGCCATCCGGCACCCTCGGGTGCCAACAGGTGAACTCTACTCACGGGCGGCAGGCTCCGGACCCAGTCCACGCACACTTCGACGTCACCGGTGCTGGGTGCGCCACTGTCGGGAACCTTGTGGGAGTGGTCCGGGGTGACCTCCACTGCTGTACGTGGTGGGCTGGAGACAACTAGGCCGGGTCAACTCAGACAAGGATCCGGACAGGCTCGGTCCTCGTCCAGCCATGACCATGCCTGACCCGACCACCAGGAGGTGCTGAGGATGGAGAAGCGCGCGCTCGGGAAGAGCGGCCTCGAGGTCTCCGCTCTCGGGCTCGGCTGTATGGGGATGAGCCAGAGCTATGGCCCGAACCCGGGTGACCGGCAGCAGATGATCGCCCTGATTCGAGCATCGGTCGACCGCGGGGTCACCTTCTTCGACACGGCGGAGGTGTACGGCCCGTTCGTCAACGAGGAGTTGGTCGGCGAGGCGCTGGCCCCGGTCCGCGACCAGGTGGTTCTCGCCACCAAGTTCGGGTTCGCGTTCGACGAGCAGGGCCGGCAGACCGGCGTGTCCAGCCGTCCCGAGCACGTGCGGCGGGCGGTCGACGGCTCGCTGCGGCGGCTCGGCGTCGAGAGAATAGACCTGCTCTACCAGCACCGGGTCGACCCCGAGGTGCCGATCGAGGACGTCGCCGGCGCGGTCACCGAGCTCGTCGCGGCCGGCAAGGTCCGCCACTTCGGCCTGTCCGAGGCAGGGGTGCGGACAATCCGCCGCGCCCACGCAGTGCAGCCGGTCACCGCCCTGCAGAGCGAGTACTCGCTGTGGTGGCGCGAGCCCAAGGCAGAGATCCTGCCGACCCTGGAGGAGCTCGGGATCGGCTTGGTCCCGTTCAGCCCGCTCGGCAAGGGCTTCCTCACCGGAACGGTAAGCACGACCACGTCGTTCGACGCTGGCGACATCCGCAGCACCATCCCGCGCTTCACCGCGGAAGCCCGCGAGGCCAACCAGGCCCTCGTCGACCTCCTCGCCACGATCGGATCGCGCAAGGGCGTCACGCCCGCCCAGCTCGCGCTCGCCTGGCTGCTCGCCCAGCGGCCCTGGATCGTGCCGATCCCCGGCACCCGCCGGCTCGAGCGCCTCGAGGAGAACCTGGGCGCGGTAGCGGTGGCACTGACTGGCGACGACCTGCGCGAAATCGAGAGCGCAGCCGCACAGATCGACGTCCAGGGAGCCCGCTACCCGGCACACCTCCAGCGTCTCATCGACCGATAGTCACGCGCCCGAACGCACGCCCAAGGGGCTATCAGGGCTGGGTGCGACCGCATGACTGGGCCGGCCGCTTCATCCTGCCGGCGTCGCTCTCGGTGCAGGTGCTGATCACGCGGTTCCGGCAGCAGTCGGCAGTTCGGCGGGTCGGTCCACCGGCCCACCTGAGGGCGCGGCAGGCGAGGTGAAATTGGTTCAAGACCGCGCGGCAGCTGTACTAGCTTCGACCGTCGTGAGCGGGGCGGGCCGCTGCGGCGACCGCACGCGTTATCGCGTTGACGTACCCGAAGGACCGGATGACCGATGAGCAAGGTCGTGCTCTACATGTCGATGTCGGTGGACGGGTTCATCACCGGCCCGGACGACGGGCCGGATCACGGACTCGGCGTGAACGGAGAGCGGCAGCACGTCACGCACCTGCGCTACCGCGTCCCCCGGCGGTGACCGTGGAGTCGCTCCCGGTCGGAGCGCGGCGGAAGCGCGGACGAACCGAGGATCACTTGCCAGCCACAAGGACACGCCACATCGAGGAGGGCAACGCGATGCGCAAGGTGGTACCGGCCATGGACACACGCTCGACGGAAAGTGGACGACCTGTTCGCCTCGCTCGACGAAGTGACCGACGACCTCTACACCGACAGGCACCTGACCCGGCCGCGAGGAGCCCGATCATGACGACCACGATCTTGTCCGGAGAGGACGTCACCGGGCGGCTGCTGCTGCCCGATGACCCCGGCTACGACGACGCCCGCCGGGTCTGGAACGCCATGGTCGACCGTCGACCTCGGATGATCGTCCGCTGCGCGAGCGTCGACGACGTGCGGGCCGCTCTCCGTGCCGCCCGCGAGCACGACCTCGAGGTCGGCGTCCGGTGCGGCGGGCACAGCGTCCTCGGCCTGTCGGTGCCCGACGGCGGCGTGATGATCGACCTGACCCCGTTCGCGGCCGTTCGAGTGGATCCCGACCGGCGCCGGGCCTGGGTTCAGGGCGGCGCGCTCCTCGGCGCACTCGACGTGGCCGCGCAGAAGCACGGGCTCGCCACCACTGCGGGCAACGTCTCGCACACCGGCGTCGGTGGGCTCACGCTCGGCGGCGGCATGGGCTGGCTGGCGCGGCAGTACGGCCTGACCTGCGACAACGTCGTGTCCTTCGAGATGGTCACCGCCGACGGTGGGATGGTCCGCGCGGCCGAGGACCAGAACCCCGAGCTCTACTGGGGGCTGCGGGGCGGCGGCGGGAACTTCGGGATCGTGACCGAGTTCGAGTTCCGGCTACACCCCGTCGGCACTCGGGCCCTCAGTGTCGAGCTCGACTTCCCGGTCGACCGCGCGGCCGGCGTCCTGGCCGGATGGCGGGACCTCAACGCCACCGCGCCTCGGGCCGCCACCTTCGCCGCCACCGTGCTCGACGGGACCGTAACCGTCGGCTTCGTGTGGGTGGGCGACCCGGAGGCCGGTCGGCGGCACGCGCGCGAGCTGCAGAGTCTGGGCAGACCGGCCGAGGAGCGCATCGCCGAGCTCTCCTACGTCGAGCTGCAGCGCCGCGAGGACAGCGTCGAGGGCCACGCGCTGCGCCGCTACTGGAAGGGGCACTACTTCCGCGAGCTGCCCGATGCGGCGTTCGACGCGCTGCTCGACCACCACCCGGCCGTCGCCGCGAGCCTGCAGGCCTACGGGGTGCGATCGCCGAGGTGCCCGACGATGCGACCGGGTTCAGCCAGCGCGACGCCGCCTTCGAGTACGTCGCCGCGGCGCGCTGGAGCGACCCCGCCGAGGACGCCGACCGGATGGCACAGGCGCGGAAGTCCGCAGCGCGGTTGGCCCCCTTCGCCAGCGGGGCATACGTCAACACGCTCACGGACGAGGGCGCGGCCGGCGTCAGCAGGGCGTACTCCCCGGCCAAGCTCGCCCGGCTGACCGCGCTCAAGGACACCTGGGACCCCGCCAACGTCTTCCACCTCAACCAGAACATCCCACCCAGCATGTGAACCGGCACGGCGGGTCGCAGGAAACGCCTGCCGATCCCGACCGAAGGAGCACCCCATGGGCGAGCAGGGCAAGGTCATCATGTTCGCGGCCGTGTCGCTGGACGGGTACGTCGCCAACGAGCGGGACGAGGTCGGTCCGCTGTTCGACTGGTACGGCAACGGCGACGTGCCGGCCAGGTTCGGCGACGACGAGGAGGCCTTCTACACCACCCAGGAGACCGCGGACTTCCTGAGCAGGTCGGTTGCCCCGATCGGTTCCCTGGTGGTCGGCCGTCGGGTCTTCGATCTCACGAATGGCTGGAACGGCCAGCCGCCGGCGGGCGACCACGTCTACGTGGTGACCCACGCCGCCCCAACCGACTGGGAGTTCGCCGGGAAGGCACCGTTCACCTTCGTCACCGACGGGGTGCGCGCCGCGGTGGAACAGGCCCGCGAGGCCGCGGCAAGGCGCAATGTCTCCCTCGCCGCCGGCGACGTCGGCGGCCAGGCGTTGCGCGCAGGACTGGTCGACCAAGTCGTGCTGAACCTGGTTCCGGCCGTGTTCGGCGCCGGCCGCCCGTTCTTCGGGACCGGGGGTGTCGCCGAGCCGCTGGTTTTCGAGGACCCCGAGGTGGTCCAGGGACGTCGGGTCACGCACCTGGCCTACGACGTCCGCCGCTGACACGTGTACTCGCCGCTGGCGTCGGTCGACTGGGCGCGGGAGGGTGCGGACGCGGTCGAGCTGTTGCGTGGCCTGATCCGCTTCGACACGACCAACCCCCCGGGCGGGGAGGCGGAGTGCATCGCGTTCCTCGCGGATCACTTGCGGATGGCCGGGCTGGAGCCGGACGTGCTCTCCCCCGGCGGGCGTCGGGCCAACCTGGTCGTTCGACTGCCGGGCCGCGGGGACGGGACGGACGGACCACTGCTGCTCCACGGGCACGTGGACGTGGTCGCGGCGGAGGCTGAGCGGTGGAAGCATCCGCCGTTCGGCGGCGAGGTGCACGACGGGCAGGTGTGGGGCCGGGGTGCCGTCGACATGAAGAACATGGTCGCGATGAGCGCGGCGGTGCTCACCCTGCTGGCTCGCCTGGAGATGCCGGCGCGGCGCGACGTGATCTTCGCCGCTGTCGCCGACGAGGAGGCCGGCTGCGCCGCGGGCAGCGCCTGGCTGGTCACGGAGTACCCGGAGAAGGTCCGGGCGGAGTACGCCCTCGGCGAGGGTGGCGGGTTCACCCTCTACGCGGGTGGACGGCCGGTGTATCCGATCCAGGTCGCCGAGAAGGGCGCCTGCTGGATTCGGGCCACCGCGCGGGGCGCGACCGGGCACGGCAGCATGCCCCGTCCGGACAACGCGGTGGTGCGGCTGGCGACGTTCCTTGACCGGGTCGGGCGGCGGCGGCTGCCCCTGAAGGCCTCACCGGAGGTCGCCCGGTTCATCAGCGCGCTCGCCGCCGCCCAGCCGAGACCGGCCCGCGACGTACTGCCGCTGCTGCTCAAGCCGGGCTGGTCCGGACTGGTGCTCGACCGCATGATGCGGGACCGAGCGGCCGCCCGCGGCCTGAATGCGGTCCTCCGGGACACCGCCACGCCGACCGTGCTGCGGGCGGGCGGAAAGACCAACGTCATTCCCAGCAGCGCGGAGGCGGAACTGGACGGCCGCATCGCCGTCGGCTCTACCGAGCAGGAACTTCTCGACGAGCTGCGTCACCTCGCCGGCCGCTGGGTCGAGCTCGAGGTGCTCGGCACCAGCTTCCCACCCACGGTCGCCTCGCCGGACACCGAGCTGTTCCGGATCCTCGCCGAGGTCGTGGCCGACCATCATCCCGGAGCCGTCGCCGTACCCAGCGTCACCCCCGGCTTCACCGACGCCAAGTACTGGTCCCGGCTCGGCACCAGCTGCTACGGGTTCGCCCCCGTCCGGCTGGAGCCCGGCGATGACCCCTATGTCGAGCTCTTCCACGGCGACGACGAACGGATCCGGGTGTCCGGATTCACCGCGGGGCTGCGGATGCTCGCCGACGCCGTCACCAGGTTCCGCGGCACGCCTGATCTCCGTTCGGGGCCTTCGGTGACCTGACGGGACAGGCGCCCTGTCACGGCACGGTCATGGGGGCACTGGCTTCATCGGGGTGAGCACGGCTATCTGGTAGCCGGCGGCACCCGGTACGAGCTGGTAGCAGAAGCGCTCCCGTTCCTCGCCGTCGTGGAACCACGTGACGTCGGCCCACACGCTGCCCGGGGCCTCTCCCATGATCACGACGTTCTTCTCGACCGTGTCGACGCCGTCGTACTGTCCCCACGCGGACGCGAAGAACTCCTCAGTCTCGCGGGCATCGGTTACCACGATCGACTGGCCGGGAAACACGATGGGCGACGGGACCGCGTACATGGCGGCCACGGCCTTCTCGTCCCGGGCGAGCAGGGCGGCCGCGTACCGCTCGAAGAACTCTTGTGGCGTGTCCTCGGTGTTGATCGCGACACGTACTCTACGGGCCAAACAGGACACGCCGGTGTCGACTTAGACTGGTGATCAGGATCGGCGCGTCCTGCTCGCCGCGTCCTCCCGCGACGGGCACCTGGCCCTGCGGCGGGTCGAGCGGCAACAGGCGACGTTGAGCGCCTGCGACTCAGTGGCATGCCGCTGCACACGCACCAGGGCCGCGGAGGCAGGGCCAGTCTCCCGCCGGCGCACGGCGCCATCCCACGCCAACTACATTCTCGCCGTCGTCCTGGGGCCGACGGTCGACCGCCTCGCCGAGCTTGCGGGTGACGGCCGGGCGCTCCAACTCGCGATCGGAACCGGTCGAGTAGCCGTCCCCTGGCCGAACGGGGCGTACGGGTCACCGGCATCGAGCTGTCCCGTCCGATGATCGAGCAGCTGCGCACGAAGGCCGACGAAGCGACTATCCCGGCCTATGTTGGCTGCATGAGCGACGTGCTCGAGGGAGGGCCTCGCCGCTCTGGGCCGCCTCGCTGGTTGGGGGTGGTGGCTGGCATCGTCGCGCTGGTCGCGGTCGCGACGTACGCGGCGGCGAATCGCCACCAAACCGGGGTCCCCACGCCCGATCGGTCACCGACCGGCGGACTGGCATCTGCTGTTTCGCCGTCGCCCTTCGCTGCCGGTGCTTGCGGGGCCGCTGCCTTTCGGCCTCTCATGCGCCCGCAGCCGCTGGCCGAGCGGATCGGTGTCCAAGTGCTGGTCGGCGGATACGGCGTGCGCCTCGTCGACTCCGACCGTGGAACAGCGCGGCCGGTCAGTGGGATCCCTATGGATGCCCAGCACACAGTCAGCGAAATGGCGTCGGTCGCGGGGGTCACGTACGTGCTGTCAGTGGCGTGCGACGGCGGCGCCGGACGGGTCTACCGCCTGGACGACAACGAGGGGCGCTCCATCGCCGGTCCACCGGTTGGAGACCTCCTCGCCGGTCCCGACCGTGTTTGGGCAGTCGAGTATCCCGACGCAGCCGCCGCTCCGACCGCCCCGGTGGTGCTGCGCCCGTTGAACGGTGGTCGGGCACTCGCCCTTCAGTCGGGCGCGTACCCGGTGGCGGATACGGGCCCCGGTGTCGTCGTCAGCGTCGGCGGCCCGGGTCGCCAGCCGACCGTCCTGCTTCTCGATCCGACCAGCGGCCGGCCGGTCCGGACCCTCGGCGTCGGTGTGCCGTTGGCTGTTGACGGCATCCACGTGCTATCGCAGGTCGGTCCGTGCGACTTCAACCAGGCGACCCCGTCGTGCACCGTCGCGCGGGTCGATCTCCGTACTGGTCAGGTGCACGGCCGCTACAACCTGCCGAAGGGACGAGTCCCGGTCTCTGCAGGATCCGTGAGCCGCGACGGCCGTCTCGTCGTGTTCCAGCTGGCACGAGCCATAGCGACCCCCGGTTCGATCTCGGGCACCCGCTCCCGCCGTCCGACATCGTCCTGCTCCACTTGGACACCGGTCGACTCGAGGTCCTCCCGAACCTCGCACTAGCGCCGAAGACCGGCGCCGGACTCCTCTTCGCCAACGACAACCGCTGGCTCTTCATCGCCGTGAGCCATGGTGACCATGCCCATTTGCTCGCATGGCGTCCAGGCCTCGGCGCGCCCCGATCAGTTGCCCGGCTGTCCGGACCGGCTCCCTGGGCACCGCCATTGCTGATCGCGTGAGGGGTTACGGACCAGCGGGGGACGGTGAGCGTTGGCCGTAGCTGGACACGGACGACATACCTCTCGGCGATGTGAGCAGCCGGGCGGGGTGTGGCGCGGAAGTTGCGTCCCCGCGCCTCGCCGCAGGAGAGGACCCTCCAGATCACACTCCCAACGCCATGCGGCAGCCTTCGGGTGGCGGCCATGGCGGCAGGAGCGCTGCTAGTGGGCGGATGGCTCGGACCGCAAGAGCTGGGCTATCGCTTCGTCGAAGTCGAGGTTGCGCGCGTCGGCCAGTAACTGGTCGTACCGGTCGCCCAGGGCGGCTTGCAGCTCGGAAGCGAGCTGACGATGTCGCTCGGCGTCGGTGGGCCACAGGCCAGATCCGGCCTGCCGGTAGCCGCGCTCCGCAAGCGCGAAGAACCGTCCGGCGCGCTCGATTCGGCTGTCGCGGAGCTCTGCGGCCGCCCATAGCTCCAGCGCGTAGCTCACCGCGCTCAGGTTCCGGAGGCGTTGAGCCGCCAGTAGTGCCTCGACCGCAGAGCGTTGGGCAGCTGCCGCATCGCCCAACTCGAGGGCGGTCCGCGCAAGCTGGGTCGACGCGTACATCCGCACATAGGATTCGCCGATCCGGCTGGACAGGTCATGGGCCGCCTGCGCGAGCTGCTGGGCCTCTTCCACTCGGCCATGGACGCGGGCCAGCACCGAGCCGACCAGGAGGCTGAAGCCGACCGCGAGTGGCTCGCCGGCTGCCTCCAGCTTGCGTGACGCCTCGGTCAGCGCGTCCTGCCATCCCCGGCGGTCGGGTGCGGCGCCGCTCGCGAAAGCATGCAGCAGTTCCGCAAAGGCCACCATGCGCGGGTCGCCGGCCTCGCCGGCCAGGCGGAGGGTGTCCTCGATTCCCGTCTCGAGCAGCTGGAAGTCGCCCTGCAGGAACCCCTCGATGGCACCGATGGTCTTCGCGACCGCCCGCTCGTGAGGTCCCGCGCTGGACAATGCGGCGATCTGGTCCATCCAGCCGCGGGCTTCACTGTAGCTGCTGCGCATATACCAGTAGGTGGCCAGCGCGCGACTCATGCGCACCGCGGTAGCAGCGTCATCGCGGCGCACGGCGCGGCGCAGGACGGCGCGGAAATTGTCGTTCTCGCGGCTGAGGCGGTCCAACCAGTCGACCTGCTCGGCGGTCCCGAGCGCCGCGTTGCCGCGTTCGGCCAGCTCCAGGTAGTGCGTCTGGTGGCGGGCACGGTAATCGGCCGCTTCGCCGCTGGCCTCCAGTTGCTCGACGGCGAACTCGCGGATCGTCTCGAACATGGTGAACCGCGGTTCGGCCCCGTCGGCGGCGGCGTGCACGAGGCTCTCGTCGACGAGGTCGGAAAGGACGTCGAGCGTGCTGAGCCTGCCATCGGGATTCGTCACATGCTCGATCGCCTCCAGGTCGGCGCTGCCGACGAAGACCGCCAGCCGGGCGAAGAGCAACTGCGAATCGGGGGGGAGCAGGGAATGGCTCCATGCGATCGTGGCGCGCAGCGTCCGCTGCCGGGGCGGCAGATCGCGCGCGCCGCTGCGCAGGAATTCCAGACGCTGATGTCCCATGCGTTGCAGGACGGCGCCTGGTGACAGGATGCGCAGGCGGGCGCTTGCCAGCTCGATCGCGAGCGGCAGCCCGTCGAGGCGCCGGCAGAGCTCGGCGATCGCGGCGAGGTCTTGGTCGCTCGGCTGATATCCGGGGTGGACGGCGCGAGCGCGCTCGAGGAACAGCTCGACCGCGGGAGTGATCGCTCCGTCCGTCGGGACGGCGAGAGGCTCGAGCTCGACCACGCGCTCGCCGCGGATGTCGAGGATGCGGCGGCTCGTGACGAGCAGCTGGAGGGCGTCGGCTTCGGCCAACAGGTCGGACAGATCGTCCGCGGCACCGATCAGCTGTTCCACGTTGTCGAGCACGATGAGCATCCCCACGTCCGCTAGCCGGTCGCGGAGTCGGTTCCCGATGTTCGTCCCCGTTGCCTCCTGCACGCCGATCGCCGCGGCGATGGTGGGAAGCATCAGCGCGGGCTCGGTGATCGCTTCCAGTTCGACATAGGCGACGCCGTCGGGATATCGGTCCCTGGCACGTTCCGCCACCGCAAGCGCCAGCCGTGACTTGCCGATCCCCCCGGTGCCGAAGAGGGTGACCATCCGCGTGTCCGGATCCGCGAGCAGCTCGAGGACCCGCGTGAGGTCCCCGTCCCGGTCGATCAGCCGGGTGGGAGGGCGCGGTAACGGAGCTGGTGTCGCCGACCGGACCGGCTCAGCCGGTGGTGCCGCCGCCGAGAAGCGCTCGGTGAGCAGGACGGCCAGATCGTCGGCGACCAGCGGACGCAGCTCGTCCGGATCCCCGAAAGAGCGGTAGGAAACGCGATCGTCGCGCTGGATGCGTGCTATCAGCTGGGACAGTCGCGACTCCCGTTTGGGCGCGGGCGTCTTGAGGTAGATGAGCTTCGGCCGGTCCCCCGACAGGCCGTACTCGTCCTCGAGGCCCGACACCTCCTCGCCCGGCGCGACCCACCCGTAGCTCTCCCAGTAGAGACCGATGAAGACGTCGCTCTGCTCCAGATAGGCCCGGTAGAGGGCGCGCGGCGGGTGCGGCCGCGCCCCCAACTCGAACATGACGGGTGTCAGGCGCAGCCTCTCGATCGCCTCACGCACCGCCAGCCGCTCCGGCGCCAGCTCCCCCAGCGTGGAACTTACGAAAACACGAAGCCGCTGGTCCGGTGTCCGGATCGACACGCGCCATCCTAAGTCTTCGCACTCCCGCGTACGGGTGGCGGTGGCGTTGGCGGCGGCGGGTCCGGGAGGTGACTTCTCCGAAATGAGTACCGGGGGGTAGGCGCCTGGCTCGCCGGAGGGCTACAGTCATCTCGTCGTCGACCTGTCGCGTCTCGGGCGGTACGACGGCCGACCCCAGGAAGTGCGGGTCTCAAGACTCGCGTTCAGGGGACCTGGATGTATGCCACAAACGAGGGCTCAGGCAGGTCTGCCGGCGCCCACCGAGGCCTCGGTCCAGCGGATGTGGTGCTAGGCGCCATCCCCCGATCGGTGTTCGTCACCGACCACCGGGGCGTCGTCACCTTCTGGAACCCGGAGGCCGAGGATCTCTACGGCTGGTCGGCGACGGAGGCGATCGGCCGGCCCGTCACGGCCCTGCTGATGCCCGAAGCGGCGCAGGCCGAGGCGGAAGCGGTCCTCGTGACGATGTCCCGGTGTCCCTGGACCCATGAGCTGAGGCTGCGGGGCAAGGAGAGCCGGGCGTTCCCGGCCCGGGTCTGCACCAGGCCCATCGGAGACGAGGCGGGGAACGTGTGCGGGATC
>Ga0126307_10002804_pt1 | contig 11814 bp, 12 predicted proteins | sample Plot28_FD_89955 | JGI IMG/M metagenome (GOLD analysis project Ga0126307, IMG submission 89955) | Serpentine soil microbial communities from UC McLaughlin Reserve, CA, USA - Plot28 | ecosystem: Environmental > Terrestrial > Soil > Grasslands | place: USA: UC McLaughlin Reserve, Lake County...
CTCGGTGTGCCCGTAGGTGGGCACTTTCACGACACGCGCCACACCGGCGTCGCATGCGCCTGGGCCGCGGTCGAGGCCGGCGCCGCCCTCCTCGACGCATCGGTCGGCGGCCTCGGTGGCTGCCCGTTTGCGCCGCGCGCGACCGGCAACGTCGCGACCGAGGACGTCCTCTATCTGCTCGAGCGGGAACGGGTCGAGTCCGGCATCGAGCTGGAGGCGCTGATCGAGGTGGCGCGGTGGCTCGAGGGGGTGCTGGGCCGGGAGCTACCGGGCCGCGTCTACCGCGCCTAGCAACAGACTGTTACGAAGGTCGGCTCACCGCCGCGCCCCAGCCGCGCCGAGAACCCTTGCAACAGACTGTTACGTGGGTGGTCGGACTGCGACGACGCCTGCTTCCGTGAGCTCGTCGATCTCCGCGTCCGAGTATCCCGCCTCGATCAGCAGCTCACGGCTGTGCTGGCCGAGCAGCGGCGGGTCGGAGTCGTAGCGGACGCGCTCGCCGTCGGCCGAGAACGGCGGCGAGACGAGCTCGTGGCCGCCGAGCTCTTGGAGGATGCCGGTCGCGCGCAGCTGCTCGTCCTCCGCGACGCCGGCCAGATCGTTGACCGGCGAAGCCGGGACGCCCGCGTCGCGCAGCCGCCGGAGCAGGTCGGCCGTCCTCTGCGTCGCGATCCGCTCCTGCAGCAGCGGGATCAGCTGCTCGCGGTTGGCGATCCGGAGCGGGTTCGTCGCGAAGCGCTCGTCCGCGGCGAGCTCCGGAACGCCGAGCGCCTCGCAGGTCTTCTCGTAGAGGCGGTGGTTGGCGGCCACGATCATCAGCTCGCCGTCGGCCGTCTCGAACACCTGATAGGGCACGATCAGCGGGAAGGCCGTCCCGTAGCGGCCGGCGGGCGCGCCGCCTGCGAGCACGTCGACGAGCTGGTACGGGACCAGCGACAGCGCCGTCTCGTACAGGGACAGGTCGAGCGTGCGGCCATGACCCTCGTGCAGCGCCGCGACGATCGCAAGCGCGGCCCATACGCCCGTGCCGATGTCGATCAGCGAGACGCCGACCCGGACGGGATGCCCGTCCGGCTCGCCGGTGACGCTCATGATCCCTGCGGCCGCCTGCATCAGCGGGTCGTATCCGGGCTCCGCCGCCAGCGGCCCCTTCCGCCCGAAGGCCCCGATCGAGGCGTAGACGAGCCGCGGGTTCCGCGCCCGGAGGGAGTGCGGCCCGAGCCCCAGCCGCTCGGCGGTTCCCGGACGGAGGCTCTGCACGACGACGTCGGCGTTCTCGAGGAGTCGGAAGAGCACGCCCATTCCCTCGCGCGTCTTCAGGTCGAGCGCGAGCGAGCGCTTGCCCGCGTTCGCCGAGAAGAACATGACGCTCCCGCCCTCGTAGAAGCGCGGCCCCCAGTCGCGCGCCTCGTCGCCCCGGCCGGGGTGCTCGATCTTGACGACGTCCGCGCCGAGCGCGCCGAGGATCTCGGTGGCTGTCGGGCCGGCGAGCGAGCTCGTCAGGTCGAGCACGCGGATGCCGCTGAGCGGTCGAAACGCCACGGCTGCATCATCGCGACAGCGCTCTCTGCGAGGATGCCGGAAGTGTTCCAGTCGATTGTGGACGCCGTCTCCGGCTCGGACTGGAGCTACTTGATCGTCTTCGCGATCGCGATGCTGGACGCGTTCTTCCCGATCGTGCCGAGTGAGGCGACGGCGATCGCGGCCGGCGTCGTCGCCGGCACCGGCGGCCTGAGCGTCGAGCTCTGCATCCTCGCCGCGGCGCTTGGGGCGATCGTCGGAGACAACATCTCGTTCGGGATCGGCCACTTCCTCGGCGCCCGCGTCGAGCGGCGGTTCTTCTCGAGCGAGAAGGCGCAGAAGCGCCTGAAATGGGCGCAACGGACGCTCGAGCAACGGGGCGGCATGCTGATCATCGTCGCGCGCTTCATCCCGGGCGGGCGCACCGCGACCACGTTCACCGCCGGCTTCGTCGAGACCTATCCGTGGCGCCGGTTCCTCATGTTCGACGCGATCGCCGGCGCAATCTGGGGCACGTACTGCGTCCTACTCGGCTACTTCTTCGGCGCGAGGTTCGAGGAGGAGCCCTGGAAGGCGCTCCTCCTCGCGTTCGGCATCGCCATCGGCGTTACGGCAGTGATCGAGGTGGCGCGGCACTTTCGGAACCGGTACCGGGCGAAGCACGCCTGAGCCCGAGGTCGCGCATACCGCGGTACGCGATCACGGCCGCCATCACCATCACGACGAGCGCCAGCAGCCCGTGTAGGCCGTGGAGCCAGCCGTTGGTGCGCTCGTCGACCGGCGTCAGGAAGATCTGGATCGTTCCGACGACGAAGAGCGAGAACGTGTACGCGATCCACTTCCACGCCCGCGGCCACGCCCCGAAAGCGGTCAGGAACACGAGAAGCTCGGCGCCGTGAATGAGCGCGAAGCCCGTGAAGCCGTGCGCGTCGAGAGCGCTCTCACCGGCGCCCGCAATGTACGCGGTGATGAAGTACGCCTGCAGGAAGATCAGCACGACGATCAACGACGAGAGCACGAAGTTGGCCCAGAGAAATGTCCGTCTCATGCGCGCGAGCCTACGAGGCCGGCCGGATAGCGTTCGACCGTGAGGCTGCACGTCACGGGCGCGACCGGTTACCTCGGCTCCGAGGTCGTCAGGCTTCGGCCCGACGCGTCGACGGAACGCGTCGAGATCCGCGACCGAGAGGCGGTGCGCGAGCTCTTCCATCGGCTGCGGCCGGACGTCGTGATCCACACCGCGTACCGCCAGGAGGAAGACGACGTGAACACGATCGGCTCCGAGAACGTCGCCCTGGCTGCCGCAGCAGTCGGCGCGCGGCTCGTCCACCTCTCGACGGACGTCGTCTTCGACGGCCGCAAGGGCGCGCCGTACGTCGAGGCCGATCAACCATGCCCGGTCACCGACTACGGCCGCGCGAAGGCGGAGGCCGAGGGGCGTGTCGCCGCCTCCCACTCCGGCGCGCTGCTCGTCCGCACCTCGCTGCTCTACGGCGGTGCGGAGCCGTCGAAGCACGAGCTCGCGGCGCGTAACCCGGGGTCCACCTTCTTCACGAACGAGGTCCGAAGCCCCGTGCACGTGAGCGACTTGGCCCGGGCACTGCTCGAGCTGGCCGAGCTCGACGTCGCAGGGCCGCTGCACGTCGCCGGCGCGGAGGCCGTCTCGCGGGCGGAGTTCGCGGAGCTCATCTCGGGCGCCGCCGTCCGCTCCAGCCCGGCCCCGGACACGCGGCCGCACGACTGCTCGCTCGACTCCTCACGTGCCCAAGCTCTCCTCCGGACGCGGCTGCGCGGCGTTCGCGAGGTGCTCGCCTAGCGGGCTAGTCCTCTTCGAGCCGCTCGGTGATCGCCTCGGGCCGCTTCGCCGCCCGGTCGGCGAGCTGGTCGACCTGCGAGACGGCACGGTCGAGTGATTGCTCGACCTTCCGACGGACGCTCTCCTCGATCCGCTGCGCGAGCCGCTCGCCGAAGTCCTCCGGCATCCCCGGCGCGGGCGGCGGCGGTGGCGCGGGCACGCCGGGCGCGGCCGGCTGGCGGGCGTCCGGCGGCGTCGCGCCCTCGATCTCGAGCTCGTAGACGCGCTCGGGCTCGTCGATGTCCTTCAGCCGTCTCTCGCCGACCGGGAAGATCGACACGCCCTCGGGGAGGGAGCCGCCGACAAGCGCGCGCGTCGTGTCGGAGAGGAGAACGTGGCCACCCTTGCCGGCGGTGCAGAGGCGGGCGGCGCGGACGACGTCGAGCCCGAGGTAGCCCTCGCTGCCGACCGCGGGCTCGCCGGTGTGCAGCCCCATGCGGACGCGGACGACACTTCCCTCCGGCCACGCGTGCTCGACGTGCGCCCGTTGCGCGGCGACCGCGGCCGTGACGGCGTCGCGAGCGCGGGAGAAGGCGAAGAAGAACGCGTCGCCCTGCCGGTCGATCTCGACGCCTTCACGCTCGGTGAACGATTCCCGCATCAGCCGCCGGTGGTCGGAGAGCACGGCCTCGTACCGGTCGCCGAGCTGCTTCAGCAGCGTTGTCGAGCCCTCGATGTCGCTGAAGACGAAGGTAACGGTGCCGCTCGGGAGGGAAGACATTCGACCAGTATGCAAGCGCGTGGCAAGCTCGAGTTGTGAACAGGCTCGCCGACGAGACCAGCCCGTACCTGCTCCAGCACGCAGACAACCCCGTCGACTGGTATCCGTGGGGCGAAGAGGCTCTCGCTCAAGCCCGGGCGGAGGACAAGCCCATCCTGCTCTCGATCGGCTATGCCGCCTGCCACTGGTGCCACGTCATGGAGCACGAGTCATTCGAGGATCCGGCGACCGCGGCGGCGATGAACGAGCGCTTTGTCAACGTCAAGGTGGACCGCGAGGAGCGGCCCGACCTCGACGCCGTCTACATGGAGGCCGTGGTGACGCTGTCGGGCCACGGCGGGTGGCCGATGACCGTCTTCCTGACGCCGGAGGGAGAGCCGTTCTTCGGCGGCACGTACTACCCGCCCGAGCCGCGCCACGGCCTGCCGAGCTTCCGTCAGGTCCTGGAGGCGATCGCCGAGGCATGGAGCGAGCGACGCGGAGACGTGACGCGCGCGGCGTCCCAGCTCGTCGAGTCGGTACAGCGCTCGGCTGAGGTCGGCCCGTCGAACGAGCCGCTGACCGATGCTCTGACCGCGACCGCCGTGCGCGGCCTCGGCGCCACCTTCGACCCCGCGTTCGGCGGCTGGGGCCGGGCGCCGAAGTTCCCGAACGCGCCGGCTCTGGAGTTCCTGTTGCGCCGGGACGAGCAGGCGGCGCGGGCAATGGTCGTGAAGACGCTCGACGCCATGGCTGCGGGCGGCATGTTCGACGTGCTCGGCGGCGGCTTCCACCGCTACTCGGTCGACGAGCGGTGGCTCGTGCCGCACTTCGAGAAGATGCTCTACGACAACGCGCTGCTCGCGCCCGCGTACCTGCACGCGTGGCTCGTCACCGGCGACGAGCGCTACCGCGAGGTCGGCCACGCGACGGTCGAGTACATGCTGCGCGAGCTGCTTCTGCCCGAGGGCGGCTTCGCCTCTGCCCAGGACGCCGACACGAACGGGGTCGAGGGGCTGACGTTCACCTGGACCGCGGATGAGGGGGTACCTGCGGAGCTACTCGAGCCCTTCGAGCATGGACGCTCAATTCTGCGCGGCGAGGTCGACGAGGAGACGCGCGCGCGCCTGCTTCAGCAGCGCGAGCAGCGGCCGAAGCCGCTCCGCGACGACAAGGCGATCGCGTCCTGGAATGGGCTCGCGCTCGCAGCGCTGGCGGAGGCGGCGCGGCGGCTCGAGCGGCCGGACTGGCTCGAGGCGGCGCGCCGGCTGGGCGACTTCCTGCTCGGGCAGCTCTCCGATGAGGACGGACGCCTCCGGCGCAGCTACCGGGACGGCCGCACGAGCGGCGCCGGCTACCTCGACGACTATGCAAACGTGGCGCACGGGCTGCTCGAGCTGCACGTGGCGAGCGGCGAGCTGCGCTGGCTGCGCGAGGCGGACCGTCTCGCCCGGCTCGCGATCGACCTCTTCCACGACGAGGTGCGCGGCGGCTTCTACCTCGCCCCGACGGGAGGGGAGGAGCTCGTGGCGCGGACGAAGCAGCTCGATGACCATCCACTGCCGTCCGGCAACTCGATGCTCGCGCACGTGCTGCTCCGGCTCGCCCGGATCTACGGCGACGACGAGCTCGAGCGCAAGGCGGTCTCGGTGCTCCGGCTCGTTCGCCCGATGATCGAGCAGGCGCCGTCGGCGTTCGGCTGGGCGCTCGTCGCGCTCGACCTCTACCTGAGCCCGCCGCACGAGCTCGCGATCGCCGGGCCTATCGACTCCGACGTGGCCAGGGCTGCGCTCGAGCCGTGGCGGCCGCGGGCGGTGGTCGCAGTCGGACCGGCGGAGGATGTGCCGCTGCTCGCCGGCAAGGGCCTCGTCGACGGCAAGCCCGCGGTCTACGCGTGCGAGCGCTTCGCCTGCCGGGCGCCGGTGACGGATCCGGCGTTGGTCCCGCGTTAGCGCCTGATGAGAGGCGCGCTGCATCCTCCAGTGCGTCCAGCCGTGGGGGAAGCGGCGCCGCCGAGGGGGTCGACGGAAGCGGTTCGTCGGCGGCGCCGCTCTGGACGTCGGCGAGCCGCCCTAACTTCCCGGCCCGGCCGTTGTCTAAGTGGAGAAGAAGGAGTAAGTTCCCGCTCCAGCGGGCGTCTTTTTCTCTACCTCAAGGGGAGTCTCTATATGCGTAGGGTCTTACTTGCCGGGCTGGCACTGATCGGAGCGCTGCTCCTCGCCATCCCGTCGGCCTTCGCCAAGTCGGATCTCGTCGCGGCCGACCCGGGTATCACGGCGAAGTCGATCAAGATCGGGGGCACGTTCCCGCTCACCGGACCGGCGTCGTCGTATGCGCCGATCCCGCAGTCGATGAAGGCGTACTTCTCGTACATCAACTCCCGCCGAGGCCCCGACGGGAAGCGCGGCGTCTACGGCCGGCAGATCATCTTCAACTACTACGACGACGGCTACAACCCGGTCAACTCGGTCCAGCTGCAGCGGAAGCTGGTCCAGGAGGACAAGGTCTTCGCGATCGTCGGCACGCTCGGCACGGAGGTCAATCAGGCCGTCCAGCCGTTCCTGAACGCGGCGAAGGTGCCGCACGTGCTCATCTCGACGGGCGCGAGCGAGTTCGGCAAGGACTACAAGAAGTACCCGTGGACGATCGGCTGGCAGCCGGACTACGTCGCCGAAGGACGCCTGTACGGGACGGACATCCGCCAGAACAAGCCGAACGCGAAGATCGCGATCCTGTACCAGAACGACAGCTACGGCAGGGACTACGTCAACGGCTTCAAGTCGGCGCTCGGCAGCGCCAAGGTCAAGAGCCAGATCATCGCCGAGCAGGCGTACGACCTCGTCGGCGGCACGACGCCGGCCTCGCAGCTCTCGCGGCTGAAGGCGAGCGGGGCGGACACGCTGATGATCTTCGTCACGCCGACCCCGACGGTGCAGTCCTATGGCGTCCTGCGTGCGATCGCTTGGAATCCGGGTCAGATCTACCTGAACTCCGTTTCCGCGACCGATTACTTCATGGGTCTTGCTGTGCGCTCCGCTGGCGCGAACCTGGTCAACGGGTCGATCAGCGCCCAGTACCTGAAGGACCCCGCGTCACCGGCTTCGCGCAACGACGCGACGGTCAAGCAGTACCTGTCGCTGATGGCGAAGTACAACCCGCGTGGCAACGTGAACGACGGCCTCAACTTCTACGGCTTTGCCAAGGCGCACACGTTCGTCCGGGCCATGTACAAGGCCGGGAAGAATCCGACTCGAGCAGGCTTGATGCGGGCGCTGCTCTCGTTGAACGAGACGTCGCCGTATCTGCTGTCCGGCTCGAGACTGAAGACGTCGACGACCGATCACTACATCATCTCGCACCAGCGGCTGATGCGGTTCAACAACGGCGTCTGGGCGGCGGCCGGCCCCCTCGTGGACGGGCGGCCGCGCGGCTAGAACCGGCGGTTCGTATGAGAGGATCGTGGGGGCCGGAGACGGCCCCCACGTCTGTCCATGGACTTCCGACTCACATCTGAGCAGGAGCTGATCCGCGCCGCGGCGCGCGAGCTCTGCGAGCGCGCGCTCGTCCCGAACGCACGCGCGTGGGACGAGGCCGAGGAGCTGCCGCGCTCGCTCGTCGGCACCCTCTCCGAGGCCGGCTTTCTCGCCGCCGCGCTGCCGGAAGACGTGGGCGGCGGCGGGCTCGACTCGGTCTCCTACTGCCTGCTCTGCGAGGAGCTCGGCCGCGCCGACTCGTCCGTGCGCGGCATCGTCTCCGTCTCGAACGGCCTCTTCGGCAAGACGGTGGCGAAGTGGGGGACGGAGGAGCAGAAACAGGCGCTGCTGCCGCGGCTGGCGAGCGGTGAGGCGCTCGGCTGCTACGCCCTGACCGAGCCCGGCTGCGGCTCCGACGCGGCTGCGCTGGCGACACGCGCGCACCGGGATGGAGACGGCTGGCGGCTGACGGGCTCGAAGGTCTTCATCACGCTCGGCTCGTGGGCGTCGACCGCGATCGTGTTCGCCCGCACGGGCGGAGAGGGGCCGAAGGGGATCAGCGCGTTCCTCGTCCCGGCGGACGCGGCGGGCTTCGTCGCGCGCCCGATGAAGGGGAAGCTGGGCCTGCGGGCGCAGGACACGGCGGAGCTGTCGCTCGACGGCGTCCGCGTCGGAGCCGACGCCATGCTCGGCGCCGACGGCGAGGGTTTCAAGGTGGCGATGTCGGCGCTCGACAACGGCAGGATCTCCCTCGCCGCCGGCTGCGTCGGGATCGGCCAGGGCTGCCTCGATGCCTCCGTCGGCTACGCGCAGGAGCGGGAGGCCTTCGGGAAGCCGATCGGCGCCTTCCAGCTCGTCCAGCAGCTGCTCGCCGAGATGCACGTGGAGACCGACGCCGCCCGCCTCCTCACCTGGCGCGCCGCAGCGCTGGCCGATGCCGGCAGGCCGTACACGACGGAGGCCGCGGTTGCGAAGTGGTACGCGAGCGAGGCCGCCGTCCGCGCCGCGAACGCCGCCGTGCAGGTGCTTGGCGGTTACGGCTACGTCGATGACTACCCTGTCGCGAAATACCTGCGCGACGCGCGCGTTACCACGCTGTACGAGGGCACGAGCCAGATCCAGACCCTGATCGTCGGCCGCGCCCTCACCGGTCAGCCCGCCTTCGCCTAAGAGGAGATCTCGATGCCCGAAGCAGTCATCGTCAGCGCCGTCCGCACGCCGATCGGCCGCGCCGCCAAGGGGTCGTTCGCGGACGTCCGTCCCGACGACCTGCTCGCGTTCGCGATCAGGGAGGCGGTCGAGCAGGCGGAGGGCCTCGACCCGAACGAGATCGTCGACGTGATGGTCGGCTGCGGCTTCCCGCAGGAGAAGCAGGGCATGAACCTCGCACGTCGCGCCGCGCTGCTGGCGGGGCTGCCCAAACGCGTCCCCGGCACGACTGTCAACCGCTTCTGCGCCTCCTCGCTCCAGACCGCGCGGATGGCCTTTCACGCGATCAAGGCCGGCGAGGGCGACGTCTACGTGGCCGCGGGCGTCGAGTCGATCTCGCAGGTCGACGGCTATCCCAAGGACTCGGAGGAGCTGCACCCTCAGCTCGTCGGCGAGGGCGCAATCGCAAACGTCTACATTCCGATGGGTCTGACCGCGGAGAACGTCGCGGAACGCTTCGACGTCTCCCGCGAGGACATGGATCGCTACGCGCAGCGCTCGCAGGAGCGCGCGGTGGCGGCGCAGGAGTCCGGCTTCTTCGAGCGCGAGCTGACCCCGTACACGAAGGACGATGGCGCCATCGTCTCGGCCGACGACGGCCCGCGGCCGAGCTCCACACTGGAGAAGCTGCAGGAGCTGCAGCCGGCGTTCATCCCCGACGGTAAGGTCACCGCGGGCAACTCCTGCCCGCTCAACGACGGGGCCGCCGCGCTCGTGATCATGTCTCAGGAGCGGGCGAACGAGCTCGGGCTGAAGCCGCGGGCGCGCATTCTCGCGTCGTCGGTGACCGGGCTCGATCCGGAGATCATGGGCGTCGGCCCGATCGATGCGGTGCGCCAGGCACTCGACCGCGCGGGGATGACGATCGACGATGTCGACGTGATGGAGCTGAACGAGGCCTTCGCGGCGCAGGTGCTGCCCGTCTGCCGCGAGCTCGGCGTCGATCCGTTCGGGGAGAAGCTGAACCCGAACGGCGGCGCAATCGCGCTCGGCCACCCCTACGGCATGACCGGCGCCCGGATCATGTGCACGCTGTTGAACGACCTCGACACAGTCGACGGCACGATCGGGCTCGAGACGATGTGCGTCGGCGGCGGCCAGGGCATGGCCATGCTGGTCGAGCGGCTGAACTGAGCCGCGACGACCAGCCTGAGCTGGCGGGACTGGAGCTCGTCGCACACGAGGTCGCGGCGGAGTGGGGCGTCGAGCTGGGCGAGCCGTTCGCGCTCTCCCGCTATTCGTTCGTCGCCAGGGCGGGCAACGACTCGGTGCTGAAGGTGACACCGCAGGAGGACGACGAAGCCAACGAGGAGGCGGACGCACTCGTGGTGTGGAACGGACGCGGGGCGGTGCGGCTGCTTCGCCACGACCGAGAGCGGCGGGCGCTGCTGCTGGAGCGTGCCGCTCCGGGCGGCGACCTTTCGGCAGCGGCCGAAGAGGAGGCAACCGCCATAGCCGTCGCCGTGGCCAGACAGGTGTGGACACGGGGCCAGTCCCCGTTTCGTTCGATCCACGACCACGTCCCGCGCTGGCTCGCCAACGCGGCGGAGCACCCCCTCACGCCGCTCGCCCGCGAGCTCTACGCCGCGCTGGAGAAGCGCGACGACACGCTGATCCACGGAGACTTCCATCACCACAACGTGCTCTGGTCGGTACGCGGCCCGCTCGCCATCGACCCGAAGCCGATGCTGGGCGAGCCGGAGTTCGACGTCCCCTCCTTTCTCTGGAACCCACTGCCGTACCGCATGCGGCCGGACGTGACCGAGCGGCGCCTCGCGGCGTTCGCCACCGCCGGGCTGGACGAGGAGCGGATGCGGCACTGGGCGGTGATCCGGGGCGCCTATCTCGGCGCGGACGAGAATGAGATCGAGGTGCTACGAGCGCTCGTGTAGGCGGTCGACGAACGGCTTCAGCTGCAGCCAGAGCTGCTCCATGGTCGTCTCGCGCGCGGGGTGGAGCGGGTCGTACGGGACGTAGTTGACCGTCCGCACGATCCAGCCGTCCTCGCCGCGGTCGAGGACGTTGATGCACGACGGCGCCTGCTCGAAGGTGCCGAAGTAGGCGCGCTCGCCGCAGAGGGCGTAGGAGATCAGGATTCGGTTGACGCCGCCGTGCAGCACGGCGAGCGCCGTGTCCCATTCACGCGCCAGGAGGCGCTCGAACGCAGGATGGACCCGGTCCAACGCCTCCCCGAGCGACTCGCCGCCGAGGAACCGGGCTGCCTCGTCGCGTACCTGGAGCGCACCGACGAACTGCGTCTCGAGCTCGTCTGCGGGGATCGCGTCGAGCCGGCCGCCGCGCCACTCCGAGAGCTCCGGCCAGAGCTCGACCTTCCGTCCCGGCGCGACCACCTCGGCCGTCTCGAGCGTGCGGGGAAGGTCGCTCGCGATGACGAGGTCGAAGTCGATCCCCGCGAGCGCCTGGCGCGCAGCCTGGGCCTGGTCGCGGCCGGCGCGGGTCAGCGGCACGCTCTCGGGGTGGACGGGCTCACCCGCCTCGTCGACGTACGAGACGTCTCCATGCCGCATCAGGATCAGCCGCCGCCTCACGGCCCTGGCCGCCTTCCGCTCCCGCCCGGCGGAGCCGGGCTCCGCGGGAGGCTGACGCCGCTCGCGCCGCTCCAGCCGGCGGGCCGTACCTCCGTACTGTCCCACCGGCCTACGCAGAGCGAGCGGCGTCCCAGGAACGTGAGGAACCTCACTGTTCGTATTTCGCCAGCGCGCGCGGGTTCGACACGCGCAGCTTCTGGGCCACCTGCTCCTTCAGCAGCGCGACCGCGTTCTCGGGGATGTCGCCGGCGCGAATCCGCCGCGCCAGCTCCCAGTCCTCTTCCCTCGGCGGCATGGTCGCCCAGAGCTCGCGCTCGGCGATCCCGAGGCCGTTGATCGCGACGAGCGTCCGGAACTTCAGCCGGTGGTCGTCGAGGATCGGGAGGATCTCCTCCTGCAGGAACTCGCGGACCGCTTCCGCCAGCTCCTGTGGCGTTGGCCGGTCATGCTGCATGGTCGATCAGGTCGAGCAGCTCGTACTCCATCTCGGCCGCGAGCCGGCCAAGC
>Ga0126307_10002805_pt1 | contig 11813 bp, 9 predicted proteins | sample Plot28_FD_89955 | JGI IMG/M metagenome (GOLD analysis project Ga0126307, IMG submission 89955) | Serpentine soil microbial communities from UC McLaughlin Reserve, CA, USA - Plot28 | ecosystem: Environmental > Terrestrial > Soil > Grasslands | place: USA: UC McLaughlin Reserve, Lake County...
CATTGAGCTGCCCGGCGGGCGGATCGCCTTCAGACGATTCCTCGACGACGCACAGACACACGGGGCGATCTTCACTATCAACCTCGATGGGAGCGACGAAAGGCAGCTCACCGATCCGCCCGTTGGGTATGTCGACGAGCACCCCGACTGGTCGCCCGACGGCAAGCAGATCGCCTTCGAGCGCTGCGCGGAGGGCGAGCCGTGCCAGGTCTTCACCGTCGCCTCTGACGGCGGCCCTCCACAGAAGGTGGAAGCGCGCTGCGAGCTGAGGCCGATCTGCGACCTCGCGAATCCGGCATGGACACCCGACGGGCGACTCGTCGTCACTCTCGCCCAGGGCCGCGAACGCTCGGATCCCACGACAGGCGAGGGCTGGATCCAACAATCCGCCGTTGAGCTGCTTGACCTCGACAACGGCCGCCAGCGGACGATCGTCGAACGGCGCGACTGGACCGGAGACGCACACGCGCCGGCCGTCTCGCCCGACGGTCGCACCGTCGTCTACATTCGCTTGAACTCGTGGAGGACCGAGCCGGCCGGGCAGCAGGCGATCTTCGCCGTGAACTTCGACAGCTCGGAGCAGCGGCGCCTCACGCCCTGGGAGCTTGGAGCCGGCGATCACCCGGTGTTTTCGCCGGACGGGACGATCCTGTTCCGCTCCTACGAGCACGACGACACCAAGCAGTCGGACTATTGGACTGTTCGCCCGGATGGCAAGGATCTCACGCAGCTGACGCACTACGAGCTGGGCACGCTTGTTCTCTCGACCTCCTACTCGCCCGACGGTAAGTGGATCGTCCACGCCACCAACGGCGTCGACGGCAACGCCGACATCTTCGTGATGCGCGCCGACGGCACCGGCAACATGCCGGTAACACACTCGAAGCCGTGGGACAGCGCTCCGGACTGGGGACCCGAGGGCTCCTGAGACTTCATATACCGAGTCATGCGCACCCGCAGTTCATTGAGGTCATCCGCTAAGCGCGATAAGGGATGAAGCCACCGCGGGCGATGAAGCTCGTAATCCTGGGGCTCGGACTGTAGGAGCCGCGCGAATATCTCCGGGGCCAACGAGTCCCTACGGCACAACGCCCTGACATGAATGGCGAACGTGGCGTCGATCTGCACATTCTGCAGCGGTCGCCGGCTATCAATATCCAGCGGTCACGCTCGCTACCTGCATCCCGGTACGCAGGCCATGGTGGCCGCCTGACAGCGTTTCGGCCCGGTGGTTCGTAGCTAGCGCAGAGCGGCCGTCGCTCGGCGTTGTAATGAAGCGTGGCCGATCCGCAGTGGCATCGAAGAGAAGAACTGGAGTCTTCAGCGGAGGATGTAGAGGAGTGCGAGAAGACCCGCTCCAGTCACAGTCACGCCGAGTTGCAGCAGTAGGGTCCCGTCGGGGAGGTGGCCGGCGGTTTCGAGCGCCTCGGCTGTGTCGCTGGCACGTCGAGCGGCCTGCCTCCATAGAAAGGCAGCGAGCCCAAGGCCGAGGAAGCTAATGGCGATGGACCATTGGCCCAGGACGGGTGGTAGCAGTCGCAAAGCCACCAGGGACCCAAGCATGAGAGAGATTGTTGTTCGTCGCCACGCGAGCGTAGTCCGCTCGGGCTGGAGACCTGGGTCATAAGGGCGTGTACGCGTCATCGCAGAAGGAGGCTCAGCCCGATTAGCAAAGCGACGAAGCTCACGCCGACTCCTACGGGTAGGGAGAGCCGCGAGCCGGGGAGCGGCGTGCCGTTGCGCATAGCCCGCTCGATCGTTCCCCATGTCGACCAGGCCAGCATCGGAACAATCGCGCCGAGGATAACCAAGATCCCCGATGCGGTCAGGCGTAGCCCGGGCTGCGGCGGTAAGCCGAGTGCCTCGAGAGCGACGCCTCCGGCAGTCAAGGCGAGGGCGGTGCGGATCCAGGCCAGATATGTGCGTTCGTTGGCCAGTGTGAAGCGCGGGTCGGGCTCATCGCCGGTGGCATACACCCAGGCGGGGAAGCGCTCGCGGCTCATCGGGCTACCGTGCGGAATCCGGCGTTGCCCATCGAAGAGTCGGGCCTGTTGCTGGATCGAGCCGAGTTCCTGTAGCGGTTGCAGTAGGAGTTCTGACAGAGGTACGAGCCCCCGCGCAGGACTCGGGGCGACGGGCGGGGCGGCGTTGGGGTAGCGGCAGTCCGCTGGCCGCTGCGCTGGTAGGCCAAGGGGTCGAAGATGTCATCGCACCATTCCCACACGTTGCCGATGGTCTGCCACAGGCCGTAGCCATTGGGTTCGTAGCTGCGGACCGGGGCGGTCGTGAGCCAACCGTCCTCGACAGTGTTGGCCGTGGGAAAGCTGCCCTGCCAGATATTGCACCGCCAGCGACCGCTGGTGGTGAGCAACTCATCACCCCAGGGGTAACGTCGCCTGTCGAGGCCCCCGCGGGCGGCGTACTCCCATTCGGCCTCGGACGGTAGCCGGCGCGATGCCCAGGTGCAGTAGGCCTGGGCGTCATGCCAGCTGACGTGTACGACGGGGTGGTCGTTGCGGCCGACCACATCGGACAGCGGACCCTCCGGGTGGCGCCAGTCTGCACCTCGCACGCCGAGCCACCACGGCGTCCCGCTCGGGCGGCCGATGAGGTCCGCGGGGTCGGCGGCGACGACGAGGTGGAAGACCGCGGAGAAACCGAACGTCTCGGCCTCGGTTCGGTAGCCGGTTGCCTCGACGAAGTGGGCGAAGTCGGCCACCGTGACGGTAGTTGCGTCGATCTCGAATGCGGGCAGCTCGACCTCGTGCACTGGCCCCTCGCCATCGGCCCGGTTGCCGTCCCCACTGGAATCGCCTATGGCGAACCGGCCAGCCGACACCCGCGCCTGCTCGATCACATGCCCTGCCACGGGGCGCGCCGCCGCCGACAGCAGCCCGACTCCGACAGGTGAGTCGCCGTGGATGTCGCGGTCACCGATCGGGAGATCCGTGCTGCAGCAAGTAGCGCTCGGCTGAATGAGCGTTCCACGGCCGCGACGACGAGTCGCGAGGTCATGGCCGGCAAGCCATCGAAAGGCCTGGCGGACGGTTGGTCGGGATATGCCCAGTCTCTCCGCCAGCGAAGTTTCGGGGGGCAGCAACGTTTCGCCGGGGTCCGGGTTCATGTGTACGAAGCGTTGGAGTGCGTTTGCCAGCTGGTAGTACAGCGGTATGGGGCTGTTGTGATCGAGCAGGCCGTGAGTGAGCAAGCGCTCAAGGGAACGGTTTTCGGGGCGCAGCGCGCTCGATGCGGATGAGCTTCCCTGCGCGCTAGCCGCCGGCGATTTCAAGGCTTTCTCCCCGTTCACGGTAGACCTCGACGGTGACCGCCCAGGGCAGTACGCCGACCCGGTCGGCCCATTCCTGCCAGAGGTTGGCGTACTTGGTGACCAGGTCGGGACGCTCGCCCGCGAGATTGGTCAGCTCTGTGGGATCCTGCGCGAGGTCGTAGAGCTCCCAGGGTTCGTCGCGGAACCGCACCAGCTTCCAGTTCCCGTCGCGCATGGCGGCGTTGCCGGTGTGTTCCCAGAATTGCATGGTCGGGGTGTCGGTCTGGCCGCGGACCACATCAAGGAAACTTCGCCCTTCCGGGGGTTGAATGCCTCGCGGCTCGGCCTCCGCGCGAAACTCAACTCCGCAGGCCTCGAGAACGGTCGGGACGACATCGGTGGGCTGGTGCGGGCTGCGGATCAGTGCGCCGCGCTTCAGTTCTCCCGCGGGCCAGTGCACGATGAATGGGCTGGCGATACCGCCCTGGTGGACCCACTTTTTGAACATCCGGAAGGGAGTGTTGGACACATTGGCCCAGGACGGGCCATAGCTGGCGTAGGTGTCCGACCCGCCGGGAAAGACCGACGGCTGGTTGCCGATCCGCATCGGCGAGCCGTCCCGTCCCACCCCGGGCACCTCCGCCGTTCGGCGCCGGAAGTGCTCCATGTTCACCTGCGGCAGGATTTCCGAGGAGGCGCCGTTATCGGAGAGGAAGATCAGCACGGTGTTGTCCAGCTGGCTGGTCGTGCGGAGGGTGTCGAGGATCCTGCCGATACCGCGATCCGTCGCCTCGACCTGGGCGTAGACCATCATGCGGCGCGCCTCCCATTCCTTGTCGTCGACCTCGTCCCAGGGTCGGACGAAGTCGAACCGCGGGCTGAGTTCGGTCTCGTTGCCCACGATGCCCAGCGCCTTCAGTCGCTGCAGACGGCGTGACCGCAGCGCGTCCCAGCCATCGTCGAAGACTCCGGCGTAGCTCTGGACGAGTTCCTCTGGTGCGTGAAGCGGCCAGTGCGGTGCGGTGTAGGCGATGTAGAGGAAAAAGGGCCCCCCCGCGGGATGTCGATGCACGTAATCGACGGCCCGATCAGAGATCGAATCGGTGTAGTAGAAGTCGCGCGGCAGTGTGTCGGGATCGATCGGAACTTCATCCTCCGCGAGATGTCCGGGACGGTAGTAGCTGCCGCCACCGGCGAGGGTGCCCCAGTGCACATCGAATCCGCGGTTGATCGGCCACCCGCCGGGACGGTCCACGTCTGCGACCAGATGCCACTTGCCGAACATCGCGGTGTCATAGCCGGCACTGCGGAGAACCTCCGCCACGGTCAGGCAGCGACTGTTCAACGTGCCCGGGTAGCCCTTCGGCTGATCGTCGTTGGTGAGAATCCCGACGCCGATCTGGTGTGGGTGTAGCCCGGTCAGGAGCGATGCCCGCGACGGGCTGCACCGCGCGGTGTTGTAGAACTGTGTCAGCCTGACGCCATCGCGGCCGAGCCGGTCCAGGTTAGGCGTTCGGATCTCGCCGCCGTAGCAGCCGAGATCGGAGTAGCCGAGGTCATCGGCGAGCACGAACACGACGTTCGGTCGTGGCGGTGCTGTCGATTCGGTCATCGTGATCATCCCTTCACGGCCCCGGCGGTCAACCCGGAGACGATCTGACGGTTAGCGATGACAGCGAGGATGAGGATCGGAATCGACACGAGCACCCCGGCCGCGGCCATCTGCCCCCAGGTCACCTCGAACGGCTGCACCAATGAGGCGATTCCGACCGTCAGCGGGGACGAGGTCCCGCCACTGGTCATGGTCAGAGCCATCAAGAACTCGTTCCAGGCCATGATCGCGGTATAGATGCCTACCGCGGCCATTCCCGGCCGAACGAGCGGCACCATTACCCGCATGAATGCCTGTGCCTCGCTGGCCCCGTCCACCAGGGCGGCCTCCCGCAGCTCTGCCGAAATCTGGTCGAAGTATGACTTCATCAATAACACTGCGAACGGAAGATTGAACACCGTGTTTAGCAGCGTCAGTCCAGCCACCGTGCCGAGTAGACCGAGGGCATTCATCGTCAGGTAGAGGCCCGGAACCAGCGTCATCGGAGGAACCAGCGGGAGCAGCGCTGCCAGCGCGAGCGCCGGCAGCGTAATCCAGCGCGGCGGGCCGAGCCGAGACAGCGAGTAGCCTGCGATCGAGCCGATCACCAGGCACAGGACGACCGTCCCGGCGGTCAACAGGACACTGTTTACGGTCTGCGCCGCAAACGCTGTACCCGGCCCGTAGAGATCTTTGAAGTTGCCCAACCAGAACGAAAAATCCCATGTCGGTGACACGATGGCCCGGTTCGGCATGAATGCGAGCAGCGCCGTCCACGCCAGCGGCACCGCGACGATGATCATAACCAAACCGAGGACGATTTCGACCCCAGGTAGAATGCGACGTCCACTCTCTGCTGACTTCATGAGGCACCTCCTGCGCTGCGGCGACGAATAAGAAGGGCGCTACCCACGACGATCAACGTCGCGGCGACCACGACGATGCTCTCGGCCGCGGCGTAGCCGAAGTCGAGGCGGTCGAAAAACTGGGACCGGATATCAAGGCTGATGAGGTTGGTGGCACCGTTCGGGCCGCCCCCCGTGAGCAAGAACATCTCATCGAATGCCTTGATACTCATCACCAGACGCAGCAGCCCGACGACAACGAGTGCGGGCCCAAGCAGCGGGACGGTGACCTGGAACAGCATCTGCCGTTCCGTGGCGCCGTCGACGCGGGCCGCCTCGAATAGCTCCGACGGGATACCCTTCAACGCGGTGTAAAGGAACAAAAAGACGATCGGCGTCCAGTGCCAGACATCGACCGCGACCACGGACATAAACGCGCCGAGACCGGAGTTGAGCCAGCTCTGCTCGGGCAGCCCAAAGGTCCGCAGCAGCTTATTCAGACCGCCCACCGTGGGGCTGAGCACCAGCAGCCACAGCACGCTGACAACCACCGGGGTGATCACTGCTGGCCAAATCAGCACGTTTCGGGCGAGGTGGTGCAGCACGACCGCACGGTCGACCAGCAGGGCTAAGGCCAGGCCTACGACGAGCGTGATGCCGACCGTCAGCACCACGAACGCGGTGGTGATCAGCACCGAGTGCTGAAAGGTCGGATCGGCCAGCACGCGTCCGAAGTTGGACAGACCGCTGAACTCGGAGACGAAGACCGCGTTCTGGACCGTTGTGTCGCTGACGGCGAGCCTGACCAGGTTGATCAGCGGATAGACGGCGAAGACAAGCAGGAAAGCGACGAACGGCAGCAGTGCGATGGTAGCGACCACCGCACCTTTGGTCCGGGCTGACCGGAGGCGGCTGGGGCCGGCCGTGGGTGCGGCTGTGGTAGGGGCGACGACGGTTGTCATGGTCACTTGCTCCCCGACATCGGGTAGCCGGCCTTCTTAACCACCTCCGTGAGCTCCGCGTTGAGCTTGTCCATGCCGTCCTGCGGGCTGATCGTGCCGGCCGCGATCTGGGAAAGGTACTTCTCGGTGATCGGCAGCATGTCTGAGGCGAACGTGTAGCGGACATGTTTCTTCATCGTTGCGTTGCCCGCCTGAATGACGTCGAGGTAGGCCTTGTCCTCGGCAGGAATCGACGGATCGGACAACACATCACCACGCGTCGGGATGCCGCCCAGCTTCGCGAAGGTGGTCTGCGCCTCCTTCGACTCCACCCAGGTGATGAACTTCAAGGCCGCCTGCGAGCGATCCGCCGGCAGCCCCGCGGGCACGGCCAGCTGGAACACGCCGGAGGCGACGCCCGGTTTTCCGCTGCGTCCCGCGGGCAACAGCGAGTACCCGACCTTGCCAGCTACCCTGGAGTCACTCTGGCTCTCCACCGCGGGCGCGGCCGCCGCAACGAGCTGGGACTGGACGGTCTCCCCGGCCTGCATCGCGCTGATGGCCTGCGCCTGGCCGATCGTCGATGTGTCCTTTGGTCCGATCTCGGCCAGCCGACGCAGCATCGTCGCCGCTGCAACGCCGGCAGAATTGTTGGCCACCGGAGTCCAATCGGTGCCCTCTTCGCGGAACCAGTTGCCGTCGTAGCTGTAGAGCAGCGGCAGGAAGTCGTAAGTGACCGATGCGCCGCCACCGGTCGTGCCCTGCGTGCGCAGCACGTAACCGTAGTTGGTCTTGCCGGCGGATTGGGCTGCCTTGCCGTTTGCGATCGCATCGTCCCAGGTCTTGGGCACCGACAGGTTCAGCTCGCCGTACACGTCCTTGCGATACATCAGCAGCTGCACATTGCCGTTAATCGGCTGACCCATGACCTGCCCGGAGGGATCGTTGATCCGCTTCTCGGCATTCCAGTAGGAGGCGTTGTCATAGTTGTTGGTGGCCGGATCTGGCTTCCACGACGGGTCGATCGACGTGAATGGCTGAACCCACTTGTTGTCGTAGGCCTGATTGATGAACGGCTCGTCGAACTGGTACACGTCGTAGCTGTGTGTGCCGGCCTGAATGTCGTTGACCATTTGTGGGTAGAGCTGGTCGTACGGTAACGGCCGAAGCTCAACCTTTGCGCCGGTTTCCTTGGTGTACTCCGCGACAAGCCCCTTGTAGGCATCCAGCCACGGCGACTGGTTCGTGGGAACGACCAACGTGGTGCCGCTGCCTAATGCTCCCCCGCCGGCGTTCGATCCCCCGCCGCAGGCCGAGACCGCGAGGGCCAAAGCGACACCGACACTGAGCGCCGCGAGCCGCTTGTTCCGTATCTTCCGTGTTGTCGATCGCATGGAGTCTCCTTTACGTTTGTGCGTCCGCTCTGGTGGCGGGCGGCTCCTGTCAAGGCTCACGACGCCCACATACCCAAGCTGGGCGGATGCTCGCAAACCAGTGTCAGCGCCGGGAGCGACTTTTGTCAACAGACCAGATCTATCTGTTTCATAGATTTATCTATAAGGTTGATATAACTTTGCGGTGACACCAACTTGGAAGGCGGGCCAAAGATGCAGAACGACCGTCCTAACATCGTGGTGATCCTGGTCGACGACCTCGGTTACTCAGACCTCGGCTGCTACGGCGGCGAGATCCGAACGCCCACACTGGACCAGCTGGCGCAGGGCGGGGTCCGGATGTCCGCGTTCCACAACAGTCCTCGATGCAGCCCGAGCCGCGCCTCCCTGCTGACCGGGCTACACCCACACCAGACCGGCATCGGCATTCTCACCAACGACGACGGCCCAGCCGGCTATCGCGGCAACCTCAACGACCGCTGCGTTACGGCCGCCGAAGTGCTCAAGAGCGTCGGATACACGACCGCCATCCGGGGCAAGTGGCACCTCGCGCACGACATCAAGAACCCCAACGACGCCTGGCCAACCGCACGGGGCTTCGACACCTTCTTCGGCACACTCACCGGCTGCGGCAGCTATTACCAGCCGGGGACACTGACCCGCGGTACTGAGTCCGCTGCGCACGAGGCACTCGACCACGACTTCTTCTACACCGACGCGATCGCCGACGAGGCCGTCGACTTCTTGTCCGACCACGCCGCCCATGGCCGTCCGGCGCCGTTCTTCCTCTATCTCCCCTTCACAGCGCCGCACTGGCCGCTGCACGCTCGAGCGGAGACGATTGCCTCCTACGCCGGGGTCTACGATGATGGCTGGGACGTGATTCGGGAACGCCGGTTAGCCCGGCAGAAGGAGATCGGGCTGCTCCCAGCCGATACGCAGCTCAGCGAACGTGACCCCGCCGTCCTGGCTTGGAATGACGAGCCAGAGAAGGAATGGCAGGTCAGCCGGATGCAGGCCTACGCGGCGATGGTCGAGGAACTCGACCGCGCGATCGGCCGGGTCGTCGCCCAGCTTGAAGCACAGGGCGACCTTGCGAACACGCTGCTGATGTTCCTATCCGACAACGGGGCGGCAGCCGAGCCGGTGCCGCTGATCGATCTCGAGCAGTTCCGCGAACGGCGCGACATCCTCAACCACCGCACGAAGGACGGCAGACTCGTCCGGATCGGCAACGATCCGACCGTCACCCCGGGCGGCGAGGACACCTACGCCAGCTACGGCCGGTCCTGGGCCAACGTGTCAAACACCCCGTTCCGGCTGTTCAAGCTCTGGGCCCACGAGGGTGGGGTGTCGGCCCCGTTCATAGCGCACTGGCCCGCCGGCAACCTCCAGGCCGGCCAGATCGTGGCCGAGGCCTACCAGCTGGTCCACGTCCTGCCCACCCTGCTCGAGGTCACCGGCGCCCCCTACCCCGACGAACGCGACGGTGTCCCCGTACACCCCCTCCCCGGGGTCAGCATGCTGCCCGCCTGGCGCGGCCGGAACAGCCCGCAGCAGCCGCTGTTCTGGGAGCACTGCGGCAACGCTGCCCTGCAGGAGGGCCGCTGGAAGCTGGTCCGCCAGTACGACTGGCCTTGGGAGCTCTACGACGTCAGCACCGACCGGACCGAGAGTAAGGACCTGGCCGGCGACTATCCCGAGATCGTTCAGCAGATGGCCGCCCGCTGGGAACAGACCGCCGAGGCCGTCGGGGTCATCCCGTTCCGACGAACCCTCGAGATCTACCACCGCCGCGGCGTCGACTACCGGCACGCCATCGGATGATGGGGACCACCAACTTCGGGTTGCCACCCATACTGGCCACCATGGCAGGTCGCGAACCCAATGGCCCGGCAGTCAACACACTCGGGACCACGCCGCAACTCGGCGACATCCGCCGGATCAACCTGAGCTCAGTCCTGCGCACGATCCAGCGACAGGGGCCCATCACCCGGCAGGAACTCATCGCCAGCACCGGGCTCAGTCGACTGACCGTGCTCGAACTCGTCAGCGAGCTGCAAGCGCTGGGCGTCGCCGAGGAACAGATCACTCGGCAGGGCGCGAACGGCAGACCCGCCGGTCGGCTGGTACTGGATCAGACCCGGCTCGCAGTGGGAGCCGCCGAGATCAACCTCGGCGAGGTGGCATTCCGCTACGCCACCCTCGGTGGCGCGGAGCTCGGCAGCAAGCGGATCAAACTCGGTGGGCGTCGAAGCGGTCCCGCTGCCGTCCTCGACGCCCTCGCCGAACTCATCGTCGAAGCCATGGATTGGTGCGCGACCGACGGCCGACGGCTCGTTCACATCACCGTCGGCTGTCTCGCCATCGTCGCTCCCCGGGCCGGCACAATCGTCAGCTCGACCGCACTGGGTTGGGGAGAGGTGCAGATCGCCGCCGACCTGCGGCATCGGCTCGGATCAGACGTGGCTGTGTCGGTGGACCGACTCGCCAACATAGCGATCCACGCCGAGCGCAGCCTCGGCCACTGGACGGACGACGCCGGCATCTTGATGCTCTACGGCGACGTGGGCATCGGCGGCTCCTACCAGTCCCACTCCGACGTGCTGTACGGCGACAGCGGGCTCGGCGGGAACTTCGGACACCTCACGGTCGAGTTTGACGGGCGACCCTGCTACTGCGGTCGGCGCGGATGCCTCGAGACCTACGTCGGCGTTGGCCCCCTCGCCAACGTCCTCGACCAGACACCCGACCGCCCGGTGATCGGGCCAGCCGTCCCTCGGGAGAAGACACTTAGGGCCCTCCGACGTGGCGATCCAGCAGTTGCCGAAGAACTGAGGAACCAGGGCTGCTGGCTCGCCCGCGCCATCGAGCAAGTCACAGTCGCCTTCGACCCCGCAGTCGTCATCCTCGGCGGCTCATTGGCCGAGTTGGCGCCGCTGATGATGCCGAGCCTCGAGTACGAAGCCGCACGGCTCAACAACCAATCCCACTTCCCCAGCCTCGCCATCGTCGAACCGTCCAAGTTAGGTCCAGACGCCGTCCTGCGCGGCGGGGGCGTCATGGCGATCGACGCCGTAGTCCGAGAACCGTGGCGACTGCACGCGGTCAATTGACCGGATTCAGGGAATCCTGGGCAATCGGCACAGCCGTCTCGACCCACAGCCGTGGTGTCCACGGCCCAGATGGTGAGTACTCCTCCTCTAGCACCGGGTAGCAGAAAAGCCACTCGAACGGTCGATGCCGCGATATTCGCCCCGCACCGCCGGACCGAGCGAACTGCTCGCAACCAGCTGACCCGACTCCGCTAACCGGTCACCAATCAGCGGGATGCCGGCGCACGCGACTGCACTCCGAGACTCGGCTCCGTCAGGATGCCTGCCGATGAGGCCGTATGCAGCAGTCAACGCGACCGCCTCACCGTCACGGCTCGGCGGCACATTCCTTGCGTAGTCCCGCGTGGGCATCCAGCGCTTAGCGCCACGCTGTTCGCCTCACCAACTGCTGAATCATCACTGTCCCCCTCATCGACACTGCCTTTAACTCAGCTCTGCGGTGCCGACGACTCAGCTGTCATCACCAACGGAACCTCGCTTCACGTACCCCAACCGATTTCGAACCCTCCATGTGCGACACAAACCCGTGAATACTCGACCGCAGGGCAGGCTGCGGCAGCGTCGGGCCCGCAAACTCGACGCTGATCAGAGAACGATGGTCTAGGCGGCTGGGTTGATGGTCACGGTGTGGCCCAGATGTTCCAGCTGCGCTACTAGC
>Ga0126307_10002806_pt1 | contig 11812 bp, 6 predicted proteins | sample Plot28_FD_89955 | JGI IMG/M metagenome (GOLD analysis project Ga0126307, IMG submission 89955) | Serpentine soil microbial communities from UC McLaughlin Reserve, CA, USA - Plot28 | ecosystem: Environmental > Terrestrial > Soil > Grasslands | place: USA: UC McLaughlin Reserve, Lake County...
CGAACAAACCCACCATGCGATCGACAAAGCGTTGCGAATCGCGGGGCTCAAGGAGTCGCTCAAGCGTTTCGTTCCCCTCGACGGCCGGCATCGCATGCGGCCAGGGGCCCTGGAAGCAGCTGTCGAAGGCGACGCGAAGGCGGGCCTATGTCCCTGGCTGATCGCGGCCACCGCGGGCACCACGGACACAGGGGCCGTCGACCCCCTTGCCGACCTGGCCGACGTCGCCCACCGTCACGGGCTCTGGCTGCACGTGGACGGGGCTTACGGGGCACCTTTCGCCCTAACGGAGCAAGGAAAGAGGATCCTGAGGGGCATAGAGCGTTCGGATTCGGTCGTAATAGATCCGCACAAGGGGTTGTTCCTGCCGTTCGGCAGTGGAGCCGTCTTGGTAAGAGAAGGCCGCAACCTGCTTGGTGCCCACCACTACGATGCCAGCTACTTGCAGGACAAGGACACGTTGGCCTCAGGGGACGGGGTCTCCCCCGCGGACCTCTCACCGGAGCTCTCCCGTCCCTTCCGGGCCCTGCGCCTGTGGCTACCCCTTAAGCTCGCCGGGGTCGCCCCTTTTCGCGCCGCGTTGGAGGAGAAGCTGCTCCTCGCACGGCACTTCCACGAGAGGATGCGCCTCGAAGACGGCTTTGAGGTAGGACCTCTTCCGGATCTCTCCATCGTTGCCTTCCGTTACCTCCCCAGGCGAGGAGATCCGGACGACTTCAACCGAAAGCTCATCAGCGCCGTCCAAGGGGATGGACGTGTTTTCCTCTCCTCAACGAAGATCGACGGGAGATTCACCCTACGTGTAGCCATCCTTAGCTTGCGCACCCACCTGGACACGATCGAGCAGGCCGTGGAGATCTTGCGCGAAAAAGCGAAGCAGCTCGAGCGAGACGGCTAAGCGAAAAGACAAGCTGGAGGAGATTAAGTACCGACGACAAGGCTACCTCAGAGACTAGGAGTCTGAGAAGATGCGCTCCCTCAGTATTGGTTACTTTAGTCCTATCGAATTGTCACCAACGTCAGCCTCAGCGCCGTTTCGGTAGGCGTTCTATCGAACTCCGAGAAAATTAGAGAGCCGACGAGCGGACTCGAACCGCTGACCTCATCTCTTTACGAATGTGCGGTCGGGCGTTGCAGGGGGTTGCACGGGATTGCAAATCCCGCATATCTAAGCGGCTTTCTTCGCTCCGGGTTGCTGCGTGTTGCACCGCATTGTGTTCTCGGTGGTGTCAGGAATTCGAGGATCATGCGCCGGTTTCTATGCAAACTACATCCGTGGATTCCTTACTGTCGGCACGCTCGATATACGAGTAGGGGTGGGGAGCAGTCGATCTTGGGCTACGCACCGGGCAGCACGCTGGACCAGTCGCCGTCGAGCACGAGGTTGGCCACCGTGATGTACATGATTTCTACATGACTTGAGAGCGAATTGACGACTAAAAGGTTATATAAGGAGAGATTGCGCCAATTTCCTCGATTACCGCATCTCTTTGCTCACCATGTCGGAGATGCTTTGCAGTTCCTGTCCGTACACACTTTGTCCCAGCAACTTATACTCCTGTAGCCATCTCACGAGGTTCTTACGGACTTCGTTATGCCTGATTTTCTTGACAACATGGATCAACTCGTCTTCCTTCGTTTGCTGAAAGCCATAGCGGAATGTGTTTACAAACGCGATCAGGAACAGGTGGAAAACAACTAACCGGTCCCACCGCAGTCGATCTTCACTAGACCTGAGATCGTCGAAGAATTCCAACACAGGATCGAGCTCGTGATCCTTACCCATCAAGGACCTAAACTCTTCACGAGTCAGAAATCCCTCTTGCCTCCAGTAGGAATCAGCGATGATCCTTAGCCTGTCACTGAAAATATGATCCTTGGACACGGAAGAGTCGTAACCAGTAGCGTCGAATAACGAAACATCGGTAGCGGCCTTCTGGAGCAACTTGAGGCCATATACGAAGTCGAAGTAGTTCTCTTTCTCGGCGATCTTGTGATCAATGTAGAGGGCCTCGTTTTCGAACTGCTGTATCGAGGATGTAACCGCCAAGAACCGGTATACCGTGGTCCTGTAATAGTAACCGGCGGCTTGGTAATTCTTCTCGTCAGTCTTGAACCAACTCTTCTTCACCTTGACCTTTAGCCACCCTTTTGCCTCATTTTCGTACAGGTTGAAGACCCGCGTCTTCAATATGTCGGCGTAGTTGAGTATGAGCCCCCTGTAACGATTGATCGTGTCGGACAGTTGTTTTCTCTGCTCGTACTCGTACTCGGTCTTCAGTTGATAAGGGAGTTGGCGTCTGGTTAACAGGTACTGACCGATGGGCGTCAGGATGAAGGTAGCGATAAGCGTAAGGATAGCTGTCAGGACAGAGACTACGGCTGCAATCAAAGCTGCTTGTATCTCCGGGGGTTGATTTTTCCAGAACTCTAACAATTCGGTGCGTCAACCCATCCCATACGGTATGAGGTAGCCTATGTCTCTAACCGGAGTCTTAGCAGATTGCGATGAATTAGCGATGAATAATGCTGCACCGACCAACCCTCTTCGGTTGTCTAGGTCTTCCCCATGCTCCCAAACAGAAGATTTGGCTTCGCTGTAAACTCTTCCGCCAACAAGTAAGCGCGTTTTCTGACTAGGGGTAGCTGCCTGTTGCGCCGCCGGTGGCGTCAGCATGGCACGGCATCGCCTAGTCACGGTGGCCTGGCCCATCTGACATCAGGTTCTTGTAAAGCGTGAGGGAGGTGCTCTCCTGTCCACCCTCGTACGACAATCCACTCACCTGGCCTAGTTTGCTCCAGTAATATTCGCTACGCCCCCGAATCCCTTCTCGTCGCCCCTCATAAATCTTGTCGACGGCAACTACGATAATGGGCTTATCTGGGTAGTTCGCGGAGACCCTTTTCACCTCCTCTATCGTCTCAGCGTCCCTGGCTGGGGGCATGTACCTGTCGGGGCCGCGTCCCTTAGGCGAGTAGGCGTATAGCAAGAGGATTGCGAATCTAAGAGTTTCTAGCTCTTGGTATTCAGCGTTGAAGAACTTGCTTATCTTCTGCGCGGTGCTCACACCGCGAGTGCCCTCCACCTCTACCACGCCTACTGGCTCGCGTCCTTCGCAGAAGAGGGCGTCGCAAATCCCACCGCCCACTCCCTTCAGCCTGCGGCCGAAGGACGGACCACCCTCGAGCGCCCAGTGATTGTCAGAATCCGAACTGATCCACCAATCGACAAGCAATCCTACGAGAGTGGCATGGCTGCTGCCGTAGGTCTTGGCCACGGTATCCCACCGAGCGTTCCGTAGATTATCGAGCATATCCAGTCCACGAAATCCGATAGTCACCGCGATATGCCTCCTCTCCTAAGCGTCAGGATAACAAGCTCGCGGCCGGCAATAAATCGCCGAACCCGGGAGTTTCAGCCCTCTAACAAGTTTACCGGCTCCTCGTTGCCGCTCTCGATTCTCCCCGGTGTCGTCAACGTCTCTAAGATGCGGTCGTGGGCGGCGCGGTGCTCCGCTCGGTAGGGATGCTCCGAGACAGCGTACACGGGACTTCCCGTGACAGTGTAGAGGTCCTGCGCTCCGGCGTAGCTCACGAGCGCCTCGATGCCTCTACCGTCCGGCGTCACGCGGGTCAGGAGTTCGAGCTCGCCGGTGATGGCCCCCACCTCATCAGTCATCACCCCACCCGTGGTGGAGACGAAGGTGGAGCGTAAAGGCCGATTGGTCTCGGCTTCACCCACGCTAACTGCTCCTACACGTTCCAAGCATCTCTCGTAGCGACGATTTCTCGGCGGGATTCACGGTGAGACGCCAGTCCGACTTGATCCAGATCCACCGGCGTGCGTACTCGCACCAATAGGTGTGGTTCGGTGGTCTCCACGCCTCCGGCCCCTTGTCCCCCTTCGTACGGTTTGCACCTGCGTCGGTGCTCAAGAGCGCATCCGGGTTGTTGGCGTACGCCTCGCGGTCCGCTGGACTCCATGCGGCCGAACTAGCCCCGGAGCGCCAAGCGTTCGCGAGCGGAACCACGTGGTCTATGTCGACCTCAGAAGAGTTCGTCAGTGTCTTCCCCGTGTAAGGGTCGAGCCACGTCCCGGACGTTATGGAGCAGTCGCCGTCGATCTGGACGCTCTGGCCGTCACGGATCAGCGCGGCGTCCCTGACGTCGCAGGAGCCGTCCGGCTCCCTCCAACCGTAGCTCGCAGCGTCCGAGGCCCAGTGCGGGAACTTCTCTCGAGAGTATCCCGCCATGCTCCTTGGCGGAGCGACCGTTAGGCTCCTTAGTAGCGAGAGCGCGTCGTCAGCCGAGGGCGGCGGCGGCGTACCAGCCGCGGTGGATGGAGCAGTAGCGGAAACGCTGGCGGGTCTAGAAGATGAACCGGCAACCGCGGACGCGCTACTTCCCGCTGGCAGGTCCTCGCAAGGTACGCCGTCTCCGTCGCCGTCGAGGTAGTGCGGATCACCTGGATCTCGATCCAGCACGGCCTTCGCCTGCGCCCGCGTCACGAAGTCGGCGCAGTTGTAGTCGCCGTCCGTGGGCAAGGGAGGGATCTCGCCGTTCGTTCTCACAGGCAGGTCCTCGCAAGGTACACCGTCTCCGTCGCCATCCAGGTAATGCGGATCGCTTGGATCTCGATCCAACACGATCTTCGCTTGCGCCCGCGTCACGAAGTCGGCGCAGTTGTAGTCGCCGTCCGTGGGCATAGGCGGGATCGCCGGGTCCGTTCTCGACGCCTTCGCTTCCCGGGCGGGCTGTGACGAGTCCTCCCCACCGGCGGCTCCCCTTTGCTCCTGCTCCTGCGGAGCAGCGCACCCCACCCCTGCAAACGCCATCATGACAACAACGGCCAGGATTCCGATAGCTGTGCCCGCCTTCACTCGCCCCCTTCCAGTTCGCCGGTCGCCTCTATAAGCAGATGCACCTCGATAGATTGCCTGACTTCAAATCAATGACGTGCTCTGAGGTACGTTCCAGCCACTTGACCGCCCTATACCAAACTGAGCCCGCCTGGGTTTCGGCAATTGAGTCGCCACCACTAAGTACGTTATTGTTGAGGCTCAGCGGCCTCCCAAATCCACTTTTCCTGTTTGAGGGAGGCATCTAATCGGGGCAGATCCTGTTCGAGGAATTTCGTCCATTCCTCGCCGAGTTTTTCTAGTATCTCATCTCTATATTCCTCGTAAGATTCGAGTTCTAGCTTAAGGAATTTGCGAGAGAAGATGGTGTTCCACTTGCGCTGAAGCACCTCACGGCTCGGTCTGAAGGCAGCTCCTCTCAGAGCCATTTCGAACAGCTTCTGACGAACCTCGTTGGGCCCAGGTCCGATGATCAGTTTGAGTCGTATAGTGTCGCGATTTGAGAACTCGAAGAGTAAGATACGCCCGGTCTTGGTCCACTTGTCTGCCCAGTCCTTGCCGACCTTGAGAGTATCTTGATCCCAATCCCTCGGGATAAAGCGGATGTAGTACTTGTCGCTTTCGTCCAGGACCAGATCCGCCTCTTCCCGTACAAGAGCCTCTAGAACGTCCCGCATCTCAGTTCCACGGTCGGGACGGTGCTCGTAGATGAGATCGATTGCGTGTTCGTGTTGCCAATAGTGGGGGTCCGGTATTTGTCGCCCTAGTTCGTTTCTTAGATGTTCGAGAACCTCCGGGGCATGGCCTCTGGGAGTTCTCGGATCCATGGTGGTCTCTGTCGCAGCCTTGCGAATAGACTCGAAATGCAACTTTCTTATTTCCGGCCAAATCTCGGAGTGTTTGTGCGACGGTCGATAATATCCGTTCCTTGACTGGATCGTAGGATACTCAGGATAATTCCGGGCATCCCATTCCCAATCACGCGATCGTTCCAAGAGTGAGTGGTGCTTTGGGGTTCTCAAAAGCCCTTTATCCAGAGCCATCCAAACAGGGCCATGTTCAGGGCGATCGCCACCGAGGACGCACACGACCAAATGTCCTACAATGAGTCGAACCTTGCCGCTCGTGCGGGTAACCGCCCACTTATCGCGACCATGAACGTTGGCCTCGGCTATCGCGTCCGCGAACATCCCCAAAGACACTTCTCTGATACCGGTCTCCGGAAGGATCGAGAGCATAAAATGTTTGGTTTCGTCGTCGCCGCTGATCGTCCTCCTCTCACCCGTCTTCTCGACTTCTCCCGCTGCGGAAGTTGCACTTGGAGTTGTTCCGAAGGTGGATCGTGAAGGGGCAGGGCCGAGCCATATCGATAGTGCGCGTTCTGCGAGCCGTCTGCCGCGCTCCTCGATTTGCGCAAACCCCCATTCCTGTTCGCGCGCAATCTCCTTGTTCATCGCGACGTTGCTCTCGGCCAGTTTCTCGCGCTTGACGTGAAAAGGGCTGTTGGAGAGCTCGGTGTTGTAACCTGTCAAGGTCAGGTTGCCGAGCCGGTGTACCATTTCTTGGTGACGTTCCTCAGCAAACTCGCCGAGCGCCGCCACCCACTCCTCGGTAAGGGTTTGGGGCATGACGTGCTCTATGGTGAGCGCGGAGAGATCCACCGGTTCTTTAGAGCCGTAGCTTTCCTCGATGGTCTCCAAGACTAAGCGGCGCTGTGCAGGGCGTCCATCGGTGTAGAAGGGTAGTTGCCGTAGGGCCTCTCCAAAGTCATCGTCGCGTGGCCATCTGCGAGAGGGCTCCGAGAGGACGGTCCTCGTTCCTTCCGCCAGTCCTACGCCTTCGGGCAGCTGGTGATAGAGGCGCAGAAAGAGACGATTAAGTTGGCCGGGATGCACCCGCGCAAACAGGCGCCGGACCAGGAAGGACTCGATAGTTTTAAGAACTTCCGCGAACTCCCTGGCACTCACATCGCCGTTTTGATAGAGGCGGTAGGCATTTAGCAGGAAGGGGTATGACGTTTGGCCGCCCCAGCGATTCAAACGCGAGAGCTCGCGGGAGATGAGCGGATCTTGCTCCTCCGCTGGAGCGAGTAGCTTGTGATAATTACTCGCCTTCGCGGCGAGATCCCTCATGCGGTCGCCGAGCTCGCGGGCGGGCACGGGATCTAGTCTTGCCTTCCAGGCCCGGTAAACGTCGGACTCGCGCACGAACTGCCCGCTGCTCATGTAAGCGTGTCGTAAGAAGAGATCCAACGCAGCATCGAGGGATTCCTGCATCGGTAGCCACACGCCGTGGTAGAGCTCTTCATGCTCTCCAAGAGGTAACCGCATGAAAAGGTAATTACGGATGAGATCGGCTTGAGCAAGCGGAGTACCGGTGCCGTTGAGGCTCTCGAAGATACGGTATTCGTTGTCGGTGTCCTCGAGCGTGATGCTTACTACCTCGAGTCTGCCTACCAGCACTTGCTCCAGCCGGATCGGGTCGAGCGGCTCACCGTCGATCAAATCTTTGCGCAGACGTTTGAGAAAGTATTCGTAAGCCTGCCACGGCAGCGGCATATCGGTCCCGCCAGACTCGCCTGCCGCCCCGGCATGTCCGTCGACGATGGTTCGGTAGGGGGCTCTATCGACTTGGGTGGGCAACACTTTATAGCGGTGCTCGTAGGGAGCAAACTCATTGGTTAGGTAAAGTCTATGGATCTTGTCGGAGAGCTTGGGGGCGGTCTCCCTGGCCACATCGCGTAGGGCTGCCAGAAGCAGCGTTACCGTGGTGAGTCTTTGCTGACCGTCAATTATTAGGAAAGGCGAAACGCCCTCAGGAGTGGCGCCGAGTGATTTCGTCACGATGGAGCCCACGAAATGATGTTCCTCGGGTCCCTCTTCGTAGACCTCTATTACGTCGTCGAAGAGGGCGCTCCAATCCTTATCTTTCCAGGTGTACGGTCGCTGGAAGAGTGGCACCACGAAGTGTTGCTGGCCCTGCAGCAGGTTTGAGAAAAGCGTTCCCGTAGCCTTCAAATCCTATCCTTTCTATACGTCCGACACCTCAGACACTCATTCGTTAGATCCCTACCTTGGTCCCTGACACAACGGAGTCCAGTAGCAAACCTGCTGGCTCCGCTGGCAGAAGGTTGGGCAGCTCGGGAGGACGAGCATCCTGGGGATCGAAGGTAACCGCGGAGACGGGTATATTGGCCATCTCTAGGCCCGGTTGTAGGATCGTGAGGCCACACAAGCGCTCCGTCAGCCCGGTGCAAGTAAGGATGAGGTGGTCCCGCGCCCGGGTGGGCGCCACGTAGAAGACGCGCCTGGTCTCATCCTCTTCGAGCCGGGCCTTCTTGTCCCTGATCAGGCGGTGGAGGGCCGGCGCACCTCCCCCTTCGCCGAAGTCTACCGATACACCAAGTTCGGGGTCGAAGGCGACTGCGCTCGAGGAGGATGGCATGGCGCGGGCGAGGTCCGGGATCACGACCACCGGCCACTCGAATCCCTTGGCAGCGTGGATCGTCATGAGGCTCACCGCGTCACCGGCTTCTATTGGTGGGCGCGGCACTTGGGCCTCCGCCTCGTGCAGCTGCCTAAGCCACCTGACTACGGTAAAGGCGTCGTCTGACCCGCGCTCCAGGTCACCCACCAGCTCTCTAAAGCCGCGCCAGTCCGTTTGCCTGCGCTCGGCGCCTGGTAGGTTTGCTATCACGGCGGTGTACCCCGTGAGACGGTCGGCGAGTTGCAGCAGGGCAGTGGGCGGCTCAAGGCGCCGCTTACTCAGCAGATCTCCTAGCACCTCCTTCGCAGTGTCAAGACGAGAATCGGCGCTCTCGCCTACAAATTGCCACCACGAGGTTCCTTTTTCGCGCTTCGCGGCCAGGTCGTGGAGCAGCCGGTCGTCCAGGGCGAAGAAGGGGCTGCGGAGCACGGCAACCAGCGCCAGGTCGTCGGTCGTGTCCACAAGGAAGCGGAGGAGTGCGATCGCGTCCTTGGCCTCCCGCGTCTCAAACAGGTTACCCCCGCCGGCGTGCACGGAGGGGATTCCGGCGGCGGCAAGGGCATCCCCGTAGACCTCGAGCGGCGCCCACACGCGCGAGAGTATGGCGATATCCCCAGGCCGCACGGGCCTGGACGAGCTGGCGGCTGCGTCGTATACGCAAACCTCCTGATCCAGCATCTCGCGCACCTGGCGCGCGATGTGGGCGGCCTCCGCCCGCTGCAGCTGGGCCTTGGGCACCCTCCCCTCGGCCTCCACCGCGTAGAGCCGGACGTGAGGTGCTTCGTGGGGCGGCTCCTGGCGATTGGCCTCGAGATCCTGGCGCGTCTCGCCGAGCACGGAGGAGAACACGGAGTTTAGTACACCGACTAGCTCCGAGTGCCCGCGGAAACTGGTCGCAAGCACCACCTCCTCACCTCCCTCCGAGAGGATGCACTTCCTAAACCGCCTGAAGACCTCCACGTCCGATCGACGAAAGCCGTAGATGGACTGGTTCTCGTCGCCCACCACGGTAAGGGTGGCTTCCTGGGTCAGGCGGTCGAGCAGCTCCGCCTGCACTGGGTTGGTATCCTGAAACTCATCTACGAGGAAGGCACGCCACCTCTCGCGGTAGTATTCGCGCACCTCCTCGTGCTCCAGGGCTCTGAGCGCGTGCACCTCCAGATCGGCAAAGTCCAGTACCCGGGAGCGACGCTTGGCCTCCGTGAGAAACGCCCTGGCCCGGCCGAAGGTGTCGCGCAAGACCGGCAGGGCGCTCGCGAGCCGCTCGTCCGCCGGTCCCCACTCGAGGACAACGATGCCACGACGCAGTTCAGCTCGCGCCAGCTCGCGCACGAGCCTCAGCGCTTCCTTGACGCTCGCGAGCTCTCCTTCGCCCCATGCTTTCTTCTTGCCGCCGCGCAGGTCGATGCTCGCCAGCAGCTCGAACGCGCTCTTACGGTCCCCGCCGGCCTCCAGCTCGTCGAGCGCCGCGAGCGCCGCGCGTCGGGACTCCTCCATGCGGTCTTCGTCGTCTCCCTCGCAAAGCTCCAAAGTCCAACGGGCCTGTTTCAGGGCGGGATCTTCGAGATATGCCGCTACGGCGCTCTCTCGTGCCTCCTCGATCAGGTCTCTCCACCCTTCGGTGCCTTTGGCGAGAGCCTCCTCTGCCGCCAGCGGGTCGGAGAGTAGGGATTCTAGGGCTGCTTGCATCAAGGGATAAGGGACGACCCGGTAGTGTTCCTGCGATAGATCGTCCATGGCATCCGCCAGGCGGTCCGCCGTCCAAAGCCGCCCGCGCAGCTCGTCGAGGATCCCGAAGTCCGGTGGTACCCCCGCCTCCTCCGGGTGCTCGCGACATATGCGGGCGCACAGGGCGTGGATGGTGCTGATCTGGGCGGCCTCGAGCTCCGCCAAGAGGTCTTCCCGGGCAGCCAGCTGCTCCCTAACCCGCTCGCGAACGCGGCTTCTTAGCTCCTCTGCGGCCTTCTCGGTGAAAGTGACGGCCACAACCTCCAGGGGCGAGAGGTTATCCTCCGAGAGGTGGCGCACGTAGCGTTCCGTGAGCATGTGGGTCTTGCCCGTCCCAGCTCCGGCAACCACTACCACGCTGCCCTTGGCTCCAACGGCCCGACGCTGCTCCCCGGTCAGCACCACTACCTCTCCTTGCGATCTAGCCGTGGGCCGCGCCGGCAGACCAGGTCGAACTCGCAGAAGGCGCAGGCCCTTTGCAGCACGTCGGGCGGTAGGCGACCGGCCTCCAGAGCATCCCTGATCCCCTCCGCGAGTTCGCCGAGCGCCTCGGCGGTTGGCTCCTTGGCCCTGATCCGCTCGGCTCTCCTCAGAGAGTAGTAATAGGCGTCCCGCACCCTCTCGCCAGGGAAGAGCGCCTCTGCCGCAGCCTCCCGGTAGACCGAGAGCTGCAGGTCAGGGTCAGGCGCCCTGGCCGTGCTCTTGTAGTCGACGAACACGAGTCCCTCCGGTGTACGGTCCACCCGGTCCACCCGACCCACGACCTCGAATCCCTGCCACTCCCCGGCGAAGCGGGCCTCCGTCTGCGCAACCTCAGCCCCAGGCAGAGCGAAGTCCTCCGCCCTAACAGCCCGCTCGAGCTGTGCCAGGTAGACCTCCCGCCAGTGGACCCAGCCCCGCACCCGTCCCATCTCGAGCTCCAGCTCCGCTTCCTCGAAGGCTGCCTCCAGGTTCTCTAGAACGCTCTGTCTAACGTCCTCGCTACCCTCAGCGTCACGCGCTGCGATCTCGAGTGTTCGGTGATAGAGGCTGCCTACGAGGGCAGGCGGCTCCCCCTCCTCCGGTTCGCGAAGTCCAAGCACCGACCTCGACCACCACCTGAAGCCGCAGCGCGCCAGGTCTCCGAGTTCGGAGACGGAGAAGCGCCGCTCCTTGTGATCCACGGGGATGTGCAGGACCCCGTCGTAGTGGTCGAACGGAGCAGGTCCTTCGCGCCAGCGTTCGACCTCCCAACTCGCCCTGGCACGGTTCAAGACGACGTCGTCCTCCAACCCGTCCCGCTGCAAGCAGGCTCTGCGGGCCTCCTCGACGCTGGCGGCAGGCAGAGGTCCCGGCGGATCCAGCTCAACTCCTACGAGACCGAAGTAGGGACTTGGGAGAGCTTCGCTCCCCCCCACCAACTTCGGGTAGGAGAGCACGAGGTGCTCCTGAGGTACCTGAAGGAGGGTCCAGAACGAGAGCCGTTCGCGCCTGGCCCGCTCGTCAGCGAGCTCTAGATGTATATCCCGCTTCCTGAGCAGCTTGCGCTCGTGGAAGTCGAGTGTCGGGTCGTCTGAGCTAGAGATAGGGAAGCCGCCCTCGGTGAGGCCCAAGGTAAACACGTAACGATAGCTAGCCCCGTACAACGACAGCGGGGTGTGCAGGGCCACACCCTGGCCCTCTGGGTGGGCTGCAGTGGTGCTCAGGCGCAGGACCTCCCCCACCTCCTCGACGAAGCGCCTGCAAGAGATCGTCTCCTC
>Ga0126307_10002807_pt1 | contig 11811 bp, 11 predicted proteins | sample Plot28_FD_89955 | JGI IMG/M metagenome (GOLD analysis project Ga0126307, IMG submission 89955) | Serpentine soil microbial communities from UC McLaughlin Reserve, CA, USA - Plot28 | ecosystem: Environmental > Terrestrial > Soil > Grasslands | place: USA: UC McLaughlin Reserve, Lake County...
GCGAGCGCGCGTCGCGCACGGCGTCGTCGTGTTCCAGCATCCAGGTCAGCTTGCCCGCCGAGAAGTACGGGTCGAGGGGCATGCCGCTGAGCGAGCGCACCTCCTCGGCCGTGGCGTCGGCCTCCAGCCGGTCGAGCACCTCCAGCGATCGCTTGTCCTGCCAGGTGACGATCGGCGTGAGCGGCCGGCCGCCGTCGCCCTCCCAGGCCAGGACGGACTCGCCCTGGTGGTCGAGGCCGCAGACGATGTCGTCGCCCGTCTGGGCCTCCGGCGAGCCCAGCAGCTCGGCCACGGCGCCCACCACCGCGTCCAGGACCACCTCCGGGTCCTGCTCCACCCAGCCCGGGCGGGGGTGCGACAGCGGCTTCTCGCGACGCGCCTCCCGCAGCGGGCGCAGGTCGGAGTCGAACAGGATCGCCTTGACCGCCGAGGTGCCCTCGTCGATGCCGAGCAGGAGCGTCATGCCGCGTGCAGCTCCGCGGTGCGGCGCCACCACTCGCCGGTGGGAACCGGCGGCCCGGGCAGGAGCGGCGCCGGCTCGGGCAGCGGCGTCCCCAGCAGGATCTCGCACACGTACTCCGCGATGCCCAGGGACGCGGTCAGGCCCGTCGAGCGGATCGCCGCGACGTTGACGAGGTCCGGCACGACGCGCGACCGCCCGATCACGTAGTTGACGCCGCGGCCGGCCGGCCGCAGCCCGGCGTAGGCGGCGATGGGCTCGGCGTCCTCGAGCGGCGGCCACATGGCCACGGCCTTGGGCAGGATCTCGTCGCGCGCCTCGGGACGCACGGACCAGTCGTCCTTGTCCTCGCCGTCGACCGCGGTCGGCCCCGCAACTACGTGTCCGTCGAGCGTCGGGAAGACCAGCACGCCCTTCGTGCGCTTGGTGGGCACCGGCAGCAGGATCCGGTCGAGCGGCTCGGGCGGGTCGAAGACGACGAATTCGCCCTTGCGCGGGTAGACCTCGAACGAGTCGTCGCCGTACAGGCGCGCGACATCGTCCGCGTGGAGGCCGGCGCAGTTCACGACGACGCGCCCGACCGCGATCGCGTCGAAGCGCTGCGACGTCCTGACCTTCGCGCCGTGGCGTTCCGCGGCGGCGGCCAGCGCCACGGTGAACGCGACCGGGTCGGTGACGGCCTCGCCCGGCACCTCCAGAACGTCGTCGCCTAGCAGCCGCACCTCCACGCCGTTCAAGCGCGCGTTCTCCACGAGCCGGTCCACGCCGGACCCGCGCATCACCGCGCCGCAGCGCATCACCGGCACGCCGAGGGCGTCGAGCACCGGATCGCGCAGAGCGGCGGCCCGGATGATCAAATCCGTCTCCAGATCCCCGGGTACCGAGTCGAAGCCCGTGTGCAGCACTCCGGAGTTCGTGCCGCTGGCCGCGAGGCCCGGCTCCGGCTGGGCTTCCACCAGCTCCACCGCGACGCCGCGGCGAGCCAAATCGAGAGCGACGGCACTCCCGACGACGCCCGCCCCGACGACGGTCACCGCGAAAGGTTTATCGCTTGCACCAATTGACACGGCAGGTGCAGCAGCCTAACGTCCGCCCCACTTCGCCACTCAGGAGGAGGAGAGATGGCACAGACGGACGACGCAGCGAGGGCCAAGGGCGCAACCGCTGCGCAGACCGACGACGAGCGACAGCTCGCCGAGCTCGGCTACAAGCAGGAGCTCTCGCGTGCGTGGAGCGGGTTCACGAACTTCGCGATCTCGTTCACGATCATCTCGGTCCTGGCCGGGACGTTCACCACGTTCGCCTTCGCCTGGCAGAACGGCGGCCCGGTCGCGGTCTCCTGGGGCTGGCCGATCCTGTGCGCGTTCGTGCTCATGGTCGCCTTCTCCATGGCCGAGCTGACCTCGCGCTACCCGACGGCCGGCGGCCCGTACTGGTGGGCCCACGACCTGGGCGGTAAGGGCTGGAGCTGGATGACCGGCTGGTTCAACATCGTCGGCCTGGTCGGCATCGTCGCCTCGGTCGGTTACGGCGCGGCGTTCTTCCTGTTCAACACGCTCGCGATCTACAACGTGAGCATCTTCGGGATGAACTTCGCCGACAGCTCGAAGGTGCTGGCCGAGACCTGGTTCCTGTTCGCGCTGATCCTGATCCTCTACACGGTGCTGAACATCTTCGGCGACAAGATCCTCGCCGCGCTCAACAACATCTCGGTCGGGTGGCACGTGCTCGGCGTGCTCGTCGTGATCGGCCTGCTCGTCTTCGTGCCGGACACGCACCAGAGCGCCGACTTCGTCTTCACCGAGCGCATCAACAACAGCGGCCACTTCGACGGTTCCACGGGCAACCTGGGCTTCTTCCTGTTCGTGCTGCCGATCGGCTTCCTGCTGGCGATGTACACGCAGACGGGCTACGACGCGTCCGCCCACACCGCCGAGGAGACCCACAACGCGGCGATCGCGGCGGCGCAGGGCGTGTGGCGCTCGGTGTTCTTCTCCGCGCTCATCGGGTGGTTCGTGTTGCTGGCGTTCCTGTTCGCTGCCAACGACGTGACCGCGGTCAACGACGGCGCGGGCTTCGTCGGGTCGATCTTCACGAGCTCGCTCGACCCGTGGGCGGCGAAGCTGATCTTCATCATCGCCACGATCGGGCAGATCTTCTGCGGCGCGGCGGGCCTGACCAGCGCATCGCGCACCTGGTACGCGTTCTCGCGCGACCGCGGGATGCCCGGCTGGAACATCTTCCGCCGGGTCAACAAGGACCGCGTGCCGTTCAACGCCGTGATCGCCGTGGCGGTGGCCTCGGCGATCATCGCGATCCCGGCGATGTTCGGGAAGAACAACATCCCGTTCGCGTTCTTCGCGCTGACCGGCATCTGCACCGTCGGCCTGTACCTGGCCTACATCATCCCCGTCTACCTGCGGCTCAGGCGGGGCGACGCGTTCGACCCGGGGCCCTGGAACCTGGGTCGCCGCTACAAGCTGGTCAACATCCTGGCCATCATCTTCGTGGTGGTGGTCGTCTACGCGCTGAACCTGCCGTACGCGCCGGCCGGACTGCCCTGGAACGACGACTTCGACGTCAGCCTCGTGAACTACACGCCACTGGCGATCGTGCTGCCGCTCCTGTTCGGCATCTGGTACCTGGTGTCGGCCAAGGACCGTTACCAGGGGCCGGTGAGGACGCTCGAGGAGGACGAGGTCACGGCCGGTCTCTGACGTGGATCTCAAGGAGCTACAGAAGGCCCACGACGAGGGGACGGTCGACACCGTCCTCCTCGTCCTGGCGGACATGGAGGGCCGCCTCCAGGGCAAGCGGATGACCACCGACCACTTCCTGGGCGAGGTGGTCGAGAACGATGCCGAGGGCTGCAACTACCTGCTGGCCGTCGACGTCGACATGAACACCGTCGACGGCTACAGGATCTCGAGCTGGGAGCGCGGCTACGGCGACTTCGTGATGAAGCCGGACTTCGAGACGCTGCGGCCGATCCCGTGGCATCCCGCGACCGTCCTGCTGATGGCCGACCTGGCGTGGGAGGACGGCCGCGAGGTCGTGGAGTCGCCCCGGCAGATCCTGCGCCGCCAGCTCGCCCGGCTCGAGGAACGCGGCTGGAGGGCCATGGCGGGGACGGAGCTCGAGTTCATCGTGTTCCGCGACTCGTACGAGGGAGCGTGGGCCAAGGCCTATCGCGACCTGATCCCGGCCAACGAGTACAACGTCGACTACTCGATGATCGGGACCGCGCGGGTCGAGCCGCTGATCCGGCGGATCCGCAACTCGATGATGGGCGCGGGCATGCGCGTGGAGAACTCGAAGGGCGAGTGCAACTTCGGCCAGCACGAGATCAACTTCCACTTCGCCGACGCGCTGACCACAGCAGACGACCACGTCATCTACAAGACCGGCACCAAGGAGATCGCCGCGCAGGAGGAGATGGCGATCACCTTCATGGCCAAGTTCAACGAGCGTGAGGGCAACTCGTGCCACATCCACTGCTCGCTGGGCAACGAGGACGGCGAGAACGTGTTCGGCGGGGACGAGGCGCTGTTCCACAAGTTCGTGGCCGGCCAGCTGGCGTGCCTGCGCGAGCTGACGCTGTTCTTCGCGCCGCACGTCAACTCGTACAAGCGCTTCGCGCCGGGATCGTTCGCGCCGACCGCGGTGGCCTGGGGGCACGACAACCGCACCTGCTCGATGCGGGTGGTGGGACACGGGTCTTCGCTGCGCGTCGAGAACCGGCTGCCCGGCGCCGACGTCAACCCCTATCTGGCGCTCGCCGCGATGATCGCCGCCGGGCTGCACGGGGTAGACCATTCTCTGGAGCTCGAGCCGCCCTACGAAGGCAACGCCTACGAGTCGGACAAGCCGCGCGTGCCGCACAACCTCTACTCGGCACGCGATCTGTTCGCCACCAGCGACGTGGCCCGCGAGGCCTTCGGCCAGGAGGTCGTCGACCACTACCTGAACCGGGCGCGCATCGAGCTCGAGGCTCAGGAGGCGACCGTCACCGACTGGGAGCGCTTCCGCGGCTTCGAGAGGCTGTGAGCAGACGGGCCATCGGGATATGCGCCGCCATCGAGCGCGTGCGCTGGGGGGCGTGGGATCAGGAGGTGGCGATGGCGCCGCGGTCCTACGCGCACGCCGTCCAGCGCGCGGGCGCGTGCGCGCTGATCATGCCGCCGGACCCGCGGGCCGAGGCCGAGGCCGACGTCTTCCTCGACCGCGTCGACGGACTGCTGCTGGCCGGCGGGTCGGACGTCGACCCGGCCTCCTACGGCGCGGAGCCGCACCCGGAGACGAAGGGAACGCGGCCCGACCGCGACGCGTTCGAGATGGCGCTGGCCCGGCGGGCGCTGGAGCGTGAGCTTCCGGTGCTGGGGATCTGCCGCGGTATGCAGATGCTGAACGTGGCCTGCGGCGGGACGCTGATCCAGCACCTGCCGGACGCGGTGGGCCACGAGAACCACCGGCACACGCCGGGGCGCTTCGGCGATCACGAGGTGCGGCTCGACCCCGGGTCGCTGGCCGCGCTCGCCGCGGGCGCAGAGCAGGTGACGGTCAAGTCGCACCACCATCAGGGCGTCGACCGGCTGGGCGACGGCCTGGTGGCCACGGGGCGGTCGGTGGACGACGACCTGGTCGAGGCGATCGAGCTGCCCGGGCGTGGCTTCGCGCTCGGCGTGCTGTGGCACCCGGAGGAGGACGTGCGCGACCGCGTCATCGGCGCGCTCGCCGCCGCCGCGCGCACCGGGGTGGCGGCGCGATGAGCCTGCAGGTGCTGGAGCCCGCGACCGAGCAGGTCCTGGCCGAGGTCCCGCGCGCGGGCGAGGAAGAAGTCGACGCGGCGGTAGCCCGGGCCAAGGCAGCGTTCCCCGCCTGGCGCGCGGTGACTCCCGGCGACCGGGCGACGATCATGCGCCGGCTGGCCGACGCGATCGAGTCGCACTCCGACGAGCTGTCGGTGCTGGAGGCGCGCAACGCCGGCAAGCCGATCGCCGACGCTCGCGCGGAGATCGGCATGGTCGTCGAGACGTTCCGCTACTACGCCGGGGCTCCGGAGCGGCTGCTGGGCCAGACGATCCCGGTCGCGGGCGGCGTCGACATGACCTTCCGCGAGCCGCTCGGCGTCGTCGGCCTGATCGTCCCCTGGAACTTCCCGCTGACGATCTCCTCCTGGAAGGTCGCGCCGGCGCTGGCGGCCGGCAACACCGTGGTGCTGAAGCCGGCGGAGCTCACTCCGCTGACCGCGATCGAGCTGGAGCGGATCGCGCTGGAGGCCGGGCTGCCCGAGGGCGTCCTGAACGTGGTCAGCGGGCCGGGCAGCGTCGCCGGCAAGCGCCTGGTCGAGCACCCCGACGTCGCCAAGATCGCCTTCACCGGGTCGACCGCGGTCGGGCGCGGGATCATGGCCGGCGCCGCCAACACGATCAAGCGGGTGACGCTCGAACTGGGCGGCAAGTCGGCCAACGTCGTGTTCGCCGACGCCGACCTGGAGGCCGCCGCGGCCGCCGCCCCAATAGCGACGTTCGCGAACGCCGGGCAGGACTGCTGCGCGCGATCGCGGATCCTGGTCGAGAAGTCGGCGTTCGACCGCTTCATGGAGACGCTCGAGGAGACCGTCGAGGCCATGCGCGTGGGAGACCCGCTGGACGAGGAGACCGAGATGGGGCCGCTGATCTCCGCGGACCAGCGATCGCAGGTGGCCTCGTACGTCCCCGACGACGCACCCGTCGCGATCAGGGGATCGGCCCCCGACGGCCCCGGCTTCTGGTACCCGCCGACCGTGCTCGCGCCGGTGTCGAACTCCGACCGAGCGGCGGCCGAGGAGATCTTCGGGCCGGTGGCGGTGGTCATCCCCTTCTCGGGCGAGGAGGAGGGAGTGCGGCTGGCCAACGAGACCATCTACGGCCTGTCGGGGTCGGTCTGGACGCGCAACGGCGCGCGGGCGCTGCGGGTGGCGCGGGCGATCGAGACCGGCGTCATGTCGATCAACTCCAACTCGTCGGTGCGGGTGACGACCCCGTTCGGCGGCATGAAGCAGTCCGGCGTGGGCCGCGAACTCGGGCCGGACGCGCTCGACCACTACACCGAGGTCAAGAACGTCTTCTACGCCACCGGCGCGTCCTGATGCCCGGGCCGCGGCTCGAGGGCAAGGTGTGCGTCATCACCGGCGCGGCCAGCGGGATCGGCGCCGAGAGCGCGCGCCTGTTCATGGAGGAGGGCGCTCGCGTGGTCGGCGTGGACCTCTCGCCGGACTCGGTGGGTGATGTCGCGATCGTCGCGGACGTCACCGACGAGCGGCAGGTCCACGACATGTACGAGCGCACCCGCGAGGAGTTCGGGCGGATCGACGTGCTGTTCAACAACGCCGGGATCAACCCGGACCACGACTCGTCGGTGCTGGAGACCTCGATCGAGTCGTGGCAGCGCGTGCAGGACGTGAACGTGCGGAGCGTCTTCCTCTGCTGCAAGCACGGCATCCCGCACCTGCTGGCGGGCGGCGGCGGGTCGGTGATCAACACCGCGTCGTTCGTCGCGACGATGGGCGCGGCGGTCTCCCAGATCTCCTACACCGCGTCAAAGGGTGCAGTGCTGTCGATGTCGCGCGAGATGGGAGTCGAGTTCGCGCGCCAGGGCGTCCGGGTGAACGCGCTGTGCCCCGGGCCGGTCGACACGCCGCTGCTGCGCGACCTGTTCGCCAGCGACCCGGCCAAGGCGGCGCGCCGGCTGGTCCACCTGCCGTTCGGGCGCTTCGCCGAGGCGCGCGAGGTGGCCTATGCCGCGCTGTTCCTGGCCAGCGACGAGTCTTCCTACGTCACGGCCACTCCGTTCATGGTCGACGGCGGGCTGTCAGGCGCCTACGTGACGCCGATCAGTCCGGAGTGACGCCGAGCCGCTCGAACGCGCGCTTGCGAGTGCGCACCACGCGATAGAGCACGTCCAGCCCGGCGATCTCGAAGACGCGCAGGACTGACGGGTTCGTCAGCACGACCGCCATGTCGCCGCCGTGCGCCCGGATGCGCGGGGCGGCCGCGAACATCGCGTTCATCACCGTCGAGTCCATGAACTCGATGTCGGTCAGGTCCAGGACGATCTTCGCGTCGCCGCTGGCGGAGAGCTCGAACAGCCGCTCGATGAAGACGTTGACGTTGGCCAGATCGACTTCGCCCGAGACGACGAGAACGCACGCACCGCCGACCACGTCGGCGTTGATATCCATCGTCCCCGTCATCGACATGTCGCTTGGGACTTACCCAAGCAGGGGCGGGATCAGACCTTGAGGAAGCGCCTGAGCGTGAGGCCGGATCCGAGCGCCGAGACGAGCACGCAGCAAACCAGCAGCAGAAGGGCCAGCAGCGGGAAGTCGATCGTGTCCGGAGCGGCCAGCAGGGCGAAGCGATCAGCCAGCGGATCGACCACCGTCGCCTTGGCGATCGTCAGCAGGAGGATGGCCAAAACCCCTGCAAACAGGCCGACGATCACGCCCTCGATCATGAACGGCCAGCGGATGAACCAGTTGGTCGCGCCGACCAGCTTCATGACCTCGACCTCGCGGCGCCGGGAGTAGATCGAGAGCCGGATCGTGTTGGCGATCAGGGCGACCGAGCAGAGGACGAGCAGGAGGGCCAGGCCGGCGGTCACGCCCTTCACCAGGCTGGTGGCGTTGAGGATCTTGTCGGTCTCCTCCTCGCGGTTACGGACCTCGTCTACCGAGGCCAGTGTGGGCTTGCGCGCGCCCTCCGGGTTGCGGGGGGCCAGCCGGTCGACGATCGCGTTCACCTCGCCCGGGTCCTCCGGGGTCACGCGGAAGGAGTCCGGCAGCGGGTTGGTGCCCAGCAGCTCGTAGGCCTCCTTGTTGCGCTTGCGCTCCTTCGCCAGCGCCTGAGCCTTGGAGATGAAGTCGACCTTCTCGACGTTCGGACTCGTCAGCAGGGCGCCGCGGGTGTCCTCGATCTCCTGCTTCGTCGCGCCGGACTTAAGGAAGACGTCGACCACTACGCGGTTGCGCACCTCGTTGGCGGTGCCGGTGGTCGCCTGGACGATCGGGATGAAGATACCCAGGACGAGCGCGGTCAGCAGGATCGTGAGCAGCGCGGCCAGCGACGGCGCGGCGCTGCGGGAGAGGGCGCGGAGTGCCTCCTTGAAGAAGAAGCCGAGGCGCATGTAGCTAATTCGGGTGGCCCTCGACGCCGATGCCGAGCTCGCCGCGCAGGCGGACCGCGAACTCGGATGTCGACTCGTCCGGGCGGTAGAGGCCGGACTGCTGGTCGCGGATGACGCGGCCCTCACGCAGCTCGATCACGCGCCGGCGCATCTTGTCGACCATCTCCTTGTCGTGGGTGGCCACGACGACGGTCGTCCCGGTGCGGTTGATCCGGTAGATCAGCTGCATGATCCCGATCGAGGTCTCGGGATCGAGGTTGCCGGTCGGCTCGTCGCAGAGCAGGAGCGGCGGGTGGTTGACGAAGGCGCGGGCGATCGAGACGCGCTGCTGCTCGCCACCGGAGAGCTCGTCCGGGTAGTTGTGGAGCTTGGTGCTCAGTCCCACCAGGCGCAGGATGTCCGGCACCTTGCGGCGGATCGACTGGCGGTTCTCGCCGATGACCTCGAGCGCGTACGCAACGTTCGCGTACACGGTGCGGTTCGGCAGCAGCTTGTAGTCCTGGAAGACGACGCCGATGTTGCGGCGCAGCCTCGGGACCTTGCGCCGGGGCATCTCGGGCAGCGAGTGGCCGGAGATGAGGATGTCGCCCGCGGTCGCCTCGAGCTCCTTCATCAGGAGCCGGATGCAGGTGGACTTGCCGCAGCCGGTGGGGCCGACCAGGAAGACGAACTCGCCGCGGCCGATCTTCACCGAGACGCGCTCGAGACCGACGTGGCCGCCGGGGTAGACCTTCGATACGTCGTCGAACTCGACGACGGGAACGCCGGACGAGCGCGGTTGTGCCTGCTCGCTGGGAGCGGGCCTGGTAGCCAGAGGTGCCATGTGGACCTCTAGATAGCGGGTCCCGGAGGCGGTTCCAAGTGCTGCATAGAACCGTGCAGTTGCAGGGGATTTACATAACTGCGCGGATGGCGGAGTGGCGGATGGCGGGGATCGCTACCCGCTCGCCACGCGGTAGCGGAAGAACAGGTGCTCCTCCGCCTCGTGCAGCGAGACCAGCGACAGGTCGACCGGCGCGGGCAGGGCCAGGCCCTCCAGCGATGCCGGCTCCGACGGTTCGCCGGCGATGCGGGGCGACACGCAGAGGAAGAGCTCGTCGACCAGGCCCTCGTGGAAGAGCGCGGAGTTCAGGTGCGGCCCGCCTTCGCAGAGGATCGACCGCACGCCGTGGTCGCTGCGCAGCGAGCGCATCGCAGCCGTCAGCGCGAGGTCCGGCGGCTGCCGGATGTACGACACGTCCGCGACGACGCCGTCGAGGCCGGCCTGGGCGGCGGTGACGATCACCACGCGCGAGTCGGGGTCCGCCAGCACCGGCAGGTCCGCCGGCAGATCCAGCGATCCGCTGACCAGGACGGCCAAGCCGCGCGGGTCGAGTCCCTCCCGCTCCCGCTTCGCCGCGAACGACTCGTTCTTCACCACCCGCCGATAGCGCTCGACGCGCGCGGTGCGCGCGCCCGCCATCACCGCATCGGCCTGCGTGCGCAGCTCGTGGAACAGCTCGCGGTCGGCGCTCCCGGCCACCGGCGAGGAGCGGCCGCCGATCGCCACCCGGCCGTCGGCGGTGGCGGCCATGTTCAGCGCGATCCACGGCCGGTCCGGCGGCGCCAGGTCGCCCAGGCGCAAGCCCGACGCTAGATCGGAAGCGCCCAGGTCGGACACGCGGTCGGGTAGCAGCCGCTGGAACACGCCGCCGCAGCGTAGACCCGCTAACAATGCGGGGCATGGAGGAGGCCCAGGCGCGAGAGCTGCGCTCTTACCTGCGGCGTGTGGGCGAGCGCTGGCCGCTCGAGGCGGCCTACCACCGGCGGCGCGATCCCGACGAGGAGCACCTGGTGGTCCTGGTCTCGCAGGCCTTCGACGGCATGCCCTGGCTCGAGCGCACGACGACCGCGCGCAACCTCTGGGACGCCGGGACGATGCAGGGCGGCGTCGACGTCCACTGCTACACGCCCGCGGAGATCGAGCGCAAGCGCGGCACCGTCCGCCCGATCGCCGCGGCGATCGAGAAAGGCAGCGAGGTTCCGCTCTCTTGAGGCCCGCGGACGAGGCCGCACCCGTCCTTTACCGGCCCTTTCCCGTATAGCCCTCATGCTGGGCCCATGTCCTGGCGAGCTGGTGTGCGAGGGAGGCAGAGCTGACGCCGCGCAACTTGATCGAACCCGCCCGCCTGGCCGGCGGCGCGGTATTGCGCTCGCAGAGCGACGAGCGCCTGATCGACCTGGTGCGCGCGGGCAACAATCGGGGTTCGAGGCGATCGTCCACCGCTACCGGCGCCCGCTGCTGCGCTACTGCGGCCGCTTCCTGACCGCCCCGCGCGCCGAGGACGCGGTGCAGCACACCTTCATGAACGCCTACCGCGCGATGAAGGCCGATGAGCGCCCCATCGACCTGCGCCCCTGGCTCTACCGCATCGCCCACAACGCGTCGCTGACGGCGCTGCGGTCGGGCGCGGCCGAGGAGCCGATCAGCGAGGAGATCGACGGCGTCGAGCGGCCCGACCAGGCCGTCGAGCGCCGCCAGAGCCTGGCCGACGTCGTCGCCGCCGTGCAGGCGCTGCCGCCGCGCCAGCGCGACGCGCTGATCCTCCACGAGCTCGAGGGCCGCTCCTACGAGCAGATCGCCGCCGAGCTGAAGATCAGCGGCGGCGCGGTGCGCCAGCTGCTGAGCCGCGCGCGCACTACGTTGCGCGCCGGTGCGACCGCCCTCGTGCCCGAGTCGGCGCTCGTGCGTCTGGCCTCCGCGGGCAACGAGCCCGTGGCCACGCGGGTCGCCGAGATCGTCGTCGCGGGCGGCGGCACTGCGGTGATCGCCAAGGTGGGGACGGCGTTCGTCGTGGCCGGCACCGTCGCGGTCGGCGCGGCTGAGGGGCCCGTGGACGTGACAGGCGACGAGCGTAAGAAGAAGCGCGAGGCCGTGAGCGCGGCGGCGGCGGCAGGCGGTGGTGGCGGCGGCGGCGCCGGTGGTGCTGGCGAGGCGGCGACCGCCAGCGTCACCCGCGGCGACGCCGCCGAGCGGCGCGACCGGCTGAAGGCGCGCAGCCGCGACGACCGCCGCCCGTCCGGCGGCCGCGATCGCAGCTCCGACAACAACGAGGACCGCGAGAACGGCTTCATCCGGACCGACGACGACGGCGGCTCCGGGAGCAACGCCGGCGACGACTCCGGCTCGGACAGCATCGAAGACC